>Ga0194043_1000070_pt1 | contig 44128 bp, 41 predicted proteins | sample JunL4415m_MetaG_FD_161274 | JGI IMG/M metagenome (GOLD analysis project Ga0194043, IMG submission 161274) | Anoxic zone freshwater microbial communities from boreal shield lake in IISD Experimental Lakes Area, Ontario, Canada - Jun2016-L442-15m | ecosystem: Environmental > Aquatic > Freshwater >...
GGGTAAGGCTGCGCACCTGCCCATGGGCTCACCACGATGGACGGTAGTGCGGGGGAGTGATGAACGGTAGTGCAGAGAGCCGATAGATGGTAGCGTAGAGGCTCATGAGCCGGACCATTCACCGCATGCCTCACTACAAGACCCGTGTTGTAGACGGTGAGCTCGACGCACTTCTACCGCACCTTCCAGCACTCAGCTTGGAGGGGTCGAAGGGCGTGGGCAAGACTGCCACCGCCAGCGAACGAGGTCGGACATTCCGGCGCCTCGACGACCCCGCAGAGCTAGAGGTCATCAAAGCGCAGCCGTCCCGGTTGATCGAGGGCCCGCCCCCGATCGTCATCGACGAGTGGCAGCGTTACCCGGCTTCCTGGGATGTCGTGCGCCGTGCTGTCGACGCCGACGGCTCAGCGGGGCGCTTCTTGTTGACTGGATCGGCCACCCCGACGGAAAAGCCAACTCATTCCGGTGCAGGACGGATCGTTCCAGTACGAATGCGACCGCTCACGCTCATGGAGCGCGGCGTTGAGGATCCGTCTGTCTCGCTGACGAGGCTGCTCACTGGCGAGCGCCCCGATCTCGGCGGGAGCACCGCGCTGGCCCTCGACGACTACACAAGGGAGATCGTGGTCGGAGGCTTCCCCGGCATGCGTCACCCTGACGGGCGAGCCCAGCGCGCAGCGCTCGATGGGTACCTAGCCCGGATCGTCGACACCGACCTCCCAGAGTTGGGCATCGACGTGCGCAATCCGGCCACGATGTGGAGGTGGGTGCGCGCCTTTGCCGCGGCAACCGCAACGAACACCTCCTTTGACAAGATTCGCAATGCCGCCACGGGAGGTGAGGACGACAAGCCGGCCAAGACTACGACGATGGGCTACCGCGAAGCCCTCGAGCGCCTCTGGATCCTCGACGACCTGCAGGCATGGGCTCCCACGCGCAACCACCTGCAGCGGCTCGTGGCCGCTCCCAAGCACCACCTTGCCGATCCAGCACTCGCCGTCCGACTCCTGGGCTTAGAGGCCGGAGCCCTGCTCTCAGGTCAAGGCCCCACTTCGATCCCGCGCGATGGCACCTTTCTCGGCTCGCTCTTCGAGTCGCTGGCCGCTCAGGGGGCCCGCGTCTACGCCCAGGCCGCCGAGGCCACCGTGGCCCACTTGCGCACCATGGGTGGCGAGCGGGAGGTCGACCTCATCGTGGTGCGTGGCGATGGCAGGGTGGTGGCGCTCGAGGTGAAGCTGTCGGCGACGATCGAAGCGCGCGACGTCCGCCACCTACGCTGGCTCCACGGTCAGTTGGGCGACGACCTGCTCGACGCCATCGTGCTGACGACTGGCCCGTCGGCCTATCGCCGAGCCGATGGCATCGGCGTGGTCCCCTTGGGCCTGCTCGGCCCCTGATTTCACACCTTCGTTCTCACACCCTCAGTGGCAAGGGGGTGTGGGTACTGCACTCCACTGGATAACCCTTTTTGTGAAATCACCCATCGGACACGCCTGGGGACTCGTTCCGCCGCAGCCCGAGGCCCCGCTACGGTTGGGCTGTGCCGACCATCGTGGACAAAGAAGCCATTGTTGACCTGCTGCGCCACGAATATGCGGTGCTCGTAGAGGTCTGCTCCACGCTCACGGACGAACAGTGGGACACGGCCACCTGTCTGCCCGGGTGGACCGTCCGTGACGTCCTCAGCCACGTCATCGGGGCCGAGGCCATGCTGCTGGGTGAGCCAGCTCCGACGGTCGACCTGTCGGAGTTGACGCATATGCAGAATCCGATCGCCGAGGCCAACGAAGTGTGGGTCGAGGCCATGCGGACCATGACCGGCTCCGACATGGTGGCCCGACTGTTGGAGGTGACGGCACGCCGTCTGGCCATCTTGGACGCCATGACCCAGGAGGAGTTCGACGCCCCGTCGTGGACGCCGGCGGGCCGTGACGAGACCTACGGACGATTCATGCGCATCCGCCACTACGACTGCTACCTGCACGAACAGGACATCCGCATGGCGCTCGGCATGGAGCCCCGCGCCACCGCGGCTGACCTGGCCTCGTCCCTCGACGAGGTGGCCACCGGACTTGGCTACATCGTCGGCCGGCGGGCCGGCATGCCGGACGGCTCCCGGGTGCGGATCGAACTGACCGGCCCAGTAGCGCGCACCTATCTGGTCAGCGTGGACGGACGAGCCTCGGTGGTAGCCGAGTTGGACGGCGATCCCACCGTCGGGATCGAACTGTCGGCCATGCACTACCTGCGGCTGACCGGTGGCCGCCACGACGCGGGGATCGACCCGGCCGACGGGGTGACTTTCACCGGTGACCGAGAGCTCGGCGGCCGATTGGTGGCCAACATGTCGTTCACCATCTGAACGCCCGAGGGTTGACCGTGGTCGACGCGGGGGAGAGGCCAGGGTGGGTTGCACCCATTGCGGCGCTCCTGGGTCAACCGTAGGACACCGGGACCGAGCCCGCGGCGTGCCCAGGACTAGATGAGATCCTCGGGATAGGTGACGGCGATCTCTGCAATGAACTTGGAGAAGTCCGCCCTGTTGTTGGTGATGAATCGCCCTGCTCCAGCGTTCACTGCAGTGGCGAGGTGGATGGCATCAGCCGCACGCAGGCCGTAGGTCGCACCGAAGGCCGTCGCCAACTCGTGGTCCGGAGCAGCGGCATAGATCAAGACATCGGCATCGAATGCATCCCCAGCGGCTACTTCAGCGATCGGACCGGCTGGCCCGTACATCCTCGACCAGCTGCTCGGTCCGCTCGGGCTTCGCTGATGCTCATCGTTCGCGCCATCTGTATATCTCCGTACATCTCTGTACATTGACGTACTCCTACGTCTCTACGGGTCGGTTCAGTCCTGGATGCGGCCGAAGGCGGCCAAGGCATCCCCGTCGAGGCGGTAGCCGGTCCAACCGGTCATGGGTCGGGCTCCGATAGACCGGTAGAAGCCGAGGGCGAGTTCGTTCCAATCGAGCACCGACCAGTCGATCCGTGAGTAGCCGCGATCCCGGGCGGTGCGGGCCAGCTCCACCATGAGCGCCCGGCCCACACCTTTGCCCCGGTATTCGGGGCGCACGTAGAAGTCTTCGAGGAAGATCCCGACCCGACCGGTCCAGGTCGAGAAGTTGAGGAAGTGAATGGTCATGCCCAGGATCTCCTCACCCTCGGCCGCCACGGTGGCGAACGCCACGGGAGCCTCGGCAAAGAGCACCCCGGCCAACATGACGTCGTCGACTTCGACAGCATCGGGCTCGCGTTCGTAGGTGGCGAGGTCACCGATGAGTCCGACCAGTGTCGGTACGTCGCCGATTGTGGCCGGGCGGATGATCACGGAACGAGCAGCACCCGTCCGAAGGCCCGGCGGCTTTCGATATGCGCATGGGCCTCGCCGGCCTGGTCGAGGGGGAACCGGCTGTCGATGACGACCTGCAGCTGGCCGGCGGCGATGTCGTCGAGGTGGCCGGCGATCATGGCGTGGGCGCGCGTCCCCAAGAAGAGCTCGGCACCCAAGAAGTAGCCGACCAGTGTCTGGTTGTTACCCCGCATGGTGGAGATATCGAGCGTCGACGGCGCTTCTCGGCCGGCATCGCCGAACGTCACGCACCGCCCTCGGTAGGCCAAGGCGTGCAGGCTCTTCTGCAGGTTGGACCCGCCCACCGAGTCGACGATGACGTCGGCCCCCCGACCGTCGGTCCACGTCCGCGCCGCTTCGACGAAGTCGGTCTGGGTGTAGTTGATCCCGTAGTCGAGGCCGAGGTCGTTGAGCCGCTCGAGCCGGTCGGGCGACGAGGCGGTGGCCATCACGCGGGCCCCGGCCCGCTTGGCCAACTGGATGGCGGCGATGCCCACACCGCTGGCCCCGGCATGGATGAGGACGGTCTCACCGGCAGTGAGCTGGCCGAACTCGAAGAGGCAGTCATCTGCTGTCCCGAAGGCGACGGGCACGCACGCTCCGTCTTCGGTCGCCACCCCCTCCGGAATCTTCCAGCAGAATGCCCGCCCAGCCACCCGCAGCTCGGCGTGGGACCCATCAGTGCCCACGGTGACCACCCGGTCGCCTTCGACCAAGTCGTCGATGCCATCCCCGACCTCGACGATCACGCCGGCACATTGGTAGCCCACGATGTGGGGCATCCCCGACAGCTCGCCGCCGAGCCGGTTCAAGGTATCGCCGCCCTCGATGCTGATGGCCTCGACCCGGATCAGGACCTCACCGGGTCCGCACGCCGGATCGGCGACGTCTTCATAGCGGAACACGTCGGGCCCGCCTGTTTCGTAGTACACCGCTGCCTTCATGATTCTCCTTCGATCGGCCGGTCGCCCACCCTAGGCACAACGGCGGGGCCAGTTCGCCTTTACCTGACGGACCGGTGGGCGGTGGTCAAGTTTGCAACCGTTGTTGTCGATAGTTCCAGCAGATGACACGTATCCCCACATCCGAACGTTCTCGCCGGGAGCACGCTCCGTCATGACCCTGGTGGGGTCGGACCGGGTAGCGCTCGGCGCCGCGCTGGCGGGCCGCGCCGATGCCATCGGAACCGAAGTGGCGTCGATATTTCCTGGCTTCCTCAGCCGGGAGGCATTTGCCTCGGCCCGACTGGCCACTGAGTTGATCGGTCGGTGGGTGGCCACTGGTCGCGCCGCCGACCTCGAAGAAGAACTGGCACTGTCCCGCCAGGGGCAGAGGGTGGTCCTGATGGAGGTCGATCTGGCCATAGCCGTGCAGGGCTACCTGCGTTGGCGCGATCTGTGCACGACAGCCATCCACGAGGAGGGGGCGCGCTTCGATGTCTCCCTCGAGGTGATCGAGATGGCATCACGGGTGGTGCGTCTCAGCTGTGACAGCGGTCTGGTGCGCACCGTGCGGGCCTTCGACGACACCCGCAACGCCCTGCGCGAGCGGCTCAGTCAAGAACAGGTCAACCTGTCCAAGCAGGCCCTCTACGACGATCTGACCGGCCTTCCCAACCGAGTCCTGCTGTCTGACCGACTGCGCCGGGCTGCCCACAGCGCCAACCGCACGGCCAGTAGCCCGATGCTCCTCTCCTTGGACCTCGACAACTTCACGGCGGTCAACGACCGATTCGGTCATGCGGCTGGAGATGGTGTGCTCATCGTCTTGGCCGAGCGCCTGCTGGAACTGGTCCGTGCGTCGGACACCGTGGCTCGGCTCAGTGGTGACGGGTTCGTCATCTTGGCCGAGGATCTGGACGAGCCCATGGCGGCTGCCCAGTCGCTAGCCGAACGGATCCACCAGACCATGCGGGCCCCCATCGCGGTCGGCGAGGTCGAGTTGCACGCCTCAGTAAGCATCGGGATCACGACCATCCCCGCCGAAGCCGACCCTGAGGTATGCCTGGCCCGGGCCGATGCCGCCATGCATCAGGCCAGGCGCAGCGGGCCCGCCCACTTCGAGATGTATGCGCCGTCGACGGGCGAGGATTCGCGACGCGATGGACTGGTGGCCAACGAACTTCGGGTGGCTCATGCCAACGGTGAGTTGACACTCGACTATCAGCCGATCTTCCGGATGGCCGGGGGTCGTCCCGCCGCACTGGTCGGCATGGAGGCACTTCTGCGGTGGACGCACCCCGAGTTCGGGGCGATCGCGCCCGATGAGTTCGTACCGCTGCTCGAGCAGAGCCGACAGATCGTGCCGGTCGGCCGCTGGGTCCTGGAGGAAGCTGCGTTCCAGTGCCGCGACTGGCAGGCCCAGGGATTCCCCGACCTCACCATGTCGGTCAACGTCTCGGCTCGCCAACTCCAAGACTCCGGTTTCGTCGACGACGTCGAGGATGCGCTGGAGGGCTCGGGGCTGGCTGCGGACCGACTGATCTTGGAGGTGACCGAGTCGGTGCTGGTAGTGGACATCATTCAGATCGGAGCCACCATGCAGCGGGTCCGTGACCTCGGCGTCCATCTGGCCCTCGACGACTTCGGCACCGGCTACTCATCGCTCCTCTACCTCCAGGGACTCCCTATCGACCGTCTCAAGATCGATCGGAGCTTCGTCGCTGGACTCGGCTCCATAGGGAACGACGGCACCATCCTCCAGACGGTGGTCGATCTAGCCCACTCGCTCGGCATCACGGTGATCGCCGAAGGGGTCGAGACATTGGCAGAGCTGCGGGCCGTGGGTGCCATCGGGTGCGACGAGTCCCAAGGCTTTCTGTTGGGCCGCCCGGCCCCTGCGCACCTGCACGCGTTGGATCAGATCGCCCGATCCACCATCCTCACGGCGTAAGTCCTCCTCGGAGGCCAGTGACGAGTGACTCAGTGACGAGTGACTCAGTGACGAGTGACTCAGTGACGAGTGACCCGATGACCACTTGAACCCGCGACTGCAGCGGGGTTCGAGCGTCCGCCTTACTTCGCCAAGCGAGCGAATATCCGGCGCTGGGCCTTATAGAGAGCCGGGAACTCGGCGAACAGCTGGTCGTAGACGGCCACATCGTCGGGGTCTGGGCGATGGGTTGCAGATACTGGCACCAGGGTGGCCAGCTCGTCGGGGGTGATCGCCCCCAGGGTGAGGCCGGCGATGAGGGCCGCTCCTCGCAGATTGGCCAGCATCGGGTCCGCCACCTGTTCGACCGGCCGGTCCAGCACACTGGCGTAGATCGAGCACCACAACGCAGACGAGGCGCCACCTCCGATGGCCCGGTACGGGGTCAGCGGCTTGCCCACGAACCGCTCGACGGCTCGGGCCAGCCACCGGGAGTTGAGTGCCACCCCCTCCATGACCGAGCGCACCATATCGGCCCGGGTGGTTCGCAGCGACAGATTATGGAACCCGCCACGGGCTAACCGGTCGTCGATGGGTGAGCGTTCGCCGGCCAACCACGGGGTGAACAGGACCCGCCCGCTGCCCGCCGATACGCTGCCCGCCAGTGCTGTCAGCTCGTCGAACGGCGTGGGGGCGGTGCCGACCGGGAGATCCCCGTCGAGGCAGTCGCGCACCCATTCGAGCGCCCGGCCCCCGGACTCCTGGTTGTTGGCCACCAAGCGCAGGCCGGGCAGGATCCCCGGAACGGTCGCCATCTGGCGGATGGCATCGGTCTTCTTCTTGGGGAACGGGCAGCTGATCCAGCTGGTGGTGGAGATGGCGATGTGGGGCTGAAAGGGGAGCACCGCCCCTGATCCGACGCAGGCCGAGTGGAGGTCAGGGGTGCCAGCCATCACCAGGACTCCGCCAGGGAGTCCGAGAGAAGCGGCCACATCAGATCGGACCGTGCCTACCACTGAGGCCGTGGGCCGCAGGGGCGGCAGTTTGAATGGCGGGACTCCGGCCGCCTTCACCAGGGCTCGGTCGTACTCGAGGGGATCGCTTTGCCGGTTGTCGGTGAGCCAGGCCCCGGCCATCGACGCCGGAGTGGCCGCAGCCACCCCGGTGAAGCGCATGGTCAGGTAGTCGACTGGCTCGAGGTACCAGCGGGCGGCCCGGGCGATGTCGGGCTCGTCGCGCTCGAGGTGGAGGATGTGCCCGATCGGGTCGGCCCCCGACGTCGAAGGGGCGCCGCCGCTGTGGCGGATCCACTTCCACGCGGCCAATGGTGCGTAGCCGGCCACCGGCCCGGCGATGACCTGGCGAGAGTGCGGGCCGCCCCTGGTGTCCGACCAAAGCTGGCACGGGCCGACCGGGATTCCTTCGCCGTCCACCGGGACGGTGCTGGCCCACTGCCCGGTGCACGACACGGCCACGATCCGATCGGCGGGCACCACACTCGAGTCGATGGCACGGCGGGCCGAGGCGCAGATCAGGTCCCACCACAGCCCGGCATCCTGGGTGGCCTGGCCGTCGGGGCCGAGGTCGGTGGGGACGGGAAGATGCTCGACGCAGGCGATGGCTCCGGTCAGCGATACCAGCCCAACCTTGGGACCGCCCGTGCCGAGGTCGATGGCCAGTACCCACCGGTCAGATCGGTCTGACCAGTCAGACCAGTCCGTCAAGTCAGGCATCGTCCGGGATGGCCTGCTGGACATCCATCATTTGGCCCATCATCATGCGGATGAAGTCGTCGGCCTCGTCGGTCATCCCACCGGCGACCCCGCCGTAGACCGCACCCGATCGGGGTGTATCGGCCGCGTGCTCGGTGGCGTAGACCACGGCGTCGGCCAGGTCCGTGGCGAACTGTTCAGCCACCCCGGGTGCGGTCTGGGGGCGGGTGACGGCCATGTGCAGGGCGTTGGGGTACTGCTGGCCGTTGAACCGCCAACCACGCTCACGCATGAAGTCGTTGACGTGGTAAATGTCGAACACATCGGAGGTGAAGCTGAACAAGAAGGTGGGGTTCCCGAGGATGCGAAACTCCGGGTGGGTGCGCACCGACGCCTGCATGGTGGCCGACGTAGCGAAGATCTGCTCGGCATACCCTCGATATCCCTCACGGCCGAGTTGGATCATCGAGGCCCAGGTGGCGGCCAGCAGGCCCCCCGACCGGGAGCCGTCCATGCCGGGTGAGCAGTACTTGCCCCCGCTCCACTCGGTATTGAAGAAGTACTGGGCATTACGCAGCGACTTGTCCCGGAACGAGAGTACCGAGGTGCCCTTCAAGGCGTAGCCGTACTTATGGGTGTCGGCCGAGATCGAAGTGACTCCGGGGACCCGGAAGTCGAAGAGCGGAATGTCGTAGCCGAGCTCTTGGCCGAAGGGGAGAATCCATCCTCCGAGGCAGCCGTCGACGTGGAGACCGATCCCGCGCGCTAAGGCGATGTCGGACAGTTCCTCGATGGGGTCGACCGTGCCATATCCGTAGTTGCAGGCCGAGCCGATCAAGGCGATGGTTCCCTCGTCCACCGCACCGGCCACCCACTCGGTGTCCACCTGGGTGGTGATGGGGTCGACCGGGGCAACGCGGAGTTCGATGCCGAACAGGTGGCATGCCTTGTCGAAGGCGGGATGGGCCGTCTCTGGCTTGATGACGTTGAGACGTGCGGTGTTGCCAGCTGCGCCAGCCTGGTCGCGGTAGGCCAGCATGGCGTGGCAGATGCTGCCGGTTCCCCCCGACGAGACCAGGCCGACCGGCTCGGATCCGGTGATGGCCTCGGCGTGCAGTAGATCGAGGGTCATGGCGATGATCTCTGACTCGAACCGGGTCGCGCTCGGGCACATGTCCCGCTGGAGAGCGTTGACGTGGGAGAAGAGCGAAAACGCCTCGTTCAAGAAGTCGTAGTGATCGTGGTCGCCGCAGTACATGGTCCCCGAGCACATGCCCGTCTCCCAGGTTCGGTCTTCCTCGACGGCCATCGACCGCAGGACAGAGAGAACCTCGTCGCGTGGGAGTCCCTGTTCGGGGAGGGTCCGGTGCACGGGCACCCGGTCGGCATAGGGGAAGGTGCTCATGGGGCGACTCCTCGCGTGGATGGCATCGGATCAGGACGGTCCGGGCACGGTACAGTCTGCCCCGCCAACGCACCGGTACCAGACGCGGGTCGATGCCATACGAATGGCCCCCGCTGATCGGCGGGACCAGCCGATCAGCAGGGGTCGATCAAGGCCGCCGCTGATCAGCAGGGGCCACCCGGTCAGGGCCGCCGGCCGCCGGGCATGATATCGGTGAGGCCCCACTGGCTGAGCTTGTTCAGCTGCACCACGTTGCCGGTGGACTCGACGATCCGGTTGCCGCCTACGTAGAGGGCGGCGTGGTACACGGTGGTCCAGTCGGCTGGGTCCTTGCCCCAGAACACGAGGTCACCGGCTTGGAGCTGCGCCATGGCTACTGCCGTCCCGGCCGAGTGGTACTGATCGTTGGCCACTCGGGCGAACGTGACCCCAGCACCATGGGTCCACGAGGCGAGGGTCAGGCCGGAGCAGTCGTACCCTTCCGGCCCGTTGCCGCCCCAGATGTAGGGCTTGCCCAGCTGCTGAAAGGCGAAGGTCACTGCTTTGTCCCCCGGAGTCGTCGGGCGCAACAGCAGGGCTTGCGCGGGTGGGACCTGACCAATGGCATCTCCGAACGCCTCGGCTGTGCCGTTCTGCATGAACACCCAGTAGCCCTTTCCGCTCGTGGTGGCCACTAGGCGCTCGACCGGCTCGTTGGTGGTGCCGGCTGCCGATCCGTAGAAGGCGGCACCTCCAAAGGCAAAGACACCTCCGTCGGCGGCCACCATCCAGTAGCCCTGGCCATCAGCCGTCGGCCCCATGGCGACAATGGGCTGGCTCAAGATCAGGTTTCCGGTCGACCCGTGGAACGCGGCGTCGCCGAAGCTGAACACGCCACCGTCTGATGCCACCAGCCAGTAGCCCTTGCCACCCACAGTCGGAGCCATGCCCACGATGGGCTTGTTGAGCTTGAGGGCCCCGGTAGATCCATAGAACGAAGCATCGCCGAAACTGAAGATCCCACCGTCGGACGCCACCAGCCAGTAGCCCTTGCCGCTTGCGGTGGGAGCCATGCCCACGATGGGCTTGTTGAGCTTGAGGGCCCCGGTGGATCCATAAAATGCGGCATTCCCGTAGGCGAAGATGCCCCCATCGCTGGCCACCAACCAGTACCCAGCACGGTCGTGGGTGGGCTCAGCGGTGACCAGGTCCTGGTTCAGCGGCCCGACTGGCGCCCCTAGGGCGGGCACGCCATACGCCTCGACGGCCCCCGCTGGCGTGACCAGCCAGAAGGCGTCCGATACCGGCGACGGGAGGGGACGGGTCGGCGGCGCCGGTGGCACCGTGGTCGTCGTGGTCGTCGTTGGGGCCGTCGTGCTAGTCGCAGCCGATGCGGGGATCGATACCGGTACTGCGCCAACGATCGCCCACGAGATGGCCAAGGCAGCTGCCCCAGTCCATCGGGTCAGTCGTCGGGCCAGTCGTCTGTTCGGTCGTCTGGTCAGTCGTCGTTGGTTCATGCTGAAGCCCCCGGCCACGTCGGCGATCGACTTAATCGCACCTAGAGTAGTCAGATTACCACTCTGTGCGTTTTTATCGCTAGGGGGAGTTGTGCCGGAAGGGACCCTGCCTGCTCAGCCGATGAGTGTGCTGCCCCCGTCGACCGGGATCACGGCGCCGGTCAGATAGGCACCGGCACGCGAGGCCAGGAAGAGGGCGATACCGGCCATGTCGTCGGGGCGGCCGATGCGCTTCATGGGGACCGATGCGGCGATCTGGTCGCCGAAGGACTCCAGCGTGGCGGCCATCATCTTGGACTCGAACGGACCAGGGGCCACGGCGTTGACCGTGATCCTTGGGGCCAGGTGGCGGGCCAGGTGGCGGGTGAGCTGGTGTACGGCGGCCTTGGATGACGAGTAGGAGAAGGACTCGAGCATCGGCACGTGGATCCCGTCGATCGAGCCGATGTTGATCACCCGGGCCGGGTCGTCTGGCGTGGAGGCTGCTTCGAGCATGGGCAAAAAGAACTTGGTGGTGTGGAATACCCCTTGGACGTTCAGGTTCAGTACCCGGTCCCACGAGGCAGTGTCGTGCTCGACCAGGGGAGCACCCCAGGTAGCCCCAGCGTTGTTGACCAGGACATGGACGGCAGGGTGATCGTCAGCCACTGCATCGGCGAAGGCCCGGGCCCCGTCCTCGGTGGACAGGTCGGCGGCCATGCCCGAGCAGGTGCCGTAGGCCGACAACTCGGCCACTGCCTCGGCTACGGCGTCGGCCTTGCGCGAGGCGATCACCACCTCAGCACCGGCGGCTACGAACCCTCCGGCGATCATCCGGCCGATCCCCCGGGTGCCACCGGTGACCACGACGGTCTTGCCGGCGACGTCGAAGAGGGCGTCGGGAGGGGTGGGGGCATTGGAATCGGTCATGTCGGGACGGTACCGCAACTCAGGCCAGTTGGTAACGTCCGCACCCATGGGAGACCCGGAATGCATCTAGCCCTGACTGACGAGCAGTTGCATTTGCAGGCAGAGCTGCGGGAGTACTTCGCTGTATTGGCTGCCCCCCGGCCCGATGGCAGCAAGCCCGACTACGCCGAGACGATCAGGCGGATGGGGGCCGACGGATGGCTGGGAATCGGCTGGCCAGTCGCCTACGGCGGGCACGGACGGGGCCCGATCGACCAGATGATCTTCGTGGAGGAGTCGCACTGGGCCGGGGTGCCGCTGCCGCTCCTCACTTTGAACAGCGTGGGGCCCGCCATCATGCAACTGGGCACCGACGAGCAGAAAGAGCGCTTCCTTCCGGCCATCTTGCGCGGCGAGGTCCACTTCTCCATCGGGTACACCGAGCCGACGGCCGGGACCGACCTGGCCTCGTTGCGGACCCGGGCGGTCCGTGACGGTGACGAGTATGTGATCAACGGCGAGAAGCTCTACACCAGCGCGATCCAGTACGCCGACTACGTATGGCTGGCCGCCCGCACCGACCCCGACGTGCCCAAGCACAAGGGGCTGTCCGTCTTCATCGTGCCGGTAGATGCTCCCGGGTTCAGTTGGACCCCGCTACCCACCATGGCCGGGGAGTTCACCAGCTCCACCTTCTACGAGGACGTCCGGGTACCGGCAGCCAACCTGGTGGGCGAAGAGAACGGCGGTTGGACGCTGATCACCAACCAGCTCAACTTCGAACGGGTGGCCATCTGTCCGGTATCGGGCATCGAGCGCAGCATCGCCGAGGTCCGGGCCTGGGCCCAGGCCGAGCGGTTGGCCGACGGCCGACGGGTGATCGACCAGGAGTGGGTCCAGATCCACCTGGCCCGCCTGCATGCCCGGGCCGACTATCTCAAGCTCATCAACTGGAAGGTGGCCTGGGCCGCCGACAAGGGGCTCAATCCGGCCGACGCCTCGGCCACCAAGGTCTATGGCAGCGAGTTCGCCCTCGAGGCCTATCGGATCCTGCTCGAGATCGTCGGACAGGCGGGCTACCTGGCCGAGGGCTCACCGGGGGCGATCCTCGGAGGCCACCTGGAGCAGCGTGCCCGGAGTCAGACCATCTTCACGTTCGGCGGCGGCACCAACGAGATCCAGCGCGACATCATCTCGTGGGTGGGACTCGGACTCCCACGAGCGCCCCGCTGACCGGACGTACACTGCGGTCCGGTAGCCGGCTCGCATGGAGGTCGGCTCGGTAGTGGGGGAGCAGACATGGCGACAGCACGGGTCAACGGGGCGACGATCGCCTATGACGACACCGGAGGCGACGGACCCATTGTGGTGCTCGGTCACGGCTTCCTCATGGACCGGACCATGTTTGAGCATCAGGTAGCCGCGTTGCGCGCCACCCACCGGGTGGTCACGTGGGACCAGCGTGGGTTCGGCGAGACCGTCTACGACGATGAGCCGTTCACCTACTGGGACTCGGCCGCTGACTGCCTGGCTCTGATGGATCATCTCGGAATCGACCGGGCCGTGGTGGGCGGGATGTCCCAGGGTGGGTTTGTGGCTCTGCGGGTGGCCCTGCTGGCGCCTGAGCGCGTGCGAGGACTTATCTTGCTCGATACCCAGGCTGGCCCCGAAGACGCCGAGGTGATCCCGCTCTATCAGGGCATGATCGATGCCTGGGTGGAGACCGGACCGACCGACGAGTTGGCCGAAATTACGGCCTCACTGATCATCGGGGAGCCAGAGCTGTCGGCCACGTGGATGGCTATCTGGAGGGCGCGACCCCAAGAGTCGCTGCGCAACCCGGGCCAGACCCTGCTCGAGCGCGAGAGCATTGCCGAGCGGCTGGGGGAGATCACCGCACCGGCGGTGGTGGTCCACGGGACCGCTGATGTCTCGATCTCGATGGACAAGGGCGAGGCGCTGGCGGCCGGACTGGTGGGATGTCCAGGCGTGGTGGTAGTCGAGGGCGGGCCCCATGCCACCAACATGACCCACCCCGGCCCCACCAACGATGCCGTCATCGCTTTCCTGGCCGCCCTACCTGACTGACCGACTGACTGACTGAGTTGGGCTGACTGACTGAGTTGGGCTGACCGTCTGACGCAGCCCGGGTCGGGGAGGGTCAGCCTTGAGTCGTGAGGTCGGCGGCCACCGGAAGAGTCAGGTGGATGGCCGAGAACACTACCGAGCCACCCAGTCGAGGCGGGGCGTAAGCCACGGTGGTGGCCACCAGTTGCAGCTCCACGCGCGACGACGACGTGGCTGCGTAGGCCACGATCTCGAGCGGCACTGACACTGTGTGCGACGCGCCGTCCAAGGTGACGGCGATGGGGGTGATTTGGTTGCCGAGGACGAACCCGGTCGTCGTGTCGACCAGCTGGGCGAAGACCCGGGTGGGCCGGACACCAGTTGGCACGGTGCCCCGGTAGGTCAGCTTCAGCCGGGGGGCCCCGACGATGACCCCGGACCGAGTGAAGGGCACGGCCACATTGACGGCGTTGGCCGCTGGCCCTGGGGTGATCGGCGCCACCAGGCCGCCAAGTTGCTGTCCGTCGGGGGTGGAAGGCAGCGGTCCAGCGCCGCCCGTCGAGACCAACGGAAGGGTTCCCGATCCTGAAGCGGTGAACGGCTGGCCTTGGGCCACGGGATAGGACGGGGCCGAGTACGAGGTGCCGTTCTGGTCGAGGAAGGTGAAGCCGGGCCCGGTGTCGACCGAGCTATCGCGCTGCACGTACCGCTGCAACCAGGCCAGCGTGGCCTGTTCGACGGCGGTGAGGTTGCCGTTACTGGTCAGGCACACTCCGTGACCACCGCAGAACCACTGCATGGAGGTCGTAACCCCACCGGCCCGCAGCGCCTCGTAGTTGTCGACACCCTCTTGGAGAGTGAAGAGCGTATCGACCGTGCCCTGGATGATGAGGGTGGGGGCGTGGATCTTGGCCAGGAGTTGGGCTGGGCCGCGGGCACCGAACCAGGCCAGCTCCGCATCGGACACGACACCGGTCGCTTTGCCGGCGGCGTAGTCGGCCTGCACCACTGGGTCCACATGGGCGGTGGTCGACAAGTTGGTCAGGAGACCGGACCAACCGATCTTCACTGTCCGTGCCTTGCCCAGGCTGGTGACCAGTGAGTGCCAGGCGACGATGGGCACGATGGCATCTACCCGGCAGTCGGCGGCTGCGGTCACCAACTGGATGCCTCCTCCATACGAGCCACCGACCATGCCCATCCGCGGGTCACCGGGGGCGTCGAGCTGAACGCCAGGCTGGGCAGCAACCCAACTGGTGAGCACACTCACGTCCTTGGCCTCGTAGTCGGGGCTGTCGACCTCAGCCTGGCCGGTGGACTTTCCGAATCCCCGCGGGTCCCAGGTGAGCACGTTGTATCCAGCATCGAGGAGGTTGCGGATCGGGAGGGCGCCCAGGATGCCGGTGCCGGTGACGTTGGTATCACCGGACAGGCTCCATCCCGGACCCATCAGCACGGTGGGATGCACTGATGTTGCAGCGGACGGCACGTAGGTGGCCACGGGGAACCAGTGCGCCCGGATCACCGTGCCATCGAAGGAGGTCACGCTCCAGTCGGTGGGCGTCCCCGCAACGGGCGAGGCCACCACAGCAACAGGCGAAACAGGTCGGTGGCAGGCCGAGGTGATGGCTGACGGGGAGGAGGTGGAAGAACGCGCCGAGGCTGCGGTGGTCGCCGGGGTGGCCGAAGATGATGAGCAGCCAGCCAGCGTTCCCAGCACGACGACGGCCAGGAGGGCGGCCCGGCCCCCGTGGAGCGAGGTAGGGGGGCTGGTCCGAACGGCGAGGATGCGCATTGGCGGAGTGTTGCACCGGAGACGGCCGGCGGCAAGGAGCAGCCTGGGGTCGCCATGACCGGTGGTGACACCGAGTCGATTTGATGCCGGGGACGACAGCAGGTGGAATGGGCCCATGTCTTCCCTTGCTTCCGCGGCGTCTACCGGCGCGCCCCGGTCGAACAAGATGCGGTGGTGGGCCCTCGTGGTGGTGTGTCTGGCCATGTTCATGACGGCGCTCGATTCGTCCATCGTGAACGTGGCCCTGCCCGCCATCCAGCGTGACCTCCACTTTGGTGCCTCGGGCCTGACCTGGGTGGTCACTGCCTTCCTCATCAGTTTCGGCAGCTTCCTACTCATGGCGGGTCGGCTTGGCGACCTGATCGGCCGGCGCAAGGTATTCCTGGCCGGGATCGTGGTCTTCACCGTGTCGTCGATGATGTGCGGCATCGCCCAGACTCAGAGCGAGCTCATCGTCGGGCGCTTCCTCCAGGGGATCGGGGGAGCGTTCTCCTCCTCGGTGATCATCGCCATCATCATCACGGAGTTTCCAGAACCGGCGGAGCGGGCCCGGGCCATGAGCGCGTACATCTTCGTAGCCGTAGGTGGTGGGTCCATCGGACTGCTGGTAGGTGGGATCCTCACCCAGGCGCTCGACTGGCATTGGATCTTCTTCATCAATGTGCCCATCGGGGTGTTCACCTTCATCTTCGGACGCATCCTGATCGAGGAAAATATCGGTCTGGGCATCCGAACTGGGGTCGATGTGGTCGGATCGGTTCTGATCACGGTGTCCCTGATGATCGGGATCTATGCCATCTCGACGGCCACGGAGTACCACTGGCTGTCGCCCCACACCCTGATCTTCGTCGGCGCCTCTGTGGTGCTCCTGATGGCCTTCTTCGTCTACGAGTCCCGGGTGTCCAACCCGATCATGCCGTTGCGGATCTTCGACATCCCGACTCTGACCCGCTCCAGCGTCATCCGGGGGATGTTGGCCACGGGTATGTTCACCACGTTCTTCCTCGGGGCGCTCTACCTCGAAGGCGTCCTCCACTACACGCCGGTCCAGACCGGACTGGCCTTCCTCCCCATGTCGATCAGCATGGGGATCCTGTCGGCGGGGATTACGGCACGTCTGGTCACCCGCTATGGAGATAAGCAGGTACTGATCCCCGGGATGGTGGCGGGCACGATCGGACTGCTGTGGCTCACGCAACTCAGTACGACCACGTCGTACGTGTCGGTGATGCTGCCAGCCTTTCTGCTGATCGGCATCGGGGCTGGAACCGCCTTCGCCCCGCTGCTGTCGATCGCCATGGCCGATGTGCCGGTGGCCGATGCCGGCCTTGGTTCCGGCATCGTCAATGTGTCGATGCAGATGGCGTCCGCTTTGGGGCTCGCCCTGCTCAGCGCCATCGCCACCGGGCGCACCCATGCGCTCGAGTCGGCGGGTCACTCGGCGGCTTCGGCCATCACCGACGGCTACCGGCTGGCCTTCCTGATCTCGGCCATCCTGGTGGCAGTGGGCACCGTGGTGGCCGCCCTGTCCTTAGAGAAGTCGGCGCCCCGCAGCCTGGCGACCCCGCTCGAGGTGCACTTGGCCGAAGAAGCGCTGTCGGCGGCATCGGATCCCTACCCCCACTGAACGACGAACACCAGATCAGTAGAGGCCGACGATCTCCCCGTTGGCATCGATGTCGATGTCGAAGGCGGCGGGGCTGGACCCAAGTCCCGGCATGGTGCGCATGTCGCCGCAGATGGCGTAGGCGAAGCCGGCACCAGCAGACAGGCGCACCTCGCGCACGGGCAGGCGCCACCCGGTTGGCGCCCCCTTGAGGGAAGGGTCGGACGAGATCGACAGATGGGTCTTGGCGATACAGATGGAGAGCCCGCCGAAGCCGGTGGCTTCGAGCCGGTCGAGCTTCTGGGCAGCGGCTGGCAGGTAGTCCACCCCGTCGGCTCCATAAATACGAGTGGCGATCGCCTCGATCTTGTCGCGCAGGGACGCCGTGGATGGGTAGAGGAACGAGAACGCACTGGGCTCGTCGGCCGCCTCGGCCACGGCCTGGGCCAAATCGGCCGCTCCAGCGCCGCCATCGGCGAAGTGGGTGGTGACGGCGCACCGAACACCGAGGGATGCGGCGATCTCACGGATGGCGTCGTACTCGCTGGCGAAGTCGCTGGGGAAGGCGTTGATAGCGATCACGGGCGTTACGCCGTGGACGAGCACGTTCTGGACTTGCTTGGCCAGGTTGGCCCCCCCGATACGGACCTCGTTGGGGTTCTCCTCCAAGAGCGCGGGAGGAAGCGGCCGGCCGGGCACGATCCGGTGATTGCCCGAGTGAGCCTTGAGCGCCCGGACGGTGGTGACCACTACGGCGGCATCGGGCACCAGTCCAGACACCCGGCATTTGATGTTGAAGAACCGCTCGGCCCCCATGTCGGCCCCGAACCCGGCCTCGGTGATCAGGTAGTCGCCGGAGTGGATCCCGATCTGGTCAGCCACCACTGACGAGTTGCCATGAGCGATGTTGCCGAAGGGCCCAGCGTGTACCAGGACTGGAGTGTTTTCCAGCGTCTGGAGCAAGTTGGGCTTGAGGGCGTCGCGCATGATCACCGTCATGGCTCCAGCCCCTCGGATGTCCTCGGCGGTCACCGGCTGGCCGGACCGGTTGAAGCCGATGACGATCTCACCGAGTCGGCGCCGCATGTCCATTAGCGACGTGGACAGGGCGAGTATGGCCATGACCTCGGATGCCGCGGTGATGTCGAACCCGGACTGGCGGGTGACTCCGTCCTCTGCGGTCCCGAGCCCGATGACGATGTGGCGCAGCGCCCGGTCGTTCACATCGAGCACCCGGCGCCACGAGATGTGGTGGAGGTCGAGGTCGAGGGTGTTGCCGTGGTGAAGGTGGTTGTCGACGATGGCGGACAGGGTGTTGTGGGCGGCTGAGACGGCGTGCATGTCACCGGTGAGGTGGAGATTGAACGCCTCGAACGGGGCGGCCTGGCTGTAGCCACCGCCTGCCGCTCCGCCCTTGATGCCGAACGTCGGACCCATGGACGACTGGCGGATCGAGGCGGTAGCCCGCTTGCCGATATGCGCCATCCCCTGGGAGAGCCCGATGGTGGTCGTGGTCTTCCCTTCGCCCAGCGGGGTCGGGGTGACGGCGGTGACCACGATGTACTTGGCTCGAGGGCGGTCGGCCAGGGCGTCGATGGCATCGAGCGATACCTTGGCCACATACCGGCCGTAAGGCTCGAGGAGCTCCTCACCAATGCCCATGGAGGCAGCCACCTCGGTGATGGGAAGAAGGGTGGCACCGCGAGCGATCTCGAGGGCGGTGAGTGTCTGGGGGTTGGTCATGACGTCTCCTGTGGGGCCGGTCGACTTCCGGATCGGGCCGTGCCGGACTGTAGTGCTGACAACGGGTGGCCGTGCCCGACTGTGTCTCTGGATGCAGCGAGGTCAGTGGGTCTCTGGCTAGATTGTCGCCATGACTCGTGACACTTTTACTGACAGAAGATGGATCCGCGCCGGTGCTGGGCTGGCTGTGGCCGCACTGGCCCTGACTGGTGCTGCGTGCGGGAGTTCCTCCACTGCCGGCACCTCGACGTCGTCCACGGCCGCGTCTGCCGCCACATCGTCGACAGTCATCAAAGCCAAGAACATGTTGGCCAAGCGCTACTGCGAGGTCCTCTTGGTCCACCCTGCGGCCGTCGGGCTGGCCGCGGACGTCTACAACACCTATCCGCTCAACGCCTGCCCCGAGAGCCAGTGGGCGGCCCTGGACGCCAAGGCCATCGCCACGGAGAACGGTGTACCCATAGCAATCCTCAACGGACCCCGCTTCTGGTTGATGGACAGCGTCAACAAGGTGCGCACTGGGGCCGTGGTGAAGAAGTCGTTCGGCGGCATGGAGATGATGCAGCAAGCGACCGTGAATATCGGTAGGAACATCGCCGTCGAATCGGCGCCGTTCACTCCCCATGACGTGAGCCGTCAAGCCTCATTCACCTTCAACCGCGGGCGACAGGTCTACGAACTGACCGCGGCCGACGGCACCAAGTGGGTGATGCAGACCTGGAGTCAAAGCAAGGATCCGACGCTGGCTCAGGCCGACCTCCCCGGCCTGGCGCCCCGTCTCACGTTGCCTGCTGGCTGGACCTATCAAGCCCGGACGATCACGTCGCCGCTGATGGTGGCAACCACTGCTCAGGTGGCCCATGTCCTGCAGGACAACCTCCAGAACAGCTACTCCATGGAGACCAGCGGCTGACCTTTTTCGTTGGGGTGACTACGGCAACGTAACTGGTGAGCACGTTCGGATCCGACCGGCTACGTTGTGGCCATGACTACTGGCAAGGTGACTGACAGAAGTTGGACCCGGTGGTTGGCTGGGTGCGCTGTGGGGCTCCTGGCCCTGTCGGGTGCTGCGTGCGGAAGCTCATCGACGACAACGACGGCGACGACAGCTTCGTCGTCGGGCTCCGGGCCCACTACTTCGGTCGCCGTTGCCAACGACGTCGCTGGCAAGCGCTACTGCGAGGTACTTCTGCTCCGTCTGACCTCGGCGGGCCTGGCCGCCGACGTCTATGCCTCGTACCCGCTCAACACCTGCCCCCAAGCTGAGTTCGCCGCCCTAGATGCCAAGGCCATCGCCTCGGCCAACGGCGCCGTCTTCGCCCTGCTCAACGGACCCCGGTTCTGGGTGATGAACAAGATCACCAAGACCCGCGTCGGCACCACCGTGACCAAGACGTTCGGGGGGATCGACATGAACCTGGACGGCCACGTGGCCCTCGGGACCAGCATCGCTGCCGCCATGGCCCCCTACACCGTGAAGACCGTCAAGCGCGAAGCCAGCTTTACCTTCAACAAGGGCACGCAGATCTACGAGCTGGTGGATGCTTCCGGCCAACGGTGGATCATGCAGTCATGGGGTCTGATCAAGGATGCGACGCTGACGGCGGCCGACCTTCCCAACTTGGCCTCGAAGCTCACCCTGCCCGCGGGTTGGAGCTATCAGGTCAAAACACTGAAGTCGCCCCTGGTCGTGGCTACCTCCACCCACCCAGCCCAAGTGCTTCAGGACAACCTGCTCAATAGCTACACGCTGGAGACCAGCGACTGATCCGACGGAGTACGTTGTGAAAATGGTTGCTGACAAGATCACCGGCGGGACTTGGACCCGTTGGTGCGCCGGACTGGCCGTAGGGGTTGCGGCGCTCGCTGGTGCTGGCTGCAGCAGTTCGTCCACAGCAGCCACTACGTCTACGTCTACGTCTTCGGCCGTGGCATCGAGCACGTCGAGGGTGAGCACCGGAACAAACATGGCTGGTAAGCGCTACTGCGAAGTGCTCCTGGTCAAGATGACCCCAGCTGGGTTGGCGGCCACCATCTACGTCTCCTACCCGCTCAACACGTGCCCCGAGAGCCAGTTCCAGACCTTGGATGCCAAAGCCATCGCTGCAGAAAACGGCGCCCTCTTTGCCGAGCTCAACGGGCCTCGCTACTGGCTGATGAACAAGGTGGCCAAGGTGCGCACGAGTGCCACGGTGACCAAGACGTTCGGAGGCATCGCCATGAACGAAACCGGCACGGTCATCCTCGGGACCGACATCGCCGCCGCCATGGCCCCGTACACGACCAAGACCGTCAACCGCGAGACGACCTTCACATTCAACAAGGGCAGCGAGGTGTATGAGTTGGTGGATTCCGACGGCAAAGCCTGGATCATGCAGGCGTGGTGCCAGATCAAGGACCCGACGCTGTCGGCCGCCGACCTGCCCGGTCTGGCCTCGAAGCTCACCCTGCCGACCGGATGGTCTTACCAGGCCAGGAAGCTCACGGCACCGCTGATGGTGGCCACCGTTGGCCAGCCGGCCAAGGTCCTCCAGGACAACCTGATGAACAGCTATTCGATGGAGACGAACGGATGACCTGGACAGGTGGAACCCTCAAGCTGGCCGGAAACCTCGGTTCGCCGTATTCGATGAAGATGCGGGCCGTGCTGCGCTATCGGCGCATCCCCTTCGACTGGGTCCCGCGGGGATCCAAATGGGACGACCTTCCCGACCCCCCGGTGCCGCTGATGCCGGCCATCAGCTTCCCCGATGCGCAAGGGGACTACCCCGACGCCATGATCGACTCGAGCCCGCTGATCATGCGCCTCGAGTCGCTGTCCCACGACCGGAGCATCGTGCCAGTCGATCCGGCGCTCGCCTTCTTGGACTTTCTGCTGGAGGACTACGGGGACGAGTGGGTGACCAAGCAGATGTTCCACTATCGCTGGTGGTACGAGGACGCGGCGGCCAAGGCGGGCAAACTGCTCCCCCTGGACTTGGACGAGCAGATGCCGACTGCACGCCACAGACAGTTCAGTGAGTTCATGACCGACCGTCAGCAGGGGCGGATGGCGCTGGTCGGATGCACCGAGGGAAATCGACCGGTCATCGAGGGCTCCTACGAGCGCCTGCTCGATATCTTCGAAGCCCACCTCACCACTCAGCCCTATCTGCTGGGAGACCGGCCGGGTCGGGGTGACTTCGGGATCTTCGGCCAGTTCAGCCAGCTCATCTCTTGGGACCCCGAGTCGGCCCGGGTGGCCATCGACCGGGCACCCCGGGTCGTCCACTGGGTGAACTACACCGACGATCTCAGCTGGCTGCCCATCGAGGGCGACAGCGGATGGATCGATGCCGGTGCGATCCCGACGACACTGACCGCCCTGCTCGCCGAAGTGGGTCGGACCTACGCTCCGTTCCTGTTGGCCAACGCCGCCGCCCTGGTCGAGGGAGCCGACGAGGTCGTCTGTCAGATCGACGGCCACGAGTTCCGCCAGGGCCCCTTCGCCTATCAGGGAAAGTGCCTTTCCTGGCTGCGGGGCCAGTATGAGGGACTAGACCCTGACGTCCGTTCGGCGGTGGACGACATCCTGGATGGCTCGGGATGCGAGACCCTCTTCTCGTGACGCCACCACTGGGTGCCGAGGTGACGGACCGGTCACCAGCAGCCGGCGATGTGACCCTGTTCGGTCACTGGATCTGTCCGTACTCGGTCCGGGTGTCGTTCGCCTTGGCACAACGAGGCATCGTCCACGATGTGGTCGATGTCCCCCCGACAGCCGCACGACCCCGTGGATTCGTGGTGCCCACCGAGTTCGTCGAGCACTCGCCCCGGGGCGAGATCCCGATGGTGCGGATCGGAACCGAGTACCGCGCTGACTCCCTGCCGATCCTCGACTGGCTCGAAGAGAGTTTTGACGGGCGATCCCTGCTGCCGACCGACGAGGTCGGCCGAGCACTGGTCCGCGACCGCACGGTGTGGATCGACGCCCATGTGTTCGCTCCGATGATCGGCATCTACTACGGCACCGACGAGTCTCGGATCGCCGATGCCAGCAGGTCACTGGCCGCAGGCCTGGCGGCCATGGGGGAGTGGCTCGAGGAGAGCCCCTGGTTGGCCGGGCCGGAGCCGACAGTGGCTGAGGCCGCAGTCATCCCGGTCTACGTGCGACTCGATGCATTGCGTCGCCTGGGCTTCACTGGCCCAGTGGACTCCCGGGTGGCCGAGCACATCACCCGGTGCACCGCACTGGCCGGTTGGGATGCCGTGGCCTGGACGGACGAGCAGTCGAACGACTTCGTCGGCCGGTTCGAGCGGTATCGGGTCGCTCGCCGCGCACAGTCACAGGGGTAGGGCCCGTGGACCTACTGGTGGTCATGGATCCTCTCTTGGGGTGCGACACGGTGTCGGACACCACCATCGGTCTGATGGCGGCGTCTCTCGAACGCGGCCACCGGGTGCTCCACTGCACGGCAGGCGACCTGTCGCTCATCGGGAGCCGTGTGGTGGCCCGGGCGACCACCGTCGACCAGGGGGACCTGATCGGTCCTGGTACGGGTCCTGGTGCTGGCGCTGGTCCGGGTGGCTCTGACCTCCAGGCCCAGACGGTCGACCTGGCCGCAGTGGACGCAGTCCTGGTGCGGTCCGATCCACCGGTGGACAGCGCCTACTTAGCCATGACCCTGCTGCTCGAGCATGCCCGGGGGGAGACCCTGATCGTCAACGACCCGAGAGGGCTGCGCGAGGCCAACGAGAAGCTGTATGCCTGTCGTTTTCCGGAGTTGATGCCAGCCACGGTGGTCACTGCCGATGCCGCCGTGCTGGCGGACTTTGCCGAGGAGCACGGGACCATCGTGCTCAAGCCCCTCGACGGCCACGGTGGCCGAGGGGTATGTCTGTTGCGAGCCGGGGATGCCGGTGCATCGGAACTGATGGCGGCCCGGACCGGTGATGGTCGCTATCAGGTCATGGCCCAGGAGTTCTTACCCGGCGTCTACGACGGCGACCGCCGGATACTGCTGCTCGACGGCGAACCGCTCGGCGCACTGCGGCGCCGACCATCCGAAGGAGAGTTCCGGGCCAACATCGGGCTCGGCGGTCAGGTGGACGTGGTCGACCTCGATGATCGGGACCGCCGGATCATAGACACCCTGGCGCCGGCGTTGCGCGCTGATGGGCTGTACTTCGTCGGCATAGACGTCATCGACGGCCGCCTGTCCGAGATCAACGTGACCAGCCCGACTGGACTCCGCCAGTTGGCCCACCTGTCGGGGACCCGACCCGACCTTGCCGTGGTGGAGTGGTTGGAGGAGCGGGTCGGACGCCCCTGAGGGGTGAACGGTGAACGGTGACCGAGAGCCGGGACGGCCGACGCTCCGTCGAGAGACCGTTGTACGCCGTCGGCGATCTTCACGGAGTCCACCCGTCGCCTGGCCAAGAAGGTGGCCGCTGGTGAAGCCTCTATCCAGAAGGTCTCCATCTCGCAGGTCGGTGGGCGCTGGCAGGAATCGGAGCTCGAGCGGTATCTGATTCGATACCACATAGGCCAGTGTTTCCAAAAGTGGTTCAGCCAGTGGTGTTTCCTCGAGCACCAGGCCAGTCCGCCAGCCGTCCAGCCCATACCGCCAGCCCATACTGCCCGTCCATACCGCCAGCCCATACCGCAAACCCAAGACGTCGCCGGGCTACAAGCGGAGACGAAAAATGCTGACCCGAGGACAGAGAAGACCGAGGCGCGGTCGCGCAGTTGAGATGCGAGTGGCCGCATCCGGTTCCGAAGTCAGGTTCGGACGTGTCTCTATGCATGCATCGGTCTCACCAAGCTGGCGAACCTAGGCGGGGATATGCGGCTCTTGGGCCGGGGCCCAGACCTCGAAGTTGTCCTTGCGGACGACCCAGCGGCGGGGACGCACATCGAGCAGCGGGTCGAGCCCGGCCTCGGCAAACACGGCCCGCACTGCGGCCTGGTCGTCGGAGGAGCCGGCAGCCACCGCATCCTGCAGCCGCTTCATCAGGTACATCCGGTAAGGCACTACGGATACCGTCATGGGCTGGCCTCGCCAGGTAAAGGTGGTGGTCCCACTGAACCGCCGGTTGGGCTTACCGAGGACGACCTCTCCGTCGACCACGTCGGGATGGTCGGCCAGCCAAGCATCGACCGACACCATCTGGGCCACCGCATCTTCGAGGTACTCCTCTCCGATGTAGACCAGCAGCGCCTGCAAGGTGTCGGGGATGGCGTCGTCAGCGAAGAGTTCAGTCGAGATGGGGCCGTACTCGCCGGTATCCGCAATCGGGGAGTTCATCCGCTCCACCCATCGCCATACCCGGTGCGCTCGTTGCTTCATCAGCACTGACGGGTACGGGTCGCGGGCCAGGTGGGCGTAGAGCGGACCCATGAAGGCGTAGTCGGCAATGGTGGGCCGGCCGCCAAGCAGGTAGGGCGAGTTGGCCAGGTGGGCGTCGAACAGGTCAAGGAACTCGCCATAGGAGGCCTCGATCTGATCGACGAGGTCCTCACGTACGCCGAAGGCGAGGGTGGCGGAGCGCATGCGCTCACTGGCGAATTTGAACAGGCCCTCACGGGTTTCGTCGTCGGCACCGATGGCCATCGTGGACGTGAAGTCCTTGATGAGGAAGGGCAGATTGGATTCGTCAAAGTCCCACCGGTAGTGCATGGCCGGCCGCAGCAGACCCTCGCCACCGAACAGGTCGAGCAGGTGGGCCACGGCGCGGTGCACGGGGGTGGCGGGGTAGGCGGAACGGGCGGGCGGCACGTCGGCTTCGAGGAAGTCGATGATGTCCACCGTGTCCTGGATCACCGTGCCGTCCGATGTCTCGAGAACAGGGATGATCCAGCGCCCGAGGACCGGAACCACCGCATCGGCGAAGTGGGGGTCGCCGGGGGCTTGCTCGATGTACTCGATCCGGTTCTTGCGCAGATAGGAGCGGGCTTTGGCCGAGTAGAGCGAGCCAGGCATGGCGTAGAGGGTGACGGGGTCCATCAGGTGATCTCCTGTTCGATTCGGTCTAGGGACTGTAGGTCGGGGGCGGTGGTGTCAGGCACCCAGCCAGCCGACGCCCGTCGACTGGTCCAGGAGCGAACGGGGATCGAGGACCCGGGGCGCTCGGCGTCCAACAGATGGCAGGCCAGATCCAAGCAGCGTTCGCCAGCACGGGCCATGGGGGCTGATGCGGTGCCCGAGGCGACCAGCGACCACGGGTCATCGATGCCGCTGCAGGCCCGGCGGATCTCGTCGATCGGCGCACCATCGCTCACCAGCGCCACCAAGGCCAGGACGGCGACCGTGCGGTCGACCGGGGGGAGGGCATCGAAGAAGCGGCACTCGAGCCACTGGCGGGGCCGGACCGGTGGCCACAGCGTCGTCAAATGCTCGGTGACATCGCTCGGGCCGGGAAAGCCGATCCGATGCCCCTGGGTGATCCATTGACGAAGCGTGAAGGGCTCGGTCACCGCCTCCACGTCGTCACCGGTCCGGATGAAGACCACGTTGGCCTCGAGGGCGTACTCGGCCCACTCGTGCTCCCATCCGAGGGCAGCCCCGTTGGCGGTCGACGTCGACGTTGGCCCGGACACCGGAGCGGTCCGGCTCGGATCGATCATCGTCCAAACAGTGGACCGGGCCGATGCTGCAGGCGTGCCATCCATGGCCGGTCCTGGCGAGTTGGCGAAGGCAGCGGCCAGCACGGGAGCCACCCATGCGGCCCGCTGCCAGGTATCGGCGGGCACGGCCCCGAAGTCCACGTTTACCTGGAGCGACGCCGTGGAACACATCATGACTGTTCCAGCGGGCCAGCGTCCCTCGAAGGCGGCGGCCATGGCTCGGTACCGAGGAAGATCGAGCGACCGCACGGGCGGCCGAAACGGATCGAGGCCGGTGGCGAGCAGTCGTAGTCCGGCCCGCGTCATACGGCGCTGCAGGACAGCCTCGTCGGCGGCGGCGGCATCGAGTGCGCTCCACGCCTCTGGCTGCCGTGTCGTGCTCAGTTCGAGCTGCCCGCCAGGCTCAACAGTGAGCGCTCCCTCACGGGGGAGTGGTCCGTCCGCCGCGGCCAGCACCTCCTCGGCGCCCACCGGTCTGGTGGGATGCACTGGATCGATCACGATCCACTCGATCTCGAGTCCGACCGTTCCCCGGCCGGCATCTGTTGGCCGCACTCCGGCGGTGATCTGCTCGATGGCGTCGGCCACGGTCATCGACTGCGTAGACGTTGTCATAGCGCGGGTCCCCACCAGGCGCGTGCATCCCAGACGCATCCACGATGGGCAAGGGCTGCGGGCACGGTGGGGATCGTCAGCTCCTGGGTCGTGGTCGTGGTCAGGTGTTTGCCAGCGTATCTTCTGTCAGGTACTTTGACAGATGTCAGAGTACCTGACACGACCTGGCCCGACCTGATCAAGGGATCGGGAGCGTACGAGGTGACGGGCGCTTCGAAGCGTCGAGCCATGCGGACGATGAGCCGGCATCCGCCCCAGTAGGCGATCCAATAGGGAGGCAGTACCAGATGGATATCGAGGTAGATCGGGACGAATACACCAGGTGGCGTGTGTCCGACGCTGGCCCTCGGGCACTGGCCGAGGGCGAGGCTCGCCTCCGGATCGACCGGTTCGGCTTCTCCTCCAACAACATCTCCTACGCCGCCATCGGCGACATGCTCCGCTACTGGGACTTCTTTCCGCCGGGCCCGTCCGATGCAGACGACGCCACCCGCTGGGGCTTGGTGCCGGTATGGGGGTTCGCCGAAGTGGTCGAGACGCGGTCATCGGAGGTGACGGTCGGTGAACGGATCTTCGGGTTCTTCCCAATGGCCACCGAGCTGGTCATCGAGGTCGGGAACGCCGATGCCTTCAATGTGTTCGACGTAGCCGCCCATCGGGCTGGGCTGGCCGGGCCCTACAACTCGTACCGCAGGTGCGCCGCCGACGTGGCCTACCGAGCCGACGGCGAAGAGGTGATGATGCTCCTCTACCCGCTGTTCTTCACCTCTTTCGTCATCGACGACTTCCTGTCCGACAAGGACGACTTCGGTGCTGAGCAGGTAGTCATCTCGAGCGCATCGGCCAAGACCGCCTTGGGGGCCGCCCACCGACTCCATGCTCGCGGGGTGAAGACGATCGGACTCACGTCTGTGGCCAACGTGGCGTTCTGTCGTTCACTGGGGGTATACGACGAGGTGCTGACCTACGGGGAGGCGGAGTCCATCGCCCAGGTGTCGACTGCCTTCGTGGACGTGTCCGGCGACCAGGCCGTGGTTGCCTCGGTGCACCGTCGCCTCGGTGACCAGTTGCGTCACTCGATGATCGTGGGCGATACCCACTGGGACAGCGCGCCTCTGGCCGACGAGGGGCCGCTGCCCGGCCCAGCCCAGGAGTTCCTGTTCGCTCCAAGCCAAGTGACCAAGCGCAGCCGCGAGTGGGGAGCCGATGTGCTGGCGGCCAGGATGGCCGAAGCGTGGAACGAGTATTCGGCGTGGACGCAAGGCTGGATCACGCTCGATCGCGTGGCCGGCCCCGAGGCCGTCATCGAGGTCTTCCGGACCTACCTGGCCGGACGGGTCGACCCGACGGTGGGCACGGTCTGCACCATGCACAGCCAGCACCAAAGTGAAGGAGTCTCCGCATGAAGTTCGGAATTGTGTTCGCCAACACCGGGCCCTTCGTCGACCCGCTGGCCGCTGTCGAGATGGCCCAGGCCGCCGAGGCGGCGGGGTTTGAATCGCTGTGGACGGTCGAGCACACCGTGGTGCCGGCCGGCTACGAATCGACCTACCCCTACGACAAGTCGGGGAAGATGCCCGGCTCCGACGACGCCCCCATTCCGGACCCCCTGGTGTGGCTGGCCTACTTGGCTGCAGCCACGACGACCATCAATCTGGCCACCGGGATTCTGATCATGCCCCAGCGCAATCCGGTAGTGCTGGCCAAGGAGGTGGCTACGTTGGATCACCTCTCTGGTGGCCGGATGCATCTCGGTGTGGGCGTCGGTTGGCTCGAAGAAGAGTTCGACGCCATCGGCATCCCCTTTGCCGAGCGGGGACTGCGGACCGACGATGGAGTAGCGGCCATGCGGGCACTGTGGAGCCAAGAGCAGGCCACGTACCACGGAGAGTTCACCAAGTTCGACAACTGCATCTGCCGGCCTCAGCCGGTCGGCGGGTCGGTGCCGATCCACATCGGCGGCCACTCGGCGATAGCGGCCCGACGAGCTGGTCGCATCGGGGACGGATTCTTTCCGGCATCCGGCAGCCACCGGACATTGGCTGCCCTGTTCGCCCAGGTCCGGGAATCGGCCGAGGAGTCTGGTCGCGACGCTGCCGCCATCGAGATCACCTGTGGCGGCAACGGCGTCTTCGGCCCCGGGGCGTTGGAGGAGGCTGCCGCTTTGGCCGAGTTGGGAGTGGAGCGCATAGTAGTCCCCGCCTTTTTGTTCTGGAATGACCCGGCTGAGGCCCTGGCCCGCTACGGCGAAGAGGTCATTGCCCGGGTCTGAGCCGCTACGCAGTAGAGAATCACAGCCAGTAGGCAGTCGAGAGAAAGTAGAGCACCGATGGAGTTGGACGGACGTACCGCAGTAGTGACTGGGGCAGCCTCGGGCATCGGCCTGGCCCTTACTGAGCGGTTCCTGACCGAGGGCATGCACGTGGTCATGGCCGATATCGAGCAGCCTCGCCTGGAAGCAGAGTCGGCCCGGATCATCGCCGCTGGTGGCTCAGTGACCCCAGTGGTCTGTGACGTATCCGATTCCGACCAGGTGGCTGGACTACGTGACGCGGCACTGGCCGCATACGGATCGGTCCACCTCCTCTGCAACAACGCTGGGGTGGCATCGGGTCGGCCGAACCACAAGACCCGGCCCGCCGAGTGGGACTGGGTGGTCGGGGTGAACCTGCTGGGTCCAGCGTACGGGATCAGTGCATTCGTGCCGCTCATGCTGGAGCAGGGGGAGGGCCATGTGGTGAACACCGCATCTGAGGCCGGACTCACCTCGTCGCCCGTGCTGGGGTCGTACCACGCCACCAAGTACGCAGTAGTCGGACTGTCGGAGTCGTTGGCCATGGAACTCGATGGCACCCCCGTCGGCGTGTCGTGCCTGTGTCCCGAGTTGGTCGACACCAAGATCTTCGAATCGTCGCGCAACGCGCCGACCGAGCTCGGGTTTCCGCCGCCTCCGGCCATCCCCATCGATCAGATCGCCCTGATGATGGACACCATTGCCATGCCTCCAGCTGACTTGGCCGCCGACGTGGTCTACGCCGTGCGGGCCGATCAGTTCTGGGTCATCACCCACCAGTCCACCATGGTCAAGATCGTGGCCCGCAATCGACGGCTCGAGCAGGGCCGCAATCCGAAGTTCGGACCGGGGGCCTAGGACTGATGGGGGCGGGCGAGGTAGCCGAGCGAGGTGAGTCAAGGGAGGACGCAGTTGCGGACGGATCAGTCCTCGACGGACGCTCGGCCATCCGCGACCGCAACCGTAACGCCGTGCTCGACGCCGTCATCGATCTGTTCTCTGAGGACAACCTCAGCCCTGGCCCCGAAGAGGTGGCCCTGCGTGCTGGGCTTTCCGTGCGCTCCGTCTACCGGTACTTCGACGGCCACGACAGCCTGTCCCGGGCTGCCGTGGCGCGCCAACTCGAGATGGTCACCCCGCTGTTCCTCATCCCGGCCATCGGTGAGGGCGACCGGGACATGCGGATCGATAAGTTCGTGCGGGCCCGACTCCGGCTGCATGCCGCGGTGGCCCCCAGCGCCCGAGCGACCCGAATGCGGGCCAGGTTCGATGATGTCGTGCGGGACGAGTTCGAAGCGTCGCGCATCTTGTTGCGTGAGCAGATCGAGCGCCATTTCGCTCGTGAGTTCGCTGCGTTTTCGCCGGAGCGCATGGAGGCTCGGCTGGCGGCAGTCGATGCCCTGTTCGCCTTCGAGTCGCTTGATCACTATGTACTGCATCGGACCGACCTTGCCGCAGTGGTGCCACTCTTAGTCGACGCGCTCGACGCGCTGCTACGCCCCTGACCAACACGCCCTGACCAACACGCCCTGACCAACACGCCCGCTGACCGGCCCCGAGGGGCCAGACGAAAGGAATCACCCTGATGGCCGAGCAACTCGAGTACCCGTTCGGAACAGTCAATGCCGAAACTGCTGCACGCTGGATCACCATGGCACCCGAGGAGGACGGCCACGTCTGGATGCTCAACCTGATGAAGTACAGGCCAGTGGCCGACTACGGCGATGGGACGACATCGACCATCACCGGCAAGGAGGCGGACGACATCTATGCGCCCACGGCGGTACTCGACGACTTGGGCGCCACAGTGCCGCTCTTCGGAGACGTAATCGGCGAAGTGACCGACGTCGTGGCATGGGAGCGGATCGGAATCGTCCGCTATCCGACCCGGGCGTCGTTCTTCGCCATGCAGAACCGTAAGGACTTCCAGAAGCAGTACGTGCACAAAGAGGCCGGCATGGAGACGACCATCGTCATGGGGTGCACCCCATTGACCGTGGGCGACCCGGCCGAGGCTGGCAACGGGCCGATCGTCATGCGGGTGCGCCGGTTCCACGATGGGGCAACCCCCGCCACCGACCCATCCGGTGTGGTGCCGATTGCTCACTTCGCCGTCGATGGAGTGATCATCGGTGATGGACGGGTATGGCATGACGTGCGATTCGATCGTGCCGATGAGGCGACCACCGCAGCGCTGGCCAACACCGAAGGCGTGGCCGAACAGGTGATCGTGGTCATCAACCCGTTCCTCGAAGACCTCATCGGCTCGGTCCAGACCGCCGAGGCCTGATTCGGCCATGGAGGTCCTCCGCACCCCCGAAGACTGCTTCGACGGACTGCCCGACTACGACTTCGCCCCGCACTACCGCGAAGTCACAGCCGAGGACGGCACCGCCCTGCGGTATCACTTCATCGACGAGGGACCGCGGGACGCCGACCCGATCCTGCTGCTGCACGGGAACCCGTCGTGGTGCTACCTCTACCGGGCCATGATCCCCGGACTGGTGGCCCGGGGACACCGGGTGGTGGCACTCGACCTGATGGGCATGGGTCGATCCGACAAGCCGGTCGACCCAGACGTGTACTCGCTGGCCAGCCACGTGGCATGGATGGAGCAGTGGCTGGTGGCCGAGGACCTGAACCGGGTGACGTTGTTCTGCCAGGACTGGGGAGGGACGGCCGGCCTCAACCTCTTGCCCGTCCAAGGCGACCGGTTCGCCCGGGTGATCGCCTCCAACACCGGCCTGCCGACCGGTCAGGGTGCCACCAAGATGATCGCCGACTGGCTGGCCTACAGCCAGTCGGTCGATGTCCTCCCTATCGGATTCCTATTGCAATCGGCTACCACCCGAGAGCTCACCGCCGAGGAGCAGCAGGCCTATATGGCACCGTTCCCCGACGGGACCTATCAGGCCTCGCCCAAGCGGTTTCCGTTGCTGATCCCACTCCAAGAGGACAACGCGGGTGTGCCTCAGGCCAAAGCCACCTGGGAGTACCTGACCACCTGGGAGAAGCCGTTCCTGACCGTGTTCAGCGACAAGGACACGATTTCGTTCGCCGCCCGTGCGCACGTTCCGATGCAGGAGCGGATCCCCGGGGCCCACGGCCAGCCGCACGTCGTGCTCGAGGGACCGGGCCACTTCCTCCAGGAGGATGCACCCAACGAGCTGGTCGAGATCATCGACGCCTTCATCCAGGCCAACCCAGCCTGACCTGGCCCTGCGCCTATGCCTGTCCGGGAGCGGTCCAATGCGGGCTCGCACCGGCTCGGGGCACAGCCGAGACGGCAAGTTCGAGAACGTAACGCGTGACCAACGGTACGATCGCCCACAGTTGCCGGGTCCCGAGATGGGATGGCTGGCGCCAACGCCGAGGAGGCTGGATATGCCCACCATCGAAACCGTCCGTGGAGCGATCGACACCGCTGAACTGGGGCGGACGTACATGCACGAGCACGTCTTTGTGCTCACTCCCGATGTCCAGCAGAACTACCCCGACGAGTGGGGCGATGAAGCGGAGCGCCAGGATGATGCCGTAGCCAAGCTCACTGCACTAGCCGCCTCTGGAGTCCGTACCATCGTCGACCCGACGGTGATCGGACTCGGGCGGTACATCCCCCGCATCCAGCAGGTGGCAGCCCAGGTGCCCGACCTCAACATCGTGGTGGCCACCGGTTGCTATACCTACCAGGACGTCCCGTTCTACTTTCACCACCGAAGCCCAGCGGTGCGCAGCCTGCTGGGCATGGACGAGCCCGAGCCGATGGTGGCCATGTTCGTCTCCGATATCACCGACGGGATCGCCGGCACCGGCGTGCGGGCCGGCATGCTCAAGTGCGCCATCGACGAGCCCGGACTGACGTCGGGTGTGGAGCGGGTGATGCGGGCTGTGGCCAAGACCCATCTACTCACCGGTTGCCCTATTACCGTCCACACCCACCCGGATACACGCCAAGGCCTGGAAGTCCGCCGAGTGATGGTCGAGGAGGGCGTCGACCCCTCGGCGGTGATCCTCGGGCACAGTGGAGACACCACGGACATCGACCACCTCTCCGACCTAGCGGAGTCTGGGTTCTGGCTGGGCATGGACCGGTTCGGCATCAACATCGAGACGACGTTCGAGGCCCGGGCCGACACGGTGGTCGAGTTGTGTCGCCGAGGGTTCGCTGGCCGCATGGTGTTGGCTCACGATGCTGCCTGCTACATCGACTGGATCGAGCCGGAGGTGCTGCCGCTCATGACGCAGTGGAACTACCTGCACATCGAGACCGAAGTGCTGCCTTACCTGCGTGAGCAAGGCGTGACCGAGGAGCAGATCGCCACCATGCTCGAAGCCAATCCGCGGCAGATCTTCGAAGGGGGCTGATCCCAACTCCAACTGTCGCTACTGCTGGCCGATACTGAAGCATCGGCTACATCGGCTACATCGGCCTGGCCTAGGGAGTCAGAGTGGCCACGTTGCCGGGCTGTCCGCAGGTGGTCGGCGCCTTCTTGCCAGCTAACCGGGCATTCATCCAACTGATGATGGCGGGGGCGGCCACGAACACGACGCTGCCGTGGGTGGCGCCGGTCACGTGCAGGTACTCGATCTTGTCGTGGATCGGGCACGCCTTGGTGGTCACATAGACGTCGGTAAGCGGTGGTGGAACGGTCCCATCGGCCGTGCCCTGGACCACCAGCATCGGCATCGAGGTGAGGATGCTGCCTGGATCGTTGGAGCGGGCATGGGCGAGCACGTTCGGATCGGACTCAGCACTGACCGGAAAGGTTTGGGCCGGTGTGAGGTGCTGTTCGGCGATCTGCCTTGACAGTTGGTCGCCACACCCGTTGGTCACCTGGGCCGCAGCGAACTGTTCGCCCGTGGGGGTGAACACTTCGGCCGTAGGTAGGTCGGTATAGGTCTGGGTCCACGAGTAAGCGGTCGGAATGCTGAAGGGCATGAACTGGCTGCCGGCCGGAGTGCCGATGATCGCGATCAAGGTGCTGAGGCCGGTGGCTGGTGCGGCGGCCACGACACCGAGGACGTGCAGGTCGGGAGCGTATGTCGGCGCCATCTCTGCTGCGAATAGGGCGGCGTGCCCGCCCTGGGAGTGCCCGTAGATGATTACCGAGTCTGCGGTGTGGAGGCCCTGGAGGTGCCCGGCGGCCCGAGTGGCATCCAGGACGGCCCGGCCTTCGCTGCTGCCCAGCAGGTAGGGATGGACCCCGTCGGCCACACCGAGGCCCTGGTAGTCGGCGGCCGCTACCACGTACCCGGCCTGCAGGTAGCGGTCGAGACTGGGGAGCAGATAGGGGCCGGATCCCCCTCCAGAGTTGGTGAACAGCGATGGTGCACACGGAGCAGAAAACCCGGACGTGCCATGGGCCCAGGCGATCACCGGGTAGCCATCAGCAGGGGCAGCCGCAGACGGGGCGATGACGTAGCCCGACTCAGCGGTGTCGGCTCCGTAGATGGTGGTCGAGTGGAAGAGGATCCGCCACACCGTGGCCCCGGCGGGCACACCAGGTACACCGGTGACTCGGACTGAGCGGATGAGGGTGCCGGGGGCCGCCGCAGGCAGCGGCTTCGGGGGTGCATAGAAGGCCGAGCCGGTCGTTGCCGAGGCCGAGATGGAAGGCGAGGTGGTCGACGTGGGTGCAGAGTCGTTTGACGACGAGCAGGCGGTCAGGCCAGCGGCGACCAAAAGCAGTCCGCCGGCCACCGATGCGGCCCGCTTGATGGTTCTGGTTGGTCGTTGTGGCCGATGTGTCATCAATACTCCCTTGTGTAGCGCTGACGATAGTGCGCCCGTCGGTGCGGCCGTCGGTGGGTCCACCGGCGTGGAACCGGTGGAGGGTAGACAGCCGGTGCCGAATTCAGACCGTGGCGAGCAGTGCACCCTGGCGGGCACAGATGTCGGGGAGTCGGGCGGCAGGCAGGTCGTGGCCCATTCCCTCGATGATCCAAAGTTCCGAACCGGAGATGGCGGCTGCGGTGGCCTCGCCACCGGGCAGAGTGACCAGCGGGTCGTCTGCTCCGTGGATCACCAGGGCCGGCAGATCGAGTCCGACCAGGCCGGAGGTCCGGTCGGGCGAGGCCAGGATGGCGGCCATCTGACGCAAGGTGCCGACTGGATGGTGGCCCCGGTCGTAGTGGGCGGTAGCGCGTTGGCGCACGCCAGCCTCGTCGAACGGAAAGCCGGGAGAGGAGATGACCCGGGAACCAGCCACCGACTGCTCGATCACGGCCTCACGGCCCTCGGGCACGGGCACCAGCAACGAGGTCAGCGCCTCGGGGGTGGGCGGGCCGATGGCGATGCTGGGGGTCGACATAATGGAGGTCAGTGTCCGCACCCTGGCCGGATGGTCGATGGCGAGCTGCTGGGCGATCATCCCGCCCATGGACATACCCAAGATGTGGGCCGAGTCGATGCCGAGGGCGTCGAGCAGTCCGGCAGCATCAGCGGCCATGTCGGACAGTTGGTAGGGAACCGGGATGGTCGGGTCGAAGAGAAGGGCGGCGACATCGGGCTCGCCGGAGTCGTCGAACCAGGTCGACTCGCCCTGGTCGCGATTGTCGAAGGTGATCACGTGGTAGCCCTGGTCGACCAAACCTTCCACTGTGCCCGAAGGCCAGTCGGTCATCTGGGCACCGAGGCCGTGGATGACCAGCAGCGACGGAGCCGACGGATCGCCGAAGGTGTCGTAAGCAAGGTCGATGCCGTTCGCCGTCGTGGTGGTCATGGGCTGCTCCTTGGTGGAGGGGACCCGCAGGGGATCCGGACTGCCAGAAGAGTAGTGCGGAACCGTGATCCAGACCGATTGGATCTGCGAGACTCTGTGACATGTACATCTCCGCCAAGGTCGACTACGCGGTGCGAGCATTGTGCACGTTGGCTGCGGCCGATTCGGCCCTGACCTCGGAGACCTTGGCCCAGTCCCAAGGGCTACCGGCCAAGTTCCTCGAGAGCATCCTGAACGACATGCGTCGGGCCGGACTGCTGACCAGTCAACGAGGCCCAGAGGGTGGCTACCGACTGGCCAAGCCGGCATCGAAGATCACGGTGGCCGATGTCATGCGGCCACTCGATGGACCATTGGCCGAGATCCGGGGACTTCGCCCGGAAGCGGCCAACTACGAAGGGGCAGCGGAGCACCTCCAAGCGGTGTGGGTGGCAGTGCGGGCTAGCTTGCGGTCGGTCCTCGACGACGTAACGATCGCTGGAATCGTGTCGGGTGAACTTCCAGAGTCGGTGACCCGCCTGACTGATGACCCGGAGGCTTGGCAGTCGCGCTGACGTCCTGATTTGGCGATGGCCGGACGATCGGAAGTCAGGTACCGCCAGGGTCACCCCTCGTAGATGGCCACTCGCTCGAGCAGTGCACGGAACTCCTCGAGACCGACCGTGGTCACGTGTGGGTCCTTGGCCGCCTCATCCCACCCACGCAGAGCCAACGCATCCGCACAGCCCGGATGGGCTTCGAAACGGGCCACGGCCGCAGTGTCGAGCAGTCCGCCCTGGGCGTGGAGTGTCTCGATCGAGGCGGGGGAGAGCGTGTCGAAGTAGGAGGGGTCCACCGTGCAGCGATAGCGCTTGGCCAGTACATGGAGGGCGATGGACCGGGCCACTATGGGACCGAATCGGGGGGCGACCCAACGTGCGCCGACGGCTTCGTGGTGGTCGTCATCGATTGACCGATCTGATCGTGGCCCGTGGTCGGTGGCCACAACCAGGTGGCCGATGTCGTGCAGGAGAGTGGCGACGACCAGGGCATCGTCGGCACCCGCGGCTTGGGCCAGGACAGCCGACTGCAGGGCATGACTCTGCTGGTCGATGACTTCGCCATGGTGCTCGTGGCCTCGGGAGGAGAACAGGGCCAACGCTTCTTCTGTTGGGCTCATGGTCGTCATCGGTCCTGATCTCCGTCTCCTGCACGTCCGAAGAAGGCCAGCGGCCTTACCTGGTGCTGGACCTCAGCGGTTGCGAGACCGACACTATCGGGACATCACGGAAACAAGCTCGTGAACTGGGAGTTTCGCCCCAGGAAAGAAATTGCTTGCCTTAGGGGACCTTTGTGCCGATACTGGTATCAGTAATCCTATAGTTTCAGTAGGGAATAGGCTGAGTAGGCCGAAAGACAGAGGGCAGAGGTAGTAGATGCAGATCGATCCGTACATCGTGTTGGGCAGCGCAGCAGTCGGGTTCATTGTCGGACTGACGGGCGCCGGCGGGGGAGCACTGATGACCCCCATGCTGATCTTGCTGTTCGGCATCAAGCCGTCGACGGCCATCTCGAGTGACTTAGTGGCGGCGTTCTTCATGCGTCCGTTCGGTGCGGCCGTCCACGTCGCCAAGAGGACGGTGAACTTCCGGATGGTGGGCTGGATGGTGCTGGGCTCGGTCCCCATGGCCTTCCTCGGCTCGTACCTCCTGCATCTGATGAGCCACACCGAGACGTCGCAGGCAAACATCCAAAAGCTGCTCGGGGCGGCACTACTGATCGGCGCCGCCTCGATGGTGCTGCGCTACTTCCTCGACCTACGTGGCGGACACAAGCGCACCGCTGTGGTCCACGACCTCACCGTCCGCCCCATTCCTACGCTTGTCATCGGCATGGTCGGCGGACTCATCGTCGGACTCACGTCGGTCGGTTCAGGGTCGTTGATGATCGTGTTCCTCCTCTTCCTCTATCCGATGCTGGGCGCCAACCAGCTGGTCGGTACCGACCTGGCCCAGGCGGTGCCACTGACGATGGCCGCAGCCATCGGGGCACTCACCTTCGGGCACGTGGAGTTCTCGGTGACCACGTCGATGATCATCGGCAGCGTGCCAGCCGTCCTGATCGGTGCGTACTTTTCGTCTCGTGCCCCCGACAAGTACATCCGTCCAGCCATCACCCTGGTGATCTTTGCTTCGGGTCTCAAGTACGTCGGGGTCGGCACCACGGCCCTTGGGTGGATTCTGTGCGCCACTCTGCTCGGTGCCGGAGTCTTCTGGCTGGCCTACCTGCGGCCCCGGAAGGCCGGCGTGGGGGCGACGACTGACGAGGACCTGGATGAGGCCAGCGGACGGGTCGGCGAAGGGGACAGCCAAGAGGACGCCGAAGGGGACGCCGAAAAAGAAGACCATCGACAGCCGGTCTTGGCCGGCTCCGAGAGAGTCCTGCTGGAGTAGTCCTGCTGGAGCGAGGGTCTGTGGGTGGACTATCGGATAGTAGGAATATAGGATAATCCTTATGACGCGCGTGACTCTTCGGGCCAAGGGCCAGCTCACTCTGCCTGACGACATCCGCAAGGCTGCTCACCTCGAGTCCGGGGACCTGCTCGAGGCGGAAATAACTCCAGACGGGATTCTTCTGCGTCCCCAGAAGTTGATCGATGCCACCCAGGCGTGGTTCTGGACCCCGGAGTGGCAGGCGGGAGAGCGAAATGCGGATCAGGATGCCGTCAGTGGCCGATCTGAAGCCTTCGAGTCCGGCGACGAGTTCATCGATGCGCTCCGTGCTCGGGCACACGATTCCGTGCAGCCTTCGAACTGATCGGATCAGTGCCGACGTACGCTTGGCTGGCGCGGTTCGCCGCCGATTTCGATTCACTTTCCCCAGGCCAGCAGGCAGCATTCTTGGGCGCCGTGTCTCAGTTCGTCGATGACCTCGGTAACGGACGCCGGTTCCGCAAGGGACTCCGCGTCAAAGGAGTCCAAGGGGCGTCTGGCGTGTTCGAGATGACGTGGGCGGGCGATGGACGGGCCACCTTCGTCTACGGCGATCAGGTGATCGATGACCAGCCTCATGTCATCTGGCGGCGTATCGGAACGCACGCCATCTTGGCGAGGCCGTAGAGGCGGATCCACGTGAGGCTTGCCCATATGGAGTTGCCCGATCCCATGGGCCCGCGCACTCTCTGAGTGGGTCTGATTGCCTGACTGGGCGCGGGCCACGGCGTTCTATTCGACGTTGGCTTCCCATGAGATCCAACCCGATCAGATCCGACTGCGGGCCTGTCTGCGGCTAGGGAGTCGGGAACCGGATCCGGCTACTTCGCCCCTGTGGGGGATGCCACCGGCCAGGGGTTCCCACGTTCTCGGTCGAGCACATCCTGCCCGCCAGAACCGAGGTCGTCATGGGCGAGTTCGAGTACGAGTACGGGTTCGATATCGGAACCGACAAGAAGGGCACGGGGTTCGGCGTGGGTCTCGAGTGGGTCACGATGACCCACAACAATCAGGTGACCTCGTGGGGAGACTCACTGGCTGCGTTCAAGACTGCAGCGATCAACGATGCCGCCAAATCCGGGATGCCCGTGCCGAGCAGCTACACCGTCATCACGGGGTAGCGGAAGATTAGGGATGCCCTGACCTGCGGGAAAACAGGTCAGGACACCTGGCGGTGATCGTAACCCATGAGGCGTGGCTGCTAACCCACATTCTGGCCACCGACGGTGACGCCTGATGACAGCCGATGATGGCCCACGTCGCCAGACCACACCGATCAGGGCCCGTCCGCCCATCCCCTAGATTGTGGAACGCCCATCAACCTCGGAGGTTCCGTGCGCTCCCCTAAAGACTTCTTCCGCCCCCTGGCCGTAGGTGCCCCGGAGCCGCTCCGCGAGGTTCCCTTCAAGCCGTCGCGGATGATCCACTTCTTTCCGGCGTCGAACCCGAAGATGGTGGCCAAACTGCCCGACCTGGCCACCAAGGTCGACGTGCTCCTGGCCAACTTGGAAGACGGTGTCCCCGCCAGCGACAAAGAGGCGGCCCGCCAAGGAATGGTCGATGTCGGCAAGTCCGTCGATTTCGGGTCTGCCCAGTTCTGGACCCGGGTCAACTCCCTCGACTCGCCGTGGGCGCTCGACGATCTGATCGCTGCGGTCACCGAAGTGGGCCACGCTCTCGACGTCATCATGATCCCCAAGGTCGAAGGGGCCGAAGACATCCACTACGTGGACCGTCTGCTCGCCCAGCTCGAGGCCCGGGCCGGACTGACCCGACCCATCCAGGTCCACGCCATCTTGGAGACTGCACGAGGGGTGTCCAACGTCGAGGAGATCTGTGCGGCATCCCCGCGTATGCAGGGGCTCTCCCTCGGCCCGGCCGACTTAGCCGCCAACCGCCGGATGAAGACCACCCGTGTCGGTGGAGGCCACCCGGACTACTTGGTGCGCCAAGACCCCGTTGACGGAGACATCCACGGACCGCGCACCATCTTCCAGCAGGACCTGTGGCACTACACGATCGCTCGCATGGTCGATGCCTGTCAGGCCAATGGGATCTCTGCCTACTACGGGCCCTTTGGCGACATCGCCGATGTGGTGGCCTGCGAGGACCAGTTCCGCAATGCCTACCTGCTGGGATGTGTCGGCGCCTGGTCGTTGCACCCGGTCCAGATCGACATTGCCCGCAAGGTATTTTCGCCAAATGTGGCTGACATCCGCCACGCCCGCCGGGTCATAGCGGCCATGGGTGACGGGACAGGAGCGGTGATGCTCGATGGCAAGATGGAAGACGACGCCTCGGTCAAGCAGTGCCGCGTCATGGTGGAGCTCGCCGACGACCTCGCCGCTCGTGACCCTGAACTCGCCGAGCTGTATGCAACCATCTCCCTGGAGGACTGACATGGCAACCAACGACCTTCGTCCGCGCCGCAGCGTGCTGTACATGCCGGCCGCCAACGAGCGAGCCCTCGAGAAGGCCAAGGCCATCCCGGCCGATGCGCTGATCTTCGACCTCGAAGATGCGGTGGCCCCTGACGCCAAGGCCGAGGCACGGGAGCGGGCGTGTGCGATGTTCGTTGCTGGCGGCTACGGCAACCGGGAGATCACCATCCGGGCCAACGGCATCGGCACCCTGTGGCACGACGACGACCTGGCCGCCATCGCCCAGGCCGGACCCGACGGTGTGGTGGTGCCGAAGGTGAACTCGGCGGCCGACGTGCACGCCATTGAGGCTGCGCTGGAGCGCCACGGGGCCCCGGACCGCACCCGGATCTGGGCGATGCTCGAGACTCCGGTGGCCATGCTCCATGCCGAAGAGATCTGCGGCGCCTCTGAGCGTCTCAACGTGCTGGTCATGGGTACCAACGACCTGGCCAAGGAGCTCCACGCCCAGCGCGTCCCGAGCCGCCAGCCGTTGATGGGCGGTCTCTACCTGGCCCTGCTGGCGGCGCGGGCGGCTGACAAGGTGATCCTGGACGGCGTGTTCAACGACATCAAGGATGAGGTCTCTTTTGCGGCCGAGTGCAGTCAAGGACGGCAGATGGGATTCGACGGGAAGACTTTGGTCCACCCGAGCCAGGTGGAGCCGTGCAATTTGGCCTTCTCACCCGAGGCCGACGAGGTCGAGTTGGCGGTACGCATCATCGCCGCCTTCGAAGAGGCCGAGCATGAGGGCCGCGGCGTGGTCACCGTCGATGGCCGGATGATCGAGAACCTCCACGTCGACGAAGCCAGACGAGTGCTGGCCATCCAAGAGGCGATCGCAGCAGCTGAAGGCTGATCGCCCTAAGGGGCGCCTTGGCCAGCAGATAGTGCGGCCAGATGGCCCCGCACGGAGCGGGCCCCGATGACGATGTCGTCGGCGAAGGACCTGGTGATGCAGGCCAAGTGTCCGCCTATTGCATGCGTCACTGATGCGTTGAGCAGCCCGGCCAACTCGTCTTGGACGTGGTCGCGCACCAGGCGGTCTCCGTCGGTAATGACGCAGTGGGCCGGTGCGGCGAGGTCGTGGATCCAACTGCGGCTGTCGTAGGCGGCCAGCTCTAGTCCGAGCGCGGCCAGATCGCTGTAGCCCATGGTGCGGGCTAACCAGGCGGTGTGGGCCAGCATGGAGTGGTGGTCGCCGTCGCCGATGGCGGGAGCCATGCCGTGATGGAGGGCCCGGTGGCCGATGCGAATGCCTTGGGTTGCCACCATGGACCCGACTCGGGCTCCAGGACGCAGTAGGTCGTTCGGGAGGTTGCGGGCACCGGTGGCTACCTGGACGAGTCCGGCCACCTGGCCGGGATGGTTGCGGGCCAGGGTCTGGCTGACGGGGCCGCCGAGGGAGTAGCCGATTACCACTGCTGGTGAGGCGTGGAGTAGGTCCAACACGCCGCTGGCCAGTTGGGCGCAGCGCTCGATGCTGACCGCCTGCGTATCCCGACTGGACCCGTGACCAGGCAGGTCGAAGGAGATCGGTCGCCACCCGTCCCGATAGAGCGGGGCGTACGTCGAGCCCCAGTTCAACAGTCCGTCGGCGCTCCAACCGTGGATGAGCAGGAGCGGCTGACCGGGGCCGCCACCATCGCGAACCGATATTTGAGCGCCATCGATCTCCAGCAGGTGCGGTGCGGGTACCTCGAACTGCTGACGGATGGCCCGGACCCAGTGCCAACGGGGCGGTCGGTTGTAGAAGACGGGATCGGCTGGATCTGGGAAACCGGTGACTGCAGGTTGGGTGGTGGTGTCGAGGATCGCTGTGTCGGTTGGTGATTCGGGCAGGACGGATTCGGGCAGGACCGATTCGGGCAGGACCGATGCAGACAGGGGGTATCGGGGTGTCGCTGCTGCAACTTCTGCTGTGTCCCAGGCCATGGTTGTATATCGGCGCCTGGGGCATGCACTTGAGTTTGTGGTGGTCATCGACTCGGAGCATCAACTGGTGAGTGCAATAGCCTCGGTGACGTCGACGAGGGCTGGGCAGAATCGTCCACGCGATCAGATACTGGGAAGGCAACGTAACTCAGCGCGACCGACCCGAACCATCGAACACCGTCCGACGATCTGACCCGACTGACGATGAACCCCGCGGACGTGCAGTTGCTCATGGCCCCGAGGCAGTGCAGCTAGATGTATTCGTCAAGGCACTGACCCGTTGACGCGGGTGGCACGCTCGAGCCGCATGCCGTGCTCTTGGACCAGATCGTTGGTAGCCAGACCGGGGGGAGTCGGTGGACTTGGCCATGAAGATTCGCGTGGGGAGCATGGTCTGATCCGATTGCCTTGCCCGCGGTGTCGTCCACTCACCCCTGGTCAGGATCGGGGAAGGGTGGTCGGCTCGCTCCTGAAGGTCCACAGCCGAATGAACAAGGGCCCGAAGACCCGCCAGGCGCACGAGAACCTACAGCCGCTGGACTAGCCCCCGGACGCGCAAGAACCCCCGGCCGGAGCCGGGGGTTCTCGCACATCAGGTTGCTTTAGAGCCCGACTCCGACTAGGCCCCGTGCCCGACGCAGGTCTGCGGAGAGTAGGTGCTGGAGTTGGTGCCATCAGGGCAGGTGGTGAACGACCAGGTATTGCCGCCCAGGTAGGCGCCGGTCAGGTTGGCGCCGGTCAGGTTGGCGTTGGCCAGGGAGGCGAAGGTCAGGTCGGCGAAGGTCAGGTCGGCGCCGGTCAGGTTGGCGCCGATGGTCAGGTTGGCGCTCTGCAGGTTGGCTCTGTGCAGGTTGGCGCCGGTCAGGTTGGCTCTGGCCAGGTAGGTGCCGGTCAGGTTGGCGCCGGTCAGGTTGGTGTTGCTCAGGTTGGCGCTGATCAGGTTGGTGTTGCTCAGGTTGGCGCTGATCAGGTTGGCGCCAGTCAGGTTCGCGTAAGGCCACTGGATGCTACTCAGGCCGCACATGCTGAAGTTGAGGTTTGGCCCAGGGGGGGACGAGCAAGTATTTACCGTCGCACCAGTCGCACCAGTCGCACCAGTCGCACCAGTCGCACCCGTCGCGCCAGTCGC
>Ga0194043_1000072_pt1 | contig 43669 bp, 40 predicted proteins | sample JunL4415m_MetaG_FD_161274 | JGI IMG/M metagenome (GOLD analysis project Ga0194043, IMG submission 161274) | Anoxic zone freshwater microbial communities from boreal shield lake in IISD Experimental Lakes Area, Ontario, Canada - Jun2016-L442-15m | ecosystem: Environmental > Aquatic > Freshwater >...
GGAGATGACGGTTTCAGTACTGCTGCGCAAAGTGGGTACGATCGTACCTACTTTCCTTACGGGTTTCTGACAAGGTCCTAACCCTCTCGGGCTAGACAGGCTAGACAGCGGACCTTGAGCGAGCCCTGCCCCAAGCTGCGGCGTATACTCGCTGTACACACTGTTGTGTACGTTGGCGACGCGCGGCTGAGCCGCGGAGCGGGAGGGGCGGCGCGTGAGGCTGTACCGAATCGGTGACAAGGTTGTGAGTGAGGACAAACTCCACGACGCTATCAGGGCGATTCTTGAGGAGCGGGAGGCGGGCGCCACGCAGGAAGACACTGCGAGAGCGCACAGCGTGCAGCGCTCGTTCGTGTCGTTTCTAGAGACGCTCGGCGAGGTTCGCCGAGGGGACAAGGTGGCCCTTGTCGGCTTTCCCATCGCCAACGCCGAGGAGGTCAAGAACCTCGCGCAATCGCACTCGCTCGACTTTGTGCTCGTACTGTCGCAAGACGAACGCGAGCTGATTGAGTCCGGCGATGCCACACGTGTGTTCAACCAACTGCTAGAGACAGTCGCTGCACTCAGGGACTACGACACGCTCGTGCTCATTGCGAGTGACTGGCGTATTCGGACGATGGAGCGAATTCTCGGCACGGAAGTCATCGGAATCCCGTTGGGGGCGTCGCCGCTCAGGGCTGACGTGTCGGTGGACCTCCAGGAGCTCGACCGTGTCTTGGCGAGCGTCCTCTCGGCGCGTCGCGGCAGGCCCAGCCACGGTCGCAGGGGAGCAGCGGCCGACGAAGTTGCCGAACTGTCGGGAAGGTGGAAGCAGTGAAGCAAGTCGTGAGCGTTTCCATCGGATCTTCGGCGCGCGATCACGAAGTTGAGATAGACCTATTGGGCGAGCGATTCCGCATTCGCCGCGAAGGCCATGGTGGGGACCTCGATGCCGCCGCCGCCCGATTTGCGGAGTTGGACGGTAAGGTCGACGCCTTTGGGATGGGCGGAATCGACATGTATCTCAGGGCCGACGGCCGGAAGTACTTCTTCCGAGATGCCAGAAAGCTCATCAAGAACATTCGCGAGACACCGATAGTCGACGGCTCGGGGCTCAAGGGTCCTGTCGAGGGATCGACGGTTGACTACCTGGTGCGCGAGTGCGGTCTCAAGCTTGCCAGCAAAAAGGTGCTGACATGTTCGGCGGTCGACCGGTGGGGCATGACCGAGGCGCTGCAAAATGCAGGTTGCGAGCAGGTGTTCGGCGACCTGATCTACGCGCTGGATGTGCCGATCCTGATCAAGCGATGGAGTTCGCTTCGTCGGCTGATACGCGTGGTGACCCCAATCGCCTCGCAGCTGCCCTTCTCGGTGCTTTATCCGACCGGGACAGCTCAAGATAAGGCGCCCAAGCCAAATCCACGCATGGCGGCGCTCTACTCATGGGCCGACGTGATCGCTGGCGACTGGCAGTTCGTCAAGAAGTTCATGCCTGATGACATGCGCGGCAAGTGGATTATCACCAACACCACCACCCCGGCAGACGTTGACCTCGCGCGCAGTCACGGGGCTGAGCTGCTCGTGACGTCGACACCGCGTCTTGAGGGCCGTTCGTTTGGTACCAATGTCATCGAGGCCACGATGGTCGCCCTCGATGCCGCAAGCGGTGAATTGTCTCCCGAGCGGTATCGCCAGCTCTTGGACTCGGTGGGTTTTCGGCCAGATGTCCTGTGGCTTCAGCGAGAAGTCTGACAACATCGGTCAGGATTGTCTTGTTGCCCCGTGGGGCTTCGGCACCCGCTTTGCTCATATCCCGGTGCGTGTTGAGCACACGTCTTCGCACGATGCTCATCTCAGGCCAAGGGGCAACCTGTGGCATCCGACCCTCGGCTGATGCTACTATCCGACTGTTCAGGCAAGCGGCAGGTAATGCGGAGCGAGGCGGCGCCAGTGAGCGCACCGCGCGTCACTCTCCTGCGGCACGCGCGGCCCGTCCGGCCGCTTTCTAGGGAGTGAGCGCACGTGAACAAGCGCGCCAGAATGCGCCTCATCGGAGTAACTGCCGTCATCCTCATCGCGATTGCGGCCGTGGTGCTCCTCACTGGCAACAAGCAGGGTGCCGTCTACTCGACGGTTCCCAAGGTCGTTGAGGACTCCTCACTGATCGGCAAGCGCGTCAAGGTCGGCGGCACCGTGGTCGAGGGCTCGTGGGACAAGAAGTCCAATCCCATGGTCTTTGTGGTCCGCGACGAGGCAGACAAGGACGGGTCAGGCCCGACTCTCAAAGTCATCTACACCGGCGCGGCCCCGTCGACGTTCGGCGATGGCGTCGTGGCGATCGTGACGGGCGTGATGGAGGATGCCAAGACGCTCAAGGCCACCGAAATGATCACCAAGTGCCCCTCGAAGTACGAGTCTGCGCAGGGTGCAATTCCCGTTGCCGATCTGCTGCTCAAGGGCGACTCCGTTGTCGGCAAGCCCGTTCGTGCCACTGGCTACGTCAAACCGGGCTCAATCGCCGACGCTGCTGCTGGCGACCGTTTTGTGGTCGCCGAGAAGCCCGATGGCACCGGCAAGACCATCGCCGTGACGTTCTCAGGCGCGCTGCCGTCAGGAATGAAGGACGGCGCTCAGGTCGTCATCGCGGGCGAACCTGAGGCGAACGGCAAGTTCACTGCGACGAGTGTGGCTCTCGAGCAGAGCCAGAAGTAGGGACCGGCAGCGCCCCGCATCCGGCTTGTCCGGCGGCGGGGCTTCATGTGTAGGCCAAGACGACAGGAGTCGATGAATGGTAACGCTGGGGAGTGTGATGCTGGGGCTGGCGCTCGTCTCGGCTTTGGTGTCTATCGGGGCGCTACTGTGGGGTAACTCGCTCGGACCCAAGCAGGGCGAATCGATTACCAACGTCGGCTATCTAGCGACATTCGCTGCCATGGGTGCGCTCACGGTGTCGGTCTTGCTTCTCGTGATCGCGTTCTTCCAGCCGAATTACGCGTTCTACTACGTCGCCCAGAACCACAGTACCGACGTCTCCAGTCTGGCCTGGCTCTACAAGCTCTCCGGTCTCTGGGCCGGCCGAGAAGGATCGTTCCTCTTTTGGGCGTGGGTGCTCTCTCTCTTCGCCTCGTGGGTGGCCTACAAGCGTCTTGAGTTCACTGATGCGCTCTCCAATATGGGGCTCATGGTCACCAACATCGTGCTGGCCCTGTTCTCGGCGGGCATGATGTTCTCGGAGCCCAACAACCCGTTTAAGATGACTCCGGCGGCGCTCATCGACCCCGCTACGGGCAAACTCCTTGGCGAGGCCACCGCGTGGGGCATGAATCCGCTGCTACAGCACTGGGCGATGATCATCCATCCGCCGACGCTCTTCATCGGCTACGCAGGACTAACCATCCCGTTCGCTTTCGCCATCGCGGCGCTCATCGTCAACGACAGCTCCAAGGCCTGGGTCGAGATTGTCGACCGCATCACGATTTTCTCGTGGCTCTTCCTCGGCATCGGCATTGGACTGGGCGCCATCTGGGCCTACGTTGTACTCGGCTGGGGCGGCTACTGGGCATGGGACCCGGTGGAGAACGCCAGCCTGCTTCCGTGGCTCACGGGCGTGGGCCTGCTGCATTCCTTCACCGTCTATCGGCGTAGGGACGGCTTCAAGCGCTGGGCGATCATGCTCGCGGCATTCACCTTCGCGCTGGTCATCCTCGGCACATTCATCACCCGGTCGGGCATCGTCCAGTCGGTTCATGCGTTTGAGGCCGATCCGGTCTCTCTCTGGCTGTTCCTCAGTATGATCATCGGCTCCTTGGCGGCTGCCGGCGTCGGGCTTCTGCTGCGCTACCAGACGTTCGCGGGCAACGACGAGTTCGAGTCGCTTACGAGCAAAGAAGCGGCGTACTACTTCAACAACGTCATCATGCTCGTCGCCGGTGTACTGGTGGCCTATCTCACGATCACCTCGGCGTTGCCCGCCTGGTTGCCGTTTGGTGGCAAGTCGATTCCGGCGACCACTTTCGATTCCGTGGCTCGCCCAGTCGGAATCCTCTACCTGCTCATACTCGCTGTGTGCCCGCTACTTTCCTGGCGTGGCACCGATGCCGCCACCTTTTGGAAACGCGTCAAGTGGCCGCTGGTGGGTACGGTTGTCCTCTCGGGACTCCTGCTCCTCGACTACTCGGCAACTCTGCGACCCATCTACACCAAGATGGTATCGCTTGCGTCGAGCGGCAACGAGGCCGGAATCAAGATCGCGAGCGCCGGACCGGCTTGGTACTACAACGGACTCGCCATCTTTGGCCTGGTGGTCGCGTCACTCTTGATCTCGACGCAGATCTCGCTCTTCATCGACGGAGCCCGCAAGCGGGCGGCGGCCAAGGGCGAGAACTTCTTCTCGGCACTCGGCGCGATTTTCGCCAACGCGCGGACGCAGTCGGGTGGCTACCTGACGCATATCGGGATGGGCATCATCCTGATTGGGCTCATCGGCTCGGCGATGTTCGTCCTCGACCAGACCTACACGGTCCCCGCCAAGGCCGGATCGAGTTTCCAAGTCGACCAGTACACGTTCACCTACAAGGGTGATAAGCAGGCGACACTTGCTAACGGCAACAACAAGACCAACGTCATCCTTGCTGTTTCGCGCGGTGGCAAAGAGGTCGGAACCATCGAGCCAGGCATGACCGAGTTCACGGCTCAGGCACAGACGCGTCTGGACGCCAAGGTGCTCTCCGAGCCCCTGCGCGACATCTTCGTGGTGTTCCAGGGCGTGGATGGGGCCAACGCGACCATCAACGTCAAGATCAACCCGCTCATCTGGTTCTCGTGGGGCGGGTTCATCCTGATGCTTCTCGGCACGACTCTGGCCATGTGGCCGAAGAAGGGCGCTCGACTAGTCGCGGCCCCGACTCGCGCCTCGGAGAAGTTCACACCCAAGAGCGCATCAAAGCGGCCCAAGCCGGCGACTCGCTAGCACATGGCGCAGCCACCTACGACACAACTCGCATTGGAGGTCCGGGACCTGTCCCGGACCTTTGGTGTGCGCAAAGCACTCGACAAAGTGAACTTCGAACTGCCGCAAGGTGCCTTCCTGTCGATCTTCGGCCCCAACGGTGCAGGCAAGACCACGATGCTCAAGGTCCTATCGACGCTCACCGGGGCCTCCAAGGGCTCGGCAAAGGTGGTCGGTCTGGATGTGGTTCAGGACGCCGTGGAGCTCCGCAACAGAATTGGCTTCATCAGCCATAATCCGCTGCTCTACCCCGACCTCACAGCCCAAGAGAACCTCGAGTTCTTCGCCGATCTCTACTGCATCGACGAGGCGCCGGACCGGATCCACGAGCTGCTCACGGCAGTCGAGCTTGACCACCGCCGCCTCGATGCAGTCAGGACATTCTCTCGCGGTATGATCCAGCGGCTCTCCATCGCGCGCTCGCTCCTGCACAAGCCCGACGTCATCTTTCTCGATGAGCCGTACTCCGGCCTCGACCCACACGCGATGGACATCCTAGATTCGCTCATCGCTCAAGTGCGCGACCAGCACACCTTCGTGATGATCAGCCACGACCTGACCAAGGGCCTCGAGCTTTGCAGCCACGCGCTCATCCTCGCCAAAGGCAAAGTCGTCCTCTTTGCCGAGAAGGAAGCAATCGACCCTGACGTGTTCTCGGCGACCTACCGACAGACGGTCGGAATGGGGGTGTCTTAGCCCATGGCAAAGATTTCCTCGTCCCGTCAGTTCAAGGCGATTCTGCGCAAAGACATCGTCATGGAGATGCGCACCGGCGAGATGCTTACCTCGATGGGCCTCTACGCCGTACTTGTCCTCATCGTCTACGGTGTTGCGCTGTCGCAGGCAGGATCGTCCTTCGATGTGCAGCGCATCGCGGCCGGGCTGCTGTGGCTTGCGATCCTGTTCACGTCCATGCTTGGCCTGAACCGCTCTCTCGTGCACGAGAAGGACCAGGGATGCCTCGACGCTCTGCTCTTGTCCCCGGTCGATCGACCGATCATCTTCTTCGCCAAAGCCACCGGTAACCTCATCTTTCTGTCGATTGTCGAGGTGCTGATTCTTCCGCTGTTTTACTTCCTCTTCCTCTCCGGCAAGCCCATGGGCGGCCCGTTCTGGTTGATTGCGCTGCCGCTCATCGTTGGATCGGTCGGCATCGCTGGTGTCGGAACGCTGTTGGCAACCATGTCGGTCAACACGACCGGCAAGGACTTCATCCTGGCGGTGCTCTTCATCCCGGTGATGTTTCCGCTGTTGTTTTCGGTGGTGGCGGCTACGTCGGCTATCCTGATATCCGATCCAATCGCCGGAATCACTTTTGCCGACGCATTCTGGAAATCGCTCGCCCTCGGGGCAGGCTACGATGTGATAATGGTCTTGGCCGCTTTTGGCCTGTACGAGTTCATCATCGGAGCGTAGGGGGTATCCCTTCGCTGTCGTTCTCTTCGTCGCAAGGAGGCGGATGCGCGTGGCCGAGCAGGGCATCAAGCAGCGCAAGTTCTTGGGCCTGACCGGAAACGCATGGACGCTCTTGATGTTGGGCGTCGGCGCGATTCTGACCACGGCCGACTTCATTCTCGCGTTCTTCTACACCCCCGTGGTCTATGGAGCAGGCGTAGGGGGGAGCAAGATGATCGGCGGCGTCGTTGTGAGCCAGCAGCTGCTCTTCTCCCAGAAGATCTTCTACTTCCACGTGCCGGTGGCAATCGGTTCGTTCCTCGTGTTTACGTTCGCCGCCGCCTACGCGGTACTGTTCCTTGTTCGCAAGGACAGCAACTACGACATCCGATCGCGAACAGGCATGGAAGTCACCCTGCTACTCGTCATGCTGACGCTCATCACGGGCGACATCTGGACGCGCTTTGAGTGGGGAGTCTGGTGGGCGTTCGGCGAGCCGAGACTGACCACCTACGCCATCATGGCGCTGCTCGTGGTGGCGTACTTTGTCCTGCGCGCAGCGGTTTCGGACGACGAGCGCCGAGCTACCTACGGCGCGGTGTTTTGCATCATCGCGTGGATTGACGCCCCCATCTCGTTTGTCATCACGCGGATGATCCCCACGTCGATCCACCCCGTAGTGCTCAGGGCGGGTGGTGGACTGACCGGTTCGCAGCTGCTCGCGTTTCTCCTAGGATTGTTTGGGATGATGTTCACTTCGTGGGCGATTTACCAGCTTCGACTCCGCGAGGAATTCGCTAAGGTACGCATCGACGCGCTCAAGGAAGCCCTCGAGGGCTAGGATAGGAGACGCACCATGGATCCCGTACTTGCCGAGATATACAAGACCGTGCTGGGTGCAGCCCCGTTCGTGCTTGCTGCGTACGTACTGCTGTGGGTGGGAATGTTCGGCTATGTGGCCTTCGTGATGGTGCGCCTGAACGGTCTTGAGAAGCAGATCGCTGTGCTCGAAGAGGCAATGGCGCGCCGCTAGCATGTAGTCGCGGGACAACCAGCTGGAGAGGGGGACGAACGTGGCGCAAGCATCAGACGTACTGTTTTGGTTCGCCCTTGCGCTCTACATTGGCGCGACGGTTCTGTACGCCTATCAGTTCGTCCTGAAGCGATCCTCAGTGGGCTGGTGGGCGCGCTTCTTTACCGGCGCCGGCTTCATCTGCCAGACGCTGTCGATCGGAGCCAGGTCGTGGTCTATGTGGAATACCGAGTTCACGGGTGCCAACCAGCTCATGCTCGCCTCTTGGGCGCTAGTGCTTCTGTACTTTGTGATGGAGCACGTGATCAAGATCAAGATATACGGGACGTTTCTGGTTCCCGTCGCCGCGATACTCATGACGGCAGCTCGAGTCGTCTACAGGCTGGCCCCGCCGACGGCACTGTCGGCGCTTCAGAGGACTCAACTTGACAGCTGGCGTGTAGCTTTTCATGTCGCCATGATTGTGTTCGCGAACGCGGGTTTTGCCTTTGGTGCCGTGTCGGCGATTCTCTTTCTCTGGCAGGAAGGGCAGCTCAAGAAACATCGGTCGAACATCGTCACGCGCCGATTGCCCTCGCTTGCGACCCTGCAGTTGGTGGCGCGCCGCTCAGTTTCGTTCGCATTCCCGATCTATACGGCAGGTATTCTCCTCGGCATCATTCGTGCGATTGAGGAGAGTGTCGACCGGTGGTGGTTTGACCCGCGCATCATGATGGCGGGCGTGGTGTGGCTCACCTTTGGGTTCTACCTGACGCTTGTGTACCGCCACAACGCCTCGACCCGCACCTCGTCGTGGGTGGCAGTGGTCGGATTCATATTCGTTGTGATCACAGCGATCATCGCCCGAACTGCGCCGGTCGGCTTCCACGTCTTCGGGCTGTAGGCAGCGGCGGTGTCGGCACAAGAGGCTCGCCGCACTATCCGATGTTCTTCACTGTCTCCGGACGCAGCGTCGTGATTGTTGGCGGAGACGTGGCTGCCGAGCGCATCAGCGTCATCGTGTCCGGCGGAAGCAGCGGCATTGGCCTGGCGACTGCGCGGCTCTACGTCGCCCGCGGTTGTGATGTCGCCATCATCGGCCGCAGTGAGGACAAGTTGGTGGCGGCGCAGGCCGAGCTGCTCGGCATCGCCTCCCGTGGCGACAGAGGCCAGCGTGTAGCGACTCGGCAGGCCGACTTGAGCGACTTCGGGGCGGCCAAGGCCGCAATCGACTCCCTCGTCGCTGACGGGTTTGCGCCCGACATCCTTGTGAACTCGGCAGGGGTGATTGTGCCAGGCGAGTTTTCGACGATGCCGCTGGAGAACTTCGAATCCAACCTCACCAACGGCTACTGGAGCGTGGTCTACCCGTGCCGCGCAGCCGTACCGCACATGCTAGCGCGGGGGAGGGGCCACATCGTCAACGTGAGCTCCGTCGCCGGGTACCTTGGCATCTATGGCTACACGGGCTACTCCTCGGCGAAGTTCGCGGTCATGGGCTTTAGCGAGGCGCTTCGCTTCGAGATGAAGCCGGCAGGTGTCACCGTCCACGTGGTCTGCCCGCCCGACACAGACACGCCTGCGCTCGCCTTCGAACACACGCTCAGGCCACCAGAGACTGACGTCATCGCCGGCAATATCAAGCCCATCCCCGCCGAGAAGGTCGCCGAAGCGATTGTGCGGGGGGTGGAGCGAGGGAAGTACCTGATCATTCCCGACGCGCTGTCGGCGTTCTACTTTCGGCTCAAGGGAATCTGGCCCGAGCTCTTCTTTGCGATTGTCGATGGCGACGTTGCCAAGGCGCGCAAGAAGAAGGGGTAGCGCTCACTCGCTTGGCGAGCCATGAGATCCCGGGTTTGGCCCCAAGCTCATCTCGGCACCCGCTTTGCTTTCCTTAACGCGGTGCTGGATTCGTTGCCGAGAGGACACTCTCGGTGCTAGAATTCGGGAGTTCAGGCATTAGCAGAGGTGCGCTTCATAGTGTGAATCACACCGCCCTCGCCGGGCCTGCTTGCCTGAACAACACGCACCGCTCCGGCGAGGGCGTTCCTTTGTCTGAAGACGTTGTGAGGCGAGCTGCCACCGAATGCATCTCACAGTCGTAGGCTTGAGCCATAAGACCGCTCCCGTGGAGATTCGGGAGAAGCTGACCTTCCCGGCCAACCGCCAGGAAGAGGCGCTGTCGACGCTCACCTCCATGCCGACGGTCAACGAGGCCGTCATCTTGTCGACGTGCAACCGCACGGAGATCTACTGCGTGACGGCGTCTGGCGCCGACGGCCCGGAAGCCGTCATCGACTTCATCGCCGATTATCACGGCCTCGACCGTCACGAGCTTGTCCGCTACCTCTATGTTTCCCAGGGCGAGGCGGTTGTGCGTCACCTGTTTCGCGTCGTGGCGTCGCTTGACTCCATGGTGTTGGGAGAAGCGCAGATTCTTGGGCAGGTGAAGGAGGCGTACGAGTCTTCCTTCAATAACGGTGCGAGTCACAGGATATTCAACAAGCTATTTCGCCAGAGTTTCGAGCTGGGCAAGCGTGTCCGCAACGAAACCGAGATTGGCGAGAACGCCGTCTCGATCAGCTACGCGGCAGTCGAGCTTGCGAAGCAGGTCTTTAGCACGCTTGAGGGGCGCACCATCCTGGTGCTCGGCGCGGGCAAGATGAGCGAGCTGACCGCCAAGCACCTGGTGAGCAACGGCGTGAAGAAGGTGCTCGTGGCCAACCGCACGCACGAGCGCGCGCAGGAGCTCGCATCCAAGTTCGGCGGCGAGGCGATTCTTTACGACGAGCTGTTCGACCGCTTGGGCGAGGCAGACATCGTGATCTCTTCGACGGCCGCCACACACTACGTGGTCACCAAGGAGCGGGTAGCTGCGGCGCGCAAGGGCCGCAAGGGGACCCCACTCTTCTTCATCGACATCGCCCTGCCCCGTGACATCGACCCGGCCGTAAATGACCTAGCCGACGTCTACCTCTACAACATTGACGACTTGAGCGGTGTGGTGTCGCAAAACCTCGAGGAGCGCATGCGCGAGGCCGAACGCGCCGAGGTCATCATTGCCGAGGAAATGGCATCCTTTGAACGCTGGCTTGAATCGCTCGACGTGGTTCCCACGGTGGCAGCCATTCGGGCGCACGCCGAGGAGATTCGTCTCGCCGAGCTTCAGCGTGCGATCAAGCGACTTGGAGGCTTGTCGGAGAAGGAACTGGCCACCGTTGAGGCCCTCACCTGCTCGGTCGTCAACAAGATGCTCCACGACCCGACGAGTCGCCTCAAGGACATTTCATCGACCAAGGATGGCTACTCTTACGTGGCCGCCGCACGATACCTGTACGCACTGGACGGCGAGGCCCCCAAGGAGTGCGGCGGACTGCTGCGCTCACTGCTCGGAAGGTCTGAGAAGGCCTCGGCGAAGAAGAATGAGATGGGAGATTCAGTTGGCATCTAGCCGGACAAAGCTGGTAATCGGGACCCGGGGCAGCAAGCTTGCCCTCTGGCAATCGGAGTACATCAAAGGGCTGGTGGAAGAAATCACCGGCCTTCCTGTTGCGCTGAAGATCATCAAGACCACCGGTGACAAGATTCTCGACGTGCCGCTGGCCAAGGTGGGCGGCAAGGGCCTGTTTACCAAGGAGCTCGAGGTGGAGCTCATCGCCGAGACGGTCGACCTGTGCGTGCATTCCATGAAGGACGTTCCTACCGAGCTGCCAGATGGTCTCTACATCTCCGCTACGCCGGCGCGTGTCGACCCGCGTGATGCGCTGGTCAGCGGCGCCGGCTACTCGCTGGATACGCTGCCACAAGGTGGGCGTGTGGGTACGAGCTCGCTTCGTCGCATCGCGCAGGTACGGGCGCTGCGTCCGGACGTTGAGATCGTGGACGTGCGCGGTAACCTCGACACCCGCATGCGCAAGGCCGAGATCGGCGAGGTCGACGTCGTCATCCTCGCGTCGGCCGGCATCACGCGCATGGGTTGGGCGGACCGCATCACCGGCTACATCCCCACCGAGCAGATGGTCTCGGCGGTTGGGCAGGGCGCCATCGGCATCGAGATTCGCGAGACCGACGAGTTCATGCGCGACGTGTGTGCGCAGATCTGCGACGCGGATACGTTCACGTGCGTGACGGCCGAGCGTGTCGTGATGCGCAAGCTGGATGGCGGCTGCCAGGTCCCCATCGGCGCCTACGCGCGCCTCGAGGGAGATACGCTGGTCATGGACGCGATCGTGGGCGAGGTCGATGGCTCGACGATTCTGCGCCATCACCTTGAGGGCCCGGCGATTGACCCGATCGCGCTGGGCGAAGCGATGGTGGCCCAACTGAAGGCGATGGGCGCCGAGGAGATTCTCTCGGCGATTCGCGCGTCGAACGTCGACGATCTGCTTGAGACCTGAGAGGGAGCGCGCTTCGTGACGACCGATTCTCCCGACAGCACGTCAGCTCACACCGGAGCGCCCCTCAGCGGGCGCTCTGTCATTGTCACGCGGACGCTCGCTCAGGCGCACACGCTGGCCGAGCCGCTCGCATCGCTGGGGGCCGAGGTGCTGGCGTTTCCAGTGCTCGAGACGGTCGACCCGGAGGACTGGGGCGCGCTCGACTCAGCGATCGCCAATCTTGCCAGCTACGATTGGGTCGTGCTCACGTCGACCAACGGGGTGGAACGCTTTCTGCGCCGCTTTCGGGCCGTAGGTGGTTCGTCAGACGCCATCGTTGGCGCCAAGTTCGCCGCTGTGGGCTCTGCAACCGCAGCCAAGCTCGCGCGCCACGGCCTCCCGCCGGCGCTCGTGCCAACCGATTTCCGCGCCGAGGGCCTCGTCGAGGCGTTTCGCGACATGGGTGCCGGGCCAGGATGGCGCGTGCTCATCCCGCGGGCCGAGGACGCGCGCGAGGTCTTGCCCGAAGAGCTCCGGGCGATGGGCTGCGCGGTCGACGTCGTGTGCGTGTATCGGACGCAGCTGGCCGAAGCCGACCCAGCGATCATCGAGCGCTTGCGGGTGGGGAGTGTCGACATCGTGACGTTTACGAGCGGCGCTATCGCCCGCGGCTTTGTCTCGGCAATTGAGGCGTCGGGGCTTGATGCCGAGCAGGTCATGGGGCAGTTGGCAGTGGCGAGCATCGGGCCGGTTACGAGCGATGCAATTCGCGAGCTAGGCTTCGCTGTCGACGTGGAAGCTACCGAGTCGACGATGGGTTCGCTGGTTGATGCCGTCGCCGAGCGCTTCTCGGCAGGGAACTAGCCAGCGGGCCAATCTTCGGCTGGCTGGGATGCTTCTCGGATTCGCGAGATCGTACGCACGACGACCGCAGTCATCGGCGCTCCGAGCATGCCGCCGATCAGGCCGCCGAAGATGGCTCCGATCATCGTCGTGATGAGTACGACTATGGGATGTAGTTCGAGAGCATCACCCATGACCCATGACGAGATGGGCATCTGCACGACGTTTTGGGAGAAGAGCACGATCACGAGCAGAATCATGGACGTCTGGAACCCGTTGGCGCCCAAGGCGATGACGACGGCGAACATGCCCGATACCAGTGCTCCAAAGAATGGGATGTAGCCAAGGATGACGGTCACTATGGCCACCGGGAAGATCAGCGGCACGCCGAGCACCCACATTCCAAGAGCGATGACGACGGCGTTGGCAATCCCGATGATCGTGGAGCCTCGGAAGTAGGCGCGCAGGGAGGACGCCGTATCGTTCACAATCCCGCTTCCAACAGACACAGGAAGTCCCAGGTGTCCGCCAACCCATTCCCCCAACTTGTGATAGTCAGCGAGTACGAGGTAGAGCATGTACAGCGAGAGGAACACCCCAAACAGAAGGGAGATAGTACTGCCGAGCCCCTTGGTCACCAGCGCGGCCACGGCCTGCGCGACCGTAGGCAGCGCACTCCGCACAGCCGTGTTGATCCCTGTGAGTATGTCCGGGGGGACGTTGGCGGTTGCGGCCAGCAAGCCGAGCTGATCCCAAGCCGACTGGACCTGCTGCATGATGACCGATCCCTGAGAAACCACGCTTGAGACAGTAATCCACACGGAACCGCCGACGACGAATACCACGACCAGTAGCGCGATTACAGCGCCTGCGACACGCGGCACATGTGCGCGCTGCAATACGTCAACCAGCGGCGAGAAGACGACGCCCAGCATGATCGCAAACGCCAGCGGGATGGCGATGCTGGCGATAGTACCAAAGAACCACGCCACGACGACGAGGGCGCCGGTCACGCCAATGGCAAGCCAGCCAATCACGCCGAGCAACCTTAGCCAGTCAGGAGCAAGGTCGCCGAGCGGGGTCTTCATGGGCAATGGGCTGTCTGTCACGTCGACTCCTCAGCGTCAGTTCGTGTGAAACATCCTACCCTTGTGCCTTCTTGATTTGGAACGACATGATGATTGCGCCGATGCCGAAAGCCGCCGCGAACAGGCCCCATACCCACGGGAGCACGATCATGAACTTCTCGAAGTTGAACGCGATATACGCTCCGACGACGAGGCTCAGTGCACCGAGAAGGCCCTTGCCCCATCCAGCGCCTTGGGATGCCTTGATGATATCCACAACACCAATGAGCATTCCGTTGATGCCGAGGATCAACGTTGCGGCGGCGAGGAAGGCGACAGCTCCCAATAGCGTGTTTCCGATGATGAAGCCGCCAGCCACGATGCTGAGCAGGCCCGTAAACACTCGCCATCCCCAAGCGGTCCGGTCGACGAAGAGCGAGCCGAGCTCGAAGACTCCCGAGATCAGCCACCACCAACCAAAGAACAGCACCAGTACGACGGTCGTGGCAGCGGGCTGAAGCATCAGCAGTCCGCCGATGACGACAGCGGCAATTCCCTGGATCAATACTGCCCACCACGGGTAAACGGACTTGGCAGCAGACGGCGCAGCTACGTCGGTCATAGGGTTCCCTCCCCAGTTGATGCGCCCATATGGGCGCCGGTTCCTACATCCCGATTCTACAAGTAAGCCGCGCAATTTCGAGTACTTTCTTTTTGACACAGCGCGCAGAGCAAGCGTTGACAAAGGCCGGAGAGGTCGGCACACTACTGTCTGCTCTGGCGGTGCTCAAATGCTGCTTGCGCACTCGTGGGGATGTGGCTCAGTTGGGAGAGCGCTGCCTTCGCAAGGCAGAGGTCGGCGGTTCGAATCCGCTCATCTCCACCACAAGGTTACAATGTTGGGGCGGCCATGAATCATCTGGTCGCCTCGGCTGTTTCTCGAGATTGTTTGCACTCGCTGGGCCCGTCCAGAACGAATCGTCCCCAAGGAGACACACCATGGATCCCTCTGCTGCTGCCGCTGCTGCTGCCCCGACCGGATTGGTCGGATGGATTATGGCCAATGGCCAGATGGTCGCGTTTATCGGTCAAATGCTGTTCTGGCTTGTCGTCGGCGTTGCGGCTGTCTGGGCTGCCGCCACCTTCAACCGCTACGTGAACTTCATGATGAGCGACGTCGAGACCGTCGAGGTCGTCGAGACGCCCGCCGCCGACAAGGCCGTTTCGGTCGAGGAGTTTGTCGAGTAAGGAGCCCCACGAATGCAGTTTCCTGCCTATCGCCCTCGTCGGCTGCGCGCGAACACGACCATTCGTGCGATGGTGCGCGAGACGGCCGTCTCGGCGAGTGACCTGATCTTTCCGCTCTTTGTGAAGCCGGGTACCGGTCTCAAAGACGAGATCAAGTCAATGCCGGGGCAGTTCCAGATCTCACTCGACCAGCTTCCCGCCGAGATTGACGAGCTCAAGGCTCTGGGCATCCCCGCTGTCATCCTCTTCGGCCTGCCGTCGGCTAAGGATGAGGTAGGCAGCGAGGCGTACGCCGAGGACGGCATTGTGCAGCGAGCCACTCGCACCATCAAGGCCCACGACCCCGACTTCTACGTCATCACCGACGTGTGCATGTGTGAGTACACGAGCCACGGCCACTGTGGCATCATCGACGACGCTGGCTGCGTCATCAATGACGTCACCCTGGAGCTGCTGGCCAAAGAGGCCGTCACCCACGCCGAAGCAGGTGCCGACATGGTCGCTCCCAGCGACATGATGGACGGCCGAGTCGCCGCCATTCGTGCCGCGCTAGACTCAGAAGGATTTGCGGACATCCCGATCATGGCCTACTCGGTGAAATACGCCAGCGGCTACTACGGCCCGTTTCGCGACGCCGCCGACAGCACGCCGACCTTTGGCGACCGCAAGCAGTACCAGATGGACCCTGCCAATGCGGAGGAGGGCCTGCGCGAAGCCGCTCTCGACATCGACGAGGGTGCTGACATCGTGATGGTCAAGCCGGCGCTGGCGTACATGGACATGATCTGGCGCGTGAAGAACGAATTCGGCTACCCGACTGCGGCATACAACGTCAGTGGCGAGTATGCGATGGTCAAGGCAGCTGCCGCCAATGACTGGATCGATGAGAAGCGCGTGGTGCTCGAAACGCTCCTGGGGTTCAAGCGAGCGGGTGCGGACTTGATCCTGACCTACCACGCCAAGGATGCGGCGCGGTGGCTTTCAGAGGATTCCGATGCCTAGTTCTGACGAGATCTATCATCCGAGTATCCCGGTGGTCACGACCTTCGACCCGCCGCCGGGCTGGAAGATACACTCGATTCTCGGCCCGTGCTGGGGAATCACCGTGCGCAGCCGAAGCATTGGCGGGCAGTTTGTAGCCGGGCTTCAGACGCTTGGCGGTGGAGAGATAACGATGTATACCGAACTCGCCAATCTGAGCCGCAACCAAGCACTGGAGCGGCTCGAGGCACACGCACTCGCGCTCGGCGCCAACATGGTGCTGACGATGCGCTTCGACAGCAGCGACTTGGCCGCCAACACGAACGAGATTGTGGCGTATGGCACCGCCGTGTACGTAGTGAAGGACTCCGAGCCTGGCCAGACGCCGGCCTGATCCGTGCCCGGCCCCCAACGGGACGAAGCAGGAAGAGCTCAAGATGAGTGAATTCTCCCAGAGGCTCTTTGACTACGCACGGGTTGGCGCACAGGTGCTTGCTCTGGCTCTCGGGATCGGCCTGACGCTTGGTCTTGCCGGGCCTTGGGGATGGGTGCTTGCCATGACGGTCGGCGGTGCCCTGACGGCTGCGACCTGCCGGGGGGTTGAGTCGTCTGTGCGGGTTGGCGGTGCAGCCGGGTTGTTGGGCGCCGCGTTCGCGGTCAGAACCTACCGCGCACCTCGAGCTATCAACGCTCTGTCGGGATGGCATGTCGGCTATTCTCAGGGAGAGGTACACGGCGAGTTTCTTGCCCCGTTGATTCGATCTTCGGTTGTCAACGGTCATTGGGGCCGAGCTGACGTGTTGCTCATTGTGATGATGACTCTGGGGGTCGCCGCAGTAGCCGCACTTGGTGGGTGGCTCGTGTCAAAGTCACCCTCTGCCAGAGCCCAGACTCTTCGGATAGCGTTCGGCACCCTTGCCGTAACCGCGATAGCGGCTGCGCTGGTTCTCGCAGCGTTCTCGGGTCCGTTTCGGCTCCGGTCGACCCACGCGCTTCCGGCAGGCACGTATCGCTACGATGCCGCAATCTACATGAACACGTACTTCAACGTCTTGGGTGGCACGCCGTACTACGAAAGCATAGTGAAGGCCGCTGCAGGAGATAGCCGTGTCATGGAAGAGGGAGGCGTTCGTGACGGCAAGTTCTATGGCTGGGCGTACTCTCCGGCGTTCATCCGCATGCCATGGACATTCCAGATATGGAGGTTGATTGCTCCCAACGGCCAGCTCTGGTATGTGTCCCTCTTCCTCTGTGTTGCTGCGCTTTATGCGGTGTGGTGGGGATTGTATGCGGTGCTTGGCGTACGTGCGGCGCTCGTGCCGCCAATCCTGTTTCCATTGCTGATGATGGCAACCGCTTGGGTCAACATGTACTTTCCGGATTGGTGGGCAGCGCTCGCGATTCTCTTCAGCGTGGTATTTCAGATACGCAGACGCTACGTTCTTGCCGGCGTGCTGGCTTTGCTCGCGGGAGTGTTTAGGGACGTAGCGTTGATTTGGCTCGCAATACTGCTGGTCAACGCCGCGGTCCTAGCTTGGCGCGGCGAGGCGCGATGGCGTCGACTGGCAGTCATGTATGCGGTGTTCATGATGGGCTTCTTCCTGGTGTACTTCGCGCACTTGCGCGCGGCAGCGCCGTTTGTTGCACCTCAACCCAATTCGCCGGACATCAGAGGTAGGTTGGCTGTCAGCGCCGTCAACAATCTCGACCAGCGCTTCTTTGCGCCAGCTGCCTATATGATGGTTGCCTACGGATCGGCAGTAGGGAGGCGAGCGCTTTTCGTTTTCGCTCAGATTCCCGGATGGTGGCTTGTTCTGCGGCGTGAGAAGGAAGCACTGTGGCCGGTTCTCGCATTTTCGGTCTTCTGGATCGCGTTCACTCTGACCATCGGGGCAACGAGCAGCTACTGGGGTCAGGTGTACACGCCTGTGGCCGTTATGGGTACCGGTGCGTTGTTTGCATGGGCGACTCCGCGCCCGCGCCTCGACGATCAGTATTCGTGAGAGACTATTCCAGCTGTGAGCCGGGGTGCCTCTCATGGAGAGCGGCGCGATTCTTGCATCGGCGTGGCTCTGCAGCATGCGTACTTGACTTCGCGCGGCCGGGAATCGGCCCGCCTTATCCGAGTGAAGGAGTTACCTGAGTGGCTGACAACGTGGGCAATTCTGATGGGCGTCCTGACCTCGACCTTGAGGATGAGTTCGGCGAGGACGAAGGTACGCTGACCGAGCAGGAAATTGCTGACGCCGAGGCGCCCTGTGGCGGCGTTGGCGTAGGCATCCCACTCGCAGGCGGTCACCCCGCCGGCATTCCCGGCGAATCGGGTTCCGGCCATCCGGGAGGCCATCCGGGCGGTCACCCCGCCGGCATCCCGATGGAGCGCCAGCGTCACGGCGGTGCGCGTTCGGTTGGTTTCCGCCCCGGCGGCGGCCCTGAGGCTATCGCCTACCAGGAGCGCACGGGGATCAAGGCGCCGCGCATCATCGCTTGGGAGATCACGCGCAGCTGCAACCTGAGCTGCGCCCACTGCCGAGCTGCTGCGGAGTTCGGCCACTACCACGGCGAGCTCTCGCTCGACCAGATCAAGGCGACGATCGACAACATCGTCACCATCTCCAACCCCATCATCATCCTGACCGGCGGCGAGCCGCTCATGAGGCCCGACATCTGGGAGATCGTCGACTACGCGCATGAGAAGGGCGCCATGCCGGTCATCGGCACCAACGCCACGCTCATCACCGAGGAGATAGCGCAGCAGATGGCCGACCACGGCATCCCGCGCATCTCGGTATCGGTCGACTTCCCGACCGCCGCCGAGCACGACGCCTTCCGCGGCCAGCCCGGCGCCTTCGACGCAACCATCGAGGGCATCAAGATGGCCAAGCGCCACGGCGTTGGCGTCCAGATCAACATGACGGTAACCACCCTCAACGCCGACAAGGTCGAGGCCGTGCATGACCTCGCGGAGGAGCTCGGCATCGATGCTTTTCACATCTTCATGCTGGTTCCGACCGGCCGAGGCAGCGACCTGCTTGACAAGGAGCTTCCGCCCGAGGAGTACGAGAGTGTGCTGCGCTGGGCCTACACGCGGCAGAAGACGAGTCCGCTGCACTTCAAGCCCACCGATGCGCCGCACTACTATCGCATCATCCGACAGATGGCCAAGGCCGAGGGCAAGAAGGTCACGCGCGAGGAGTACGGTCTCGACGCGATGACGCGCGGGTGTCTCGGCGGAATCACTTTCTGCTTCATCAGCCACGTGGGCGACATCCAGCCCTGCGGCTACTTCGACATGCAGCTCGGCAACGTCAAGGCGCAGCCGTTCAGCCAGATCTGGACCGATAGCAAGGTATTTAACGATCTACGCGACTACTCGCTGCTCAAGGGCAAGTGTGGCGCGTGTGAGTACAAGGCCGTGTGTGGTGGCTGCCGCGCTCGTGCGCTCGAGATCACGGGTGACTACCTGGAATCCGAGCCGTACTGCATCTACGAGCCGCCCGCATGGAAAGGCGAGTGCGAGGCGACGACAACCGGCGACTGAGAGCAGCACCTTCGCGGCGCCGACGCAACTGCTGAGTGAGCGTGCTAGGCAGCGCGAATCTACCTACGCTTGCGATCCAAGCCGAACCGCTCGGCAGTCCACCGTATGGCCACTACCGCAAGGAACGCGGCGCAGACCGCGATTGCTGGCGCCACGCTGATCAGATAGCGCGGCTGCCCGTTGCCGATAGTGACGTGGAAGAGTAGCCAATAGCCTACGATTGCGCCGAGCCACACGCCGACACTCCTGCGCAGCAGAAGCGCCATCACGAGTCCCGCCAGGCCAACGAGCCAAAGCAGCTTCATCCATCCCGCACGGTTGGCGCGCAGGGCCACGGCGAGCCCAACAGCGCGCTTCTCGGCGGGGGTGAGGGCGCGTTCGCTGTAGGAGCTCGAAGCTCCGCGGACGTTGGCGGCGGTATTCCATCCTAGAGTGGCTGGCTTGGCAAAGAGCTGCTTGGCCTTTTCGGGAATCAGGGCGATGAACTGCCCGGGCTGCGTCACCACAAAGGTGATCGCCTCCTTGGTGTAGGCCGAGTTTGCGGAGAGCTCGCCGGCGGGGGTCGAGATGTCTCTGGGTGGGTAGTAGCCCTTGAGGCGGTATCCGCCGGTTGCAAGCGGGTTGTTACCCGTCCACAGGGAGATGCCACCGTTGGTCGACAGGACCGGAGAACCCATCACCACAGCGTTGCGAACCACCCACGCTGCAGGCGAGATGGCGAACGCCGCTATCAGCAGACATGCCGAGATGAAAGCCGGCCGAGACCGGTACCAGAGTATGAGAACGAGCGCCATGAGCGGTGGCAGCAACACTGCCGTGGTGCGCACCACGACCGCGAACCCGAGCAGGAGTCCCGCGAGCAGACTCCGTTTCCAGTCCGGCGGATCCGACATCTTCTGCTTGGGCGACAAGATAAGCGCTGCACACAGGACAAGCGGAATGAAGAGGTTTTCCGAACTCGCCAAGTTTGCGAACAGGATGAACTCAGGGAACAGTGCGACGATAAAGGCCGCGACAGCAGCGGTGGCGCGTCCGTCGAGGCGCAAGCCGAGCAGGTAGACCAAGACCGTCGTCGCGGTCCAGAGGACGATGTTGGTCACCTTCGCAATTGCGAGAGACGAGCCGAACAACTTGAACACGCCCGCGAGAAAGATCGGGTAGCCCGGCGGCCAAAACGCGGTGGGCACGCCGCCGTTGGCGTATCCGTGCCCGCTCGCGAGACTCATCGCCTTGTCGAGGTAGTAGGCGAAATCACTCACAGGCACTGCGTGCACGGTCGTCATCCAGAGCACTCGGAGGATTGCGCCCAAGGCGCAAGCGGCCAAGAGCATTGGCCAAGAGATGCGCTGTGACTTCACGAGGGGTCTCTCAGGTTTGGCAGCGGCGAGTGAGCGAAGTGATCGGCGGTGTCTTGGTCGAAGCCTCGAACGGATTCAATCAGGTAGAGCGGCCGATTGCGCACCTCGTCGTAGACGCGTCCGATATAGGCCCCGATGACGCCGAGCGTAATGAGCTGCATCCCGCCAACGAAGAGGACAGCAACGATCGTCGAGGCCCAACCAGGCACGGCGTAGCCGCCGGTGAGCTTAGTCAGGACGGCTGAAAGCGCGACGAGAAAGCCGAGCGCTGCCGAGGCGACACCGAGCCAAGTCGCAATCCGCAGGGGGCTCGTCGAAAACGACAAGATGCCATCGGTTGCGAGCTTGGCCATCTTGCGCAGAGGGTACTTGGTCTCGCCTGCGAACCTCGGGTCTCGGTGGTAGGTGATTGAGGCGCGGTTGAGGCCCATCCAGCCCACCAGGCCGCGCATGTAGCGGCTCCGCTCTCGCATCGCCTTGAGGCCTTCGGTCGCCTTGCGGCTCATGAGACGGAAGTCGGCGGTGTCGAGGGGGATGTCGACCTGCGCAGTTCTGCGCAGCAGCCGATAGTAGGCGGCGGCTGTGGCCGTCTTGAAGGCACTCTCGCCCGCGCGAGACTCACGAACCGCAAAGACGATGTCGGTGCCGCCGCGCCAGAGCTCAATCATCTTCGGGATGAGCTCGGGGGGATCTTGGAGGTCAGCGTCAATGACGGTGACGGTGTCGCCCCCGGCCAAATCAATGCCGGCGGTCGTGGCGGTCTGGTGACCAAAGTTGCGCGCGAAGCGGACCAGCTTCAGGTGGGGGTCGTGATCGGCGAGTGCCGAGACAATCGCGAAGGTGTCGTCCTTGCTGCCGTCGTCGATGACGATGATTTCGTAGTCGGGTAGGCTGGCGAGGGCCGCTGTGGCGCGCTTGATGAACTCCTCGGCGACTGGGGATTCGTTGAACATGGGCACCACGATTGAGTGCAGTTCGGTGCTGCTCACGGTGCCCCTCCCAGTAGTGGAATGTCGCTGGCCGATGCGAGTCACTTGGCGCGCTCGCAAAGCCGCGATGATGCTTTGGAGTCGCCGTATTCTACTACAGGCTGCGTTGCGCATGAGGTTGTTGAGATGGGTGGGCCTCGGAAGTGGGGAGGCGCAGTAGGCAGCTCGCGCTATGATGTGCAGCGAACGCTTCAGCCTTGCTCTTTTGCCCTCTTTGCAGTGAACGGAGACGATCTTGATGCAGCACACCAAGTCCTCGGAGTTCTTCCAGATTGCCCAGCAGATCATTCCGGGTGGCGTTAACTCGCCCGTACGCGCCTTCAAGTCCGTCGGCACCGATCCGATCTTCTACGATCGCGCCAAGGGCGACCGCGTCTGGGACGCCGACGGCAACGAGTACATCGACTTTGTCGGGAGCTGGGGCCCGATGATTTTGGGCCATGCACCCGAGGCCGTTCTCGAGGCCGTGCGGGTTCAGCTCGGCAAGGGCACGAGCTACGGCGCGCCCACGATGGTCGAGATTGAGATGGCCGAGAAGCTCGTCGAGGTCGTTCCGTCCATCGAGATGGTGCGGATGGTCTCCAGCGGCACCGAGGCGACCATGAGCGCAATCCGTCTCGCCCGCGGCCACACCGGCCGAGAGAAGTTCATCAAGTTCGACGGCAACTACCACGGGCACTCCGACGCGCTGCTGGTTGCGGCCGGCAGCGGTCTGCTCACGCTGGGCATCCCCTCCACGCCTGGCGTCACAAAGGGAGCGGCCGGCGACACGATTGTGCTGCCGTACAACGATATCGACGCCGTGCGCGAGTGCCTCGAGGCCAATCGCGACACGGTGGCGGCCATCATCGTCGAGCCGATCGCCGGCAATATGGGCGTCGTACCGCCGCAACCCGGATTCCTGCAGGGGCTGCGCGACGCCTGCGACGAGTACGGCGTCATTCTCATCTTCGACGAGGTCATCTCCGGATTCCGCGTGGCGCTCGGCGGGGCGCAGGAGCTCTACGGCGTGACCCCGGACCTGACCACGCTGGGCAAGATCATCGGTGGAGGCTTTCCGGTGGGCGCCTTTGGCGGCAAAGCCGAGATTATGCGCTCGCTCGCACCTGTCGGTCCGGTGTACCAGGCCGGCACACTCTCCGGCAATCCGGTCGCGATGGTGGCCGGGCTTGCGCTGATCGGCGAGCTCGAGAAGCCGGGCGTGTATGCGGAGCTCGACCGCAAGGGCAAGCGCCTCGCAGACGGCCTCTGCCGCGCGGCGGGCAACGCTGCGGTCCACACTTCGTGCAATCGCGTCGGTTCGATGTCGACGATGTTCTTCACGCACCTCGAAGTGTCCAACTGGGCGAGCGCCTCGACGAGCAACACGGAACGGTACGGTGCCTACTTCCGAGGGATGCTCGAGGCGGGTTTCACGATCGCGCCGAGCCAGTACGAGGCCTGCTTTGTATCGTTGGCGCATACCGATGAGGATATCGACGCGTTCGTAGCGGCGGCTGGAGAAGTGCTGTCAGAATTGTAGGCAGAGGGTACTCAGGTCTCTCCGAAGAGGCGGACGCACGTCGCCGAGCCAATCGGAGTTGCCGCGAAGTAGTGCAGTAGTCGGGCGAATTCAGAGACGCATTGGGGGTAGAGGTGGGCGCGAAGCCGAAGAAACGGAGCAAGGTTTGGGCTCGTGGCTCGGTAGGGCCCAACAAGGGGAGCGTTGCAGGGCTGTTCATCGCCATACTGCTTGGGACGCTGTCCTTCGTCTTGCTGTTTCCCTGGAATGGGCTCCTACCGTTGTTCACGGTCCCCCTAGTGGTGGGGGCTCTCTTGGGTTTGCTCGCGATTGACCTAAGGGAGTCGATAGTCGCGGGCGTGGTTTCTGGGCTCATCGGGTCCTCGCTCGCGTGCGTCTTCTATCGCTTTGATGAGTTTCTGAGATACATGGAGCGTACTTCTCCGGCGGCTGTGGCGGATGTCACAGGGAGCCTCTGGCAGGGCTTCTTGATCCCGCTTCTATCGGCCAACCCGATCAACGACCCCAGGGTCGGCTCGCTGCTCGTGGTGCTTGCCAGTACGTTGCTGACCGTAGCGTTTTCTGCCGGGTCGTGGTGGCTAGCCCAGAGGCTCGGATCCACTGTCGATCGGCGATGGTTGGGCCTCATGGTAATCGTGCCGCTGGGAGTCTGTTTGGCGTACACCGTAGTCGTGCGCAGCAGCGCATTCGTCGCCAGCATCTCGACCGAGCCGGCGGCCGAGTCGTATGCATACGATGGGGTCATCAACCTCAAGACGTACTATCTGATTCGCGGAGGTGCAAACTACTACGATGCGATCATCGCCGCAGTCGCGGGCGACAGCCGAATTAACGAGATCAAGAACAACAAGTGGAACGGCGCATGGGGCGTCAATTCCCCGTCGAGAGTGAAGCCCCCGACGGTCTTCTACCTCTGGGCGACAGCAGGGTTCCTTGGTGCATCCGGAATAGTCTGGGCCTCGCTGCTTTTGTCTATCGGCCTCTGGGCGCTCTGGTACTGGGCGCTTTTCCCGACGCTCGGCCAAAGAGCGCTGTTCATTGCGCCCGCTCTGTTTCCCTTGTTCGTCTTCCACCAGGCTTGGTTCAACCTGTTTCTGCCGGACTGGTGGGCGGTTCTGATGCTTATGGCCAGCGCCGCATTCCTCATCCGCAGATCCTACGTAGCTTCTGCGGCCTTTGCTGTTGCCGCCGCGATGTGTCGCGAGGTGTTCGTAGTCTATTTGATGCTGGTACTCGTGGTCGCTGCGGTTCTCTGGCTCAGGAAGAGACTCGCCGCACGGACCGTGGCCATCTTCGGTGTGGCACAGCTGGCATTCATGGGGCTGTATGCCGTGCACTATGCAATCGCGGCCACCTACATGGGAGATGTTGCCGTCAAAGAGAATACGATGGGGAACACTCTCGCAATTATGGGCAAGCCGTTTGAAGTCAAGTTCCTCGGCGCGACGTCGTATCTGATGTTCCCGTATGGCGATGCGGTGATGCCCGCATTCGTGCTAGCAATCATCGGCGCCGCGGGTCTGTTCCTCCTGCTCCGAGAGGCCGATCTTGCCCGCCTCGCGTTGTCGTGCTACCTGATCTTGTTCTTGGTGTTCCTCGCCACGATTGGAGCCAGTAGCAGCTACTGGGGCCAGGACATCTCTCCGCTGGCAGTCACTGGATGCGCGGTGCTTCTTGCGGGCCTGGACAGACTCGGCAAGGGACCTGATGCTACGAAGTCGTGATGAGTTGGGGGCGCCGGCCTAGAGTGGATCTTCTGGGTTGACGAGACGGAATGAATCGCGCCGGTCGGCTACACTGATTCGGGTACGGCACGGTTTTCGAACTGAATTGGAGAACGAATGAAAGCCATCATCCCCGCCGCCGGTCTCGGCACGCGCTTCTTGCCGCTGACCAAGTCCCAGCCCAAAGAGATGCTCCCTGTGGTCGACAAGCCGGTCATCCAGTACGTCGTCGAGGAGGCAGTCTCGGCGGGGGCGAGCGAGATACTGATGGTTACCGGCCGAGGCAAGCGCGCGCTTGAGGACCACTTCGACCACTCGGTCGAGCTCGAGGTACTCCTGGAGGCCAACGGCAAGCTGGCCGAACTCGAGCTGGTCCGCCAGATATCGGCACTCGCGGAGGTCTTCTACGTCCGCCAGAAGCAACCACGCGGGCTCGGTCACGCCGTTTCGTGCGGAGCGCCATTCACCGATGACGAGCCATTCTACGTGATGCTCGGCGACGTACTTGTTCCTGACTGCGGAATTCTGCCGCGACTCAAAGCGGTACATGATCGCACCGGCTCAAGCGTTATCGCCGTCATGCCCGTTCCTGATGAGCAGGTCGACCGGTACGGCGTGATTGCGGGCGAAGCCGACGACGACGGTGTGTGGCGCGTTACCGGGCTCGTCGAGAAGCCCTGCGTGGGCGAGGCACCCACCAACCTGGCGATCTTTGGGCGCTATCTGTTGACCCCGGCGATCATGGCGATCCTGGCGGTTACGCCTCCGGGCAAAGGCGGGGAGATCCAGCTCACCGATGCCCTGGTCGCGCTTCTCGCGAAGGAGGAGATCTACGCCGTGGTCATTGAGCCCGATGAGGGCTACGACACCGGCAATGTTCTCTCGTGGCTCGAGGCCAACATTGCGCTGACGCTCCAGAACAAAGAGTACGGCCCGGCGTTGCGCGAGAGCCTACTCGGAATGTTTCATCCTGAGCGCGTCAACGGCGGCCAGGGGTAGCTTTCGTTCTTGGCCGCTGATCCTGTGGGGCACGGTCGATGACTACACTTCGATGCCGCCATCCGGTTCCGCTGGTATGCTATCGGCTGCGCTTGACCGTCGACCTAGGAGCATTCATGGCCTCGCCGTCTCACCTCTACGCAACCATCCTCGCCGGGGGAAGCGGCCAGCGCTTCTGGCCCCTGTCGCGCGAGCTCAATCCCAAGCAGCTGCTCTCGATGTTCGGGACCGAGTCGCTCATCGCCGCGGCCGTCCACCGCATTCTCCCGTTCGCTGACGGGGGCTCATCGGTTGTCGTCGCGACCAACGAGCGCCTCTTCGACGAGCTGCGCAACCATCTAACCGCTCAGGCTGACCCCGAGTTGCACGCGGTGCGCTACATCCAGGAGCCACTCCCCAAGAACACCGCGCCGGCCATCGCGCTTGCCGCCGCCACCTTCGTTGCCGAGGACCCCGAGGCGATTATGGTGGTGCTGCCCAGCGACCACTTGCTCGAGGACGGCGAGGTGTGGGCCGATTGCATCACGGCGGCTGCCCACGTGGCCGCCGACGGCTATCTGGTCACTATCGGCATTGAGCCGACCCGGCCAGAGACCGGCTACGGCTACATCCGCGCCGATTCGGCGCTCCCGCAGTTTGCGATGGGATCGGCGGTTCCCTACGTCGTCGCCGAGTTCATCGAGAAGCCCGACGCCGATCGTGCCGAGGAGTTCGTGTCCTGCGGCGACTACTACTGGAATGCCGGAATCTTCGTGATGAGGGCCGCCCAGGTGCTCGAGGAGCTCGACCGCGCCGGTGGAGCCGAGGCGCAGATTGCCGACGTTGCGCGCTGGATTGCCGCGCAGCCGCCCGCGAATCGCAACGGCGCTGAGGCGCGAGAGAGGTTTGCCGCGCTCGAGCCACTGTCCATCGACACCGCGGTCATGGAACGCAGCGATCGCGTCGCGGTCATCCCCGCAGCACTGAAGTGGAGCGACGTTGGGTCGCTTCTGGCGCTCGCCGATGTCGCCGAGCCCGATGAGGCCGGCAACGTACGCAGCGGCCGAGGTGTCGATATCGACTCCACCAACACCATCATCTACTCGGGTGATCGTCTGGTGGCGACTATCGGTGTTGAGAACCTCATCATTGTCGACACCCCCGACGCCACGCTGGTGCTCCCCAAGGAGCGCGCACAAGATGTCCGACAAGTGGTTGACGCGCTCAAGGCCATCGGTGCCCCCGAGGTCACACAGCCCAAGGTCAGTCTGCGCCCGTGGGGGTCTTGGCACAGCCTGCTGGAGCACTCCAACTACCAGATCAAATTCATTGAGGTCAAGCCGGGTTCTCGGCTCAGCCTGCAAAAGCACCATCACCGCAGCGAGCACTGGATTGTCGTGAGCGGCACGGCGATAGTGACCCGCGATGCCGAGAAGATCGAGGTTCACGCCAACGAGGGGGTCTTCCTACCGGTGGGAGCTGTTCATCGGCTCGAGAACATCGGCAAGGTGCCGCTCGAGCTCATCGAAGTGCAGGTGGGTGAGTATCTGGGCGAGGATGACATCGTGCGGCTCGAAGACGACTGGGCGCGCGAGAGCGGGTAGCAGTGCGCTCGGGCTAACCGCGAAAGAGGCGCCTGATGCCGATGCCGGTGGTCTCGGCAAGCGCCTCGAGAATGATGCCGCGGGAGATTTTCGACGCGCCATGCTGGCGATCGATGTAGGTGATCGGCACCTCGGTGACCTCCACGCCGGCTCCGGAGAGCCGCGCCAGCACCTCGATGAGGAATGCGTAGCCCTCGGAGTGCAGCTTCTCAAAACGAAGCGTGCGTAGCGCTTCCGCCGAATAGCAGCGGTAGCCGCTTGTGCAGTCTCGGACTGAGGTGCCAATCATTGCTCGCGCGTATCGGCTGCCCATTTCGCTGACTGCTCGCCGAAACGGACCCCAGTCGGCCTCTACGGCGCCGCCTGTGGTGTAGCGCGAACCGACTACGAGACCGGCTCCCGCTCGCGCGCTTTTAAGGAGCGCTGGAATGCGCGCAGGGTCGTGTGAGAGGTCGCCATCCATGGTGACTGCGAAGTCGTATCCGTTGTCGCGGCACCATGCGAGGCCCTCGCGGGAGGAGAGTGCGTAGCCGCGCTTCTTGGTGCGGTGCATGACGTGGAAGCGAGGTTCTTGGGCGGCGATCTCGTCGGCGAGGTTTCCGGTGCCGTCAGGTGAGTTGTCGTCGACAATCAAGAGCTCGATTCTCGGAAAGCTGGCGAGCACTCTCTTAGCCAGTTGCCGGACGTTATCGACTTCGTTGTAGGTCGGCACGACGACGATGACGCGTGCGCCGATTTGGGCCGAGTCGCTCACGAGTTGCATGCCCTTCTGTTGAGGATAACTTCGCCATTCTGGCAGATTGTCACTTTCCGAGGGAAACACCGCCCGTGGGCCACGAGCCCGCTGTTTGGGCAGAGTGCGGCCTCCGGTCTCGGCCTTGCCGGCCATGGTTCATCGGTGGGAAAAGCCATAGAATACTGCGAGGTCTTTCCCACGGGTCGAAATCGGCCGACAGGCATCTACGAGAGGGTGCAACCGATGTCGTTTTGGACTGGCAAGCGCGTGTGCGTGACGGGAGGCGCCGGGTTCCTGGGCGGATTCGTGCTGGAGGAGCTGACGCGCCGCGGAGCCGAGCAGGTTTTTGTGCCTCGGCGGGCGGAGTATGACCTCACTCAACGAGAGAACGTCGTACGCATGCTGTCGGACTCGCGTCCGGATGTTGTCATTCACCTCGCCGCGGTTGTGGGCGGCATCGGCGCCAATATGGCCAACCCAGGCAGCTTCTTCTATCAGAACGCGATGATGGGGATTGAGCTGATCGAGGAATCGCGACTCGCGAGTGTAGGTAAGTTCGTGGCACTCGGCACCATCTGCGCGTATCCCAAGTTCGCGCCGATCCCGTTTCGCGAAGAGGATCTGTGGACGGGCTATCCCGAGGAGACCAACGCGCCCTACGGTCTTGCCAAGAAGATGATGCTGGTCCAGTGCCAAGCGTACCGGCAGGAATACGGCTTCGACGGCATATTCCTGCTGCCGGTCAACCTGTACGGACCTCGCGACAACTTCGACCTGGAGTCGAGCCATGTTATCCCGGCGATGATTCGCAAGATGATCGCCGCGCGCGATGCCGGCGGGACTGTCGTGCTGTGGGGCGATGGTTCAGCGACGCGTGAGTTCCTCTACGTCGAGGACTGTGCGCGCGCAATCGTGCTAGCTGCCGAGCACTACGACGGTGCCGAGCCCGTCAACCTGGGAGCCGGCTGGGAGATCTCGATCAAGGACCTCGCCGAGCTCATCGCCAAGCATGTCCGCTACGAAGGCGATGTCGTCTGGGACACGGCCAAGCCCAACGGCCAGCCGCGCCGCAAGCTCGACGTCAGCCGGGCGCGCGACTACTTCGGCTTCGAGGCCGAGGTGCCGTTTGACGAGGGCATTGAGCGCACTGTGGCCTGGTGGGAAGCGAACCGCGAGGGCTACGACGCGCGAAACCCCAACCATGGTAGCTAGTTCCGGCAAGTGAATCCCAATAGGACGGTGGAAGAGGAAGTGGCGACTACTCCAGCTTCAGGCGGCGCGCTGGGAACGCTCTACGATCGCCATGGCGAGAAGTTCCGGTACCTCGTTGTGGGCGTCTGGAACACCGCCCTCGGCTATGTTCTCTTCCTGCTCGCTCTTAAGTACCTGGGTCCTGGACTGCAGGCGATGTCGGGCCCGGGGCTTGCCGGCTGGATCGGGCACTACTACTACCTTGTCTTGCAGTGGGCACTGTGGGTGCTGACGGTTGTGAATAGCACCGTGACCATGAAGTACTTCGCGTTTCGGTCCAAGGGCCACCTGTTGCATCAGATAGGGCGTGCGTATCTTGTGTACCTTCCGGCGCAAGGAATCTCGACCGTGATTCTGTGGGTGACGGTCAAGACCCTCGGACTGTCCCCCGCAATAGGCCAGCTCGTGGCCATCGCAATCGCAACCGTGTTTAGCTACATCGGGCACAAGTACTTCACGTTTCGCACACCGCTTGAGGTGGGCGAGGTCCCACCTCAAGACCTCATCGAACGCAACTGACTCCAGCGATTCCGCTCAGGATCGTTTCGGCGCGAGCCTGCACGGGGGAGGTCGTGTCGCTCGGCTCGGGTGGCACATCACCCTCGGCGGCGAACTCGTCCTCTGGGCCGTCGGGGCCGCGCCTAACGGCCGGCTTCTTCCACTGCCCGAGCAGCAGTCCGCGTACCACGGGAATACGCTCGAGCACGAGCGTCAGCCCGATGGAGATGCCCAACGACAGCGCGAACATTGCGATCCAATTCGTTACGCCGAGAGCGAACAAGCCGACCTGCAGAATCTGGTGGATGGCGTAGATGCCCAACGTGCGGCGGCCGAGCCAGGCCTGCCCGTCCATGAGACGACCGGTCCAGCCGCTGTACAGCGCAGTCAGAACGATGATGGCGGCAAAAGACGAAGCGTAGCGGACGAACACCGGGCCAGCGATATTGGCTATCTGGTCTGCTCTCCGTATATGCCAGGTTCGGTGGAGGTACGCTGAGGTCGTTTTCGCCGCGTGTGCCACCCAGCTCATGTCGGGTCGCCAGATCGGGCCTCGCGCGACCAGCAGAACGGCAAAGGCCGCGAGGCTGATCCCGGCGACCAGATAGCGTCGCGAGAAGAACTCGCCGCTCTTCTCGGCGATTAAGTAGCCGCCGATGAAGAACGGATAGATGTACGTCACATCTCCGATGCCGAGGAAATGCGATCCGCCCAGCTTGGACGCGCTCATAACGACCGCTGTCAGCGCCGTGGCCGCGAAGATCCACCGAGCGCAAGGCAGTCTCTGGATCAGGATCAGCAGCAAGTAGCACTCGAAGAGTGCGTAGAGGTACCAGAGGCCACCCCACGGATTTGCGGCTGCCACCCGCAGCCCCTCAAGCAGCCCTGCGGCCACGAACGGTCTCGCGGTGAGCGCATAGTAGACGACAACCCACATGAAGTAGGGCACAACCAGGCCCAGAAATCGAGAACGCACTTGGCTCAGTGCAGGAGAGAGTTTCGGTCGCCAGGAGACGAGGCCACTCACGAATGCGAACAGCGGCATGTGGAATGCATACACGGTGTTGAGGAGAGGGTTGAAAGCAATCGAGTCCGAAACCCAGTGCCCCTCGGACAGCAGGGTGAGTCCCGGTCCTGCGTGATAGACCCAGGCAACCGAGACAATTGAGTGACCGAGCACGACCAGCACAATCGCGAGGCCGCGCAGAGAGTCGGCTGAAGTGTTGCGCCTCAAGGGGGCCCTTCGAAGAGCGCGCAAGCGCGCGATTCAGATTCGCCAGCATAGCATCAATCTCCAAAGGCCAGCAGCATCCGGGAGTGAACAGATTCGGCGTGCGAAAGCGCGTCTTCCTGACCGGGTAGCGATGCCGGTCTCGCTCAGGTATCGTCGTCTTACTCGTGCCCGTGACGACAGTGCTGCCACTGTGAAGCGTCAATCAGCCGAGTTTCCAAGAGACAATCCCTCGACATCGGGAGCGGTCCGGATGAAGACAGTGATACTTGCAGGGGGCCTCGGAACGCGACTCGCCGAGGAAACCGGCGTCAAGCCCAAGCCGATGGTCGAAATCGGCGGACAGCCTGTTCTGTGGCACGTGATGAAGCACTATTCGGTGTACGGCTTCAACGAATTTCTGATTGCGCTCGGCTACAAAGGCGAGATGATCAAGCGCTACTTCCTCGATTACTACCCGCTCTTTGGGGACCTGACCGTCAACCTTTCCACTGGTGAGGTCATTGCAGATAACAGCGAGTGCGAACCGTGGCTCGTGCACTTGGCCGACACCGGCGCCGGCAGTATGACCGGTGGCCGGGTCCTGAGACTCCGCAAAGCGCTCGGCGACGGACCGTTCATGTTGACCTACGGTGACGGCGTGGCAAATGTTGACTTGGCGAAGCTGCTTGAGTTCCATCGGTCCCACGGTAAGCTCGCCACGGTCACGGCCGTGCGGCCGCCGTCGCGCTTTGGCGGTCTAGTGTTTGAGGGCGACGGCGTGGCGAACTTTACCGAGAAGCCCCAAATTGGCGAAGGCTGGATCAACGGCGGGTTCATGGTGCTTGAGCCTGGAGTGTTCGACTATCTGAAAGATGACTCGACCGTTCTTGAGAAGGACGTTCTCGAAGGCCTGGCCCAGTGTGGGCAACTGATGGCGTATCGACATGAAGGATTTTGGCAGTGCATGGACACGGTCAGGGACGTCCAGCTTCTGCAGAGCCTCTGGGCGGAGGGTGTCGCAGAATGGAAGACATGGGAATGAGCGCCGATTCTGGAAGGTTCTGGCAGGATCGGCCTACGTTTGTGACCGGCGCTACCGGTCTGGTGGGAGGATGGCTGGTTCGGCGGCTCGTCGCGCTGGGTGCGGATGTCACCTGTCTGATCCGCGACTGGGTTCCGCAGAGCGAGTTGGTCAGCTCGGGGCTCATCGAGTCGACCAAAGTGGTGCGAGGCGACTTGCGCGATCAGGCGCTGCTAGAGCGCATCCTCGGCGAGTATGAGATCGATACCGTCATCAACTTGGCGGCGCAGACGATCGTCGGTATCGCGAATCGCAATCCCGTATCGACCTTTGAAACCAACGTTGCAGGCACATGGACGCTGCTTGAAGCGTGCCGTCGGAGTCCGCAGGTCAAGCAGATCGTTATGGCGTCTTCGGACAAGGCATACGGCGAGCACGACACACTCCCCTACACGGAGGACTTCGCGCTCCAGGGACGCCACCCCTACGACGTGAGCAAGTCGTGTGGTGACCTCATCACACAGGCGTACGCTCAGACGTATGGCCTGCCCGTGGGCATCACGCGGTGTGGCAACTTCTATGGCGGCGGCGACTTGAACTGGAACCGGATCGTGCCGGGGACCATCCGTTCGGTTCTGCGTGGTCAGCCTCCGGTGATTCGGTCGGACGGCAAGTTCATCAGAGACTACTTCTACGTCGAGGATGGCGCTGCCGCCTACACCCTCCTCGCCGAGAAGATGGCGGCCAACCCTGACCTTCGCGGTGAGGCCTTCAACTTCTCAAACGAAAGTCAGGTCACGGTGCTGGAGCTCGCCGATAAGATCCTCGGCCTCATGGGCTCGGACCTGAAACCCGAGGTTCGCAATGAGGCCACCAACGAAATCCGGAACCAGTACCTCAGTGCGGACAAGGCGCGAGAGCTTCTTGATTGGAAGCCCCTGTTCACTCTCGATGAAGGTCTCGAGCGCACGGTCGAGTGGTACCGAGATGTGTTGGGGGACGTCTAATGAGTGAGACAGCTATTGCTTGCCGCTCTTGCGGTGCGACCGATCTGCTGCCCGTGCTCTCGTTAGGCGAGACGCCGCTGGCGAACTCGCTACTGTCGCGTGAGAAGATTTCTGAGCCCGAGCCGCGGTTTCCTCTCGATCTGGTGTTCTGTCCGGCCTGCTCGCTCGTTCAGATCACCGAATCAGTTCCGCCAGCCGACCTCTTCGGTGACTACCTCTACTTCTCGTCGTTCTCGGACACGATGCTGGAGTCGGCGTCGGCGATTGCCGAACAGATGGTTCGCGATCGTGGTCTGGGCTTCGACAGTCTTGTGGTCGAGGTTGCCAGCAACGACGGATACCTCCTGCAATACTACGCGCAGGCTGGCGTACCAGTGCTTGGGATCGAGCCGGCGGCCAACATAGCTGCAGTTGCGGAGGCCGAACGAGGGATTCCGACGCTGGTTGAGTTCTTTGGCGAGGACCTGGCGCGACGGCTCGTCGCACAGGGTAAGCGCGCTGATGTCATCCACGCCAACAACGTGCTCGCACACGTTCCCGACCTGAACGGCGTCGTCGAGGGGTTCGCGCAGCTGCTGAAGCCCAAGGGCGTCGTGATCGTCGAGGCGCCGTATCTCGTGGACTTCATCAACGGGATTGAGTTCGACACGATCTACCACGAACACCTGTGTTACTTCTCGCTTACTGCGCTAGACAGGCTCTTTGTGCGTCACGGACTCACAATCGTCGATGTCGAACGGCTGCCGATTCACGGTGGCTCGCTGCGGATCTTCGCGAGTCCTGCTGAGCCGATTGCGGGTGCCGCAACTGAGCGCTCTGCGCACGTTCTCGAGCTGCTCCAACAGGAGGCCGACTGGGGTGCCGGGGAGTTTGCCGTCTATGCGGGTTTTGCCGACTCGGTAAGGAATGTGCGATCTCAGCTTAGGTCGATGCTTTCCGAGCTCAAGGCCCAGGGCAAGAGCGTGTCGGCATACGGGGCCTCGGCTAAGGGCAGCACCCTGTTGAACTACTGCGGTATCGGAGCCGAGACGCTGGATTTCGTTGTGGATCGCAGTACTTTCAAGCAGGGTCTCTACACTCCCGGAACCCACTTGCCCATCCTGCCGCCGTCGCACCTTCTCCAGACCATGCCGGACTACGTGCTGCTGCTCACATGGAACTTTGCCGAAGAGATACTTCGCCAGCAGTCAGAGTATTTGGATCAGGGCGGCCGCTTTATCGTGCCGGTTCCCGCGCCGAGTGTGGTCGGAGGTTCCTTGGAAACCGGAAGTGAGGGCGAATAGATGCTCTTTCACGACACGCCTTTGTCCGGTGCCTACGTACTAGAGCCGCAACCGTCGCATGACGAGCGCGGCTACTTCGGTCGTGTCTGGTGCGCCGAGGAGCTTGCCGAGCACGGCATGAATGCGACCTGGGTGCAGTCGAGCATCTCGTTCAATGATCAGGCGCTGACTCTCCGCGGGCTTCACTACCAAGCGGCCCCCCACGATGAGGTCAAGCTGATTCGCTGCACATCGGGGTCGGTCTTCGACGTCATCGTAGATCTGCGCGCGGATTCGGTAACGTATGGGCGTTGGTTCTCGGTGGAGCTCAGTGCCGAGAACAACTTGGTGTTGTACGTGCCGAAGGGGATCGCACACGGATTCCTGACGCTGCAGGACCACTCGGTAGTCGAGTACCACATGTCCGAGCCTCATCACGCGGAGTGCGCATGCGGCGTGCGTTGGGACGATCCCGCCTTCGGAATCGAGTGGCCCTCCCCGCCAGCCGCGATGAGCGATCGCGACCGGAAATATCCGGATGTCGAGGACACTCGATGAAGCGCGTGCTCTTGACGGGGGCATCCGGCTTCATCGGCTCGCACTGTCTTCCGCAGTTGCTGGATGCCGGTTACGAGATCCACGCGGTTGCCCCAGAGGGCGTCATGTCGGGAGACATGCGGGCCCAGTGGCATACAGCGGACCTTCTGGACGGCGCCCAGGTACACTGCCTGATGACTGCCGTCCGTCCGACCCATCTGCTACATCTCGCGTGGTTTGTCGCGCCGGGCGAGTTCTGGAGGTCGCCCGAAAACATGCGCTGGCTTGAGTCAGGCCTGGTTCTCGCGCGGGAGTTTGCCGATGCAGGGGGTCAGCGCTCGGTCGTCGCGGGGACGTGCGTCGAGTACTCCGAGTCGACGGAACCGCTGGTCGAGGGCGTCACCCCGTTGCGTCCGGCGACACTCTACGGCGCTTGTAAGGCCGCGTTGCACCTCTCCACCGCCTCGTACTTTTCGGAGCGGGGGATCAGTCACTCCTGGGGACACGTCTTCTATCTCTATGGGCCCGGTGAGCATCCGAGTCGGCTGGTGCCCTCAGTCATCCGCACCTTGGCCAAGGGCGAGAGGTTTGCCTGCAAGCATCCCAGCGACGTACGAGACTACCTTCACGTCGAGGACGTTGCGAGCGCTTTTGTCGCGATTCTCGGATCCGAGGTCGAAGGCGACGTGAACATTGCGTCGGGTGAGCCGATCACCGTCGGGAATCTGGTGACCACGGTTGCCCGGGTGATGGGGCGACCGGATCTTGTCGACTGCGACCCGAGCATTCCCGAGGCATCGCGGATCGTCGCGGACAACGCGCGTCTGCGGAATGAGGCTGGCTGGAAGCCGCGATTCAGCGGCGGAGACGGCCTGGCGGATACGGTCCGCTGGTGCCAGAAGTCGAACTTGGCTAGTGAATCGAAACTCAATGAACACGGTCGGTTGTGAGCGGCTACTCTTCGGGACCTCACGGAGTAGAGGCTAGACTCCGGTACGACCGTGAGATCGCCACACGCTCCGGGCGCGCCAGTGGAACTCAAACGGGCAACCCGAAGGTCGCTGTTGTCTACATCTATCCGGTAGGCAAGCCGCTGTACGATTCTGCGGCGCGACGCTTCGCCTCGACGTACCGGGAGTTTCCTCCGCAATACGATCATTCTCTACACATCATCTTCAACGGCGAGGAGGCCTCGGCCGCGGACAGGGGCGTATTCGACGGGATCCAAGTTGAGTTCCACCAGCATGATGACAGCGGTTGGGACATCGGCGCGTTTCAGATGGCCGCTCGCGAGATCGAATGCGATCTTCTCGTTTGCCTCGGTGCCAACAGCTACTTCAGGCGTGCCGGATGGCTGAGAAGGATCGCCGATGTATTCACCGAGGCCGGCGACGGGCTCTACGGGGGATCTGCCTCCTATTTGCCGATTCCGCATATTCGCACCGGTGGTTTTTGGTGTCCTCCCGAGCTAATTCGTGCTTACGGCAAGGATGTGCGCACCTACGACGATCGCTACCAGTTCGAGCACGGGGAAGGTTCCATCACCAAACTCGCCGAGCACCTGCAACTCGGGTGCTTGGTCGTGACCTGGGATGGCGTCTATTCTGAGCCCGAGTGGCGCTCCGCTTCAAACATCTACTGCCGCGGGGACCAAAGCAACTCACTCATGTACGACCGCCCGTTCGATGAGTACGAAGAGAACGTAACCATGCGCCCGTTCTTCGCTGCTTTGGCCGACGGCTGGGGGATGGTCCCGGGCGCCTGCATTCTGGGCAAGACGAACGCTCAGCTGCTTGCCGAGATCGAGTCGGACACGTCGGACGGAGCGTTGGCCATGGCCGAGGGGCCGTGGAATCTCCTCGCCCACGAGGTACTGAGAGTCCTCAAGGATTCGGCTCGCAACCGGGCGGACGCCGCCCGAATCGAGAGAGAATTCGTCGAGGAACTGAGTTCAGACAAGATGGAGTGGCTCAGGGAATCGCTTCTGGGCGGATTGGGGCTTTCCCAAGAGGATGTGGAGTCACCCGGAAACACAGGAGCGGCGATTCGCTATGCTCTTCGACTGGACAGTCTCACGGGCGCCGCGGACGATCTTGCGCCACCGCCCAACCCTTGGACCATGCGCGAGGGGATGCAGCTTTCGAGGCCGCGGCAAATGCTGCTCCAGCTCCTTCAACCGTTCGCAGACCGGCAGTACGAACAGGATGTCCGGAGAAAGCGGTTGCTCGCTCTGCTCACTGACGAGGTCAATTGGCTGCGCGGACGGGTCAGGGAGCTGGAAGCATCGAGAGCTCGGACAGAGATCGCCTCTACTGTTGACCGGGACCGTCCTGCCGAGTAGTCGGGCGCTCCAAGTCACGCACGCGCCGATGCAGCCAGTCGGCCTCCCAACTGAGGAGCTCGATAGAATCCGCGAACTGCGTATCCAACTCGTCCTGGCGATCTGTGAACGGCCGCAGCAGTCGCAGCAACGTCTTGCGAATCGCCGATAACCGCATGCCTTCGAGCGGCCGCCAGGGGCTTGTCGGTGGCTCGAGAACCTCCATGGCAGTTCCAACACCCAACGCCGCGCGGAATACAGCTCGTCTGGCTGACGACGATGGCATCCTGTCGGCGTCGAATCCGGATTCCTCGAGGATGAAGCCGCCCCAACGCGTGTTCACGAGTGTCAGCGTCTCGACTAGGTCGTTCTCGATCCGCCCAACAATGTCGCGATCGAGTTCGGAATCGCGGACGACCTTCACAAGCTCCTTGGCCATGTAGGTGAAAGGAGTCCGAAGCTCTTCATCACGCTCGGCATCTGCGTTCGTCGAGTCGATTTCAGCGACGTACTCGGCAGCGGTTTTGCCGACGCTCGGCAATCGGTAGGCGCGAAGCTTCTGCGGCACTACTAAGGAGTCGCCCTGCAGGAGTAGCTCTAATTGCAGACGCACGTCCATGCCGTACGTCGGCAGGAGCATCTGCGTGGCCCGAAGGGCACTCGGACGGATCACGCTGTACGTGTCGAACCAGGCAGCCTGTCTGGTCATCTCGAAGACTCGCCGATCCACAGACATGCCCTCGGTGTCGACCGCTTCGTAGGTGACGTCAGTCACCACTTCGCCGGCCGAATCGATCAATATGACCTGGCTCGTGCACATGACTGCGCGAGGCGACCTCTCTAGCTTTTCGATGCAGAGTCGAGCGAATTGTGGATCCCAAAGATCGTCGTCTGACCCCCACATGAAGTAACGGCCACGGCTCAGTTCGAAGACGCGATTGAAGTTGCCGGCCGCACCGATGTTGGTCTCATTGCGCGCGTATCGCACCCGGTCGTCTCGGCCTGCGTACTCGCGACAGATGGACTCAGTGTCGTCGTTGGAGGCGTTGTCCGAGATGATCAACTCAAGACTCTCCACGTCCTGGGTCAAGAGGGAGTCAATCGACCCGCGAAGGTACTCAGCACCGTTGTAAACTGCGAGCCCGATACTCAGAAGAGGCGCAGAGGACACCTCCGGCATCGGAGCGGAATCGGGCTCAGATGAACCTGTCACCTGCTGGTTTCTTTCCATAGGAACAACCGTGGCAGGTGTCGGAGGCCGCTGTCAAGCGCGACAGCGCAGTCAGATGGAACATCCGCCGAAGGAGCGCCGCAGAATTCGATGTTTTCGGTTCTACGCCTCGTCGGCCCCGCCCGCCATAAGCTCCGCCGCAGCCTCGGCGACAGCGGATCGCATGCTCTCGAGACGTCCACCGCGCAGCTGGGCAGCTCGGGCGTCGGCCCGACTCAGAATATCCGTGCATATCCTTGGGTCGGCGGCGAACGCGACCAAACGCTCGGCATAGGTCTTCGAGCTGAAATGCGATTCAGCGTAGGTTCGCACCGAGACCACCGTGTTCTCTCGGAAGGTGGTGTCTAGCACCAGGCGCCTCAAAGCTTTGCCGAGCTCGGCCTTTTCGTCTTCCAGACTCACCTTCACGACCACATCGTCAGGAAGCTCGTCGTAGACTCCTATCTTCGAGACGATGACGGGTTTGCGGAAGTAGATTTGCTCGATGAGCGATCCGCTCGCCGACTCGGTCGACGGGTGCCGAAGGTTGACGGCGACGTCGGCCAGGGAGACCAAGCTCTGCATGGTCCGGTCGTCTGGGTCGACGACGAAACGCGTCGTGTCTTCGAGTCCCAGCTCTCGAGAGAGGCTGCGAAGGTGCTCGATGCAGTCAGCGTCTCCTCCACCTGCGATGACTAACAGCGCACGGGCCTTTAGTTCGGGATCGGTCGCAAGAGCGCTCATCACAACATCGATTCGCTTTTGTGGGCTGATGCGCCCGCTTGCGACCACGAGCACCTTGTCGTCAGGGATGGCGAGGTCGACCCGCGAGAGCGGAGGCTTGCTGTCACTCGCGAGGGCGTACAGGTAGTAGGGATGCTCGAGCTGCACGCTCGGGAGAAGCCCGGGGTAGCGGCTGTTGACCTTTGCGTACGCCTCGTAGGAGTGAGTGACCACGCCCGATGCGTTGAAGAGGCACGGCTCGAAAAGCGGGAATCTGGCGCTCGCTTCTTCCCACAATGCTGCAGTTTGACCTTGGAGCACGATATCGATCGCTAGCTGTGCGGCTTCTGCTCCGTAGACGTATCCCATCAGACACGCGTAGAGCATCGGGTTCTTGCGACTCTCACTCGCGTAGCTAAAGAAGAAGTCCTGCATCACTCTGTCGTGGAGCACCACGATTCCGCGGGTGCGTCGATAGCATTCGTAGATTGCGGCGTGATTGCCCGGGTGGTTGCCCAGGTTGAAGATGACGGTATCGTACCCGTCGAGCCCTTTGGCGCCGAGGTCAGCCAACGAGAAGGTGGGGGCCCAGGGACAATCCACATCATTCTCAGAGGGGGAGTGCCAGACGTCGACGTCGATGCCCTCAAGAGAGTTCAGAGCGCGGACGACCGACAGGCTGAAACGAGAAACGCCACTACCAAAGGTCAAGGGAGTCAGCCAGGCGATTCTCACAGTTCGGGCTGCCGTCTGCGCATGATGCGCTGGTAGACGCGATGCGCGAACGGACCCACAAGTGGTACGGCTTTGATGGTTCGCCGCCACGCCGACTCGGGCTCAAGCCTAGTCATCTGGGCTGCGAGAAGGGGATCCTGCCTGCACAGCGCGACAAGCACTCCATCGTCGAGAGCGCACTGATCGAGCAGCCGTAGGCCGACCGATTGCTCTTGGCGCGATCCCAAGGTGGAGTCCCTTCTGCAGAGTGGGCAAACGTCCTCGCGCGGCCGTGCGTGTTGCGCCGAGAGTCCGGCGCACCAAGGGTATGATAGCCGCACCGCAATGCTGCCGTGCAGGATTCCTGCACCCGACCTGAACATGTTAAGGTCGCGACTGCAGAGCACATGCGAAGGGATGATTCGATGACCAAGCGCGCACTCATCACCGGGATCACCGGCCAGGACGGCTCCTACCTCGCCGAGTTGCTGCTCGACAAGGGCTACGAGGTTTTCGGCCTCGTGCGCCGTGCCTCCACGCCGTCCACGCTCCGCATCGAGCATCTGCTCGATCGCGTGACGCTCGTCGTCGGCGAAATGACCGACCAGACCTCGCTCATCGACGCGATGGAGAGCTCGCAGGCTGACGAGGTCTACAACCTTGCGGCGCAAAGCTTCGTCGGCGACTCGTGGACGGTGCCACTGTCGACTGGGGACGTCGATGGTCTCGGCGTCACTCGCATGCTCGAGGCCATCCGCCGGGTGAAGCTGGAGGCCCGCTTCTACCAGGCTGCCACTTCCGAGATGTACGGCAAGGTGCACGAGGTTCCGCAGTCCGAGACCACACCTTTCCACCCACGCTCGCCCTATGGTGTCGGCAAGGTGTACGGCTACTACATCACGCTGAACTACCGCGAGTCCTACGGGATGCACGCGTCCAACGGCATCCTGTTCAACCACGAGTCGCCGCGACGCGGCCTTGAGTTTGTGACTCGCAAGATCACCAACCAGGTCGCAAAGATCAAGCTCGGTCAAGCGACTGAGCTGCGCTTGGGCAACCTCGACTCCAAGCGCGACTGGGGATTTGCTGGCGACTACGTTGAGATGATGTGGCGCATGCTGCAACAGGACACCCCCGACGACTACGTGGCGGCGACAGGCGAAACCCACACCGTCCGCGAGTTCTGCGAGATCGCATTCTCGCGCGTCGGCCTCGACTTCAACGACCACGTCGTCATCGACCCGCGCTTCGTGCGTCCCGCCGAGGTCGAGCTTCTTCTCGGGGATCCGAGCAAGGCCAAGCGCGTGCTCGGCTGGGAGCCTAAGGTGAGCTTCCAGGGACTCGTCGAGATGATGGTCGACGCCGACATGGAGCGTCTGTCCCGCTAGGGGCGGACCGGGGGAACCGCACAGTGACCAAGCGCGCACTGATCACCGGCGTGGCCGGGCAGGACGGCACCTACCTCTCCGAGCTGTTGCTCGGCAGGGACTACGAGGTGTGGGGAGTGGTCGGACCCTACCCCGGCCAGTTCCTCGAGTGGGCGAAGCAGTTCGAGGGGCGGCTGCATCCCATCGACGCCGATCTGACCGATATGGACTCGTTGCTCGCCGCCGTCGAGGTATCTAAGCCCGACGAGGTCTACAACTTCGCCGCCCAGTCCTCTGTTGGCAACTCCTTTGAGCAGGCCATCGCCACCACGGAGGTCAACGCTGTCGGTGTCTTGCGGATGCTCGAGGCGATGCGCCAGCTCGCGCCCGACGCTCGCTTCTTCCAGGCCTCATCGGCGGAGATGTTCGGCAACGCCGCCGAGATGCCCCAGCGCGAGACCACGCCGCTACACCCGCGCTCGCCGTACGCAGCGTCCAAGACGTACGCCTTCCACATTATCGGCAGCTATCGAGACTCCTACGGGATGCACGCCAGCAACGGTATCCTGTTCAATCACGAATCTCCGATGCGCGGGTTGCAGTTCGTGACGCGCAAGATCACCGACGGCGCGGTGCGTTGCAAGCTGGGCTTGCAGAGTGAGCTTCGGCTGGGCAACCTGGACGCGCAGCGGGACTGGGGCTTTGCGGGCGACTATGTCGAGTGTATGTGGCGGATGCTGCAGCAGGACGTGCCCGACGATTTTGTCATTGCTTCCGGCGAGGTCCACACCGTACGCGACTTCTGCCAGGCGGCGTTTGCGCGGCTTGACTTGGACTATCAGGAGTTCGTTGTCGTCGATCCGGAGTTCTTCCGGCCGGTGGACGTCAACATCTTCTTCGGCGATGCAACTAAGGCGCGCACCGTGCTCAACTGGGAGCCTAGGATCCGTTTCCGCGAGCTTGTCGAGATGATGGTCGACGCCGACATGGAGCGCCTCACAGCCGAGTAGCCCGCTACCCCTTGTCTGGGTACAGCCCTCGCGCACGCAGCTCGAGAACCGCGCGGCGCTTCGCTCTAGCCCACCGGTACGCCAGCGCGCCGGGCGCATCCGGTTGGCTGCGCCGCGCCGCCTCTAGCAGATCGCGCAGCGCGGCCCGCTCGCGATCGCTGGCGCACCGGGCGCGCGGCCAAGCGGCCATCTCGCGCAGCTGCTCAGCGCGCGCGACACTCACGCAGCGCTCCGCCATGTCGGTCGCGGCCTGCTTGCCGATGCGCTCGCGCAGCTCCGGCTGCTCGTAGGTGAGGCGCAGGACGCGTGCGGCCTCGGTGGTGTCGGCTTCGGCCCAAAGCTGCTCGGCGCGGTCGGCTTCTGGCGCGTAGGCCGCGTTGGTGCTGACGACCGGCACCAGCTGGTAGGGGACGGGACAGGAGTTCTCGGCGGTCATGAAATCCATGTTGCCGGACCATCCGGTGGCGACCACCACGCGGCCCAGAGCCATCGCTTCCATCAGGTGAAGGCCCAGGCCCTCGGCGCGGTGCAGTGATACCAGTACGTCGCAGCTTGCGTAGAGCGAAAGGACGTCTCGGTAGGGCAGATTGCCCTCTATGAAACGCACGTTGGACAGGCCTGCGAGGCGGTTGCGCAGGGTATCGACCTCGTCGCGCTGGGTCTGGCTCAGCTCGGACTGGTTCAGCTTGACAAGCAGAAGCACGTCGTCGGCATCGGCAAACGCCTGCTCGAACGCCGAGAGTGCCGCCAGCGGGTTCTTGCGTGCGGTGTCACTCTCAGCATCGTAGGCGATGAGGTAGGCGGTCGCGCCGGGATCGATCCCCCAACGCGCGCGGTCTGCAACGACGTCGCCGGGCACGCTGACGGCTTGCGGGTAGTGCACCACCGGGCGGGTGAGCGAACGCTCGCATGTTTCGGCGATGAAGCGCGTCGGCGCGAGTACGGCGTCCATGCCATTCAGAACCGGCACCCAGGACTCGGGTAGGTGCGGGAGCTCCCAGAACGGAACGCAGACGTTGACACCGCCGCGAAGCGAGATCGCGTCGACCCACTGCGCCTGAAACTCGAGGATCTGGGGCGGATTCAGATGGAGCACGTTGACGGCCCCCCGTGCCGGCAGCTCACGCTCAAGAGCCAGGAACGTCGCGTCTCGCCCCTGCCGACCACCACCCGGG
>Ga0194043_1000073_pt1 | contig 43609 bp, 41 predicted proteins | sample JunL4415m_MetaG_FD_161274 | JGI IMG/M metagenome (GOLD analysis project Ga0194043, IMG submission 161274) | Anoxic zone freshwater microbial communities from boreal shield lake in IISD Experimental Lakes Area, Ontario, Canada - Jun2016-L442-15m | ecosystem: Environmental > Aquatic > Freshwater >...
GGCTAGCGCCGGTCGTCGAAGGTCTCGACGACGTCGAACTGCCCGGTCTCCCCCAGGGCGTCGTCGTAGACCTGATCGGTGGCCGGAGCCAGTTCCTGGTACATCTGGCTGCGCAGGCGCTCCCGGCCACGGTCCACCGTCTGCAGCGTTTTTTGCAGGGTGATCTCGAAGGTCGCCAGCTTCGCGTCGATGTAGTCGTCGGTCTCCTTGCGCATGTAGGCCGTCTCATTGGCCGTCTGCTGCGTCAGAGCCTCGGCTTCGGCGACGGCGGCGAGGTAGACCTCGTGCTCGGAGACCATGCGATCGGCGTCGACGCGGGCTCGCTCAAGAATCCGGTCCGCCTCGCGGCGGCCGTCCTGGACCACGGCCTCGCGGTCGGCCAGCAACTCGTCGGCTCGGTGGACCGACTCCGGGAGCAGTTGGCGGATCTCCTCGATCAGGTCAAGGACCTGCGAGCGGTTGACGAGGCACGACGCCGACAACGGCATGGCCTTGGCGTCCTCGATCAGGACGGCCAGCTCGTCGAGTCGTTCCTGAACGTCCACGAAGGCTCCTCGGGTGACCGGGCGGGCACCGCCGCCCAGGCCGCGCTACTGCGGCCTGTCCCCCATTGTGTCCGACAGCCGGGAATTCAGCCGGACCAACACGGTCTCGGGGACCAAGTCGCTGACGTCGCCGCCGAACTTGGCCACCTCCTTGACCAGGCTCGACGACAGGAACGAGTAGAGCGGGTTCGTGGAGATGAAGAGGGTCTCGACGCTGGCGAGGCGGTAGTTCATCTGGGCCATCTGGAGCTCGTAGTCGAAGTCGCTGACAGCTCGAAGGCCCTTGACGATCGCCTTGATGTCGTGGGTCCGGCAGTAGTCCACGAGCAGCCCGTGGAAGGAGTCCACCCGGATGTTCGGGAAGGGAGCGACCACTTCGCGCAGGATCTCCATCCGCTCCTCGATCGGGAACAGGCCCGCCTTGGTGTGGTTGATGAGCACCGCCACGACGACCTCGTCGGCGAGCACCGACGCCCGCGCGAACACGTCGAGGTGACCGTTGGTGACCGGGTCGAACGATCCGGGACAGACCGCCGTCCGCATGGAACCCTCCTTTAGGAGGGCCGGTCGTCCGAGCGCTGCCGCGTCGTCTCCGGCTCCAAGACGTGACCGTACCAAAGCGCGGTGTCCCCGTACGCCCGACGGCGCCCTTCCGGCCAGGCGCCCGGCAGCGGGCTGGCGGGATCCTTCGCCGGCCGCTCGACGATGACGAGGGCTCCAGGTGCAAGCCACCCGTGGTCGCCCAGGCCGGCCAGCAGGTCGCTCAGGTCCGTCGCCGACCACTCGTAGGGCGGGTCGGCAAAGCACAGGTCGGCACCCACTCGGGCGGGCTCGGCTGCAAGCTGCCGGGCATCACGGATGAGCACCTCGGCGGCGGGAAGCCCCACGACCGCGATGTTGGCTGCGACGGCCTTCGCCGCCGCACGTGACTTCTCGACGAACACCGCACGGGCTGCACCTCGGCTCAGTGCCTCCAGCCCGAGCGCACCCGTCCCAGCGAACAGATCGAGGACGCCGACCTGCGACCACGCCCGGCCCTCGGCGAGGAGCGTGCTCTCGATGCTGGAGAACAGGGCCTCCCGCACCCGGTCCGACGTGGGTCGGGTGCCGTTCGGCGGCACCTGCAGTCGGCGGCCGCGAGCGACACCCGCGATGATCCTCGTCACGCCTTCTCCAGGTATTCGCTGTGCTCGTCGCGCCGCATCCGCCCGACCTCGTCGGCCAGCGCGGGATGCTCCACGAGCAGCGGATCGGCGCTGACGATGTCGCCGGCCTCGGCACGGGCCGCGAGGATCACCGCCTCGTGCTTGGCGACCTCCAGCAGGCGCAGGGACGAGCGCCGCCCGGACTGCACGCTGCCGAGCACGTCGCCCTCCCTGCGCAACTCGAGGTCCAGCGCGGACAGCACAAAGCCGTCGGTGGTGGACGCGACGGCATCGAGTCGCTCCCGTGCGGGCGATCCCGCGGGCGCGCTGGTCACCAGCAGGCATAGGCCGGGCAGCCCGCCGCGGCCCACGCGCCCGCGCAGCTGATGCAACTGGGAGACCCCGAATCGATCGGCGTCCATGATCACCATGGTCGTCGCCTCCGGCACGTCGATGCCTACCTCGATGACCGTGGTGGCCACGAGCACGTCGATTCCGTCCGCCCGCGACACGTCCGCGAACCGCCGCATCGTGTCGTCCTTCTCGTCGGCCGGCAGCCGGCCGTGCAGGACGCCCACGCGCAGGCCGGCAAGCTCGTTGTCGACCAGGCTGCGGGTCAGCGGCACCACCCCGGTCATCTCCGCGATGGCCTCGTCCTCGTCGGCCGGCTCGAGCTCGATCCCGTCCCCGTCATCGGGCAGGTCGTCGCCAATGCGTGGACACACGATGAAGACGCGGTGCCCGGCGGAGACCTCCTCGCGCACGCGCTGCCAGATGCGCGCCACGAACGCGGGCTGCTCCTGCCGGACCACGACGTGGGTGGTGATCTCCGCCCTGCCTGCCGGCAACTCGGTCAGGGTCGACACGTCAACGTCGCCGAACACGGTCATGGCCACCGTCCGCGGAATGGGCGTGGCCGTCATCACGAGGACGTGCGGCCGCGTGCCGTCGCGGGACTTGGCTCCGAGGGCCGCGCGCTGCTCGACTCCGAAGCGGTGCTGCTCGTCGACGACGACGAGGGCGAGGTCGTTGAAGTCCACGTGCTCCTGCAGCAGCGCGTGCGTGCCAACGACGATGCCGGCGTCCCCCGTGACGATGTCGAGCAGCTCCTTGCGCTTTTGCGCGGTCTTCAAGGACCCGGTGAGGAGCGCGACCTGCGTGCCGATGTCGTCGCCACCGAGCAGGCCACGCTCGCCGAGCGGACCGAGCAGCGCCCGGATGCTCCGGTAGTGCTGAGCCGCAAGGACTTCGGTGGGCGCGAGCAGGGCGGCCTGACCGCCGGCATCGACCACGCGCAGCATGGCGCGCAGGGCCACCACGGTCTTGCCGCTGCCGACGTCGCCCTGCAGGAGCCGATGCATCGGGTGCGGCTCGGCGAGGTCGTGCTCGATCGCGGCACTGACCTCGCGTTGGCCGTCGGTCAGCGAGAACGGCAGGCGCGCATCGAAGGCGTCGACGAGAGGGCTGGTTGCCGGCACCCGGCGGGTGGCGGTCAGCGCCATGACCTCCCAGCGACGTTGCGCCAGGACCGCCTGCAGCACGAAGGCCTCCTCGAAGCGCAGGCGCTCGATCGCGGAAGCGACCTCACTCCGATCTCCGGGGCGGTGGATGAGGCGGATGGCCTCCGCCAGCCCGATGAGGTCCTGCCGTGTGAGGACGTCGTCGGGGATCGGGTCCGACACGTCTGGCAACTGGTCGAGGATGACGCGTACGGCCGACTGGATCTGCCAGGTGGTGATCGATCCGCCCGCCGGGTAGATCGGGATCAGTGCTCCGGCGAAGGCGGCCACCGCCTCCGGATCGTCCTCGACGCCGTCGGGGAAGAGCTGGCATTCGGGATGGGCGAGCTGCCGCTTGCCCTTGAAGCTCGACACCTGCCCGGAGAACAGCCCTCGGCGGCCCACCCGAAACTCGCGCTCACGCCACTTCTGGTTGAAGAACGTGACGGACATGATGTTGCGGCCGTCGGAGACGGTGGCCTCCAGGATCGTGCCGCGCCGCTGTCGCATCGGCCGCACCGTGACCTCCGCGATCTCAGCGAGCACCGTCACGCGCTCGCCGTCATGCAGCGTCGACAGCTCGGTTAGCTCGCCGCGCTCGGCGTACCGACGCGGGTAGTGACGAAGCAGGTCCTCGACCGTCTCGAGGCCGAGGGCCTTCTCCATCGCCTTGGCTGTCCGGCCGCCCAGCACCGAGGTGAGGGAGCCTTGGAGGAACGCCGAGTCAGGCGGGGGCACGCGTGCGCTCACTCGACCCCGATGATGATCGGCCAAAGCGGCTGCCCGCCGTCGTGGACGCTGACCTCGATCAGGGGGAAGTTGTCGGCCAGCCAGGCTGGCAGCGCATTGCGCAGGTCGTCCCCGGCGTCCTCGCCGAGGACCAGCGTGACGAGCTCTCCGCCGATCGCGAGCATCCGCGAGAGCACCCCTCGGGTCACGTCGCCTACGTCGGCGCCGATCACGACGATGTCGCCGCCTACGAGCCCGAGGACGTCGCCGACCTCGCAGGTACCGACTGTCGTGAGGGCCTGACGGCTGGCGATCGTGATCGCCGCGTAGCGGGTCGCGCCCGCGGCGCGGGTGATCGAGATGACGTCGTCAGCGAACGGCAACGTGGGGTCATGGACCGCCACGCCGGCGAGTGTCTGCACGACCGAGCGCGTGGGGATGACCGCTACCTCGATGCCCTCGCGACGCGCCTGCTCTGCGGCCGCCTCTGCGACGCCGCGGCTGTCCTTGTCGCTCGGCAGCACGACCACCTCGTTCGCGTGCGTCAACTCGACGGCCGCGAGGATCTCGGCGGTGGACGGCCGCTGCTTCGCCCTCGCGGGAACGACGAAGACGCCCTCGCCGCCCAGCAGTTCAGCGACGCCGGGTCCGTGCGAAACGGCCACCAGCGCCCGTTGGTCGGTCCTCGCCGACCGCGCGTTCACCGGCTCCAGGTGGGTGATGCGCAGGCGGTAGGGCCGCCCTGCCGCCATCGCCGCCTCGACCGCTGCGCCCGCGTCGTCGACGTGCACGTGGACGTTCCAGAGCCGGTCGCCGCCCACCACGACGAGGCTGTCGCCGAGCGAGTCGAGCGCCGAGGTGAGCGCCGGCACGTCGGCATCGTCGGCTTCCAGCAAGAACATGACCTCATAGGCCGGGCCTCCGTAGTGCGTCGTCACCTCCGCATTGCGGGGTCGCGGCACCGGCAGGTGTGGAGCCGTAGGCGGACCGGACCACGGGACTCCCGAGATCACCTCGGCCAGCGCGTCGAGCACGACCGTGAGTCCCCGACCGCCCGCATCGACCACTCCGGCCAGGCGGAGCGCCTCGAGCATCTCGGGGGTATGGGCCAGGGCCTCGTGGGCACCGGTCGCCGCAGCCGTCACGACTGCGCCAGCATCGCCGACGCCCTTGTCGAGCGTGGCTCGCGCGGCGTCGGCCGCCGCCCTGGCCACCGTCAGGATGGTGCCCTCGACGGGGCGGGCAACCGCCTGGTAGCTGAGGTCCGCGCCGCGCTGGAGAAGGGCGGCGATCGCCTCCCCGTCCAGGACGGAGCCGTCGGCCAGTGTGGAAAGGACCTCGCTGCTCCCCCGCAGGATCTGGGACATGATCACCCCGGAGTTGCCACGGGCTCCCATGAGCGCTCCCGTGGCGAACGCCTTGGCGGCCGGTCCGACATCAGGCCCCAGGTCGCCGTCCCAGCACTCGTCGACGGACGCGCAGGCCGATTCCATCGTGAGGTAGAGGTTGGTTCCGGTGTCGCCGTCCGGCACGGGGAACACGTTGAGCGCATCGATGTCGGCACGGGCGTCCCCCAGGGCGCTCAGCGCCCGATATGCCCAGTCGCGAACGAGGCTCGAAGAGACCATGACGGTCATCGTGGGCCCCCTTCCGCGCACTCGACACAGGCGACAACGGTCCGACGGTACCCTCAATTTGGGACACGGACGGGCGCTCGGCTACCCTTGACCCTCGCGGTTCAGCACAGGAAGCCATCCGGCGACCAGGCACCGCATTCGAACTCACCAGATCTGAAGGAGTGCACCGTGGCTGCCAACTGCGATGTCTGCGGAAAGGGCCCCAGCTTCGGGCACAGCATCTCGCATTCACACCGCCGTACGAAGCGTCGCTGGAACCCGAACATCCAGCGCGTGCGCGCACTGGTCGGCAAGACGCCCAAGCGCCTGAACGTCTGCGCCGCCTGCCTCAAGGCCGGCAAGGTCGCTCGCGCCTGACCGCGTACTGAACTCTCGAAGGGCTGCCGCATCGCGGCGGCCCTTCGTCATTTCTCCAGGTCCTCGCGCCTGCCGATCAGGCCGTCGCTCGATACAGGGCGTGTGGACCCCACCACTGGCCGGCCCCCCTCGGATGCTCGAACACACCGTCATAACGCATGCCAAGACGCTGCATGACCGCCTGCGACCGGAGGTTCGGCGGCACCGTGAACGAGACGACTTCGGGCAGGCCGCACTCGACGAACCCGTGATCGAGGGCAGCGCGCGCGCCTTCGGTCGCCAGTCCAAGTCCCCACCACTGCGCTGCCAGCCGCCACCCGATCTCGATGCAGGGGTTGGCGTGCGCGAACGGCGGATCGAAGGAAGGCGCCTGCAGGCCGATGAAGCCGACGAACGGAGCGGGGCCTCGCTCGGAGGCCACCACCTCGACGGCCCAGAAGGTGAAGCCCCACTCCTCGCCGACCGCCACGAAACGGTCGACCTCCGCGTCTGATGCGTGACGATCCTTGACGCTGGGAAACCAGCGCATCACGTCGGGATCGGCATTGAGGCGGGCGAAGGGCTCGCGATCCTCATCCCGCCATGCGCGCAGACGCAGTCGGGTCGTCGCCAGTTCGACGAGGGAGGCCATCAGCCGAAGTGCCGGTGTCCACCGGCTTCGGAGTGCAGGACCCCGTCGACGAGGACTCCGGGGTCGCCGGCCTCGACGGCGCCGATGATCGCGAAGCCGGCGGGCAGGGTTGCCCCGGCGGGGAACGTTGCCAGGAGCGCATGGTCCTCGCCGCCACTGAGCATCCACGACACCGGGTTCACGTTGTAGGCCGACGCAGCCGCCTGCATCGGCTCCGGGATCTCCCAGTCATCGGTGGCAATCGTGATGACGACACCTGACGCCTCGGCGACATGCCGGGCGTCGGCGACGAGCCCGTCGCTCACGTCGATCATGCTCGTGGCCCCGGCGCGGGCAGCCTCGACGCCGCTGGCGTAGGGGGGCTCAGGGACGCGATGCGCATCGACGAGGACCTTCGGCGACCGGAAGCCTCGGGACAGCAGCGCCAGACCAGCTGCCGACCAGCCGAACCGGCCGACAATGGCGACGAGGTCGCCGGGGCGTGCGCCGGATCGCAGGACCGGTTCGCGTCCTTCGAGATCGCCGAGCGCGGTCACGCTGATGACTACCTGGGGCGCCTCCACGACGTCACCGCCCACGAGGACGGCGCCCACCTGGGCCGCCTCCTCGCGCATCCCCGCAGTGAGGCTGAGCGCCCACGCTGCGGGCAGGTCGCCGGGCGCACCGAAGCCCACGACGAGCGACGTGGGTCGTGCGCCCATCGCCGCGACGTCAGCAAGCGATGCCGCAGCAGCCTTCCGACCGATGTCGATCGGAGTGGACCAGTCGCGCCGGAAGTGCCGGCCCTCGATCAGCATGTCCACGGTGACCGCCACACGCCCGTCCGGCGTTGCGACGACGGCCGTGTCATCTCCGGGGCCGACGATGACGCCGGGGGCCGATTCCGCCGCCTGGCCGGTGATGCGGGCGATGAGGTCGAACTCCCCCACGTCCTGAAGAGTTCCGCCGCTGTCGTTGGTCATGGGCGCTAGTCTCGCAGGCATGACGGTCCAGGCTTACGTCTTGATCCAGACCGAGGTGGGCAAGGCCGCCACCGTGGTCCAGGCAATCCGTGACATCCCCGGCGTCACCTTGGCCGAGGACGTCACCGGTCCGTACGACGTCATCGTTCGCGCTGAGTCGCGCACGATGGACGATCTCGGCAAACTGGTGGTGGCCCGCATCCAGGCGGTCAGCGGCATCACGCGGACCTTGACCTGCCCCGTGGTGAACCTCTAGCCGCGCGAACGGTCAGTGCAGGCCGGTGCCCTTGCGCAGCGCGTCGGCGATGAGCCGGTCGACGAGTTCGGAGTAGTCGACGCCCGTCGCGGCCCACATGCGCGGGTACATCGAGATCGACGTGAACCCAGGCATGGTGTTGACCTCGTTCACGACGACGGAGCCGTCCGCGCGAACGAAGAAGTCCGCACGCGCCAGCCCCTCGCAGTCGAGCGCGTCGAACGCGCGCACCGCGAGGTCGCGCACCGCATCCTCGATCGACGGTGGGAGATCGGCAGGCACGACGAGAGTGGCGGAGTCGTCGAGGTACTTGGCCTCGAAGTCGTAGAACTCGTGGCGCTCGTTGACGATGATCTCCGCGCATCGACTTGCGCGGGGCGTGCCGTCGGGGTCGGCCAGTACCCCGCACTCGATCTCGCGGGCGTCTGACACGGCGGCCTCGACGATGATGCGCGGATCGTGCTTGCGGGCCGACTCGATGGCCTCGTGCAGCGCATCGGCCGCGTGCACCTTGACGATGCCGAGCGATGATCCGGCGCGCGCCGGCTTCACGAACACCGGGAAACCGAGGGTCGCGACGTGCGCGAGGCACGCGCTGGAGTCTGCGCGCCACTGCCTGTCGGTGACGACCACGTAGCGGCCGCCGTCGAGTCCGGCATTGGCCAGCGCGGCCTTCATGAAGCCCTTGTCCATCGACACGGCGGACGACAGCACGCCAGAGCCGACATACGGCACACCGAGCGTCTCGAGCAGCCCTTGCACCGTGCCGTCCTCACCCCATGGACCGTGCAGCACCGGGAAGACGACGTCAACGGCAAGGCACGTGGACAGGTCGGCGTCGGGAGCGTCAGCGCTGATCTCCGGCAGTCGCCCATCGCGGGCGATGATGCCCAGGCCGCCGTCGTCCGCGCGCACCCAGCGGCCGTTGCGCGCGATCCCGACGACGGATACCTCGTACCGCTCCGGGTCGAGCGCGGCGACGATCGACTGACCACTGATGCAGGAGATCTCGTGCTCGGTGCTGCGGCCGCCGACGAGCACGGCCACGCGGGTGCGCTTCACGACACGACCGTATCCCCCGACGCGTCGGCGCCGGGCTAGGGTCGGCCTGTGCCGCCGATCACTTCAGCACCCGAACCCAGTCCAGGGCAGGTCGAAGCCCTGTCCGTCGAGACCCTCGTCGTGCAGGCCGGCCGTCCCCCGGTCGAGCCGAACCAGCCGCTGAACACCCCGATCGTCCCTGCCTCGGCGTTCCACGCGGGCGGCTCCACCGAGTACGCCCGCGAGACTGCCCCGACCACCGAGGCCCTCGAGCAGGCGATCGGCGCCCTCGAGCACGGCGTCGCCGTCGTCTACTCGTCGGGCATGGCCGCTGCCAACGCCGTCATGGACCTGGTCCCGTCAGGCGGCGTGGTCGTCGCGCCGAGCGCGGCGTACACCGGTGTCGCAGTGCGGCTGCGTGAACTTGCGGCCATCGGCCGCATCGGCCTGCGCATCGTCGAGGCCGACGACCTTGCGGCCGTGATCACTGCCTGCGACGGCGCCAGCCTGCTCTGGCTCGAGTCGCCGACCAATCCTCTGCTGCAGGTCGCCGACCTGCCAGCCTGCATCGAGGCCGCGCACGACGCCGACGCGCTCGTCCTCGTCGACAACACCTTCGCGACGCCCGTGCTGCAGACCCCGCTGACGATGGGCGCCGACGTGGTCCTGCACAGCGTGACGAAGGCCATGGGCGGCCACTCCGATCTGCTCATGGGCGCGCTGGTCGCGTCCGACCCCGATCTCGCCGAGCAACTGCGCATCCGACGGGTCCTGCTCGGCGCAGCCCCGAGCGCCTTCGACTGCTACCTGGCATTGCGTGGCCTGCGCACGCTGGTCCTTCGCGTCGAGAAGGGGCAGGCGAACGCCCAGTCGATCGTCGCGCGACTGGAGGGCCACCCGGCCGTGGACCTGGTCCGCTACCCGGGCTTCGGCACGATGGCATCCATCGAAGTGGCCGGCGGTGCGGTCGCCGCGGACCTGCTGTGCGCTTCGGTGCGGGTGTGGACCTACGCCACCAGCCTCGGTGGGGTGGAATCGCTGATGGAGCGCCGGCGTCGCTGGCCGTTGGAAAGCACTCGGGTGCCCGAGAACCTCGTTCGACTGTCGTTCGGCATCGAGTCGGCAGCGGACCTCTGGAACGACCTGGACCGCGCGCTGCGCATCGCGGCTTCCTGACGCTGCCTACTCCGCGAGCAGGCTCTCGGCCTTGGTGTCGCGCGCCATGAACGACGACGCCATCGCGGCCGGCGACCGTCCGTGGTGAACAACCTCAACGACCTGCTCGGTGATGGGCATGTCGACACCATGCGCCTGCGCCAAAGCCAGGATCGGCTGGCAGCTCTTGAACCCCTCGCACGTCTGCTTGGTGACGGCGATCGTCTCCTCGACAGTCAGCCCGCGGCCGAGGTTGAAACCGAAGGTGCGGTTGCGCGAAAGCGGCGACTGGCACGTGGCGACAAGGTCGCCGACGCCAGCAAGCCCTTGGAACGTCAACGGGTCGGCGCCCAGCGCCACGCCGAGGCGAGCCATCTCTGCGAGGCCCCGCGTGATCAGCGATGCCTGCGAGTTCTCACCCAGGCCCATGCCGGCGGCGATGCCGTTTGCCAGGGCAATGACGTTCTTGACCGCTCCGCCGATCTCGGTGCCGACTACGTCGGTGGTCCAGTAGGGGCGGAAGTAGTCGTTGGTGCACGCATCCTGCAGGCGTCGGGCGCTCGCCTCATCTGAGCAGGCGACCGTGGTGGCCGCGGGCTGACGCTCGGCGATCTCGCGGGCGAGGTTGGGGCCGGACACCACTGCCACCCTGTTGACCGGCACATCGGCGGCCTCGCAGATCACCTCGCTCATCCGCTTCGTGGTGCCGAGCTCGATGCCCTTCATCAAACTGATCAGCACCGAATCGGACTCGATGTGCCCCGACCATGTCGACAGGTTCGCGCGCAGCACCTGCGCTGGCACGGCGAGGACGACCAGACGCGCTCCCGCCAGAGCATCGGGCGCGACGGTCGTCGCGCTGAGACGCTTGGGCAGGTCGATGCCCGGGTGGTACGCCTCGTTGCGAGCGTTGTCATTGATGTCTGCAGCAACCCCCGCGTCACGACCCCACACGACAACATCGCTCCCGGCATCGGCCAGGACCATGGCGAAGGCGGTCCCCCACGATCCGCTTCCCATGACGGCGACACGTGTCATTGCGGCTTCCCTTCAGCGACGGTCCGTGCGGCCTTCATTCTGGCTTGCGGCGGAACACCATCCGCGTCGAGGGCGGCGTCTGGCCACGGACGCCCGCCAGCAGCGCGGTGATCGCGTCCATCAGTCGCTCACCGCCGATCGCGAGCGTGTCCGCGTCAATCGGGCGGTCGGCGAGGTCGGACAGGTCAACCTGGTCGCCGACCCGGATGTGCATCGTCTTGCGAGGGAACAGCTTCAACTCCTTCGCATACGGGCGCATGACCTCCTGTGCACCCCACTGCGCCATCGGGTACAGGGGCGCGCCGGATGTCAGGGCCAGTCGGATCGCACCGGTCTTGGCAGCCATCGGCCACAGGTCCGGGTCCCGCGTGATGGTCCCCTCCGGGTAGACGACGACGCACTCGCCCTGCTCCAGCGCCGTGAGCGCGTCCCGGATCGCCATGGCCACTTCCGGGGTGTCGCGGTACACCGGAATCTGGCCGGCGTTCTTGAGGAGGCGCCCGAAGAACGGGATCGCGAAGACCGAGTCCTTGCCAAGGAAGCGCGGCGGGCGGTCGGCCTCCCACAGCGTGAACGCGACGACCGGCGGCTCGAACCACGACAGGTGGTTCGGCGCGACGATGATGCCTCCCTCGGCCTCAGTCAGCCGCTCGGTGCCCTGGATGTCCCACGCCACCGCGAAGCGCATGATCGGCCAGAGCAGGCCCACGGTGAAGCGGTAGGAGGCCCCAAGCCGTTGGGCACGACGGTTATACGTTCGTCCCGACACGTCGTCTCCCTCCGACGCTGCGAGGGTAGCCCGAAAACCAGAGCAAAGGGACCGATGCGCTTTGATGGCGACGTGACACTTGCACGGGCCGCCTCGTGGACGATCCTCGTGCCGGTGAAGCGCCTGTCGACCGCCAAGTCGCGGATGACGACCGCCGGGCTGCGGGACGTCGATGCACTCGCCATGGCCTTCTTCCAGGACACCCTGGCTGCGGCCACCGGTTGCCCAGCTGTCGAGCGGGTGGTCGTGGCGACGTCCGACGTGCGCGTCACCGACTGGGCTCGCGGCGCCGGTGCCACGGTGTTCGACGACTCCGACAGCGTCGGTATCAATGGCGCAGTCCGGGCGGCATCGTCCGGCGTCGGCGGCAATCTTGCGGTCCTCGTGTCCGACCTGCCCTGCTCGAGCCCCGATGCCCTGGCGGCCTGGCTGCGCCGAGCAGGCCGTCACTCCACGGCCTTTGTCGCTGACGCCGCGGGCACAGGCACCACGATGTGGACCCGCCTTGCGGGCCAGCCGACCGATCCGAGGTTCGGCATCGACTCTCGCAGCGCCCATCGAGGGACCGGGTGCATCGATCTGGTCGACGTTGCCGGCGGCGACGTTGACGAGGACGGACTCGACCGGATTCGACGGGACGTCGACACTCCAAGTGATCTGGTGGACGCCCTTCGCATCGGCGTGGGACCGGCCACGGCGGCTGCAGTCGCCACCGCCGAACTGACCTGACCGTGGACACGACGATGCCCCCCACCAGATGGTGAGGGGCATCGACCGTCGGGGAAGAGTGAAGCTGTTGACTACTTCTTGGCAACGGCCTTCTTGGCCGGAGCCTTCTTGGCCGGAGCCTTCTTCGCGGGCGCGGCCTTCTTGACCGGAGCCTTCTTCGCGGGCGCGGCCTTCTTGGCCGGAGCCTTCTTGGCGGGAGCCTTCTTCGCGGGCGCGGCCTTCTTGGCCGGAGCCTTCTTCGCGGGCGCGGCCTTCTTGACCGGAGCCTTCTTCACCGGCGCAGCCGGCTTCGCGACGAGCTTCTTGGCGCCCGACACGACTGCCTTGAACTCCGCACCCGGGCGGAACTTCGGCAGCTTCGTTGCCTTGATCTTCACGGTCTCGCCGGTGCGCGGGTTGCGGCCGAGGCGGGCCCGACGGGCCTGGCTCTCGAACACGCCAAAGCCGCTGACAGCGACCTTCTCGCCACGAACGACGGCCTTCTTGGTCTCATCGAGGAAGGCCTCGACGATGTCGGTGACCTCTCGCTTGCTGGCGCCCAGACGGACGGACACAGCATCAATCAGATCTGCCTTGTTCACGTAAAACCCCTCCGGAGGGTGTCGGATCCGATCGGTTGACCGGATCTCACCAACCTAGTGCCGCGAACCCCCTGAAGGGAAACGCCACGCCGACTATTTCCGTTGCCCTGCAACGGTAATCGTCGCCCTTCTGACCATAGGCGGGTGACCTAGATCACGGTTGTCGGCTTGAACGACGGACGAATCTGCTCATAGGCAGTGATCTCGGCCTCGCGCGCCAGGGTGATGCCGATGTCGTCGAGTCCCTCCATCAGCCGCCAACGGACGTAGTCGTCGACCTCGAACTCGGCAACCAGGCTGCCGATGCGGATCTCCTGCGACTCCAGATCGACGGTCATGGGTGTGGCCGGCTGTGCCTCGACGGCCGCAAGCAGCTCCTCGACCATGTGCTGCGCCACCTGCGCGGTCAGCAGTCCGCCCTTGCCGGAGTTGCCCCGGAAGATGTCCGCGAAGCGCGAGGAGATGACGACTTTGAAGCCGTAGTCCTGAAGCGCCCACACCGCATGCTCGCGCGACGAGCCGGTCCCGAAGTCGGGCCCGGCCACGAGGATCGTGGCATCTGCGTACTGCGGCTGGTTGAGCACGAAGTCGGGATCCTTGCGCCATGCGGCGAACAGGCCGTCCTCGAAGCCGTGACGGGTGATCCGCTTGAGGTACTCGGCGGGGATGATCTGGTCGGTGTCGACGTTGCTGCGTCGCAGCGGGACGGCGGTTCCGGTGTGGACCGTGAACTTCTCCATGATCTGCTCCGCTCTCGTCAGGCCACGGGGGCCAGGTCGGCAGGCGCCGCAAGGCGCCCGGTGACGGCGGTGGCGGCGGCCACCGCAGGTGAGACCAGGTGAGTGCGTCCGCCCGGTCCCTGTCGTCCCTCGAAGTTCCGGTTGGAGGTGGACGCACTGCGCTCACCGGGAGTCAGCTTGTCAGGGTTCATCGCCAGGCACATGGAGCAGCCGGCCTCGCGCCACTGCGCGCCCGCGGCGACAAAGACCTCATTCAGGCCCTCCTCCTCGGCCTGGTGCTTGACGCGCACCGAGCCGGGCACGATCAGCATGCGCACCGAGTCAGCGACGGTGCGGCCGCGCAGCACCTCCGCAACGGCGCGGAGGTCCTCGATGCGACCGTTCGTGCACGAGCCGACGAACACGGTGTCGACTGCGATGTCACGCAACGGCATGCCCGGCGTCAGTCCCATGTACTCAAGGGCGCCCTCGATCGCGATGCGGTCGACCGCGTCGACGGCGTCGTCCGGCGACGGCACCGACGCCGTGAGCGGGAGACCCTGGCCCGGGTTCGTGCCCCAGGTGACGAACGGGGCCAGCGTGCTGGCGTCGATCAGGACCTCGGCGTCGAACTGCGCATCGTCGTCGGTCGGGAGCGTGCGCCAGTACTCCACGGCCGCATCCCAGTCGGCGCCGGTCGGCGCGTGCGGGCGGCCCATGACGTACTCGAACGTCGTCTCGTCAGGGGCCACCATGCCGGCGCGGGCGCCGGCCTCGATGGACATGTTGCACAGGGTCATACGGCCTTCCATCGACAGGCCGCGGATCGCCGAGCCGCGGTACTCAAGGACGTAGCCCTGGCCTCCGCCGGTACCGATGCGGGCAATGATGGCAAGGGTGACGTCCTTCGCGGTGACACCCGGCGGCAGCTCGCCGTCGACAGTGATCGCCATGGTCTTGAACGGCTTCAGCGGCAGTGTCTGCGTCGCGAGCACGTGCTCGACCTCGCTGGTGCCGATGCCGAACGCGAGCGCACCGAAGGCACCGTGCGTCGAGGTGTGCGAGTCGCCGCACACGACGGTCATGCCGGGCTGCGTCAGGCCCAACTGCGGGCCGACGACATGGACGATGCCCTGCTCGATGTTGCCCAGCGAGAAGACCGGGACGCCGAACTCGGCGCAGTTGGCGCGCAGGGCGTCCACCTGGGCCCTGGAGATCGGATCGGCGATCGGCAGCGTGATGTTCTCGGTCGGGACGTTGTGGTCCTCGGTGGCGAGCGTGAGGTCGGGACGACGGACGATGCGACCGGTGGCGCGCAGGCCGTCGAACGCCTGCGGGCTGGTGACCTCATGGACGAGGTGCAGGTCGATATAGAGCAGGTCCGGTTCCCCCTCGGCGCGACGGACGACATGGTCGTCCCACACCTTCTGCGCGAGCGTGCGTCCCATGGTGCCTCCAGCCTCGTCGTGCGGTCTGCCTTGACATCTCACTATGTGAGACAGCAGTATCACTTCATGGACGATGGTAGCGGAGTCGGCGTGATCGACAAGACGGTGGCCCTTCTCCAGGCCGCCAGTACCGGCCCGGTGACCCTGGCCGACCTCGTGGACCGGACGGGGATCTCCCGCCCGACCGCGCATCGCCTCGCGGTCGCGCTCGAGCACCACGGACTTCTCGAGCGCGACGAGACCGGCCGCTTCCGCCTCGGACTGCGCCTTCTGCAGTGGGGCGGGGAGACCGATCCCCTCGTCTCCCGCGCCCAGGAGGCCGTGGCCGCACTGCGCGATGCCACGCAGGTGAGCGCTCAGGTCTATCGCCGGCAAGGCGACAGCCGCCTGTGCATCGCCGCAGCCGAGCCCGCCTCAGGCCTTCGGGACAGCGTCCCGGTGGGTGCCCTGCTCTCGATGCGTGCCGGATCGGCGGCGCAGGTGCTCATCGCATGGTCAGACGCCTCGGCGATTCGCGTGGCGCTCGGCACGTCGGCGTTCACGGCCGAAGACCTGGCAACCGTGCGCGAGCGCGGCTGGGCGCACAGCCAAGGGCAGCGCGAGCCCGGGGTGGCATCCATTTCGGCCCCCGTGCGAGACCGTGAAGGAGCTGTCGTGGCCGCGGTCTCGTTGTCTGGACCGATCGACCGGCTGTCGCGTCCTACGAAGTCCCAGGTGGCCGCCTTGTCGCGTGCAGCGCAACGACTGTCGTCGGGTTAGGCTCCCCATTCGAGCCTGAGGAGATCACGACCATGCCACTGCGCGCTGAAGACCGAGACGCGAGCGCCGACCCCGGCGCCGACTTCTACCGCTTCGCGAACGGCGGATGGCTCGATGCCAACCCGATCCCGCCGGGCTATGGCTCGTGGGGTGCATTCAACGAGGTCACGGTCCGCAACCAGGAGATCCTGCACGCCCTCCTGCTCACGGCTGCAGAGGAGCCCGCGTCCGACCTCGACCGAATGCTGGGCGACTACTACGCCGCGGGCATGGACGTCGCGGCGATCGAGGCTGCCGGGCTGTCACCGATCCAGGAGTACCTGGATCGCATCGCATCGATCGACACGCACCAGGACGTACTGGCCCTGGTGCCGGACCTGCACCGCGATGGACTGGCAGTGCTGTGGGGCTGGGGCACCGAGGTCGATCACGACGACTCCAGCGTCCACCTGCTCTGGCTCGTTCAAGGCGGGCTCGGCCTGCCGGACCGCGACTCCTACAGCGACGACTCCGACAGCGCTCGCGAACTGCGCACGGCATACGTCCGGCACATCGGTGCACAACTGGCCAATGCCGGGCGCACCGACGGCGACCTCGCGGCCCGCGGCGAGGCCGTCCTGCAGTTCGAGACGCGTCTTGCCGAGCACCACCTGCGCCGGGAGCAGCGACGCGACCCCGACCTCACCTTGAACCGGCACGACCGCGGCCAGCTCACGGCCCTGGGCCCCGATCTCGGCCTGTCGGGATACCTCGACGCCCTGGGCGCCGGTGACGCGGTCACCGTCAACGTCGAGAGCCCGGGCTACCTCGGCGCACTGCACGGCGTGATTGCCGACACCGACGTCGCGGTGCTGCGCGACTACCTGGCGTTTCACCTCGTGCGCTCGGTTGCCGATGCCCTGCCGGCAGCCATCGACGACGAGTCGTTCGACTTCTACGGTCGCCGGATCCAGGGCAGGACCGAGCAGCTCGAGCGGCACAAGCGCATCATCGAGGCGCAGGGCGCTGACATCGGCGAGGCACTCGGCCGCCGTTTCGTCGAGGAGACCTTCCCGCCGACCGCCAAGGAGCGGGCGGTGGCGATGGTCGACGAGGTCATCGCCGAGATGCACCAATCGCTGCAGACCCGCGAATGGATGAGCGAGCAGACACGAACTGCGGCTGTCGAGAAGCTCGACGCCTTCCGGGTGAAAATCGGCTACCCGGACGAATGGCGCGACTGGTCGGGCCTGGTGATCACCCGCGAGTCCTACGCGGCCAACCGACTGGCAGCGACGCGGTTCGAGGTGGCGCGGCAGTTGGCCCGCATCGCCGAGCCGGTCGACCCCGGCGAGTGGGAGATGGCACCGCACGACGTCAACGCGTACTACCACCCATTCCGCAACGAGATCGTCTTCCCGGCCGGGATTCTGCAGCCCCCGATGTTCGACGCGGATGCGGATGACGCACTCAACTACGGGGGCATCGGCATGGTCATCGCCCACGAGATCACGCACGGCTTCGACGACCAGGGCCGTCGATTCGACGCGGCCGGCGCGTTCCGTGACTGGTGGACCGCTGACGACCAGGCCCGGTTCTCCGAACTGGCCGATCGACTGGCTGCCCAGTTCGACGACTACGAGGTCCTCGATGGGCTGCACGTGAACGGACGGCTCACGCTCGGCGAGAACATCGCCGATCTGGGCGGTCTGGCACTGACCAGCCGAGCCCATGCGCGCGTGAGCGACGGATCCCCGGCCATCGACGGCTTCACCCCCGCGCAGCGCCTGTACCTGGCCTACGCGACCCTCTGGCGAATGCACATGAGCGACGAGCTGATGCGCACCCGGATTCTCACCGACCCGCATGCCCCGGCCCGACTGCGCGTCGTCGGCCCGCTGTCCAACGCGACGGCGTTCGCCGAGGCCTACGGCTTCGCCGACGATGCGCCGGTCATGCGTCCGGTCGAGGATCGCATCGAGATCTGGTAACTGGGCCGACCGTCGGCAGATGACAGCGGCCGGCACATGACGAAGGGCCCGGGTCGAGGACCCGGGCCCTTCTCGCGTAGCCCCGACGGGATTCGAACCCGCGCTACCGCCTTGAGAGGGCGGCGTGCTAGGCCACTACACAACGGGGCCGTGCTGACGTGCTCGCACAGAACGTGCGTCCTACATGACAAACGGCCGCTTGCGCGCCGTGTTGGCGCTGCGCACGCGACCGTGCGTCGCTGGGGTACCAGGACTCGAACCTAGACTAACTGAACCAGAATCAGTTGGGCTGCCAATTACCCCATACCCCAATGGCTGCCGATTGCTCGGCTTCCGGACTGGCCTGAGAAGTATAGACGGACGCCGTCCATGCTCATTCCCCGGCCTTGGTCGTTCAGTCCATCGCCCTCATGAGCCGCTCAAGAGTCAGGGGCTTGCCGAGGATCTCAAGGGACTCGAAGAGCGGTGGCGAGACGCGTCGGCCGGTGACGGCTACGCGCACTGGGCCGAAGGCCACCTTGGGCTTGAGCCCGAGCCCGTCGATGAGGGCAGACCGGAGGGCTGCCTCGATCGCCGATGCGGTCCAGTCGTCCAGTGACTCCAGCACCGCGACCGACGCGTCGATCACCGGGCGCGCCTCGGGCGTCAGGACCGCGGTTGCGTCGGCCGGGTCAACCGAGAACTGCTCTTGGGGCACGAGGAGGAACGCGAGCATCCCGACGGACTGGCTGAGGGTCTCCATGCGCTCCTGCACCAGCGGCACGGCGGCAGTCAGGACCTCGGCCTGACGTTCGGTCGGCGGGTCCGCGATCACGTCGGCCGCTGCAAGGTACGGCACGATGCGCGCTGCCAGTTCCTGGCCGGACAGCGTCCGCATCCAGTCGCCGTTGATGGCCGTGCACTTCTTCAGGTCGAACCGAGCGGGGTTCTGGCTCACGCGCTCGAGCGTGAACGCTGCGGCCAACTCCTCCTTGGAGAAGAACTCGCGGTCCTCACCCATCGACCAGCCGAGCAGGGCCAGGTAGTTGAGCAGGCCCTCGGGCAGGTAGCCCTCGTCGCGGTACATCTGGAGCGAGGACTCCGGATCGCGCTTCGAGAGCTTCCGGTTGCCCTCGCCCATGACGTACGGCAGGTGACCGAAGCGCGGAGTCGTGCCGTCGCTCACGCCGATCTGCGCGAGCGCGTCGTAGAGGGCGATCTGTCGGGGCGTCGACGACAGCAGGTCCTCACCGCGCAGGACGTGCGTGATCCGCATCAGCGCATCGTCGACCGGGTTGACCAGCGTGTAGAGGGGCTCGCCGTTGGCCCGCACCAGCACATAGTCAGGAACCTGGTCGGCGGCGAAGGTGATCGGCCCGCGCACGAGGTCGTCCCATGTGCTGTCGGCATCAGGCATGCGGAAGCGAACGACCGGCAGTCGGCCCTCGGCCTGGTAGGCGGCGACCTGATCGTCGGACAGCGCGCGGCAGTGACCGTCGTAGCCGGGCGGGCGCTTCTCGGCCATCGCCTGCTCGCGCCGGGCGTCGAGCTCCTCAGGCGAGCAGTAGCAGTGGTAGGCGAAGCCGCCGGCGAGCAGCCGCTCGGCGACACCGGAGTAGGTCCCCTCGCGCATGCGCTCGGACTGGCGGTACGGGCCGTAGGGTCCGCCCACCTCCGCACCCTCGTCCCAATGCAGGCCGAGCCAGCGCATCGCGCCGAGCAGGGCCTCGTACGACTCCTCGCTGTCGCGGGCACTGTCGGTGTCCTCGATGCGGAAGACGAAGGTGCCGCCGGTGTGGCGGGCGTAGGCCCAGTTGAACAGGGCCGTGCGGATCATCCCGACATGCGGGTTGCCCGTCGGGGACGGGCAGAAGCGGACGCGAACATCAGTCACGATCAATCACCGGATTCGTCAGAGTGCCAATGCCATCAATGGAGACCGAGACGAAGTCGCCGGCGGTAAGTGGGCCTACGCCTGCAGGAGTGCCGGTGAGGATGACGTCACCGGGAAGCAGCGTCATGACAGAGCTGATCCACGACACGAGTTCTGGAACGCCGCGGACCATGTCGCCGAGCACGGCGTCCTGCCGGAGGTCGCCGTTGACGTGGCAGGTGATGGCCGCGTCGTCAAGGTCGACGCTTGTCTCGATCCACGGGCCGATCGGGCAGAAGGAGTCGAAGCCCTTGGCGCGACCCCACTGGCCGTCGGTCTTCTGCAGGTCGCGTGCGGTCACGTCGTTTGCGCACGTGTAGCCGAGCACGACCTCGGGCACCCGCTCCTCGGGGACCTCGCGGCACAGTCGGCCGATCACGATGGCCAGTTCGGCCTCGTGCTCGACCTGCTCGGACTGCCATGGCAGCGCGATCGGCTCGTCCGGGCCCACGATCGACGTGCTGGGCTTGAGGAAGACCATCGGCGCGACGGGAACCTCGTTGCCGAGCTCCTTGGCATGGTCGGCGTAGTTGCGTCCGACCGCGATGATCTTGCTCGGCAGCACGGGCGCGACGAGCCGCACGTCCGTCAGCGGCAGGACGCGTCCCTCTGGGGACAGCTCACCGAACGGGTGCCCGGCGAGCAGCACGACCGCCTCGCCCTCGATCAGTCCGAAGTAGAGGTCATCGTCGACGGCAACCCTGCAGATGCGCACCCGTGGAGCCTATCCAGCCGCATGGCCTACGCCTGATGCGCCTCATGCCGCAGCAGGCCGAACTTCACCGCGTCCTCAAGAGCACGCCACGACGCTGCGATGACGTTCTCGTGGACGCCAACGGTGCTCCACGTGTCCTTGCCGTCGGTGGTGCCGATCAGCACGCGCGTCTTGGCCCCGGTGCCGGACTTCTCGTCGAGGATGCGGACCTTGTAGTCGGTGAGGCGCAGTGTGTCGAGATCCGGGTACACGCGCACGATCGCGCGGCGCACGGCCCGGTCGAGGGCGTTCACCGGGCCGTTGCCCTCGGCCGTGGAGATGATGCGCTCTCCGTCGATGTGCAGCTTGACCGTTGCCTCGCACTTGACGTCACCGGTCACGTCCTGCTCGACGATGGTCCGCCACGACTCGACCTGGAACGAGACGTCGACTCCCTGCGCGTCCAGGATGAGAAGCTCGAACGATGCGTCGGCCGCCTCGAACGTCCAGCCCTGCGACTCCAGCTCCTTGACCTGCTCCACGACGGCGGTCACGATCTCGGGGCTGGTGGACAGGTCATGCCCGAGCTCGGCCCCCTTCAGCTCGATGGATGCCCTGCCCGCCATCTCCGTCACGAGGACGTTCTGCTCGTTGCCGACCACGGACGGCTCGATGTGGTTGTAGAGCTCGGCGTTCACCTTGAGGGCACTGGCGTGCAGTCCCGCCTTGTGCGCGAAGGACGCCCAGCCGGCGTACGGCTGATGAGTGTTCGGCGCGATGTTCGCGATCTCTGCGATCGCGCGGGATACGAGCACGGTCTCGGCCAGCTTGCCCTCGGGCAGGCACTCGATGCCGAGCTTGAGCTGGAGGTTCGGCACGACGACGAAGAGGTCGGCGTTGCCGGTGCGCTCGCCGTAGCCGTTCGACGTGCACTGCACGTGCGTGACGCCCGCCTCCACTGCTGTGACCGAGTTGGCGATGGCGCAGCCGGTGTCGTCCTGGCAGTGGATTCCGAGGCGCACTCCTGAGCGCTGCTTCACATCGGTGACGATCTCGTACATGCCGAACGGCAGCATGCCGCCGTTCGTGTCGCACATGACTCCGACGGATGCGCCGGCTTCCGCCGCGGCGACGAGCAGGCTGATGCCGTAGTCCTTGTCGTGCTTGTAGCCGTCGAAGAAGTGCTCCATGTCGACGAAGACCTTGCGGCCCTCGCCGACGAGGTACGCCACGGTGTCGGTGACCATCGCGAGGTTCTGCTCGTTCGAGGTGCGCAGCGCCTCCTTCACGTGGCGCACGTCCGACTTGGCCACGAGGGTGATCACCGGTGCCATGGAGTCCAGGAGCGCCTTGACCTGCATGTCCTCCTGGACCTTGACGCCCGCCTTGCGCGTGGCACCGAAGGCCACCAGTTCGGCGTTCTTGAGGGAGAGTTCGGTGCGGGCCCGCTCGAAGAACTCGGTGTCCTTCGGCATGGCGCCCGGCCAGCCGCCCTCGATGAAGCCAACGCCGTAGTCGTCCAGAAGGCGAGCTACCGCCAGCTTGTCGAGGACGGAGTACGAAATGCCCTCGCGCTGGGCCCCATCGCGCAGCGTGGTGTCGTAGACGTGGAACGCATCGGGGCGTGGCATGAGCGGTCCTTACGGTCGGTGCGGGTCTGTCCTGCCAACGAAAAAGCCCCCCGCGGGTGCGAAGGGCTGCGCGTCGACGGGTGTCGACGCGCTAGTTAATGATGACGGCGGTGCTGAACACACCCCCATCCTGCCACACGAGCCCTGCCGCGTCAGTCGTGGCTGCTCCTCCGCAGGAAGTGCAGCCACGACGGTCGCCGTGCAGTGCTCAGCTCGCGGTGCCCTCGACGCCGAAGGACTGATATGCCTTCACGACCTTGGCGTGCCACTTCTGGTTGAAGTCACTGAGCCGGTTGAAGGTCTCCTGCTGCGCCTTGAGGGTCTGCGTTCCCTTGACAAACTTCCGCACCTGGGTCTGCACGACGGCAAGGCCACGCTGCGTCGTCGCCGTCTCCACATAGCCACGGGTGCCGTCGTCGACGAAAGTCACACCGGATTCCACACCGGTGTTCGACGCGTCCGTGAAGTCTGTGCCCTGCAGGGCGGTCACCATCGTCTCGCTCTCCGTGGGGTGCTTGGCGGTGTCCGAGCACCCCAGCTTGCGCAGCTTCGCCAGTGCCGCGTCGGCATCTGCCTTGGTCGCGTACTGGTAGATCGCGACCCAGCCGTTGGTTGACAGGTCAACCTGGTAGTTGACGGAGCCGACGATCGGCGCCTTGGGCAGCGCTACCGCACCCTTCATCGACCAACACATTGTTGGCGACTCGTTCTTGTCGACGCGATAGAGGTACTGCTGCCACTTGCCCATGGTGGTGGGCATCTGGACTCGCAGGACCGTCTGCTCCAGCATCTGCGGACCCATGGGGCCCTGGTCGGCAGCAGTTGCGGCGGGTGCGGTCAGACTCAGCGCCAGGGCCGCCACACCCAACGCACCGATCATTCGTCTAGTAGTCATGCTCACAGTCTCCGCCCGACCCGCGTGCCGTTGCCACGCAGAACGCGGCTCAGGCCGAATGCTGCTGTCAGCAGATGGTGTGCAGCCAGTTATGCCGATCGGGCGCCTCACCGGTCTGGATGTCGAGAAGGGCCTGGCGCAGCCGCGTCGTGACCGGGCCGGTACCGCCTTCGCCCACCTGCCACGCCCCGCTCGTGCGCGACCTGACCTCGCCGACGGGCGTGATGACAGCAGCAGTGCCGCAGGCGAAGACCTCGGAGATTCCCCCACTGGCGCAGCCCTCGCGCCAGTCATCGACGCTGATCTTGCCCTCCTCGGCCCGGATCCCGAGGTCCTCGGCCACGGTCAGGAGCGAGGCCCGCGTGATGCCGGGCAGAAGTGAACCGGTGAGCTCGGGCGTGACGAGGCGGGCGGAGTCGCCGGAGCCGAGGACGAAGTAGAGGTTCATTCCCCCCATCTCCTCGATCCACTTCCGCTCGACGGCGTCGAGCCACACGACCTGGTCGCAGCCGTGCTGGGCCGCCTCGGCCTGGGCGACCAGCGACGCTGCGTAGTTGCCGGCGCACTTCGCCTCGCCGGTACCGCCCGGTGCCGCGCGGACGTAGTCGTCGGACAGCCAGACGGTCACGGGCTTGACTCCGCGGGGGAAGTACGCGCCGGCGGGCGACGCGATCAGGAGGTACTCGTACTGGTTCGCCGGGCGGACACCGAGGCCGATCTCCGTCGAGATCATGAACGGCCGCAAGTACAGCGACTTCTCGCGCCCCTCGGGCACCCAGTCGCGGTCCTGACGAACGAGCGCCTCGATGGACCCGAGGAACAACTCCCCCGGGAGTTCGGCCATCGCCAGGCGCCGCGCAGAATTCGCGAAGCGCTCGGCGTTCTGCATCGGCCGGAAGGTCCTGATGGAACCGTCCGAGTGCCGGTATGCCTTGAGGCCCTCGAAGATCGCCTGGCCGTAGTGCATGAAGTTGGTGGCCGGGTCGAGCATCAATGGGGCGTACGCCTCGAGGCGCGCGTCATGCCAGCCCTCGTCCTGCGTCCACGTGGCGCGGACGAGGTTGTCGGTGAACGACCTCCCGAAGCCCGGGTCGGCGAGTACCGCAGTCCGAGCCTCGGCCGAGGCCGGGTGGTCGGACGGGTTCAGCTCGATGGGCCACAGCGAAGTGCCCGTGTGGGTGGTCGTCATGGAGGGAAACTACCCCTTCGCCGCTGCCAGTGCCCCAGCCGCCAGCGCATCGCCGATCTCGGAGGTACTGCGGACGGAGTCCCCACGGGAGGCCAGGTCGGCCGCCACGGCCCTCTCGACCCAGGCGGCGGCATCCGCGGCACCGACGTGGTCGAGCAGCATGGCCAGGGACATGACAGTGGCAGTCGGGTCCGCTTTGCCCTGCCCGGCGATGTCGGGGGCCGAGCCGTGCACCGGCTCGAACATGCTCGGGTTGCTGCGGCTCGGGTCGATGTTGCCGCTGGCGGCAAGCCCGATGCCTCCGCCGATGGCCGCACCGATGTCGGTGAGGATGTCGCCGAAGAGGTTGTCGGTCACGATGACGTCGAAGCGCTCCGGCTGCGTCAGGAAGAACATCGAGGCCGCGTCGACGTGGCAGTAGTCCGTCTCCACCTCGGGGTATTCCACCCGCACGCGGTCGAACGCCTGCTGCCAGGTCTGCCCGGCGTGGACCAGCACGTTGGTCTTGTGCACCAGGGTGACCTTCTTGCGACGCTTCATCGCGCGGTCGAACGCGTCGCGGATGATGCGCTCGGCGCCGAACGCGGTGTTGATGCTGACCTCGGTGGACACCTCCTGCGGAGTGCCCTTGCGCAGCGTGCCGCCCGCGCCGACGTACGGGCCCTCGGTGCCCTCCCGGCACACGACGAAGTCGATCTCCTTGGGGCCCTTTCCCGCCAACGGACCTGACGTCACGCCGGGGTAGAGCTTGACCGGACGCAGGTTCACGTGATGGTCCATGACGAACCGCAGCGGCAGCAGGACGCCGCGCTCAAGCACGCCCGGCGGGACTGAGGGGTCGCCGATGGCCCCGAGCAGGATCGCGTCGTAGGCACGCAACTCCTCGACGACGTCGTCGGGGAGCAGTTCCCCCGTGGCGTTGTACCGGCGCGCGCCGAGGTCGTACTCGGTCGTCTGCACGTCGAGGCCGGCCGACGGGGCGATGGCGTCGAGCACCTTCATCGCCTCAACGACGACCTCGGTGCCGATGCCGTCGCCGGGAATCAGGGCAAGGTTGAGGGTCCGTGACATGGCCCGAAGACTAGTTGCCCACAAGTGGCATCACCGAGCCGCGTCCGGCATCGTGGAACGCGGAAGGATCTCCCGACAGATGCGGAGGCGGCCATGGCACGAAAACGCTGGAGCGACCTCACCCCGGCGCAGCAGACGGGAATCCTGGTCATGGCGTCGGTGCAGATCTCACTGGCCGCCACCGCCTGGGTGGACCTCGCTCGCCGACCCGCCGACCAGGTGCGCGGATCGAAGCTCGCCTGGACCGCCGCGATCGCCGTCAACTTCGTCGGGCCGATCTCCTACTTCGCCTTCGGCCGCCGCGTTCCGAGCAGCGCGATCAGCGACGTGACGAACAGCACGAGGCTCACCGGCACCCAGATCATTCGCTCCTGAGGCGCGCGACTCGCCGCGTTCAGGAGGACGGCGATGCCCGAGTAGGCGGCGGCGATCCAGGCGATCGCCGTGACGATTCGGCTTCGTCCGGTCGCCAGCGGCCCTCGACCCACCCGCGCCAGTATCGCCGTGGCGAAGAGCGCAAGGACTCCCGCGGACACGAGGGCCAGGATGCGCCCCGCCACCGGCAAGTGCCCGGCGCTCTGGCCACCCTGAGTGAACTCCCCCCACGGCGCTCCCAGCGCCACCGCCAGTTGGAACGCCATGACGACGCCGGCGAGGCCGGCGAAAACATAGGCGGACAGCCGAGTGGCCGTGGCTCGATTCACCTCGTGACCCCCGCAGCAACCGACACTGACCGATTCCGCGCCGTCTGCGCCGCGGCAACCAGCATGGTGAAGATGACGATGTCCGGCACGACGTGCATCGCCCATGCCCACCCCAGTCCGCCTGTCTGCAGGACGCTGAGGGTGAGGAACCAGCCCATGAAGCCGGCAAGCAGGACGCCGGGCAGGCGTCCCGGGTTGCCGAACCAATGCGGAATCCCGAAGAGCACGGCCGAGATCAGCGCTACCGCCCCCGCCGCGAGCACTGGACCCAGGGCTTCGGCGATGGTGAGCCGGAAAAGGAGCTCCTCGGTCAGCGCATTGACGATCGAGAATGCCACGGCCCACGGCACTGCCAGCAGGACCGCCGAGCCGCTAACCCGTCCGCGACCGACCTGCAACCACACGACCAGCGCTGTCACTGCGGTCATGATCACCAGGAACGTCAGGCCCACGGTCATCCACGAGTCACCATCCGCGACACCCAGGATTCCCAGGCCGCTCGCCGATGCTGACCAGTCCCCCACGGCGAGATAGTCGGCATGATCTGGCACCAGCAGTCGGACCAGCCCGACGCTTGCCAGTGCCACGAGGAGCGCGACCGGCTGATAGCGCACGTGCAGAGCGACCACCGGGTTTCCGGATCCGGCGACCGTGCGGTCCAGTCGCCGGCCGAGGAGGATGAGGATCATCGCCCCGGCAGCGACGATGACCGGCGCGACCCAGGACATCAGGACGCGGGATCCAGCGTGATGGTCAGTCCCACATGCCCGGCATCGGCTTTCCCGGCCTTGCGTGCCTTGCGCTCGTTCATCCAGGTGAAGATGCGACCCATAAGCCCGTACCGCCTTCTGATGAGATCCATGGCGCGACTGGTGCCCACCTCGTCCTGGAAGGCCACCGTGCCCGGCACCGAGATGGCTTCCGGCTTGACTCGCCCGCGCATGTCGCACGGCGAGACCAGGACAGCCGGGTTGTTCCGCAGCCGCTTGGCCTTGCCCGACGTCGGATCGGTGATGACCATCAGCGACGTGCCGTCACGGACCAGCCAGACCGGGGTCGCGACGGCCGTGCCGTCCTTGCGGAACGTGGTCAGGGAGATGTACTTCGCCGCGCCGAGTGTCTCAATATGGGTGTTCGTTGTCATGGCTTATATCTATCAGATATATTGAGCCCGTGGCAAGACAGTCGCAGACCAGCACAGCCGTCCTCGGGGTACTGTCGATCGAGTCGGCCACCGGCTACGAGATCCGCCGGGCGATCGCGGAAATCCTCGGTCACTTCTGGCACGAGAGCTTCGGGCAGATCTATCCGTGCCTGGCCGAGCTCGAGTCAGCCGGGCTGATCCGGAGCCGCCCTGGCGAACGCGCCGGCTCGTCGCGATTCGAGATCACGTCCGCGGGCCGGCGGCGACTGCGCGAGCTCCTTGCCGAGCCGGCAACCCCGCAGCCGCCCCGCAACGGCACTCTTCTGCGGACCTTCTTCGGGCACGCTCTCCCCCCCGCCGACCTGGGCCGGCTGCTGGACGAGGTCGAGAGTCAGGCCCGAGGCCACCTCTCCGCGTACGGGGCTATCCGTGATGGGATCGCGGCGGAGGACGGCTACGACGAGCACGGGCCGTACTGGGAGGCCACCATTCGCGCCGGAGAACTCGCTGCAGGGGCCCAGCTCACCTGGGTCGTCGAGACCCGCGCAGCCCTGCTCGGGTCCCCCGTCAGTTGACGACCAGCGAGGCCAGGCTCCTGTTGACCATCTCCACATCGGCGTCCGTGGTGAACTGGGCGTCGAGGATGACGAACTTGCTCTTGTCCGGGTAGGTGCGGATCGACAGGTAGTAGGACTCGTCGCTGCCCTTGCAGTTCCAGTACGAGTTGCCGACGTAGCTGTAGCCCTCGCCAGTCTGGACCTTCCCGGCCTCGGAGTCCTTGCACGTAGCGATCAGTGCGCCGATGGTCTTGTCCTCCTCAAGCTTCTTCATCGTGCTCTTGAGGTCGCTCTTCTTCAGGTCACCGTCGAAGGCATAGAACTCCACGCCTGCGGCCGTGCCATCGGAGAACCCCTGCGCATCGCCCGTGGCCGTGATCTGCCCGAAGCCATCACCCTTCGCGGTGTTGACCTGGTCCCAGGCGCTCGGCACGTCCACGGAGATCGCACCCGTGTCATCGCTGACGTTGCTGTAGGTGACGTCACTCGCCGGAGCAGCCGAGTCCGACGGGGATGCGCTGGAGCCGTCTTGGCCGCCGGAGGTGTTGTTCAGCGCCGAGATCGCCTTCAGCGGCTTGTCCGCGTTGTTGACCTCTCCTTCGAGAACTTCTCCGGTGCCGGAACGGAAGACCTGGATCTTGATGGGGTGTTCGGTGCCCTGTGTCTTGAGCACGTTGCAGTAGCCGGCTTTTGTCACGCGGGCAAGGCCACCGGACGTGTCGACGTCCGCATCGCTCACGGCGTCGCGGCCCTCGAGTTTGGTGATGACGTCACCGGCCTGCAGCCCAGCCTCGCCAGCGGGGCTACCCGAGCGCACCCCTGAAACCCAGATGCCTCCGAGCGAGCTCTTGTCGTCGTAGAAGGCCGTTCCGTTGACGCCGATCGAGTCGACGTCCTTCCCCGTCTTCAACTCATCGACGATCGGCTGCGCGAGCGCGGCTGGGATCGCCCAGAACTGCGCCGCGGCCGTGGCGTCGGCCGCTCCGCCGGCGTAGTTGATGCCGACGACGGAGCCGTCCTCGGCGAGCAGCGGACCGCCGGAGTTGCCGTGCTGGATGTTGGCCGTCGACTCGAGCACGTAGTCGAGCGATGCCCACTCGCGTTGGCCGTCGGCGTTGTTCTTGGCCACCGTGCCGTCGGTCACCGTGTACTGCGGATCACCGAGGGGGAAACCGGCCGCCCACACCTTCGTGGTGACATCGACTGGGCCCTTGTGCCAGACCAGGAACGGGAAGCCGTCGCCGGCCAGGTCGATCACCGCAAGGTCGTCGCACTCGGAGATGCCAAGAATCTTGGCATTGATGGGCTCCTTGCTGCCGCCCACATAGACCTTCAGGGTGGCCGCACCTTCGGCCACGTGCGCGTTGGTGACCGCAAGTCCGGACGGGTCAATGATGAAGCCGCTGCCCATCCACGCGCCCTGCTGGCCCTCGGCCATGCCCACGTCGCGGTACTCACCCTCGGCTGCGATCTGCACCACGGCGGGTTGCGCCTTCTGGTACGACGAGATGGCCCCTGCCGCCGCCGGCGAACCCGATGCCGCCGCGCTCGGCTTCGCGGACGCCCCCGCCGAGGCCGCGGACGACGAGGCGTCGCCACCTCCGCCGCTCGAGCAGGCGCCCATCAGGAGCACAGCGCTGATACTGACGACAGTCATTCCCATTCGGTTCACGATGTCCCCTTTGGCCCAGCCCCTAGGTGGGCATAACCGTAGTGAGGGATACGCCCGGAGTCCTGCCAGCGAGCCGGTCGCTTCTGGGGGATTCGCCCACCTGATACCATGCGGCCACCATGATGTCCGCGCGCGTGCTCCTTCGCCGCCGCGACGAGGCCTAGTCCACCGGCCCCTCGTCGCGGGTCTCGCTGTTTGCCGGTGTCAGTCCACCCGACACAGACACAGTCCGAGGAGCACAGCATGTCCGCCACGTTCGATCGCTCGATCCCCTATCCCGTGCGCACGGCCCAGAAGCCGTCGGCAATGCACTTCGCCCGTTATCAGCCGTTCACGCCCATCGTGCTGCCCGACCGCACGTGGCCGAACACCGTCATCACGGAGGCACCCCGCTGGTGCGCCGTCGACCTGCGCGACGGCAACCAGGCCCTGATCGACCCCATGACGCCGGCGCGCAAGCTGCGCATGTTCAACCTGCTGGTGTCGATGGGCTACAAGGAGATCGAGGTCGGCTTCCCGTCCGCCTCCCAGACCGACTTCGACTTCGTGCGGATGCTCATCGAGGACGACCTGATCCCTGACGACGTCGTCATCCAGGTCCTGACCCAGTCGCGTGAGCACCTGATCGAGCGCACCTTTGATGCCGTGAAGGGCGCAGACCAGGCGATCGTCCACCTGTACAACTCCACATCGACGCTCCAGCGCCGCGTGGTCTTCGGCCTCGACCAGGCCGGCATCGTCGACATCGCCGTCCACGGAGCCCAGCTGTGCGCAAAGTACGCGGAGCAGGTCGAGAACCAGACCGACATCTTCTTCGAGTACTCCCCCGAGTCCTACACGGGCACCGAGTTGGAGTTTGCGGTCGAGGTCGTCGACGCCGTCAACGACGTGTGGCAGCCGACGCCCGACCGCAAGGTCATCGTGAACCTGCCCGCCACCGTCGAAATGGCCACCCCGAACATCTACGCGGACTCGATCGAGTGGATGTGCCGCAACCTGGCACGACGCGACTCGCTCGTTGTCTCGCTGCACCCGCACAACGACCGCGGCACCGCGGTCGCCGCGGCCGAACTCGGCTTCATGGCAGGCGCCGACCGCATCGAGGGCTGCCTGTTCGGAAACGGCGAGCGCACCGGAAACGTGTGCCTGGTCACCCTGGGTCTGAACCTGTTCAGCCAGGGCGTCGATCCGCACATCGACTTCTCCGACATCGACGAGATCCGACGCACCGTTGAGTACTGCAACCAGATCCCGGTCCACGAGCGCCACCCCTACGGAGGCGACCTCGTCTACACCGCCTTCTCCGGGTCGCACCAGGACGCCATCAACAAGGGCCTGAAGATGATGGAGGTCGACGCGGCTGCCGCAGGCGTCGGGATCGAGGAGCAGACCTGGGCCGTGCCCTACCTGCCGATCGACCCGCAGGACGTCGGGCGCACCTACGAGGCCGTCATCCGCGTCAACTCCCAGTCCGGCAAGGGCGGGGTCGCCTACATCATGCGCACGGAGCACAAGCTCGACCTGCCACGTCGGCTCCAGATCGAGTTCTCGCGGGTGATCCAGGAGGTCACCGACTCCGAGGGCGGCGAGGTCGGTCCCGGCGAGATGTGGGCCGCGTTCTCCGGTGAGTACCTTCCCGACCCGTCGGCGCCGTGGGGCCGCTTCAAGCTCATCGGCGTGCGCCAGGACTCCACCGTCGACGGGGAGACGAGTGTCGACGTGATCATGACCGAGCATGGAATGGAGCTTCAGCTCGGCGGCTTCGGCAACGGCCCGATCGCGGCGTTCTGCGCAGCAATGGCCACGCATGGCATCGATGTGCGCGTTCTCGACTACGCCGAGCACGCGATGTCGGCCGGCGGTGACGCCAAGGCTGCGTCCTACGTGGAGTGCGCCGTCGACGGGAGAGTCCTCTGGGGCGTCGGCATCGATCCCTCGATCACCAACTCCTCGCTCAAGGCGATCATCAGCGCAGTGAATCGCGCCGTCCGCTAGTCACCGGGCATCCGGGGTCAGGGGGACTGCGACTCGTCGGGGTTCTCGAACTGGCTGCGGTAGAGCCGGTAGTACGCACCACGTGCGGAGATCAGCGCATCGTGATCCCCCTGCTCGACGATACGGCCGTGCTCGAGGACGACGATCACATCCGCGTTGCGGATGGTGGACAGCCGGTGCGCGATGACGAAGCTCGTGCGGTTGTGACGCAGGGCGGCCATCGCCTGCTGGATCAGCACCTCGGTGCGAGTGTCGACAGAACTGGTCGCCTCGTCGAGGATGAGGACCGCTGGGTCGGCGAGGAACGCCCTTGCGATCGTGAGCAACTGGCGCTCGCCGGCGGAGATGTTCGAGGCTCCCTCGGTGAGCATGGTCTCGTAGCCATCGGGCAGCGTGCGGACGAAGTGATCGACGCGTGCCGCCCGCGCTGCGGCCTCGACCTGATCAGGAGTGGCGGTCGCGTCGCCGTACGCGATGTTCTCGCGGATGGTCCCCTCGAAGAGCCACGTGTCCTGCAGCACCATGCCGAACGTGCGACGGACGTCGTCGCGCGTCATCGTCGTGGTCGGGACCCCGTCGATGAGGATCCGGCCCGAGTCGACGTCGTAGAACCGCATCAGGAGGTTGACCAGCGTCGTCTTGCCCGCGCCCGTCGGGCCGACGATCGCCACGATCTCGCCGGGCTCGACCTCCAGGTGGAAGTCCTCGATCAGCGGCGCATCCTCGACGTACCGGAAGGCGACATCGTCGAACGCGATCCGGCCGGTCACGTCCTTGATCCGTGCGGCCGGCTCGGGATCCGGGGACTCCTCCGCCTCGTCGAGCAGTTCGAAGACGCGTTCGGCGGAGGCGATGCCCGACTGCAGGATGTTCGCCACTCCCGCGATCTGCGTGATGGGCATCGTGAACTGCCGCGAGTACTGGATGAAAGCCTGCACATCGCCAAGCGACATCGCTCCAGTGGCCACCTGCATGCCGCCGATCACCGCGATCGCCACGTAGTTGATGTTGGAGATCACGGTCAGTGCCGGCTGGATGATGCCCGAAATGAACTGCGCCTTGAAGCTGCTCTCGTACATGCGCTCGTTGGCCACGTCGAATTCCGCGATGGACTGGCCTCGGTGTCCGAAGACCTTGACGAGGTCGTGGCCGGAGAAAGTCTCCTCGACATGCCCGTTGAGCTGGCCGGTCCACTTCCACTGGGAGATGAAGTGCGGCTGCGACCGCTTCGCGATGAGCATGGTGATGACGAACGAGAGCGGCACCGTGAGCAGCGAGATCGTCGCCAGCAGGGGGCTGATCCAGAACATCATGCCCAGCACCCCGACCACCGTGAGCACGGCGGTGATGAGCTGCGTCAGCGTCTGCTGCAGGGTCATCGAGATGTTGTCGATGTCGTTCGTGACGCGGCTGAGGACGTCGCCACGTGACGACGAGTCGAAGTAGCGAAGAGGGAGACGGCCGAGCTTGGTGTCGACGTCCTCGCGCAGGCGATAGATCGTGCGCTGCGTGACGCCAGCCATGAGGTAGTTCTGCGCCCAGCTCAGCAGGGAGCTCAGGATGTAGACGAGCGCGGCCAGAGCAAGCACCTGCGCGAGGGCGGTGAAGTTGACGCCCTCCCCCGGCGTGAGGGTCATCGACGCGACCATCTGCGCCTGATCGGTCTGTCCCGCCGCCTGGAGACCGGCCACTGCCTGCGCCTGCGTGACGCCCGCCGGGAGCTGGGAGCTGATGAAGCCCTCGAAGATGATATTCGTGGCGTTGCCGAGGATCTTCGGGCCGAGGACGGCGAGGAAGACGCTGGCGATCGCGAGCACGATGACGACGATGACGATCAGCCGCTCGGGCCGCAGCCGTCCGGCGAACCGCTTCAGCGAGCCCCGGAAGTCCTGCGCCTTCGCGTCCGAGACCCCTTGGAGCCCGCCCATCGGGCCGCCTCCGCCGCCGAAGGGCCCGCCCGATCGGGGCGGTGGCGTCACGGTGCGCTGGCTCATCGGACGTCCTCCAGCGCGACCTGCGACGACACGATCTCGCGGTAAGCCTCGCAGGACTCGATCAGCTGATCATGCGTCCCTATGCCGACAACGTCGCCGCCGTCCATCACCACGATGCGATCGGCGTCCATGATCGTGCTGACCCGCTGCGCGACGATCACGACAGTGCGAGCACGGGTGCGCTCGGCTAGCGCAGCCCGAAGGCGCGCATCCGTCGTGTAGTCGAGCGCCGAGAACGAGTCGTCGAACAGGTAGATCAGCGGATCCCGGACGATGCATCGCGCCATGGCAAGTCGCTGGCGTTGCCCGCCGGACAAGTTGACGCCGCCTTGGTCGACCTCCGCCTCGATGCCCTCAGGAAGCAGGTCGATGAACTCACGCGCCTGGGCGATCGTGAGTGCGTCGAGGATCTCCTCGTCAGTGGCGTCCCGCTTGCCGAAGCGGACGTTGCTGGCGATGGTGCCCCCGAAGAGGAAGCCGCGCTGCGGCACGATCCCGAAGAGGTCCCAGAGCTCCTCCAGCGGGATGGTGCGGATGTCGACCCCGTCAATCAGCACAGCGCCACCGGTGACGTCGAGAAGGCGCGGAAGGAGATTGACCAGCGTGCTCTTGCCCGAGCCCGTGCCACCGACGATGGCTGTCGTCGTGCCCGGCTCCAAGGTGAACGAGACCTGCTGCAGCACGGAGTCCTGCGCCCCCGGGTAGCGGAATTCGACGTCTCTTAGCTCGATGCGACCGATCCTGGGCAGCGGCTCGGTGTGGGCGATCGCCGGCTCGGCGATGTCAGGCGTTGCCTTGAGGACCGCCTGGATGCGCTCCGCGGACGCTGCCGCGCGCGGGACCATCATCATTGTCATCACGGCCATCATGACCGAGAACAGGATCTGCATGATGTAGGACTGGAAGGCGAACAGGTTGCCGATCGGCATGCTGCCGTCGGACACCAGGTGACCCCCGAACCAGATCACGGCGACGATCGTCAGGTTCATGATGAGCATGAGCGTTGGCATGATCAGCGCGAACAGCCTCGTCACCTTGAGGGCCGTGTCAGTGAGGTCCGCGTTCGCGTCGGCGAAGCGCGCCTCCTCGTGCTCGGTGCGCACGAAGGCCCGGATCACCCTGATTCCCGCCAGGTTCTCGCGCAGCACGCCGTTGACGCCGTCGATCTTGACCTGCATGGCACGGAAGAGCGGAACGGCCCGGTAGACCATGTAGCCGATTACCGCGATCATCAGCGGGACGGTCACGAAGAGGAGCGCCGACAGCTGAAGGTTCTCGCGGGTGGCCATGAAGATGCCGCCGATGGCGGTGATCGGCGCCAGGACCATCATGGTCAGTCCCACCATGACGAGCATCTGGAGCTGTTGCACGTCGTTGGTGTTGCGGGTGATCAGGGACGGAACGCCGAACGCATGCATCTGGCTGAGGGAGAACCCTTCCACCTTGCGGAAGATGTCTCCGCGCACGTCCCGGCCGAAGCGCATTGACGTGCGGGCACTGAAGTAGACGGTCACGACCGACGCGAAGCCGAGCAGCACCGAGATGAGGAGCATCAGTCCGCCGACTCGGAGGATGTACGCCGTGTCGCCCTTGACGACGCCGTCGTTGATGATGTCGGCGTTCAGGCTCGGCAGGTACAGGTTCGCGATCGCCTGGACGAGCAGCAGGAATGCGATGAAGATCAGGATTCGCCAGTGCGGGCGCAGGTAGGTGACGAACAACTCGCCCATCCTGCCTCCATTCGCCCTGTTCGTCCTAAGGCTATGCCACCGCGCGAGTCGCCGGCACGAGGCTTCCGCCCAGGGCTTACTCTTCGGGCGCCACGACGAGCCGACGCGTCCGCTGCGCCCACAGAACGCAGGCGACCACGGTGAGCGCCGCGGCCACGGTCCCGACCGTGACGACCTCTCCGAGCAGCAGGGCTGACCACAGCAGGGTCAGCAAGGGCTGGATCTGCTGCACCTGCCCGCCGTACGCAGCACCGGCGAGCGACAGGCCTCGGTACCAGGCGAAGAAGCCGAGGTACATCGACGAGACACCGAGCAAGACCAGCGCCGCCCATTCGGTGGTCGTCGTGTCGTAGTCCGACGACGTGGCGGCGTAGATGATGATCGACGCCGGCAGCGTGACCGGCAGCGAGAAGACGACCACCCAGGAGATGACCTGCCACCCCGGCATCACCCTGGTGATGGAGGCGCCCTCGACGTAGCACCACGAGGAGCTGATCACCGCTCCCACGACCAGCAGGTCCGCGATCCAGTCGCCTCCTTCAGCACCACCGCGGGACAGTGCGAACACGATCAGCGCGCCGGTGCCCGCGCCCGCAGCCCACCAGAACTGCGGCGACACCCGTTCGTGGGTGCGCAGCACGGCGAACAGCGCGGTGGTGAGGGGCATGAACGCCGCGATGACGGCGGCGTGCGCCGACGTGGTCCGCTCTAGAGCCAGGGCAAGCAGAATCGGCCATCCGAAGACCGCGCCCAGCATCGTGTAGAGGATCGGTCGCACCTGCTCGCGCGCCGGGAAGGCCACGCGCCGGATACCGAGTAGAAGGAGCGCGAGTGCAGCGGCGATCACGGCACGCCCCATTGCCGTGAGGTACGGGTTGAACCCGCCGACTGCGACCTTGGTCAAAGGCAGCGAGAACGAGAAGAGCAGGACTCCGACGAACGCCCAGAGCAGACCGGAGCGGTGGAGTCGGTCCATCCGGAGGCCGTGATCGACCTCAGCGGAGGTCGACAGCCTTACCTGAGTGCGCACCGATCTCCGCGACGATCGCGTCGAGTCGATCCGCCGGGATCGCCGAGTCGACCGTGAGGACGATCAGCGCGTGCCCGGAGTCGTCACGGCTGACCTGCATGCCGCCGATGTTGACGTCGACCTCGCCGAGCGAGCGTCCGACGATGCCAACGATGCCGGGGCGGTCGTGGTAGCGAAGGAAAGCCATGTGCTCGCTGATCGGGACATCAACGTCGAACGAATCGACCTCGACGACCTTGGCGATATCACGAGCACCGGTGACGGTGCCGGCAACGGCGACCTTCGAGCCGTCAGTCTGCGTGAGTGTCACGCGCAGCAAGGAGCGATGGTCCTCACTGGTGCGATCGCTGGTCAAGGACACCTCGACGCCGCGCTGCTCTGCGAGCACGGGCGCGTTGACGAACGACACCGGGTCGTGGACGAGCATCTGGAAGACGCCCTTCAGCGCCGACAGCTCGAGCACCCGCACGTCGTGCTCGGCGATCTCGCCCAGCGCCTCGACGTCGATACGGGCGACGGCGGTGTCGGCGAGTCCGCAGGCGAGCGAGCCGATCTGCTCGGCCAGCGGCAGCATCGGCTTGATCATCTCGTCGAGCTGGCCGCCCTGGACGTTCACTGCGTCAGGGACCAGCTCGCCGTTGAGCGCAAGCCGCACCGACCGAGCAACGGCGATGCCTGCCTTCTCCTGCGCCTCGTCGGTGGAGGCACCGAGGTGCGGAGTCGCGACGACGGTCTCGAGCGTGAACAGCGGCGAGTCGGTGCAGGGCTCCTTGGCGTAGACATCAAGTCCGGCGCCGGCCACGCGACCGTCCACGAGCGCGTCGTAGAGCGCCTTCTCGTCGACGATGCCGCCGCGTGCCGCGTTGATGATGTGCACGGTCGGCTTGACCTTGTGCAGTTCAGCGTCGCCGATCAGGCCGATCGTCTCGGCGGTCTTGGGGAGGTGAACGGTGATGAAGTCCGCCTCGGCCAGCAGTTCGTCGAGGGTGACCATGCGGACCCCGAGCTGGGATGCCCGTGCCGGCTGCACGTAGGGGTCGTAAGCGATGAGGCGGACACCGAACGCACTCAACCGCTGGGCGACGAGGACACCGATGCGCCCGAGGCCGACCACACCGACGACCTTGTCGGCCACCTCGACGCCCGTGTACTTCGAGCGCTTCCACTCCCCGTGGGCCAGGGCGGTGCTGGCGGGCACGACGTTGCGCGCGGAGGCGAGCAGCAGGGCCACGGCGAGCTCGGCGGCACTGACGATGTTCGACGTCGGTGCGTTGACCACCATGACCCCGGCCAGCGTCGCTGCCTTGATGTCGACGTTGTCGAGGCCGACGCCAGCGCGGGCGATCACCTTGAGGTTCTTGGCGGCTGCTATCGCCTCAGCATCGACCTGGGTCGCCGAGCGAACGAGGATGGCGTCGACGTCGGCGATCGCCGGCAGCAGCGCGGCGCGGTCGGCGCCGTCACAGTTGACGATCTCGAAGTCCGGCCCGAGGGCCTCGACCGTGGCAGGCGACAGTTCTTCGGCAATGAGCACGCGGGGCTTGGTCACCCGCGGGAGTCTAACGGGGCTGTGTTACGGCCAATGACCCGCGCACGGCCCTGTGAATCCGGTCACCCGGCAGATCGTCCTACGCCGGCCTGGGCCGGAAGAAGGCTGACCACGGCTCGCACCATCTGGTGGTCAGAACCCTGGTAGGCCTCGTCGAAGCTGCCATCCGCCTTCACATGCATGACGACCTCGTAGGCCACCGGGACAGCCGGGCCGAGGGCGAGTACGTAGTCGATCCTCGTGGCGTCCCGATTGAACTGGTAGGGCTTCACCGGGAACCCGCTGTCGCCCGAGACGGGGTTGTAGTTGATGGTGGAGAACCGGTAGTTGCGCCGGTCCGGCGCAGCGGCGGCGTCGACCCAGCCACCTGTGTAGAGCACGCTCTGGGCCCCCTGCGGCTGGCGAGCAACGTAGGAGTTCAGGTCGGCCATGAGAACGACGGCCGCACCCGGCAGGCCATGCGTGTTGTTCATCGCCTGGACCCAGGCCGTCACCGTGTTGGCGAACAGGACTCGCGAGGCCTCATGAGTCGGATCCTTGTCCGTGCTGGTGTGCACCGACAGCGCCAGGAACGGTGCTGTGCCACTGCGACCCCGCAGGTAGGCCCACGCCACTTCACGCGACGCGGAGTCCGCGTCGAGGCCCGCCACGATCGTGCCCTCATTCGTGACGCCCGCAGATGGCGTCCCATTCGGCGTCGTGACCTGCTCGACGGTCGAGGACCGGAAGAACAGCGCCGCCGTGTGTGTGCACTTGTGCGGGTTCTCCTTCGTCCAGGCGCACTCCTGCGACCCCTGCGAGAACACAGGAGATACGTATCCGCCCGCGCTGACGAGGTTGGCGAGGTCCTGCCACTGGGTCTTGGCGTTGGCGGTGGGCTGCCACGTGGCCTCCTGCAGGCCGAGCACGTCGACGCCTGACTCGTTGATCGTCCGCGCAACGCGCTCACGTCGGACGTCCCACGACGGGGCCGGTGCGGCGCAATCGGTCTTGCAGACGTTGTAGGTCGCAAAGGCCAGGTCGGTTGCGGTCGCCTGGGCGGGCGGGCTGAAGACCACCGGGCCGAGGGCGACAGCCATCAGTAGCGGGACAATCGCGATCCTCATCCGCTTCCCCATACCATCGACCGGCCGAACCCTTCAACGGAGGTTTCGGCTTGGCGGCGACCTGAAGGCGCATGCAAGGTGGCTGCGAATGGCTACATCTGTTTGTATCCCCTGCGGCGTGAACCGGTCGGCGAGATCACCGCGGTCCAATCGCCCGAATTGACCGCATCTATGCGCGGTGCCAGAGGTCCCAGGGGTCGCGGCCGGGCCGGAAGCCAGCCGCCTCGGCGACGTCGACCGCGCTCGCAAAGCCACGCGCTAGGTCCTCGGGCCGGTGGGCGTCGCTGGCGAACGTGATCGACTCGCCACCCTCCTCGCGCCACCAGCGCACGACTTCGATGTGAAGTGGCACGCGGGTGTTCACCTCGAGGACCTTGCCGGCAGCCGCCAGTGCCACCAGCACCGCCCGGTACTCCGCCTCGAAGTCCGACGGATCGAAGGACGGACCGTTCTCGGGCCAGTAACGGACCGGGTAGTCGATGTGAGCGAGCACCTGGAAATCCGGGTAGCCCTCGACCATGCGCAGCAACTCGGCGAGGTAGTCCCGCACGATGTTCGCCGGCGACTGCTGGGTGAACAGCACCCCGATCTCCGTGCGTGCCGAGCCGTCATAGACGACCCCAGAATGCACCGAGGCGAGGATGCGATCGAATCGGCCGACACCGAGCAGCCCGTCAGTGCTCTCCCGATGCCAGTGCGGCTCGCTCAACTCCACGCCCGACAGGATCCGGAGCCCCGGGAAGCGCTCCCTGCACTCCTGCACGCAGGCGAGGTAGCGCAGGACGTCGAGTGGTGGCGGCGTGAGGACGCCGTCGGCGATCAGGTGCTGCCACTCGTCCGGCAGGTGCACGCCGTCTGGAACGTGCAGCGGCTCGAAGTCCGCATGCTCGGTGAAGGCCACCGACGGCAGCCCCAGTTCGATCGCCCGGGCGCAGGTCGCCGTCATCGAGCCCACAGCGGTATCCCACGACCACTCGGAGTGGACGTGGTCGTCTGCCGGCATTGGCATCGGTTCCTAGCGGGCCGCAGTGCCCTCGACGTAGTCGTCACTGCTCGTATCGACCCAGGACATCATGCCGCGCAGATGGCGGCCGACTGCCTCGATCGGGTGCTGCTCGGCCTTCGCACGCAGCGCCTTGAACTCCGGGCCGCCAGCGGCCTGGTCGGCCATGAAGCGGTCGGCGAACGAGCCGTTCTTGATGTCGGCCAGGACGGCCTCCATGTTCGCCTTGACGCTCGCATCGATCACGCGCGGACCGGAGACGTAGTCGCCGTACTCGGCAGTGTCCGAGACACTCCAACGCTGCTTGGCGATGCCGCCCTCGTACATGAGGTCGACGATCAACTTGAGCTCGTGGAGGCACTCGAAGTACGCGACCTCGGGCTGGTAGCCGGCCTCGGTGAGGACCTCGAAGCCGTACATGACCAGCTGCGAGGCACCGCCACAGAGCACGGCCTGCTCGCCGAAGAGGTCGGTCTCGGTCTCCTCGGTGAAGGTGGTCTTGATGCCGCCCGCCCGCAGCGAGCCGATGCCGGCCGCGTACGACAGGGCCAGCGGCCACGCCTCACCGGTGGCGTCCTGCTCAACGGCGACGATCGCCGGCACGCCGCGACCGGCGACGTACTCACGACGCACGAGGTGGCCCGGCCCCTTGGGGGCGACCATGCACACGTCGACGAAGTCGGGCGGGGTGATGAAGCCGAAGCGGATGTTGAAGCCGTGCGCGAAGAACAGCGCGTCGCCCTCCTGCAGGTTGGGCTCGATGGCGTCCTTGTAGAGCTTCGCCTGGACCGGGTCCGGAACGAGGATCATGATCAGGTCCGCCTCGGCCGCGGCGGTGGCCGGATCGACCACGCGCAGCCCAGCCTCCTCGGCCTTGGCGCGGCTCTTGGAGCCCTCGGCGAGGCCGACGCGGACATCGACGCCGGAGTCGCGCAGGCTCATCGCGTGCGCGTGCCCCTGGCTTCCGAAGCCCATGATCGCCACCACCCGGTTCTGGATGATGCTCAGGTCAGCGTCGCTCTCGTAGAACAGTTCGGCCACGGCGGGCACTCCTTAGTCGTTTCGTCTTCCGGTGCTGCACGCCCCGGACGTGCGGGTGAAGGGTATCGGGCGGGATTCAGGCCGAGCGCTCGGCCGGACGGACAGAGCGATCGGAGATGGAGCGGGGTCCGCGGCCGACCGCGACCATGCCCGACTTGACCAGTTCCTTGATGCCGTAGGGCTCCAGGACCTTGAGCAGGGCGGTGAGCTTGTCTGACTTGCCCGTCGCCTCGATGGTGACGGCGTCGGGCGCCACGTCCACGACCTTGGCCCGGAACAACTGGGCGGTCTCGAGAATGTGGGAGCGGGTGTCGGTCTCCGCCTTCACCTTGACCAGCATGATCTCGCGCTGGACTGAGGCATCCGGATCGAGCTCGACGATCTTGAGCACGTTGATCAGCTTGTTGAGCTGCTTGGTGACCTGCTCGAGCGGCAGCCCGGTCACGGACACGACGATGGTCATGCGCGAGACGTCGGGGATCTCCGTCGGCCCGACCGCCAACGACTCGATGTTGAAGCCGCGTCGGGAGAACAGGCTTGCGACCCGGGCGAGCACTCCGGGCTTGTCCTCGACGAGGACCGAGAGGGTGTGTCGGGACATCAGTGGTCTCCCCAATCCGGTGCCATGGCGCGCGCGATCATGATGTCGTCATTGCTGGTGCCCGCTGCGACCATCGGCCACACCATCGCATCCTTGTGGACCACGAAGTCGATGACGACCGGAGCATCGTTCATCGCCATGGCCTTCTCGATCGTCGCATCCACGTCGTCGGCCGAGTCGCAGCGCAGGCCGTAGCAGCCGTATGCCTCGGCCAGCTTCACGAAGTCCGGGATCCGGTGAGTCTCCAGGCCGGTATTCGAGTAGCGCTCGTTGTAGAACAAGGTCTGCCACTGGCGGACCATGCCGAGGTTGCCGTTGTTGATGAGGGCGACCTTGATCGGGATGTCGTTGATCGCGCAGGTGGCCAGCTCCTGATTGGTCATCTGGAAGCAGCCGTCGCCGTCGATCGCCCACACGGTCTTGTCTGGGCAGCCGACCTTGGCGCCCATCGCCGCCGGAACCGCGTAGCCCATGGTGCCCAGGCCGCCGGAGTTGAGCCACGTGTTCGGGTGCTCGTAGGAGATGAACTGCGAGGCCCACATCTGGTGCTGGCCGACGCCGGACGCGTAGATCGCCTCCGGGCCCACGATCTTGCCGAGACGTTCGATGACGTACTGCGGTGCAAGGGTGCCGTCCGCAAATGTCTCGTAGCCCAATGGGTACGTGTCTCGCATGCGGCTGAGCAGGGACCACCATGCTGCGTAGTCGCCCGCCTTGCCGCTGGCCTGCTCGATCTCTACTGCGCTGACGAGCTCGGGCAGGATCTCGGCCAGGTCGCCCACGATCGGGACGTCAGCCGTGCGGTTCTTGCCGATCTCCGCCGGATCGATGTCGGCGTGGATGACGGCGGCGTTCGGAGCGAACGACTCCAGGTGCCCGGTCACGCGATCGTCGAAGCGAGCGCCGAGGCACACGATGAGGTCGGACTTCTGCAGTGCGCCGACGGCCGCGACAGTGCCGTGCATGCCGGGCATGCCCAGGTGCAGCGGGTGCGAATCGGGGAAGGCACCTCGGGCCATCAGCGTCGTGACGACCGGAATGCCCGTCAGTTCGGCGAGCTTGCGCAGCGAGGCAGCGGCCTGCGCACGGATCACGCCGCCACCGACGTAGAGCACCGGCTGCCGTGCGTCCATCATCATCCGAGCAGCCTCGCGCACCTGCTTGGTGTGGGGCCGGGTCACAGGGTGGTAGCCGGGAAGGTCTAGATGCGTCGGCCAGTGGAACTCGGTCTTGGCCTGCATGGCGTCCTTGGACACGTCGACGAGAACGGGGCCGGGTCGGCCGGTCGACGCGAGGTGGAACGCCTCGGCGATCGCGCGTGGGATCTCGTCAGGATCGGTGATCAGGAAGTTGTGCTTCGTGATCGGCATCGTGATGCCACGGATGTCCGCCTCCTGGAAGGCGTCCGTGCCGATCGCGGCGCTCGGCACCTGGCCGGTGATCGCCACGATCGGGACCGAGTCCATGTTGGCGTCGGCGATCGGCGTGACCAGGTTCGTGGCGCCGGGGCCGCTGGTGGCCATGCAGACGCCCACGCGACCGGTTGCCGCCGCGTAGCCCTCGGCTGCGTGGCCGGCGCCCTGCTCGTGCCGAACCAGGATGTGCCGGATCTTCGGCGAGTCCATCAGCGGGTCGTACAGGGGAAGGATGGCGCCTCCTGGTATGCCAAAGGCGACTTCGACGCCAGCCGCCTCCAGTGCATACACCAGGCTCTGCGCACCGGTGATCTTCTCGCCCATCTCGCTACTCGCCATTCCCTAGTCGTGTGAGCCGGCCGGTCGGGTCGGGCTCAATTGTGCCGCTGCAATGAAAAACCCCCCGACCCGGCTTGGGTAACGGAGGGCAGCGCGCCGGTCGACGGTGAGGTCAGCCCGCGCGCTCAATAACTACAAGGTTCTTTGCCACGCTCCGAACCCTACCTGCCTTGGACCCCCCTGTCACCCGCAGGTGACCTCCACCACCCGCCGACTGCAGCGGGAAGCGTCGCAACCGGAGTGCGCGGTCAGTCGGTGGTCGCAACGCCTTGAGTTGAGGGGTTGCGATGCGGGTGGGTGTTGCTCGGGAGGTCCAGTCGGCGTTTTGGTGCGCGTGGTTGGCGGGTGTTCCGGCTAAGCAGGCGGT
>Ga0194043_1000074_pt1 | contig 43554 bp, 31 predicted proteins | sample JunL4415m_MetaG_FD_161274 | JGI IMG/M metagenome (GOLD analysis project Ga0194043, IMG submission 161274) | Anoxic zone freshwater microbial communities from boreal shield lake in IISD Experimental Lakes Area, Ontario, Canada - Jun2016-L442-15m | ecosystem: Environmental > Aquatic > Freshwater >...
CTCAACGAGTTGTGTTGCAGGCGAAGAGGGCTTCTCTATGGGCGGCCGTTGATCGCCTTTTGCCATGCGGGCTCCACCGATGGTTGGTGCTAAGCCCGGCAGTCCTCTTGTGTGGGCTGACGATCTGTCAGGCGTTTGTAACGCGAGCCCGAGCTGAAGTTCCCGTGCCGCCGAGTGATCAGGATGGCTTGCGTGACCGTCTGCGAGAGGAAGTTGAGTGGTTGGCTTCGCCTGATCGCGAAGGGCGAGGCCCAGGTACACGCGGAATGAATCAGGCAGCCGATTGGATTGCCGAACAGCTTTCAAAGGCGGGGCTCATCACAGAGTTCGATGGCAAAGGGCCATTCCAGACTTTTTCCATGACGCTTGAGGCCAAGCCAGGGCCCGCCACTGGCAACATCGCCGAAATCATCGGGCCACCCAACGCGGATGGATCTGCTCGTGTCCAGTCGCTTCAGCTCGGTAAGGATTTCACGCCGTTGGCTGCCGGCGGCTCGGGGGAGTTTGATCTTCCGCTGGTGTTTGCCGGCTATGGGATCACTGCACCGGCTGAACAATACGACGACTACGCGCCGCTCACCAACAAGGCGGCTCACAAAGGGGCGGCAGCGATTCTACTTCGACAGGAGCCTCAAAAAGATAATCCGCACAGTGTGTTCGATGGCAATCAGGCATCCCAATACGCCGCGCTTTCCAGAAAGGTGGCGAACGCATCGGAGCATGAGATGGGCGGAATCGTGTTTTGTAATGATGCCTCCGATTCGGAAAACGCACTCATGCCATTCAGCCGTGCTGGCGATGGTTCTGACCGACGCGCACTGCCGATTCTTCAAATCAGTCGCGAGGTAGTCAGCGTCCTCATGACTGAAAGTCTGGGCAAAAATCTTGCCACAATTGAAAAGGCTATCGACGAGACGTTTGAGCCGCAGAGCGCCCCATTGAATGGGTGGCGGCTTCGAGGCCGCGTGGCCATTGATCGCGTGGAGTCGGAAACAAAAAATGTACTGGGAATGCTGCGGGGCACAGGCCAAGGGTTCCGCACGGCAGACGGTGAGGCTCCGGATTCGGGCAAGGGAGCCCCCTCTGGGGGCGAGGGCGAAGTTGTTGTACTCGGCGCGCATTACGATCACCTTGGCTACGGTGGAGTCAATTCGGCAGCTCCCGGGGAGAAAACGGTGCACCATGGCGCCGACGATAACGCGAGTGGTGTGGCCATGCTTGTGGAAGTGGCACGGCTGCTATCGCACGAGGGACCGTTTCCTCGCAGTGTGCTTTTTGTGGCATTTTCTGGTGAGGAGCGTGGGTTGCTAGGCAGTGCGCATTACACAGCCAATGCCGCAGTGCCGCTGGCCAACACCGTTGCGATGGTGAATCTTGACATGGTTGGTCGCCTCGACGGCAACAAGATTGTCATCCACGGCACCGGTACGGGCAGCGGACTCGATGCGATGGTCGATCGACTTGTTGGCACCCATGCTTTCGATGTGGCCAAGGAGCCAGGCGGCTTTGGCCCAAGCGATCATTCGAGCTTTTATGCGAAGCGAATCCCGGTCTTGCACATCTTCACAGGGTCGCACTCCGACTACCATCGTCCCACAGACACCCCCGATAAGATCAGCTATGAAGGGATGGCCCGCATCACGCGTCTTGTGGCTGATGCTGTGCGTGAGTTGGCGACGTCTCCCGCAAGGCCTCAATACATTGAGGTGGCATCCAAGATGTTTGCTGGGGGCGGTGACCGCCCCTACTTTGGCAGCATCCCCGACTTTGGAAAACCTGGGAACGGCTATGCCATTACAGGGGTAACCAAAGACTCGCCCGCAGCACGTGGTGGGCTTCTAGGCGGTGATAGAATTGTGCGAATCGGGGCAAGCGCTGTCACGGGTCTGGAGGATTTCGACAGCGCGCTGCGGAAGCACAAGGGGGGCGAAACGGTACCCGTTATCGTCCTGAGGGACGGTGTGCAGGTTTCGCTGGGCGTCGTTTTGGATCCGCCTCGATGAGGCCGATCAGAGCACCGCACGCGGGTGCCCCTTCACGCCTTTTACTGCCCACGAGCCGAGTTTTCGTCCTTATTTTTGGTCTTGAGTTGCTCGCCACCGCCTGACATGATCCCGCCCGCTTCGGATTCCCGTCGTGGCCACGGATGGCTGCCCTCGGTGTTTTTAGGCCCGAATGGCTCAGGGCAAGTCAAATAAGCAAGGAGTGCATTGTGAAGTTGCAAAATGTGCAGTGGCAGCAGGTGAGTGTTCTGTGCGTGGCGGTGGTTGCCATGCTGGAAATCGGTGAACTCTCGGCGGTTGCTCAGGCGCCAGTGACGCCCACTTCGCAGTCAGGGCCTGCAAACCATGTAGCCGTCATCGATGTTGGCTACGTCTTCAAGAACCACGCCCGCTTCAAAGTGGCGATGGACAAGATGAAGGATGAGGTCATGGCGGCGGAGAATGGGCTCAAGTCCGAGCGGGACCGCATCAACAGCGTGATGGAACAAATCAAGGGTTTTAACGTCGGCACGCCAGAATACAAGAAGCTTGAGTCCGAGATAGCCAAGGCGCAGGGCGACTTCAATGTCAACGCCCAGTTGCAGAAGAAGGATTTTATGGAGCGTGAGGCAAAGGTTTATCTTCAGGTCTACACAGAGATTGAAAAAGCAGTGGAGCAGTTCGCCCGAGAGCATCGCATTGCTATCGTGCACCGTTTTGATGGAGAGCCAGTCGAGACTGGTGATCGCAATCAGATTTTGCGAGGGATCACGAAGCCGATTGTCTATCTGGAGCCGGGCATCGACATCACTCCGGATATCCTCAAAATGCTCAACGGATCGGCCGTTGCCGCTGGAGCCGCTGGAACCGCTGGTTCACCCCCCCGCACTCGATAGTTGTTTTGCGACCGTCCCGTGAGCGGCCGCCGCCGTGGCCTTTATAGATATGCCCCACACCCAATGCTTCCGGTCGCAGCGGACGCTCCGTCGACCAGCGGTTGTGTCCGGCTTCGGCTATTGGAGCGGCAAGAGAATCCGGGTGGAACTGGAGCCTGCGTCTGCCGGCACCGGTGTGGTGTTTGTGCGGGCCGACATAGATCCGCCAGTGAGAATCGCAGCGACGGTCGAGAATCGGATTGAAGCATCCAGCCGCACAAATCTCGCTGTGGCTGGAGGTCGCGTACAAATGGTGGAGCATCTCTTGAGCGCATTGGCAGGCATTGGGATCGACTGCTGCGTGGTGCGGGTCAATGGCGAAGAGTTGCCAGGTATGGATGGTTCGTCGCAGGCGTTTGTAGAAGCGATTGACGCTGCCGGCGTGGAGGATTTGGGTGCACCCTTGGAGCCGCTTGTCGTCACGGAACCCGTGCGGATTGGCGATAGCGAATCGTGGATCGAGGCAATGCCTCCCTCCTTTCCAGGGCTGTCGATCGAGTATGTGCTGGATTACGGGCCTGGGCCAATCGGCCGGCAGGAGTTGTCGCTGCGAGTGACGCCCCAGACATATCGCGACGAGCTGTCCCAAGCCAGAACATTTATCTCCGTCGAAGACGCCGAGCGGATGCGAGCCGACGGGCGCGGGCTGTCTGTATCGCCAAGAGATCTGCTTGTATTTGGTCCAGATGGGCCTGTTGGCAACCGGCTGCGGTGGTCCGATGAGTGCGTGCGGCACAAAGTATTGGATGCCGTTGGCGATCTGGCGTTGGCTGGCCGTCCACTGCACGCGCATGTGCGTGCCTGTCGCAGCGGCCATAGGCTCAATGCCAAGTTGGTGGGTCGGTTGATGGCGATGTGGTCCGAGCGTCGCGTGCGTGTCTCTGCCTAACCTTGGGTCAGCAGAAAACGCTTTTGTGATGATGGCTGGAGTCTGTGGTATGCCAGGAATGCACGACAATTCATCGCGACAAGTTCACCCATTTCGGGGTGCAGATGCCGTCATTGCTCCATCGGCCATCGTAGAGTCGGGTGCGCGGATCGCAGAAGACGTGAGGATCGGTCCTTTTTGCGTGATCTCCAGCCAAGCAGTGATTGGCCGGGGCACGGTGCTCGAAAATAATGTCACGGTCATGGGAGACGTGGTTCTCGGCGAACGCAATCGTATATTTCCCAACTGCGTGATCGGAGCCGAACCACAGGACATCAGCTATGAAGGCACGCGCACTCGGGTTGTGATTGGGAATGACAATATTATTCGCGAGGGAGTCACGATCAACCGCGCCTCCGAAAAGGAAGACGGCCAGACCACTGTCGGCAGTTCAAATTTCCTGATGGCCTGCTGCCACGTGGCGCACGACTGCCAGGTGGGCGACCGGGTCGTTCTAGCCAATGGCACGCTTCTCGGCGGGCACGTTCGCGTGCATTCGCACGCCTCGCTCTCCGGGGGCGTTGCCGTGCACCACTGGGCAACGATTGGCGGATGGTCATTTGTTGCTGGGCTTTCTCGGGTGCTACACGATGTGCCGCCATTCATGCTCTGTGAGGGTCTTCCAGCTCGTCCGCGGTGCATTAATGTCGTGGCGCTCAAACGCAGCGGATTTTCAAAGGAATCGATCGAGGCGATTGCCGAGGCGCATCGCTTGCTCTACCGCGCGAAGGTTGGGCAGGAGCAAGCAAGAGAAGTTTTGCGGTCACAGGGGATGCTTCTGCCGCACGTCAACGAGTTGCTCACATTTCTTTCCCATCAGCAGGAAGGGCGACACGGGCGCGCCCGCGAACGCCGGAGGGCCGCATGACCCAAACGAGATGCCAAACTATGAATCGAACCAAAGTGGCTGTGATTGGATGTGGACACCTCGGCACAATTCATGCGAGGCTCCTCGCTGCGAGGGAGGATGTCGAACTCGTGGCCGTCGTCGATCCATCCGCGGCGTCGCGAGATCGGGTGGCCCAGTCGCACGGATGCAGGGCGATCGGTGACCCGTACGAATTGGTTGGTCTCGTGGCAGCGGCCATCGTGGCTGCGCCAACAGGACTCCATGCCGCAGTGTCGCTACCATTGCTTGAGGCGGGACTCGACCTGCTTATCGAAAAGCCGATCGCCGCGAGCGTCGAAGATGCCCGTGCGATTGTTGCGATGGCCAGACGCCATGCTCGTGTGGTTGCGGTTGGGCACGTCGAGCGGTTCAACCCGGCCTGGCAAATGGCCGTGGCGCGGGCCGGCTGCGTCGTGTCGCTCGAATCGGCGAGGATGGCGCCCTTTTCATTTCGCTCAATGGATGTTGGGGTCGTCCACGATCTTCTGATTCACGACATCGATCTGGTGCTCTCGCTTAATCCAGGACGATTAGACCGAGTGGATGCCCATGGTCTTATTGCCACCGGCGGTCACGAAGACGCTGTGCGAGCGAGGCTCGTCTTTTCATCAGGGCTTGTGGCGGATCTTTCGGCATCCAGGATCCATCCAGCGATGGAGCGGAGAGTGACACTGTGGTCGAGCGATGCGATCATTGCAGTCGACTTCAACGCGAAGTCGGTCGAAGTGGTTGCACCATCCGATGCGGTTCGTAGCGGGCGGTTTGTCGCCGCCGATGTGCCGATGGATCAGCGTGCAGGACTCAAGGAAAAATTCTTCGAGTCGGTCCTGCACCGTCAGACGCTGGCGGTGCCAGAAGCCAATGCGATCGTGTGCGAGCACGACGATTTTTTGTCGGCTATCCGAACGGGCCGTGCGCCCACGGTGCCAGCGTCGGCTGGTGCCGCTGCGTTGGAAATCGCCAACCGGGTGATCGACGGGCTGGTGTGCACCCGCTTGGGAGCGGAGGCCGGTTGCTCCACGGTGTCGATTGCTGCCTGCGGGGTCCCTGGGTTTCCGTACCGTAAAACCGGTTGAGTGTGCCACGACGACGCTGCGCTACGCCAAGTCGCGGTCTTGAAAAAGGATCAGCGCTACCAAGAGTGCCACCGTGGAATAAAGTGCGGCATAGAGCGCAGCCCAGCCCAAATAGCTCCACGGCACAGGCACTCCACCCACAACGGCCGCCTCGATCGTGAAATGTTCGAGTACCGGCAGGATCGTGGCAAAGAGTTGCCCTACAAACCGCACAATCGCAAACTTACCCACACTTGACTGCACAATGAGTGGCACAAGATGCCCAAGCGCATAGACGGTGAAGCAGATGATCAGGTTGGGTACCATTCCCAGTCGCGTGGAGACGGCGAGGCTCACTGCCGCTAAGAGAATCGTTTCCAAGAGCGACAGCACAAGACCCGGTACAACCGTGATCATCTCATCAGCGCAATCGCGCCAGAGCGGATCAACCTTGGCCCCCTCGCGGGCATCGTACACGACTTTGAGGCTCGTTGTCATCAGTAGAACGCTGCCGAGAATGAGAAACACAAGGAGCGCCACAAGCACAAGCCCGGCAAACTTCCCGAGAATGAACTGCCGACGAGTGAGGGGCTTCGAGAGCACCGTAAGGGCTGTGCGGCCCTCGATTTCATCGGCCACAGAGACGCTGGCCGTCCAGACGACGACCAACAGCGCCAGCACTTTCACAAGCGTGAGGCCGCTGTCCTTGAGCATTTTTACGTCTTCGCCAAACGTGTTGTAGGGGATGACGATAAATGCCATGAGCAACACGGCACCGACAATGATTGCGACTGCGAAAATTGGCTGGCCGATGGCTTCCTTCGTTGTGGCAGACGCCACCGCCGCTATGCGCCGCGGCACCAGACGAAACAGCAAGTAGAAGCCGGCGATGGCGAGCAGCGTGACGGCGGTCCAGGGCAGAATGGCTGTCTGCGAAAACTCCGGCACCAGCCTCGAGCGGATTGTGAGCCGCACTGATTTATCCGAGGAGTTTGTGGCCTCCAGCTTGGCTCGTTGGCCGAGGAAGGGATTCATCCTGCCCTCGCTTCGCTTCCATTGCCACGGTGTAGCAGCGGAAAGCTCAACGTCAGGGACCTTTACCAACGCAAAGCCCTCTATCGGCTGTTGCGTGCGTACGGTGAGTGGGGCATCGCTCTGCAGTTCAAAGGATTCAAGCTCCTGAGGCCTCAGGTCGATCGGAATTTCCTGAAGCACGGCGCGGGGGGCAATATCGATGGATTGCTGAGCACCTTGAGCGGCGAGCAATCGAGCCAGCGAACGTCCGATGGCATCCAGCGGCACCAGTGGCGTCAGAGCTACCGCTAGCGCAGAAAGAGTCAGGAGCAGCCATGCCATGGGGCCAGCAAACCCATCGCGGAGACTCAGCCTGGCCTCGGCTGCGGCCCGGGGCGATAGCAGTAGCAAAGCGCCCCACGCAAGGAGGATGACGGCGATGGCAACGATCGCGCCCATACCGAGCAGCCAGATGGGCGGTAGGGCGATGAGCCATCGATTGGCAAGGAGTGGTGTCATGGCGTCATGGTGTCATGGTTATCAAAAAGGGACTAGGTGACCGACCGAGGATTATTCTGCACTGGCGGCCGATTCGATGGAAGTTGCTGCTGCATATGGGCCTGCTAAAACGGTGGTACTGGGACCGTCGAGAGGCCAGCAGTCGAGCACGCGACGGATATCCTCGAGGTTGATGCTTTCCACAATCTGAAGGTCGTCGGAGACAGACCGGTAACTGCCCTTGTGGGCCCATTCGACTCCGATACTAAACAGCCGACGCTGCGGTCGCTCGCCCCCGAGCACAACGCGTCCAGCCAGCTTGTTGCGAGCCTGTTCCAACTCCGCTGCGCTGATGCCAGCACCCGCTCCATCACGGTCTTGTGCTGTCCGCCCCGCTGCATCCCGATAGATGTCTTGGATGCGGGCCAGCAGTTCTACAACGTCCTGGGCATCGCAGGAAAGCTGCGTTCCAAACAGACCGGCGTCTAGAAAATCAAAGTGGTGGCAGGAAGCATTCTCGGCCTCACCTGAATCGACCAGTGACCAGTAGAGTCGGCTGCCGGAGTCGTCTCCCAGGATAGTCGCCAGTAGTTTTGAAGCAAAGCGATCTGCGTGATCTCCCGCCGGACCCGAGGACAGTCGCACGGCATATTCCAGCGACGCAGTCGGACGCGTTATGTATTCGAGGCTGGAACGACTCGCTAGCGTTCGGCCCTCGAAGGGCACACGTCGTGGCGGCGATTCCATGGGCTCCCATTCGCCGCAGAAACGTCGCGCCGACTCTACGAGTTCGCGGAAGTTGACAGCACCGCTGGCCGCCAGCACGATCGTGCCTGGCGCGTAGCGGCGGCGGTGGTAGTCTCGCATGGCCTCGATGCTCAACGCCTCGATCGACTCAACGGTTCCCAGCACGCTTCTGGCCAGTGGATGACTACCGAAGAAGGCAGCGCGGCAACGATCATCAGCCCCAAAGGGCGGTTGATCGTCGTACATTCGGATCTCTTCCAAGATCACGAGTTTCTCCGTTGCAAAATCCTCGTCGCGCAACGCTGGCCGCATCATACGGGCCAAGAGCGATGTGGCCTCCACCTGCTGTTCGGGAAGAACAGCAGCGTGGTAGACGGTGTCTTCTTCGCTGGTGAACGCATTAGCGCTGGCCCCCATCCAGTCGAATCGCCGATTAATCTCGTCGGCCGAGAGGTCGTGGGTGCCCTTAAAAATCATATGTTCGAGGAAGTGGCTGGCGCCCCACAGATCATCAGACTCATCTCTTGCGCCGGTCTTTACGAAGAAGCCAACGCTCGTCGAGAGGGCGGCATCAGTGACCTCCGCGATGATGTCGAGGCCGTTGTCGAGGCGTTCATGCAGAAACTTCAATCGGCACCTCCAAGGGCTCTCGGCCCAGCGACACGACCGAAAGGTCGCAGGGAGGATTTGCAGCCAACCACGCCTCAATGGATGCAATGCTGAGTCGGTCGTAGCGAGTGAGTTCTGTGGCGAGCGTACGAACCATGCCGAGGTGGTACCACTGTCTGGCAATACCACCGGCCCGGGCCGCGCTGGATTCCTGCTGCATGACCAGAGCGCTTTTGGCCCTAGCTTTCACGCGATCCAGTTCCGCCACTTCCAGTGTGCCAGGTAAGCGGGCAATTTCTGCAAGCATCACATCGAGAGTTTCTTGGGCACGCGCGGCGCTCGTGCCCGAGTAGCAGATGGCCGACGCAAAATCTCGCAGCGTGTGATAGCCCGCCGATACGCTGTAGCAGAGGCCTCGCCGCTCGCGCACTTCGGAGAACAGCCGCGAACTCGAGCCCCCGCCAAGGATGGCTAAGGCGGCAGTTGCCTCGTAGGAATCATCCGAGCGGTAGGGCGGCAACGACCACGACACTGCGATGTGTGTTTGCTGCGACTCGTGGGGTACGTGACGAAATCGCGGCCCGCGCGCACCAGACTGCACGGGTTCTGCGCTGCCGGCGTTCCAGTCGCCGAGTAAAACCTTGATGCGAGCCACAAAATCGTCCCAGTCGATCCGGCCGGCAAGAGCGATGATCGTGGCCGATGGTCGCACGTGGGCGGCGACGAACGCTCGCACTGCATCGATGCCGAGTCGCTCAACATCAGCCGAAATTCCCTCGGAGGGCATGCCCCACGGAGTCGGATAACGCAACTGCCGCAGTGCCGACATGGCCCGATGGGCAGGATCATCCTCTGTGCCGGCAAGATTTTGCAGAACCATCTGCCTCGCATTTTCCAACTCTTCTGGTGTCAGGAGCGGACGGCGCAAAATGTCGGCGTAAATCGGCAGAGCGACGGGGAGCTGGCGGGCGACCATGGCGCCTGAAAAGCTGGAGTGGCTGGTTGAAACCGATTGCGACCACTGCACGCCGGCTCCCTCGAGGTCTTCCACGATTTGGCGGCTCGTGCGTTTGCCTGCGCCCCGCAGCATCATCTCGCCGGAGAGCGTGGCTAATCCGCACCGACCGGCACCATCGTGAACAGCACCGGCAGGCGTGTGAAACGCGACCGCGACCGATTCAAGACCTGGCAGGTGCTCTCCCAAGAGCACGATGCCGTTGTCGAGTGTGGTGGAAAAAAGTGTCTGCGTCACAGTCGGGCTGAAAGCATGCAAGTGGGCTTGGATTTGAAGGGCATTGTGAAGGGCTGCTGTACCCTCTGGAGCAACGGAGGCTAGGACAGGGCAGCGAAGCTTGGGGTGGGCAGGCAAGCCTGAGGCACGACCGACTCCCCAACGGGCGGGTCAACCACTTTGTACACAGTTTTCGTCCGACGAAAACCGATCCGCTGATACAGCCGCACTGCCCGCCAATTATCGGCCGTCACCTCCAGGGATGCCCGTCGCAAACCGTGGCTCTGAAATCCAGCCATGGCTTGATCGATGAGGCAGGTGCCTAGGCCTAGGCCTCTGTGTTCCGGCACAACGCCCACATTCTGAATGGATCCCACGCCCGACGTATCCACGATGCCTTGGATCGTGGCACACCACTGCAAATCCTCAGGGGCATGGCCCCACGCCACCAGCCACGTGGCCACAGGCAGAAAGCCGGGCTTGCCTTGGATCTCTCGCATGAGCCGACGACAGCCCTCAAGATTTCCCAGACACGGAAACACGCCTGCGTCGATTTCACCTCGAAAAGACCTGTATTTCGTACGGGCGTGCACATCCAACAAGGCATCGTTCCAAGCCACAAACCGATAGCCCGGGAGCAGGGGCCGCACGCAGCGGGCCGCAGAAAAATCCATATCCATCCGAAATCGCTTGAAGTATGTCGATTCCACACCATCTCTCCAGTGGCCGTCGGGCTCCTCTGACAATAAGAATACGCTCTGTTTTGGTCAACGCGCCGGTATTGCCGAAGAGCCGTCGAGCAGCGTATAATTTTTTGATGCCTCAAAAAATGTTTTTCTATGATTCAAAATCTGTGGCTCTCCGGATGGCTTTTTGGGTCATGATGGCCTGTTTTTCAGCCCAGGCAACTGCCGCAGACTCCCTGCGGATTATGGCCACTACAACCGTTGTGGCCGACCTGGTGCGGCACGTGGCCGGTGATCGGGTAACCGTGGATTGTCTGATGGGGGCTGGCATCGATCCGCACAGCTACAAGGCCACGCCGCGGGATGCCGATCGATTGGCTCGGGCAGACCTGGTGGTTGCCTCTGGCTTGCACTTGGAAGGCAAACTAGCCGAACTGCTTGCGCGACTGGGGGATCGCATGCCCGTGGTGGGCGTGGCCGACACGCTCCCGCGCGATAGGTTACTGGAAATTGCACCTGGTCTCTTTGACCCGCATGTATGGTTCGACGCTGCGCTCTGGAGCCTCTGCACAAGTTCGGTGGCCGATGCGCTGGTGGCACTCGATGCCGACGGTGCAGATGGCTACCGCATGCGCGCCAAAGACTATGCCGCTGAGTTGCAATCGCTGGACGTCCATCTCCGCGAGAGGATTGCCACGATCCCCCTTCAGAAGCGAGTGCTTGTCACGGCGCACGATGCCTTTCGCTATTTTGGCCGGGCCTATGGCATCGAAGTGATTGGCGTGCAGGGCACAAGTACTACCAGCGAGGCGGGGCTCAACGATATGAACCGTTTAGTCGACCGGGTTGTGGCTCAAAAAATTCCAGTGGTATTCGTCGAGACGAGCGTGTCGGATAGGAATGTCACGGCGCTGCGAGAAGGAGCCCGTGCACGCGGCCAGAATGTTGCACTTGGGAGTCGTCTCTATTCCGACTCGCTTGGCGGGCCTGGGAGCGGCGCAGAAACACTCGAAGAAGCGTTACGTGCCAACGCCGACGCAATCGTGCAGGGACTCGCCGGAGAACGTTAGGCATGGGGCATGATGTGAAATGTCACAATTTGGAATTTCACGATGTGACGGTGGCCTATGGACGACGGCCTGTGCTCTGGAATATCGATCTCTCTGTTGATGGGCCTGGATTGTTTGGAGTGATCGGACCCAATGGAGCAGGCAAGAGCACGTTGGTGAAGGCGGCGTTGGGGTTAGTGCCGCTGGTGGGCGGCAGCGTACGATTATTCGGACTCCCGCTGGAGCACGTGCGGCCGCGCATTGGCTATGTACCGCAGCGAGAAACGGTGGACTGGGATTTTCCAGTCAGTGCGGTGGAAGTCGTGCTCATGGGAACATACGCTCGTCTGGGGTGGTTTCGGCGACCTGGTGCGACTCAGCGTGCACTGGCCCGCGAGTGCTTGGATCGTGTGGGGTTGGGAGAGATTGCCGACCGGCAAATCGGTCGGCTCTCTGGCGGCCAGCAGCAGCGAGTCTTTCTGGCCAGAGCCCTTGCGCAGCAGGCGGACCTCTACTTCCTAGACGAGCCAATGGCCGGCGTGGACGCCCGATCGCAGGATCAAATTTTTCGCGTTCTCTCCGAACTGCGGACCGAAGGAAAGCTCGTTGTGGTTGTGCACCACGACCTCCGCACGGCAGGAGAGTGGTTCGATTCGGTGGCACTGATCGACATGCGGTTGGTGGCGGCCGGGCCCACCGCAGCGGTGCTCACGCCGGAGAATCTGCGGCGTACCTACGCAGGCCATCTGGATGTGCTGGATGAGTTGGGCCGCGCAGTCGAGCAGCGAGGACGTACGCCATGATCGTCCTGCCAACAATTCCCTACAACACGCTGGTGGTGGCCGCCGGCGTGGCTGCCGTTGGCTTTGCAGCCGGAGTGGTTGGCAGCCTCGGCGTGCTGCGGAAGCGGGCACTCGTTGGGGATGCCGCCGCGCACGCCACTCTCGTCGGCGTGGCTGCGGCGTTTTTGATGACCGGCCGCCGCGATCTGCCCGCGTTGTTGTTGGGGGCGTTTGTTGCAGCGGTGGGCAGCCTCGGTGTACTCGTGTTGCTTCGCCGCGTGACTCGTACTCGTGACGATGCCGCAACGGCAATCGTGCTCGGAGTTTCGTTTGGGCTTGGCATTACGCTCGTGTCGGGCATTACCGCACGGGGCATCCCTGGCGGCGCGGGCCTCGAACAATTTCTGCTGGGGCACACAGCCGCACTCACCGCTTCCGATGCGGTGCTCTTGGCTGGCGTGTCGGCGGCGGCAGTGCTGCTGCTTGCGATAGGACTCAAGGAGGCCACGCTTGTGGCATTCGATGCCGCATTTGCCGCAGCATCGGGCTGGCCCGTGGGGATGATTGATTATGCCTTGGTGACGCTCGTGGCGGTGATGGTGGTTGTGGGTTTGCCCGCGGCCGGCGCAGTGCTTGTGACGGCGCTGGTGGTGATTCCACCGGTGGCGGCAAGGCAATGGACCGACCGTGTGACGACCATGCTCGTGCTGGCTGGGTGTTTCGGCCTCGTCGCAGGACTCGTTGGAGTGGGGCTCAGCGCCGCTGTGCCGCGGCTCTCCACCGGGCCGGTGGTCGTGCTGGTGGCCGCGGCGATTTTTGTCGTGTCGTTTTTTGGATCGCCTTCAAGGGGCTGGCTGGCCCGCTGGCGGCGGCAGCGGGCAGTCGCCCAGGGATGGGCTGAGGGTCGCATCATCGAGGCGGCCCTGCACGCGATGCAGGCATCGTCGTCGGGATATTTCACCCGACAAAGCATCGAGTCTCGCTTAGGGACTGCGGTTGCTCCGGGTCGCAGCAGCACGATGGCTTCGAGTCGGGCGTGGCGGGGACTGTTGCTGCGACACGCCATCGAGCCAGCACCGGCCAGCGAAGCCTCGGTGTTGGCCACGCAAAGCTCGCAAGGCATCTCGCTTTGGCGGCTCACGGAACAAGGCAAAGCGGAAGCGGTCGAGCGTGCCCGTCGGTTGGCGCTCTGGGGGGATGTGCTTGCCGTTGCATCAGGGGATGCCCGCGCTTTTCTCACGATCGATCTGCCGCCACCCGAAGCGGTGCTCGATGCTGCGAGACTCCATGCGATCCGTGCAGCCGTTGCGGCCTCTGGGCCCTGACCAACAAGGAAATGCAATGGCGTTGCTGGTGTCTGAATGGGGCGCAATGCACGCGTGGGCGATTGCCACAGCAGCCGTGGTCTCGGCGGGCTGCGCCTTGGTTGGCACGCTCTTGGTTGTGCGACGGATGAGTTTGGTGGGCGATGCAATCAGTCATGCGGTGCTGCCTGGAATCGTTCTGGCAGTGCTGGCTGGCGGTCGGCCGGGTGGTGTGCTTGTGCTGGTTGGCGCCGTCGCGGCCGGGTTGCTCACCGTCTGGCTCACTCAGTTTCTCTCCACGCAGGGCGGGCTATCAGAGGATGCTGGAACGGGGGTTGTGTTTACCACGCTCTTTGCCTTGGGCGTTGTGATCGTGACGGCCGCGGCATCTCGAATCGATCTGGATCCAACATGCGTGCTCTATGGCGTCTTGGAACTTGTCCCCTTTGATACCGTCGAGATTGCCAGCGTTAACGTGCCTCGGGCCATGCTGACAGCGACCGTCGTTTTCTTGCTTCTTGCGTCAGCGGCATGGCTGACGTGGAAGACCCAAGTATTGACTGCATTTGATCCAGATGCCGCACGCGCAGTGGGTGTGCCAGTCGGATTCGTCACGACGGGGTTGATGGCCGCAACGGCACTGGCCACAGTGGCGAGCTTTGAAGCCGTAGGGGCCATTCTCGTAGTCGCAATGCTGGTGGTGCCGGCCTCAGCTGCAGAGTTGCTCGTCCACCGGCTCCACCACATGGCCTTTGTGGCAATCGCTTTGGCCGTTGCTGGCGCCGTTATCGGCTATATGGCCGCATGGTATTTCAACACCAGTGCCGCCGGCATGATGGCCGTTGTGCTGGGCTTGGAGTATCTGGTGGCAGCCGTGGTGGCCCCCGATGATGGTATCCTCTCGCGGGTGGTGCGTCGGCTGGGGTTGGCCTGGAGAGTGCTCTGCGAAGATCGACTGGCAGCGATGTGGCGAGCTGAAGAGGCCGCAGCCATTCAGCCCGCCACGGCCTCGACAGACGCCCCTGCATCCACGACGAGTCAGGTGCGATCTAGGGGTTTCTCTCAGCAACTCGCACTGAGATGGTTGGCTTTCAGCGGTCGCATTGCTGCGGTGAACGGTGGCTGGAAACTCTTAGTGCAAGGCCGCGAAGAGGCTGGGGTCATCGTGCGATCTCACAGGCTCTGGGAGGCATGGCTGGGACGCCACGCCGACCTCCCTCTGGATCACCTGCATCCGCCGGCCGAATGGGTCGAGCATCACTTGGGGGCCTCGGTGCGAAATCGTATTGAGGCAGACGTTGGTCGGCAGGTCAGCGACCCCCACGGCCGTACGATTCCGCCCGAAAGCGAAGTGAAAGGCGAAGTCGAAGCATAGGATGCCGGTTGCACGCCTCATCGACGCGGCCCTGCAGTGCGGCGCACCGTCCCGCGACTGCTCAGAGGTCGCGGCACCATGCGGCGGAGCGTGGCGAGGTTGGCTCGATCGTTGGCCGGTGAGGCCTTGCCATCGAGGCCTTCCTTTGGGGTTTCCAGAATGAGAGGAATGCCAGCCAGCATCGGGTGATTCATGATCAACCGAAAAGCTTCGCGCCCGATGGCGCCCTTGCCGATTGCCTCGTGGCGATCAACCCGGGAGCCCCGCCCCTTCTTGGAATCATTGGCGTGGATGACCACGAGTCGCTTGATCCCGATAAGCGTGTCGAAGAGATGAAGCGTTGCGTCGAGATCTTCTCGTGGGGCGAGCGCATAGCCGGCGGCAAATACGTGGCACGTATCGAGGCATACACCCACGCGTTTGCGGAGACCAGGAATCGAATCAATATGCGCAAGCAAAGCGGCAATCTCTTCAAAAGTAGCACCAAGGCACGTGCCTTGGCCCGCGGTCGTCTCGATTAAGATGCCGGCCTTGAGCGGGCGGGTGCGGTCGAGTGCCTCAGCAATGCCGGCGCCGGCGCGGCCTACAGCCGTTGCGGGTAATTGGTCGCCAGCAGCACCCGGATGAGCCACCACCCATGGAATGCCAAGTTGCTCAGCGCGAGTCAACTCCGTGATGAGTCCGTGAATCGATTTGGTGCGGAGGGATAGATCGGCACTGGCAGGGTTGATGAGATAGGAGTCGTGTGCGACAACCAGCGAGAGGCCGGCGGCCTTCACGGCATCCCGAAAGGTAGCGGCATGGTCGGGATCGATGGGCGAGACATCCCAGCGGTTGATATTGCGAGTAAAGATCTGCAGGCATTGGCACCCGGTTTCCACGGCGCGGTCGACCGCACGCGAGAGTCCACCCGCAATGGACTGGTGGGCGCCCAGCGTTGGCGGGGAGTGTCTAACGGGTCGTTTCAGCGTTCGAGCACATTTTTTCATGCAGCACTATCTTCCATGCAAACCAAGTGCATCCGCGAGCGATGGTCGGGGTTTTACAGTCATTCCAACTACCAACGAGTCAGAAGGCCGACAGTGTACGCCGTACCAGCGGCCTGAAAAATAGGCTCCGAGCAGCAAAATCTATGACAAGCTTTTGACTGCTCGTCTGGGAGTCGTACACTACTGACGTAAGCTCTCAGCACGAAATTCATGCCTGGAGATATCAAGCGTGGAGAATGCGTTGTACATGATCGCCACGCTGATTGTTGCAGTCGTTGCCGGTGTGGCTACGGCCTTGGCTCTCAAGCCGATTCGGGCTGCTAGGCAGGCAGATCGGCTGGCCCGTGAACAGCGGGATTTCCACCGTCAGCGTGAGCAACTCGAGGCAAAGTTCATCGAGAAGGCCAGTGCGACCGGCAAGCCCCGCGGTTTGCGCTGGACCGATGTGGAGTTTGACGACGATGTGGTGTACGCCCGCGATCGTCACACAGGCAGTTTAAAGGCGCTGGTGGCCATCGAGGTGAGCTTCGAAGCCGTTGAAGGGGGTGGCATGGAAGAGGTCGAAGCAGTCTCCAACATTCGGGCTGCAACCGCAGAATTTCTCTACGAGGCAGGCCGCTGGAAAACCGACGGACGCGTCTATTTTAATCTGGCCCCTTCGGCCACCGTGAAGTATCTCAGTTCGGATCTTGAACTGGTGGCTGAGGAACACGCTATCGCCAGGCTTTAAGCCACTGCTCACATGGGCGTCTGGTTCGTTTCGGTCCCGCCGATGCACCTTCGCCCGCTCTCGAAGTGATGCTTCTGCGAAGCGTCTCAAGGTATTCCTGGGCGTTACTGCATGCCGAGGCGGTACAGGTTGCCTAACATCCCGTTCGCCGAGTGGGGCTCTCGTGAAGTCCGGAATGCAGTGCCGTGTCGTGCGTGGATGCATGCGGCCTGCGTGGGAAGAGCACCGATACACAAAGGGATCGCTCCGCAGAGTCGCTGGGCTTGAGAGCAGATCCGCTCGGTGACTCGGTTTGGGAAAAGGCTTGTGATGACACTCGGTTTTCTATCGCGTGGGTTTGCAGGGCGCATGCTTCTGGCGTGCAGCTTTATGGGATTGGCGTTGGCCTCTGCGCATGCGTTCGGTGCAGTCGGGGTCGATAGCGACCAGAGTCCATCGCTGCAACCGACGCCCGAGCAATTGGCCAAAGGCTATCTGTCGACGTCTCATAAGTATGCTAAAGCGTCTGCAAAACTTGCCAAGGACTGCAGTCCGCACGCCATCGAGGGCTTCTACGCCGCCTGCGAGGCCGCGTGGAATGCTGTGTGGACATGCCCGGCTTCGCACGAAATCCTGTGTGAGGCTGCGGGGCTCTACGCGGAGTGCCTCGAAGGAGTGCTTACCAATGCGACCCTGCACGGCCGACTGGATGGCCAAGGGCTTTGGATTGGATCGCGTTGGAAGCCAATCTGCGTGCCGCTGGAGGTGCGGGCCATGCCGATCGACGCGGCATTGATTCAGTGCGTAGTGGCTGTGCCGCCACCGTGCGACAACCGGATCTCGCGGCAGCATACGCGCGGCGGATTTGGCCTGCCAGTTTCGGTGCGTGTGGCTCCCGGGCCAAAGGGGAGCATTCGGGAGGAATTCGCGCCACCGAGGCAGTCGATCGCCGCCACGGCTGTGCTGCGATTCAAGATACCTGGCAATGAAAATGCACTGCAGAAGTTTTCCGGCCCACTCAGCCGAGATCCTGCGGCATCCGTGCTGGACTTGGCCAATCCAATCGAGATTGCTGCGGTTCACATCGGGCTGGCGCGGCCCCTGTTGGCAGCCGATCTCACCGCGCCGCTTTTGGACATGCTGGAGGGCATGCCGCAGGCGGGCATCACTGGATTTTTACAGCCGTACGGGGCAGGCAACACGCAGCCCCGGCTGGAATTTCTGGAGCCACACGTGCCAGCCCGAATCCCGGTTGTTTTCATTCACGGTCTGGCCAGCGACGAGGGCACGTGGTTCGACATGCTCAACGAGTTACGTACCTGGCCCACGTTTCACCGCCGCTACGAGCCGTGGGTCTACCACTATCCGACAGGGGCATCGTTCCTCCAATCAGCGGCCGTGCTGCGTAAAGAATTGCAGACAGCCGTGCTACGGCTGGATCCCGAGGGAGTCGATAGAGGACTCAAAAACATGGTTCTCATCGGCCACAGCATGGGTGGGCTGCACGCCAAACTGCAGGTCGTTGAGCCGGGTAATACGCTCTGGGATTCCATTGCCTGTACGCCATTCGACGAGATCGTGATGCGGCCCGAAATGCGAGCACAAGTGGGTCCCAGCTATTTCTTTCGGCCTCTGCCATTTGTCAAGCGTGTGGTCTACATCGCCACGCCTCACGGCGGCTCGACCTTGGCTTCGTTGGGCATTGGCCGTGTGGCTTCGCTGACGGTTCGGCAGCCGCCAGAACTCGAGGCGATCCACACCGAAGTGGTGCAGTCAAACCCTGGCGCCTTCCATGCCGACTACACCAACCGGCTGCCCACAACCGTCGATATCCTCGAGCCAAAGTCAACGATATTGCAGGCGATCCAAGGCCTGCGAACGCCCTGTTGGGTGACCACCCATAGCATCATTGGCACAGGCCACCAATCGCCTGTAAGCGGGCCTGGCGACTGCATTGTGCCAGCGTCCAGTGCACATGTTCCCGGGGTCGTGAGCCAGATCGATGTGCCCGCCACGCACACCCGCGTGCACCATCAGCCTGCGACGATTCTGGAGGTGCAGCGGATTCTGGCTGAACATCTTCGGGAAACTGGACTGGAATGACGCGGCCGGTTGCGTGCGGGTCGTTAGCTCGCGTCGGACCGCAGATTGAAGTCGAGGAGCGTTGCGCCTTGGGGCACGGTGGCCTCGAGCACGCTCTTTGCGTGGTAGCAGGCCGGCAGTAATTCTCGGCCATGGTTGTCCTCCGTGGCCGTCGTAATGCGAACCACGTGCTTCCCCGGATTGGCCCCAATGATATCTCGGAGATAATAAAGCTGATAGCGGCCATCAGTGCCGGTGGAGCCTTGCGATGTGCGGCCTGGGCCAGCGGGTGTAAATCGCACGGTGGCATTGGCCAGGGGGTGGCCATCGAGCGTGACGATGCCCCGCACGGTGGCCAGCGTCGGGCGGTTGCCGGGGGCACAGCCGACGGTCATCAAACAGAAGGCCAGCGTGAGGCAAATCCCTGCAGCGACACGCTTCGCGAAGAACTCGGGGTGGAATCGCATGCGTTAGTTTCCAACGCCTGAAAGGCCGACAGGCTGCCCATCGCGCATCGATCCCAGCAGCGGGAAAATTGCATTGTTATCTTTGGCATCAATCCATTCGCTGAGCCATGCAACAGAACCGTCAGCCATGGCAAAAGAAGCGCCTCCCGAATGGTCGCTGCCTGGAGACTCGAAGAAGAGATTGTTCATCCCTCCAGGATTGGTGTGGCCTGGATCCGTTGATGTGGTGAAGAGGGTGGCCACGCCGCCAACGGCCCACCCATCGTAACTTGTGCGATTGTACGTGTCGGCAGCACTTGTGGCCGCTGGAATCGGGCGCAGGCGTTGGAGTTCGCCGACCAGGATTGTATTGGAAAGCCCATCTCTTGCCGTCGCTATCGCAACGCCGCTGTTGGGAAGCAGGAGGCCTTCTGGTTTCCCAATCGATCCTGTAATGGACGTGCCACGGTCAGCAAATCGATGATCGTTGCTTGTGTCATTTATAAAGCCATCGAGGCGACCGTAGCAGCCACCGTAGTCGGTGCCGCCCCCTCGCCAGGCTGCAGCCACGAGCATTTTATGATCATCCTTTGAGGTGCGAATGCCACTGCGACGGCTGGGGCAATAGAGCATCGGAATGTCGGTCTGGGCCGTCGGTGCGTTCCCCAACACGTTGGATTGGCGGTTCCACGCATTGAAGACCGTTGTCTGATCGATATGGGGGAGTATTTCGAGCAGCCAGCTCGTGCCGTGTTTGCCGCCCGCGAGAGGCACGGATGTCAACTGCGCCTCGGCCCACGGATTCCAGCAGCCGGTACAGGCGGCTGTGTTGTCGCCCTCGCTCACGATTGCCGCTGGAGGAAATCGGCCGTTGGACGTTTCGTAGCCCAAGAGCCCAAGGGCGATCTGCTTCAGGTTGTTTTGGCAGTGCGACCGCCTCGCCGCCTCGCGAGCCGCCTGCACGGCGGGCAACAGCATGCCAAGAAGGGTGCCAGTGATCGAGATCACAACCAACAATTCCACGAGCGTGAAGCCCCGGAAGGGGTGAGCGGAGAAGAGTGTATGCCCTCGGTGGAGTTGCCGATGGATACCCCACTCGCGCCGCCGCGTCTGTGGAAGGGCCGTAGAACGAAGAGCCCACCACGATCGCCGCCATCGACGGCCGAGGGCACAGATCGCACCGGAAAGACCCAGGGCCATGCTCGCAGGCTCAGGCACGAACGCGAGTTGAAACGTATCGATCGCAACCGTGTCGCGACTGCCACTGCCGGTGGAGGCTGAAGACGCTGCGAGCCTCAGCCAGACGCTCGGTTGAAAGGACATGGCCGAGAGTTCTGTAGATCCAATCGCGATGGGCGTCGTCCCCCATGTGCCAGGGTCGGTCCAGGTGGCAATGGTCGTGAACGAAGTGGGGGCGACGCCGATCCCGTATTGCAGAGCCCACGCCGTGGATCGGCCTTGGACGGAGAGCATCAGGAGGTCGATCGAACACGATCGCAGCAGTGCGTCGCGGGAATCAAAGTTGAGGCAGAAGGCGGCACCCGGGTCGCCAAAGTCGCTGGCCAATCGCACGCCCAACGCACGATGAACGGAAGTGCCCTGTGCTTCTGTGGAGGCATTGCTGGTGAGGTCGGTCGTGGAGGCAGTATTGATAAAACCCTTGGCGTTGTCGCCCCACGTTTGTTTTACAACCGAAGGCACAGCGACGCCGAGCGATGTGGCTGTGGCCCCCGTTCGCACGTCCCACCCAGTGGGGAGCGTCACGCTGGCCGTGCCTGTGCCAAGTGCATCGAATGTCTGCGTGAACCCTGTGTCGCTCTGGCTCAGAATGAGAATCTCTGTGGCGTACGCAAAGTGGGCCAGACCACAGTGAAAAACTGCTAGGGACGGCAGGAGCCAAAGGCCCCACGGCGTATGCCAACCGCGTCGATGCCATCCCTGACGCTCACTCGCCGACCGATCCGTCTGTCGACTCACCGAGTGCGACCCCACAGCGTCGATTGCCTCCCAAAGAATTTGAGAACGAAAGGTCTTTCGCAAACTGAATCTGGCTGGCACGATCACAAGCCCGAGCCATGACCTATTCTAAGGGTTTGTTTCTAACAGAGGGGTCAACCCTGTCAATAGATGGGTGCCGTGTTCATTGACGGAAGGACGCATTAGCGCCACACGACGAGCACGGCGTTAAGAAGGTCGTGAATGGCCTTTGCGATGTGGGACTCGGTTCCCAGTTCTTGCCCGAACCGAACCAGCATCAACCCCCCAATGACCGTGTTCCAGTTGAAGTTTCTCATATCGCCCTCCTTAGCGATGCGTCTTACTTGCTTGCGTGCTGCCTGCACCGAGTCGTCTGGAGAGAATCCTTGCGCGGAGACCGACTGCATTCAAGGGAATCGCAGGATCCTCGCGATCCAGCGGCCGATTTTGGCAAGACACTTCTGGCTGGTGTCTGTTCGCAATTGGGAATGCGACACAATGCCCCGAACCAAAAGAAAAGGGCCCGCAGTTTGGGGAAACCACGGGCCCGAGTAGCGGCTATAGAAGTGTGGGTCTTTGGGGGGGGGGGAACAGCCGCTGAAGAGAATCGTTGTTAAGTTGTTTTTTATTGCACCCTTTTGGGGCAACGCCCACTTCTTCCGAACACCCCAAAGATACCCTTGAAACCCCTCGGTGTCGAATCCACGGCAAAAAATATTTGTGTTTTTGCGAAAAACGCCTTTTGAACGCGTATTTCGGTGGTTGCGTGGATATCCAGGGGCTTGCATTTTGAACCGGACACAACCCGACACATGGCCGTGCCGAGTTTATTGTGGTTTTTGAGATTGGACAGCGTGTTTCGGAAATGCTTTCGGCATTGGGTGATTTGGGTACGCTACCCGCTGAGCGTCCGCATTCTGAGATTCCCTATCACCGAACACAGCGAGAGTTTTGCCCAATGGCCATTCAGCGCATTGACCCATTTTCGGCTCGGTCCACGTTCCAGACCGGTTCCGGCCCCGCTACGCTCTACCGATTGCGGTCCTTGGATGACGCTGGGATCACCAACACATCCCGGTTGCCCTACTCCATCCGGACCGTGCTGGAGGCGCTGTTGCGCACGTGCGACGGCTACGAGGTGACCGAGGCAGACGTGCGCAGCCTGGCCACGTGGAATGCGGCCCGTCCGGCCGAGACGGAAATCCCGTTCAAGCCTGCCCGTGTGGTGCTGCAGGATTTCACCGGTGTGCCGTGCGTCGTGGATTTGGCTGCCATGCGCGCGGCTATGCAGCGGTTGGGTGGAGATCCAAAAAAGATCAATCCGCTCGTGCCGGTCGACTTAGTAATCGACCACTCAGTACAGGTCGATTTCTTTGGGACGTCGGACTCGCTCAGGAAAAACGTCGAGATAGAGTTTCTGCGCAATGCCGAACGATATGAGTTTTTGCGATGGGGTCAGCAGGCATTTGAAAACTTTCGCGTCGTGCCGCCAGCCATCGGCATCGTGCATCAGGTGAACCTCGAGTTTTTGGCCGGCTGTGTTTTTCTTCGTGACGATCCTGCGGCAGATGCGAGCGGGCTGAAGGTGGCTGTGCCCGATACGCTGGTTGGTACCGATAGCCACACGACGATGGTCAATGGCTTGGGCGTTGTCGGATGGGGCGTGGGAGGAATTGAGGCCGAGGCAGTGATGCTCGGGCAGGCGCTCTCGCTATTGCTTCCAGAGGTGGTCGGTTTTGAACTGACTGGCCGGTTGGCGGCTGGAGCAACAGCCACCGATCTGGTGCTGACGGTGACAGAGATTTTACGACGCGAAGGCGTGGTTGGAAAGTTCGTTGAGTTCTTCGGAGCAGGGCTCTCTGGAATGACGTTGGCCGACCGGGCCACGATCGCCAATATGGCTCCCGAGTATGGCGCTACGATGGGGTTCTTTCCGATCGATGACGAGACCTTGGCCTATCTGCGGCTTACGGGGCGGCCCCATCAGCAGGTGGAACTCGTAGAACGCTACATGAAGGAGCAGGGCCTTTTTCGAACGCCAGCGGCGCCCATTCCGGAGTTTACCAAACGTTTGTCGCTCGATATCGCGAGCGTGGTGCCCTGCCTCGCTGGGCCAAAGCGGCCGCAAGATCGCGTGGCCCTTTCAGACGTCAAAAAAATATTTGCCGAATCGCTGACAGCCTCGACGGCGAAGCGAGGCTTCGCGCTGGATGCTTTAGCGCGTGCGCGCAGTGGAACTGTTCACCAGAACGGTCGCTCCTCGACGATTCATCACGGTTCTGTCGTGATCGCGGCTATTACGAGTTGCACCAATACAAGTAACCCAAGCGTGATGGTGGCTGCAGGCCTTTTGGCTCGAAAGGCAGTCGCAAAGGGTCTTGCAACAAAGCCGTGGGTGAAGACGAGCCTCGCCCCGGGCTCTCGGGTTGTTACGGATTACCTCGAGCGGTCGGGGCTGAACAAGGATCTGGACGCGTTGGGGTTTGAGACAGTTGGGTACGGGTGCACGACATGCATTGGCAACTCCGGTCCGCTGCCCCCGGAGGTTGCCAAGGCGATCAGCGACGGGGATTTGGTTGCTGCAGCCGTTCTCTCGGGCAACCGCAACTTTGAAGGGCGAGTCAATCCATTGGTGAAGGCCAATTGGCTGGCAAGCCCTCCGCTTGTGGTGGCGTACGCATTGGCCGGCACGACCGATATCGATCTGGTGGGTGAACCAATCGGCACCGGCAAGGACGGCATGCCCGTTTTCCTCCGCGACATCTGGCCCACGGCTGAGGAGGTGCGACGTACGGTGGAGGAGAGCGTCAGCCCCGAACAGTTTCACATGCGGTACGGCAACGTCTGGCAATCGAATCCGCAGTGGAACGCCGTACCATCAGGCTCCGGAGTGCTCTACGACTGGGCGGCCACGAGCACCTACATTCAGGAACCACCGTTTCTCACAGAGTTGTCCCAATCGCCTCGGGCACCCGAGAGCGTACATAACGCGAGGGTGCTGTTGGCTCTGGGTGATAGCGTGACGACCGATCACATCTCTCCGGCAGGCAGCATTGCCAAGTCGAGCCCCGCGGGAACGTATCTGATCGAGCACGGCGTGGCCCCGGAGGATTTCAACAGCTACGGTGCACGACGCGGCAACGACCACGTGATGACTCGTGGCACATTTGCCAACATTCGCATTCGCAACCTGCTTGTGCCTGGCACGGAGGGGGGCGTGACGCGCCTGCTTCCTGGTACGGAAGTGATGCCAGTCTACGACGCGGCGATGCAATACAAGGCTTTGCGCACACCGTTAGTGGTGCTGGCTGGAACAGAATACGGCACGGGGAGTTCGCGCGACTGGGCGGCCAAAGGGACGATGCTCCTTGGAGTGCGTGCCGTACTGGCGGCAAGCTTTGAGCGGATCCACCGATCGAACCTCGTGGGAATGGGCGTGTTGCCGTTGGTGCTGCCCGAACCGTGGCAGAGCTTAGGCCTCACCGGTGAGGAGACGTTCGATATTCCTTTTGAATCGTTGAGCCCTCGGTCGATGGTCGTCGTGAAAGCAACGCGGTCCGATGGCAACGGTCAGATGATCGTGCGGGAGATATCCTGTTTGGTGCGTATCGATACACCCGTTGAGTTGGACCAATTTCGCGCCGGTGGCATCCTGCCATTCGTGCTTCGAAAACTGCTCCCCGTGTGACTCTGCGACCACTGTTTCATCCCAATCCCATCGTCTGGCTGATCGCCACGACGTCGGCAAGGGCCTCCACCGCGTGCACGATTTGCTCTTCTGTGTGTTCAGCGGTCAGGAAAAATCGGACCCGTGCAGCACTTTCCCGTACGGCTGGATAAAGAATCGGCTGCGCGTTGATGCCTCGCTCCAAGAGTAACTGTGAGACAAGAATAGCTCTGGACGAACTGCCCAGAATAATTGGAATCACCGGTGTGTCGCGACTGGGGCCCGTGTCGAGATTGCAGTCGGCAGCCAGTTTAAGAAAGAGTTCCGACCGCTCTCGCAACCGCGTCACTCGCCACGGTTCTCGCTGAATCACCCGGAGTCCCTCTAATGCAGCAGCGGCGTTGGGGGGCGAGCAGGCCGTTGAAAACACAAATGCGGGCGTCGTAAAGCCGAGGTACCGCACCAGTCTCTCGCGGCCGGCAAGATAGCCACCGCCGGCGCCTAATGCCTTGCTGATTGTGCCCATCCAAAGGTCGCCGTCAGCCGGATCAACGTCAAAGAAATCACAAATACCGCGGCCGCCAGGGCCCATTGTGCCGAGCGAATGTGCCTCATCGACGTAGAGAAACGCCTTGTGTTTTTTCTTGACATCAATGAAGCGAGGGAGGTCGGGATAGTCGCCGTCCATGCTGTACACGCCCTCGATGGCGATGGCTACACGGCGGTAGTTTGGGCGGAGATCCCGCAGCAAGCTGTCAAGCTGCTCATAGTCGTTGTGACGGAATGATCGCATTCCCGCTTTCGAAGCGCTGGCCCCCTGAACCATGCTGTTGTGAGCCAGTTCATCGTAGAGGATGAGATCTTCGGCGTTGAATAGGTGGTTGAACACCGAGGCGTTGGTGCCGTAGCCGCACGGAAACACAACGGCACGCTCCGTACCCAGAAACTGTGCCAGTTCAAGATCCAGTTCGTCGAGGATCGTGTTGTTGCCCCCCACCATTCGGCTGGCGGATGCACTGCAACCAAACCGATCGATCGCGGCCTTGGCGGCCCGCGTGACATCGGGATGACCGGTCAGGCCGAGGTAGTCAAAGCTCGTAAAGCTCACGACATCACGGCCGTCAATTCGGGCGGTGCGGTTATGGACTCGCTCGTTAGCTCGCAAAAATGGATTGACGAGACCAGAGTCCTTGAGGTCACGCAGCCGATTTTCTAGGGCGATACATTCTGGGAAAAGATCGTTATCGTTTTGGGCTACAGTCGGATACTGCCTTGCTCCGGATTGATGAGCGGACGTCGGCGCAGACGCAGGAAGCTCACTATCCACAGTGTCAAACATCCGAACGGCCACACATTCGATCAGGTCGCCGCACGTTCGCACGTCCTGCAGCCACTCCTCGCAAAAGCGCATTTGGTAGCGGCCTTCAATTCGGTTGACGGCATCCATCAAGGCGGTGTCATCTACGCCAGCATCTTTCAGCGATGTCCGCGGTGTGATCGTTCCAGCAGATCCGCTTCCTCCAACGCGAACCAGTTCTTCCAGCACCAGCCGGGTGATACTAGATCGCAAATGGGCCTTCGGCGCAGAACGATCTGCGCTCATGTTCTGAAGCGGACCAATGCCTGCAAGTGCAATTGCCAAGAAGTGCTCCCTGAATGCGTCAGCAGGCTCGTGCAAGCCAACGCACCTTTAAAAAGAATGAGAATGATGAAAAAAGCACGCAAGTCGTAAGGAGTCAAAGTGCCAGCAGGCTGGGATCTTACCATCGGGATCACCCGATGCGAAGCACTCCTCTCTTGAAAGGTATCAAAAGGAGATGGTCGCTGGTGAAAGATGGTGGCTGGAGATCGGCGAGAGAATCTGCGGAATACGCATTATTCCTCGGTCCAGACGGTTGGTTGGGAAAGTGTATGGGTTTCGGAAATCCTGCTGGTGGAATCGGTTGCAACACTCAGCCTTTCGGCGACAACGAGCAGCGCTGGCAGCAGCATCAGTTCCGCCACTGTCGCGGCTGCAACCGCAGCGCAGGCGAGCGTTCCAAAGCCGGCCAAAGACGGCACGCTACTGATTGTAACCGCTGCAAAACCGACGGCTAAAACAAGTCCGCCGATCACAATGGCGTTGCCGGTTTCGGCAACGGCCCGCCGCACGGCGTTTGGGATCGATATGCCATCGCGTCGGTGGCGAGCCACTGCCGACAACACGTGAACGGTGTCGTCCACAGCGAGCCCAAGGCAGACGTTAAAGACGATCACCGTGGCAGGGTCGAGTGACCGACCGCTGAGGACAACCCACGCCCCGATCACTGCCAGTGGAAACACATTCGGGATGAGGCTGATAGCGCCAATCAAGACAGATCGAAATGCCAGCGAGAGGATCCCACCAATCACAACGACTTCCAGCAACAGGCTGGAACCGAGATCCCGAATGAGTTGGCGTATGTTGCGAGTGGATACGACCGACATTCCTGTGAGCTCAAACTGCCAGTCTGGCTGGGCTGTCTGTAAGGCAGCCAGCCCAGCATCGATGTTGTCGTACACCTTCTCAAGCGCCCGCGACCCCATGTCGCTGACACGTGCCCGCACAATCGCCATGTGGGATTCGGGGTCGACCATGTCACGAAAAGCATCGGGGGTGAGTCGCCGTTTCGCCCGGTCTGAAAGCGTGCCGGCCACTGTGGCAAATGAAAGCGATGATCTCAGGCCGCAGCGATCTAGAACAGCATGCACGTTGGCCAGCGCATCGAGTACGCATGGGTCCAGCCAACCGAGATCGCTCGGCCACCGCACCACAATATCTATTCCCATCGTGCCGCCGAATTCGCGGTCAACGTGGGCAAGAGCCTCTGACGCCGGTGCTCCTTGGGGCAATGCGTCAGCGATGCGATTGTCGGCATCGATACCCAAACACGTGATCGCCAGCAGAACCAAGGCGAGGCAGCCAGAGACGACGATCGTTGGGGCGTGGCGTATCGAAAAGGCGGCCATGAGATTTGCAGCCCGTCCGGCTAAACGCGACGATCTCCCCAGCCCGATGCCTCGACAGAATGGAGTGGAGGCCAAAAGCGGCGTGAGGAGCGTGACGGCTGCAAAGCTGGCGATGGCCCCGGCGGCCGCTGCCATGCCGAACGTGCGCACGGCCTCAATTCGCGCCGCTGTGAGCGACGCAAAGCCGATCGCTGTCACAAGGCTCGTGAGACCGCAGGCCGCGCCGACGCGTTGCATCGCCCCGGAGGATGCGGCCAGAGGGTTCATGCCACGCCGAACACTGCGACGCATATCTTCAATGAAGTGAATGGAATCGCACGTGCCAACCACCAAGGCCAGCGACGGCACGACGCTGGTGAGGATATTGATAGGCACTCCCAAGAGCCCGAGAATTCCCATGGCCCAGACAGCACCAACAAACGGCGGCACGCAGGCAACCACAGTCGACCGTAGGCTTCGCGCTACAGTCGCGGAAAGCAGAACGGCCATCGCGAGCCCCAGCGAGTTGAAAATGAGCATGTCGCGACGCAGTGCCTGCGATGCTTGATCACGCAAGGCCGGAAGGCCGGTGAGTTGGAAGTTCAGGCCAGCCGTGCCTGTGCGCGCAGCGGCCAGCACCCCCTCAATCTGCCCCAACACGGCATTGAGGTGGGCGGAGGCATCGGCTTGGGCAGTCAGGCGCACCACCAACAACGAAGAAGATGCGTCGGCAGAGAGCAGGTGCCCGGCAATGAGGGGGTGGTTGGCGGCACGGTTTTTAGCCGCGGCGAGGGCCTCTTGATCCAGACCGTTGGGAGTGTGCGGAATGATCGGGAGCAGGCTGCCGGCCACCCCTTGGCGACGGACATCAAAAAGTGACCGCACCGTCTCCACGCCGTCGACGCGGGCCAGCGAGTCGCACAACTGCCGGAGTTCCACGAGCGCGACGCCTTTAAACAGATCACCAGAGTGTGCTGTTGCACGGACAATACATTCGCGGTCGGCATCACCAAAACGTGAGGCCACTTCATCGAGGAGCTGAAAGTCGCTGTCATTTCCACGAAGCAGGCCACGCAGGTCGTCGTCCATACGGAGCCGGGACAACCCAACCACTGCAAAAAAAGAAAGTCCGACTGCAGCTGCGAGGCTTACCATTCGCCACTGAGCGATGGCCGATTGGCGGGCGTGTTGCCAGCTCAATGTGTTGGATTGGGCAGCGTCTGATCCGCCGGCGACGTGATCAGGTGGAGTTCGTCTGGATCGACAATCCATGCTCGGCAGTTGCTCGCTTGGCAGCGGCAAGGAATGGCCGCGTCGGCAGGCCAACAATAATCGATGGAGAGTTCTTCGCCAGGCTCGATACAGCGGATCGTTTGCAGCCACAGCCGATCTTCCTGAGTGCCTAGTTCCTCATCAAACCAATAGAAGAGTTCGCAATTTGGATCACAACTATGATTCACGAAACGCAGCGGTGGGGCCGGTTCCAGCACCTTGCCGCACTGCAATTCCATGCAGTAGCTGGAATCCGCCGGATGCTCGTCCAGCACCGTTCCTTGGATTTCGCCGAGCACGATGCCAGACTTGAGTCTACGGCGGGCAAACACACCCGTGCCGACATGCGTTTGGCCCAGCCGCACGAGTCGCATAAGACGATCGCGTGGTGTTTCGAGAACCGGTGTATGGTGATGGGTCATGAGAAGAACTCTAACGATCACTCAGAGCAAGAGTCAACGATCTGTCTTGGACACCGGTCTTAGGGCGACTTCTTGTTGTGGCTATGGTGTCGCCGTGGTGCTGCTCCTCGGGTCGGTGGCCTGGGGCGTTGGTCCAGAGGCAGTGGACGGCGTGTCGCCACCTGCTCGCGCACGCCCTCGGCGGGCAACCCTCCGGATCGCCTGCTTCAATGCCGAAAATTTAGCGGTGCCAGGAGAGGATACCCGGCTCACTCGGTATCGATTTGATCCGGCGCGTCGGCGGCATTTCGAGCGCATTGCCGCAGTCGTTGAAACGCTTGATCCAGACATCATCGTGATTCCCGAGGTGCTTTCATCTATGGGAGTAGAGGCTCTTGTGCGGCTGCTCCACGAGAAAGGCAGACGAGAATTTCACGGATATCATGTCGATGGCCGGGATCACTTTTCAGGGTTTGACGTTGCCGTGCTCTCGCGGACCGAGCCAGACGAGATCGATGGCGCAAAAATCCATCTCTATGCACCACAGCGAGAGCAGGCATCCCGAGATCAAAAGCCTGCAGGGGATGTCGGGCCTGCTTCTGAGGATGCTTGGCTCCAGGAGTCGTATACGTTCACGGATGATCTCGGGAAAGAGCGTGTTCGCACGGCTGTGCTGCAGCGGCATGCGGTGGTGTGTTTCACGGTGCGGGGTCGCAAGATTGGCTTGCTTGGTCTGCACCTCAAGAGTAACCCGTCGGAGAGTGCGAGCAACGCCCAGCGGATGGCTGAAACGAGGATTGCCTGTGCGATTGTGAAACGAAAGATCGTCGCCAACGGCTATCTTCCTGTCGTGCTGGGTGATCTCAACGACTACGATCCAGACGTGCCAATGGCCGACTCCGTGCGGATGACTCAGACCACGGTCTTGCGCGATCTGAAAAACTACGATGATGCCACTGCGGGCGACGAGTTGGTGAACGTGGCAAAATATATTCCTCGCGTGGCCGATCGTTACACTTCCCACTGGGACTTCAACGAAAATGGCGTTGCGGATCCGGAGGATGTGTTTACGATGATCGACCACGTGCTGGTGCACCGGGAGCTTGTCCCGATGATCAGTCGCGTCTTCATCTGCCACGCCTTTGATCTGGATGTGTCCGACCACTTTCCTGTTGTGGTCGATTTCAGCCTCGATTGAAATCTGCGATCGTTCAAGCTGGAGACCCAGCGAGTGAGTTGCCTGCCGTTCGCCGCCCCCCTTGCCGGTGCTCCACCACGATCCAACGCGATCTAGTGTGATGCGGCGATCTCGCCGCGAACTCGTTCCAGCAGTTTCTTGGTGGCCAGAATGCCTTCGGGCTCAGAGAGTGTCTTGCCCTCGTATTCGATGCCTACCCAGCCTCGGTAGCCACCACCCACCACCAGCCGAAGCATCCGCTGGTAGTCTGTTCTCAACTCATTGCCTGCGTCGTCGAACTCGTGGCTCTTGGCGCTCACTCCCTTGGCGAACGGCATCAGTTCCTCGCATCCGCGGTAGCGGTCGTAGTCGTGAAAGTTGCCGAAGTCCGGTAACGTGCCGCAATTGCGCTTGTTGACCATCTGCATCACGCCCGCCAGCCAGCGTCCATTGCTGGAGAGTCCGCCTTGATTCTCGACGAGTACCGACATGTCCATTTGGCCTGCGTAGTCGACGAGTCGCAAGAGGCCGTCTGCCGCAAGTTTTTGCTGTTCCTCAAACGAGCCCTTGCTGGTTGCGTTGACCCGGATTGAGTGGCATCCGAGCCTTTTACCAGCCTCGACCCAAGGAAAATGGTTTTCAATCGCCTTGCTGCGGGCTGCTGCATCGGGGTCGCCGAGGTTCCCCAATCCATCGCACATGATGAGCACATTGGTGATGCCTTCGTCGCTTGCGCGCCTGCCAAGTTCCGCGAGATAAACGGCGTCTTTTGCCTTGTCCTTAAAAAACTGGTTCACGTACTCGACGGCATCAACGCCGAACTGCTGCTTTGCCGTTCGAGGAAAGTCGAGGTTGTCGAGAGTGCCAGCAAAGAGCGAGTGATGGAGTGACCACTCGACGAGAGAAATCCGAAAGAGTGGTGCGTCGATGCGCGGTATGGCATCTGCGTGGGCTCCAGCAGCGTGGGCACCTGCGACCGCTGCCGCGCCGAGGAAACGCCTCCGTGTGAGTGCGTGATCGTTCATGACGGCCTCCCGAGAGATGAATTTCAACGATACAGTCTGGAGACTCAAAAGAGAACCCCGTGCCACGGTCTCACCAGCGGTATTACTGGACGCAATCGGTTGCCACCCCCTGAATGTAATCCCGTGAACGGTACCGCCAGAGCACTGGCACAAGGAGGACGGTGGCCAAAGCCATGCAACCGGTGAAGAACCAGTAGTAGTTCTGCCCAGTGAGCACCGAATGGCCCGAAGCGTCTTTCGTGAGGGAGTTCACCAGCGCTGTAAAGAGATTGCCAAGCGAAACGCTCAGCAAGGAGAGGCTCATCACCAGCGACTTCATCTGTGGAGGCGCTTGAGTGTAGCTGAATTCGAGGCACGTGATTGATACGAGCACCTCGGCCGCTGTGATCACGATGTAGGCCAGGAGTTGCCATCCGACTGTCGGCCAGCAGGCCGTCAGTCGCTCGCCCATCCGATCGACGGCAATACCAGCGGCCACCACCGGGGCGATGAGGTCCTCTCTCCCGTCAGTGGCTTCAACATCGCGTGCCAGCGAGGGCAGACCCAGCTCCTTGATCGCCGCGGCTGTGGCAAGCCGGTCGATGTTTCCGGCAACCGCCAGCGGCGTAATTTCACTGCGGAACCGAGCCGCCTCGGCATCAATCCTGCCTTGCGCGTAGGCGGTGATAGCGAAGGCGATGACCGTGATGGCAAAGCCTGCCAGAATTTTTCGCAGTGGCGTGAGGTCGATCAGTCGAGAAACAGCCGGGTACAGCCCAACGCTGAAAAGTGGAATAAAGAGCAGCACCAAAAGGGGATTGACAGCCTGAATCTGGCTCTCGAGCCATTCCACGCCGAAGAGCCTACGGTCCATCTGCTGCGCCTGCTGAACCCACGCGCCGCCGGATTGGTCGTAGAGCGACCAAAACACCGCCACCAAGATATAGAGCGGCACCAACTTCAGAATCGCAGAGAGACCCTCCGGCCCAAATGTTTCGGCAAAGTAGCGAGGCCCACGCGGTGGAATGTGGATAAACCGCCGGCGTCCCATCCAGAAAACGAGCGTGGCAACGGCCATGAGAACGCCCGGAACACCAAAAGCCCAGCCAGGACCCCAGTGTTTGAGCAGCCACGGAGTCAGGAGCGTGGAAAAAAAAGAACCGAAGTTAATTGCGAAGTAGAACCATCCAAAAACTCGTTGAAGTAGGTGACTGTTTGCCGGGCCAAACTGATCGCCGACATGCGCTGAAACGCAGGGTTTGATTCCACCCGAACCGATCGCGATTAAAGCCAACCCCGCAAGGAGCCAACCCCTCGGTTGCATGGTCGCGGCAAGCATCGACTCCGGCATGTCCATGAGGCCGAGGCATAGGTGTCCGCCACAGTAGACAAGCGAGAGCAGCAAGATCGTAAGGTATTTGCCGAGAAAAGCATCGGCCAGAATGCCGCCGATGATCGGAAAGAAGTAGGCGCTTGCCACGAACAGATGCATCGACTCCCTCGCCTCTGTTTCGGTCATGAAGTCGGGCTGGCCGGTTGATGAGAGAAGGTGCTGCGTCATGAACACAACAAGGATCGTCTTCATCCCGTAGAAGGAGAATCGTTCGGCGGCTTCATTGCCCACAATGAATGGGATGCCGGAGGGCATCCCTTGGATGGCTTCTGGACGTGTGCGGAAGTGCGGGAGATTCATCGTGGTTGCCATCGTCGTGAAAAAGAAACAAATAGCCTGCAGTGAGCTGGAAGTCTGAGAGCGGAGCATGGACGATAGTGGTCCCAAAGACAATCCGTATCGTCAAAAGCGGAGCGTCGTGCGTGGGGTGTGCCAGTGGCGGTGGAATGTGCACAATGTCGCTCATGGCCCTCATGGCAGCACTCAATCCGATCCAGACTGCGAAGGCTTCTGAGAGTCTCCCTCACGGATTGTTGGTGGTCACGATCGACTGCCTGCCTGCTTGGATGCTCTCTGCTTGGGGAGCCACGTGGGTCGCAACGCCGTCGATGGATACTCTGGCCGCGAGGGGAATCGTGCTCGATCGGCTCATCACTCCTTCGCTGGATCCACGCAGTTCGATCGATGATCTCTTCGGTGGGTTTGGCAAGGGCTCGCTGTTTGACATCGCAGCGGCGGCGGGTTGGCGGACGGCCATCCTGAGCGATGATCGGGCCACTCCTGATCGGGTGGCCTTGGCTCTAGCGTGTGGTCAGAGCGTTGATATGTTGGAAGTTCCTGCTGTTGCAACTGGGAGCCCCGCTGCCAGGAATAGCGAGACAAATCTAGCGAGGCTTTTCAGTCAAGCCAGGGAGGTGATTGTCGCTGGCAACCACCAGTGTGTGTGGTGCCACGCCGGAAGTTTGGGCGTGTCGTGGGATGCACCAGACATCTTTCGCACGTCCTACATCGATGCCGAAGACCCACCTCCGCCGCCGGGTGCTGGAGTGCCATATTTTACGGTCGACGCCTCCACCAACCCCGATCTCGTGATGGGTGTTCGGCAGGTGTTTGCTGGGCAGTTAACGTTACTTGATTTCTGGCTCGGCAGACTGCTTGAGTCCGTACAATCGACGGCCGCAAACGGCAAGCATTGGGGGGTGCTCGTGATGGGAGTGCGAGGGTTACCGCTGGGGTTGCACGGAACCGTCGGTTGCTTGCCAGCATGCACGGATGCCGCTGGAAAAAATCAATGGTCGGGGCTGCCCTACGGTGAACGCGTCCACGTGCCCGCCGTGTTTGTTGATCCTGGTGGGTGGATGGCCTGCCAGCGATACGGAGGACTTGTCGTGCCCGCTGATCTGGGTGCAACATTACAGGACCTCATCGCCGCCCCGCGCGACGCATTATCCCGGCGGGGCCGCAGTCTCACAGCGCTGCTTGAGTCGTCGGACGTGCCGGCGAGAGATAGGGTTGTTGTCATGGCTCAGGATGGTGCGGCATTGATTACACCCGGATGGCATCTGCTCCTTGAGCGGCCGGAGGCGGCACAGCCGGCCCGATTATTTGCAAAGCCAGACGATTTTTTCGAACTTTCCGACGTGGCAAACCGGTGCCCGGGAATCACCGAAGAAATGCAGGCGGCACTTGAGTCGGCCTGGCAAGGGGACGTTGAGCGGGCGTGGCAAACGCCGCTCTCACCAGAGGCAATCGGCGGTCTAGCCCCGTTTTAAACCGTTTTTGTGAACGCGGAAACAGGCTTGGCCCAAGGGCGGCCCCCCCGCTATGCTCCCGCCCCCTCTGGCGTGCTTTGTGGCTCCAGAGCAGCGATTCAATTCCTCTCATTTTCCCGACTGCTGATTCTCTTGTGTACCGCATGCCACACCGCAGAGTTCCACCGTCGCATTCAGAATACCAGATGGACGTGAGCCTCCGATGGCTGGCATACGTCGCGGTGCTACTCACAGTCGTGGTGCCCTCGGGAGTGGCAGGCAGCGAAGCACCGCCAATCGACGAACCTCCGGTAGCCATTCGAATCGTGTGGGGAGGCGGAAAACCTCGCGCGTGGTCTGGCAGTATCCGTTTGATTCATGGACCAGACGAGGTGCCAGACACTGCACCTGATGCCGCAGGCCGCGCAGCGAGTGGTCCAGATGCTGGGCCAGCTATTGGACCAGTTATTCACATTGATGGCGGCCATCCGACCGGCGGCATCGACTGGCGAATGCTGTCTACCGAACCAGATGCAGGCGCGATGGTGCACGCGAGTGACGGCGCGATCATGATTCACCAATCCCGAGCCTGCGGCCTCGACGGTGTCGAAGTGGCAGTGGGCCAGTGGGAGCATGCGCGACTTGTTGTGCAGCTTGTGCCGGATGGTCAGCAGGCAGCGGCAACCGGGCTGGATGTGGCGGTGGCGGATCTGCTTTCTGCTCCCACGCAGCGATCGATCGACGGCGAAGGCAATCGAGTCACGCTCAAACGCGCGGCGGGTGATGAATTGCGAGTCACGCTTGAGGCTGAAAGCCGCGCAGGAATAGTCAGCGGCGATTCTGCGTCACTCGCTCGGCTCGCTCGCAGGGGGGCGACCGTCCGCCGTCCCGGGGAAACGGTGCGAGTGTTGGTGCACCCGTTGCTCCCATCGCGCTCGTCGGACAAAGTGGCTGTGGAACTGCGGGTGCGAGTGAAGGCGTCGCCAGGGGGCGGGGATGTGCATGCCCAAACAATTCTTTTGCATGAAGCCGATGCTGTACGGCCTGAGGCCATCGGCGTGAGCCGGCCGCCGCAGGAATTTTCTCCTGTGACGCTCGATGTGCCCCTGCCCCAGCGGGAAGGGGTCTACGACATCCAGATGGAGGCAGTCGAGCGAGGTGGGCTGCGTTGGTCGCGGCCGATTGTCTCACGCACCGTGCAGGTAGTGGCCGTCGCAGATGTGCCACTCGAGGAACCATCGCCGGCTCAATGGCGGGTTCTCTACGAGCTCGATCCAGGAAGCCCGCGCCTGCTCGAGCGTCTGCGGCGCATTCCTGGCATGGGCATGCCGTCGGTGTCTCTGCCAACCATGCCAATGCCGACCATTGCGATGCCGAAGCTACTGCATGTGCCAATGCCGCATGTGCAGATGCCGAAAATTCCAAGCGTTGGGGCGATGGTGCCCCGCATGAATGGTCTTTTGTCGATTGGTCACTCCAGTCTTGAGTCGCATCCGCTGGGTCCCGTGTTGCGACTGCCACCAGCAGCTTCAGCCGACGAACCAACGTGGGAGGGGATGGTGGTGGCAGTAACGCCCGGCATGCCACACGTGGTGGAGATCGATTATCCACCAGACCAAGATGCCATGCTTGGCATCAGTGTCCTGGAGCAGGAAGGAGCTGCTGTGCGGGAAACATACAGCGGCGGCTTTGAAGTTCTCAGGCCGCCGGTGCCGGTGTCCCAGGCGGGCGACGCCTCTGGGGTCGCACGGGCCGCTGCTGGAAGCCGGCACAGTTTTGTATTTTGGCCGCATACAAAAATGCCCTTGCTGCTTCTTTCGAATGCATCTCCGCGGCATTCAGCACTCATTGCCCGCGTGCGCATTCTGGCTGGGCCAACGTACCTCGCCAGCAATCGCCACTCCATACCGGCGGGTGCATCGCGTCGGGCCTACGCGTATATACATTCCCCGGACTTCTCGGCTTTTGGTGCGGTGCCCCGCGTGGAGTCGGGCGAGGCGCGGCCGCTCGCTGATTGGAATACATTTCTGATCGGCATCCGTCACTCTGCCGAGTGGATTTCGGCGCAGGGCGCAGCCGGCGCAATGGTGGGCGTGTATGGCGACGGAGCTGCGATCTGGCCTTCAGATCTCACGCACAGAGCACCGCGTTGGGACAGTGGTGGATCATTTGAGGGCACGCTCGATCCGGTGCCAAAGGATGTGCTTGAGATTTTATGCAGGGTCTACGCGAGGCAAAAGCTTGCCATCGTGCCCGCGATCACCTGCAACGGACCGCTGGCATCGCTCGAGGCAATCCTCTCGAAGCCGTCGCCTGCTGCCGCTGGAATCCTGTGCGTTGGACGCGATGGCAGGCCGTGCCGCACCGAGCGTGGAGCAGCAGTGCCTCGCTACAACATTCTGGATCCTCGGGTGCAGGCAGCCGCAGAGGATCTGGTGCGAGAATTGGCGGGCCGGCTCCGCAGTTCGTCCGCCGTCAGCGGCATCGCAATCGTTTTACCTCACGACGGATGGATCCACCTTCCGGGTGTAGCGTGGGGTTTGGATGACGCTACCTTTGGAAGGTTTATCGCTGCATCTGGCCCGAGGGCATGTGCGGCTGTCGAAGCAGCAGAATCCCAGTTGGATAAAGCAACCTCCGAGCCACAGCGATGTGCCCAGCGGGCTGTGCTCGTTGAGGGTCCACTGCGAGAGGCGTGGCTGGAGTGGCGGGCCGAGGTTGTCGCAGCGTTTTACGCGAGGCTGGCCGATGTGCTTGCCGAACACAATCCTGAATGGAATCTGCATGTTGTGCCGACCACGCTTTTGGCGGCAGGCGATGTGAGTGTCCGTTTTCGGCCCACGCTTGCCGCCGAGGCCGCCGATGCCGACGTGCTTCGCGAGATTGGGCTGGATCCTGGTAAGATCACGTCGCACGGCCGAATCATATTTGTTTCGCCACACGTCCATGCGGCCACTCACGATCTGGTTGAACGCAGCACAGTCGACAATTCCAATCGCTCGCTTTCAATACTCAGAAGCATCGCGCGCGCCACGCGGCGGGGTGTTGTGGTCGTCGAGCAACCCGCGAACCTACACGTGCGTCAGGTCCTGCCCCACGGTCCGTTTGGGGCAGCGGGGCTAGCGGCCCCGGTGCAGGTGTTTGCGGCTCGCACCGGAGACGCCCGCAGGCGGAGTATGGCCGAATCGATGGTGGCTTCAGATGTCGAGGTCGTCTTTGACGCAAGTCTGCTGTTTCGACGGGTGGACGACGACGACGATCTCTCGCAGCGTGCATTTGAGTCGCTGCCGACTGAGGGCTTGGATCGTCTGGATTCCGTCACAGCCCCACTCGTGATGCGTAGCCACACTGGCGAGTCGGGTACGTGGATATGCCTCTTGAATGCCTGTGGTGTGCCGTGCCGTGCCCTCGTGTCGTGGAATGGCCAGCCGTCCGGCGTTGTCGATGCGGCCAGCGGCACGGCATTGCCAGTCGATCCTACGGGTGGAACCGCTGTGGATTTGCGTGCTTGGGAGGCTCGCACGCTTGTCGTGGAAGGAGATCGAAGGGCCACGGCTGCTCGGGCCTCATTTGATCCTGGTGTCGAAGAGCATCTCAAGCAGCAGTTGGCTGGCCTGCGGCGACGGCGGGCAGTGCTCGAGATGCCGGTGCCACTGGCTGCGCTCGACAATCCGAGCTTTGAGCTGCCGGAGCTGGCTGGAGCGGTCACCGGGTGGGAGATTCTGGAGCCAACCCGGGGGAGTCTCGCATTGGCCGATGGCTCCACAACCGGCGGGGCCAAAGGGGCTATCTTCTCTTCGATCAACGGGCTTTCGACGCTCCGCAGCAACCCATTTCCGGCACCCGACACGGGTCGAATCAGTGTGGCTGTCTGGCTGCGAATTGCCGCCAACGAGCCACAGCCACCCCTGCGAATTGCGGTCGAGGGAATTCAAAATGATGTGGAATACTACCGCTTTGCTGTGGTGGGCCGGGGCGTTGGAACGATGCCGCTGGGGCCGGAGTGGTCACAGTTTGTGCTGCAGGTGGATGATCTTCCAACGCAGGGGATCGAGTCGCTCCGCGTGCGGATGGATTTGCTGGGTCCCGGACGCGTGCATGTCGATGACGTCAGGATTTTCGATCTGGCCTTCGATGAATCACAGCGGGTGCAGCTCACAAAGAGACTCGGTTTAGTCGAGCAACGACTTTCATCGAACGAAATTGGGGCGTGTCTGGTCGACCTCGACTCACATTGGCCACATTTTCTCAATGCATTTATTTCCGATGCTGCGGCCGAAGTGGCATCGAGCACTCCCCAGACCTATGCGGATGAGGGCACATCAACTGGTGCTGCAAACACGCCTGCCTCCACCGAAGTGAAGGCGCCCACCGCATCACCCGCAGAGCGTGCGGGCTTTGTCGATCGGCTGCGACGCTGGTGGCAGTGAGCGTCTGCCGTGCCCTTAGCCTGGGGGCCATGCGAGGCTCCGGCCGCCGAGCAGGTGGATGTGGAGGTGGTCAACACTCTGCCCACCGTCGCGTCCGCAATTGATCACGAGCCGATAGCCATCGTCGAGACCGAGGCGATGTGCTAGTTGCGTTGCCACAACAATCAGGTGGCCCATGAGCGGGTTGTCAGCTTCTTGGACGGCAGCCAGCGACTGAATCGGCTGCTTTGGGATCAGCAGTACGTGAACAGGAGCCTGCGGCGAGAGGTCGTGAATCGCCATGCAGAGTTCGTCTTCGTACTCGATCCTAGCTGGAATCGTGCGGGCAATGATCTTCGAGAAGACCGTGTCTGCCATAGCGAGGAATCTCCCTTACTCGGTGGGCTGAACGGGCGCAGTGGCCGATGGCTTGCGTGAGCGTCGGCGCGGGGTCCGAGGAATCGACCACTCCTTCGTGAGTGTTTCGAACACCTCGAGTGCCTCGTACCGCACCACATGATCGCCTTCGGGCATCGGTCCGATCAACGCACGAAACACCGGCGCTCCCCGTAGTGCAAGATCAGTGCTGCAGTCGTCAACGCCAACCTGCAGGTGCGTGCGCAGGATGCCTTCCGGCGAATCAAAATCATGGATCAGGAGTTCTCCGTCGGCGCCGCGCGTAACAACTCGCCAGGTATTTTTGGCCATAGTGTGTCTACTCCGTTGGAGAAAAAGGTCGTGCCGTGGCTAGACATCAGATCGGCACAACCACCGCGAGTTGTCCAGCCCGATGGGGATGGGACTGTCTCCAACGTCACCACGGGGCGTGCGCGTTAGAGCGTGTCTTTTCGGCACGAGCCACCCATTCGGACCTTGGAGCCCGTTGCGAAACCGTTGAAAAAGCCTACTGGGCCGCTGAACCCCAGCGTGCACGTCGAGTCGAGAAGGGGTGAAGGATTCCGATTAGGACTGCCCGGAGAGGGCCGTGACCATGGGCTTTTCGGTCTCCAATGGCCGGAGCGAACTCGGGCGAGCCAAGCGTCCAAAGTCGCATTCGATTGCGAGTTTTGCCATGCGCATGAGGGTCGGCATATCGAGGACGGGGCAGGGGATGTGGCCAGCGATCCGCGTTGTGTGCGAGTGGTCAAAGATCGGATCGTTTCGGAAATAGGTCTTGTAGACGTCGAGTTGCGACGACATGTTTTCGGCGAACCAGTTTTCATCGCACAGGCTGGAATCATCAGGTGAGGCACCATTTGAGTAAAGATTGACACCATCTTGAAGGAACTGGCCCAACGTGTGCATCGCCAACGGCTGGGGATGCGTGAGATGAAATGTCTGCCCCCGAGCCTCTGGCGTCATCACGGCGTGGGCTATCACTTCGGACACCCAGTCGACGGGCACGCAATTTTTCTGATCCGATGGGTTGAAGCCGAGCAGCGACATCAAAGCTGGGCTGTTGGTCGATCCTTTGGCCACTCGCGTGAGAAGTGTGTGAACAAGGCGCAAGGCAGCAAGCGGTCCATGATAGGTTGAGGTGTAGCCGGTGCGCGAGTCACCCACGATGATCGAAGGCCGATAAATTGTTGCCGTGGTGAGGTGGCCAGCAGATCGCACCTGCTTTTCTGCCGCGATCTTGCTCGACTCATAGTCGTTGCCAAAGGCCTGCCCGACGTCGAGATCGTCTTCCGAAACCGTGCCCGACCGGAGGCCGCACACATACGCAGTGGAAACATGATGGAAGTGCTTGATTCCTGCGCGTTCTGCAAGGTCTAGGACGTGGCTGGTGCCTGTGACGTTTGTGAGCCACGGTTCGGCGGCCCGATCGGCTCCCCGAAAACTTAATGACGCGGCATTGTGTAGCAGTTGCGAGCAACTGGCCTCAATCCAGTCGCACGCGGTGCGTCCGAGTCCACAGAGCGGTTGGCTCACATCGCCTTCCAGTACGAATGGCCGCGGTAGTCGCTTGCCCATCAGGTGCTCCCACGAACGCACGAGCATTTCAACGCGTTCTTGGGCCGAATGTTTGCGGTCGCGTCGCACCACGAGGGCCAAGGCACAGCCGTCGAGGAGGAGGTCTCGAACGAGATACGAACCCAGCAGACCAGTGCCCCCGGTCATAAGAATATGTTTTTGTGCAATCAATTTGTCTGTCGAGCAATCGGGCATGAATGAATCCAAAGGTGCTTTGAACAGTCGTGTATCAAAGTGCGTTAATCTGTGACCAGAAGTGGCGTGAGGAACGGCAAAACGTCTTCAGCATCCGCAGCCACATTTTCGGCAGTGTAGGTTTTGAGCAGTCAGGCAATCAATGGGCCCAAGAAAAGCACAGGCTTTTTGGCACCCAGAAAACTGCCGCCATTCCGGTTATGCATTGTGGGGTAGATCGGCAGGCGGATCTTCACACGCCAGGCCACCCGCAGCGTGTTGGAGTGCGTCTTGAATCATCAGAGCCATCGCAGCGGCCGCATTGGGTCCGAGGGACTGTGTGTCGCACAGAACAGCTATGTGTAACCGGCCGCCGTAGGTCGTTACACAAACTGCCGCTCGCGTGCCCGGCCGGATGGGAGGCACCGCCCACATCCCCGTGACTTGCAAATCGGCTGCCACGGCCAATGGACTCTTTGTTGCGACCAGCGTCGTGCGATATCGCTGCACGTCGGCCTGTCCGGAGTCGACGTGCCAACAATGTGGCTGGCGTCGGAAACGCTTGAAGATCTACTGACTGGACGAGAGTCAGCGGACTCGATCCACGCCAGAGGCGGCCTGGCCATTGAGGCTCCCGACGTGGCGAGCTGCGACGATGCGATGCAGATCATGAGGCAACTGACGACGCCGTTGGCGGCCCGGCACCGACCGGTTCAACCGGCATAATTGCGGCCCGTCGTCGGACGCGAAATGAAGTGGGCCCCGGTTGCAATTCATAGAACTTGAGTGGCAGACTGCGGATATCTACACTGTCGCGGTATCGAGGCTACCGACACCCATGATGTGTGTGAGTTTCACACACATGCGTCGGAACGGTTTTTGGAGGGTAAGCGAATTGGCCAGCGGTCTGACTCGAAATCAGATGTCCAGCAATGGATTGTGGGTTCGAATCCCATGCCCTCCGCTCTTGTATCGCCTACAAACCCGATGTCACAGGCACAACGGTGCCTGATCGCATGAAGACGATGTCGGCCGAAACCGCTGCGAGTTCGAGGCCCAGCAACTGTGCGACGGCACGGCGGTATTCGGTGAGCTGCGGCGAATAAAAGTTTGTTTTCTCGTGGAGTATCCGGCGGTGATCGTCAGCCAAGCAGTCGGGGCCAGTGCCCACGCTATCGAACTTAAAATCGATCACTTCGGCGGCTATGGGGCGGCTGGCGCGCGACCAAATGGTGAGCCGGTCGATGATACCGACGAGCAGGCCTTCTTTGTCCTTGAGTACAAAAGAATGCTCTCGCTTGAGAATAGGTTTGGCCGGGCCAGCCTCAGCACCGCTGGACAGAAATTTTTCGGGGAGCGTTTGATTTGGCTCCGCAAGCAAGGCCGCTACGGTTGGATCGTTACACATCATGCGAAAATTCGCCAGCAGTGAGGCGTGCTGCGATTCCAAGAGCGGATGCTGTCTGGCGATAGTTAAAAGTTCGGCGTCCGAAGGAATCTTGTCTGACCAGTCGAACTGCTCAATCCACGCATGCAGAAGAGTGCCTACATCCTTGGCTTCGCGTGAACCTGTGTCGAGAGCGGCTGCTGCGGTGACGGTGCGGCCGCCCTCGGCCGAGGAGGGCGTGCGGAGCGGCATCCCTCGCTGACGCATTCCTCCGGTGAGCGGCTTCAGTGAAAGTGAGGGAGTGATTGCCTCGCGTGATGCGGCCATGCCGTCGGCCGCCGTGTGGTCGCGTGGAGCTGGGCCGTGGTCGTCTTTGGGGTGGGGTTTCACGAGTGCGTCCGCCGCGGCATCGGCGAAGTGTCCTCGCATGTGGAGGCTCGTATTGGGTGGTGCGGCCAGCGAATCACTCAGCGTTGTGCGCAGGATGCCCGCGAGCGTTTTAGGGATCGTTTTTTCTGTCGCCATTGCCGGGCCGACGATAATTTCTAGGCCTTGGATGGCTCTGGTCATGCCCACATAGAGTGTGGCGATCGCTTCGCGCACGGTCGGATGCGATACCTCCTCGCTCACCGTCTGCCAGTCGTCGGGCAGGAATGCCCGGAAATCTTTTGGCACCGTCGCTAAAACCCGG
>Ga0194043_1000075_pt1 | contig 43453 bp, 40 predicted proteins | sample JunL4415m_MetaG_FD_161274 | JGI IMG/M metagenome (GOLD analysis project Ga0194043, IMG submission 161274) | Anoxic zone freshwater microbial communities from boreal shield lake in IISD Experimental Lakes Area, Ontario, Canada - Jun2016-L442-15m | ecosystem: Environmental > Aquatic > Freshwater >...
ACCTTGTTCAGGACCAACGCGCCGAGGTGAAAGTGACGCGCTTCCAATGCGTCGATAAAGAAATCTGCCTCGCGAGCGGGCAGCGTCTCAAGGGTGGTGACAACCATGAACGTCGTTCGAGGATCTTGCATGATCCGTTTGACTGACTTTGCCCGCTCGACGAAACCGTCGTACATCGTTTGGAACAACACAAAAAACTCGGCGATATCGGCCAAAAATTGCGAACCCAACACCCGATCGGCAACCAAGTAAAAAGGCTTTGACGCGGTGTTGTACAAGCGCGACTTGTAGGGGGCGATAAGCCAACGCAACAACCGACTCGAGAAAAAGTCCGCCATGCGATCAGGCGCCTCAAGAAAATCAATTGCGTTGCGCGTGGGCGGCGTATCTACGACGATCAGGTCGTAGCGACCCGAGGCGTGAATCTCGTAGAGGCGCTCCATCGCGATGTAATCATGGCTCTGCACAAACTTGCCGGTGATGTTTTGGTAGAGCGGGTTGGCCAAAATGGCTTCGCGCGTTTCCTCATCCGGCGCGTGCGTTCGCACGAGCTCATCCCACGACTGCTTCATGTCGAGCATCGCAGCCCAAAGTTCACCTTGGGGTTCAACTCCAGCTTCTTGAAACAGTGAGTGAGGAACCCGCGTTTCGATGTTGCCAAATGCTTCGAGGCCCAGCGCTGTAGCCAGTCGGCGAGCAGGATCGACTGTCAACACCAAAACCTTGCCGCCCAAGTGCGCGGCGGCCATCGCGGCAACGGCGGCCGCTGTCGTGGTCTTACCAACGCCACCCGACCCGCACGTCACGATCATTTCCTTCGACGCACACAATGCTTCGAGTGTGCTCCCGACTTTTGGTGAGCCACGCCGAGACGATGCTTCGTCACGCTTAGTCCGGCCCGAATGATCGCTGTTCCGATTCGCCATAGTCAGTATCCGAGTTCGCCCGCGAGTGCTTCGGCCATTGATCGAGTCGAACGAACGCCGTGCGCTCGATTGAATAGGTACGGCACATACATCACCGGAATTTCCGGCGGCAGCTCGTCACGAAGTCGATTCAAGTGGGTTGCCCGCGTTCGACGGAGCGTGACCGCGAGCTGCGCGGCATCCAGTACCGGCATGACATTGTCAACTGAACTGCCGAGCAAGCCGGCGAGCATTTCAGCTCCACTCGACTCATGCAGCGCTCGAAAGACTTGTTCCTCACCTCGGCCGAAGAGTTCTGGGAGCACCCGATTGACAATCACCGCTGCGACCAACACCTCAGTTTCGACTTTCAGCCTGGTTGCCAATTCGAGGGTCTCGCTTACTGGCATTTCCTCCGGAGCCGACACGATCACCGCCGCCGTCTGACGGGGGTCACTCAAAATATCAACCATCCAGCGCGTTTGGTCTCGAATCCGCCCCACCTTGACCAGTTGGTTAATCGCTTGTGGTGCCGCGAGTTGGCCGACGACATGACCTGTTGCCGACGCGTCTACCACCACCAAGTCATAGGTCTGCTCTCGAACTTCGTAACAAAGCTTCCCGATCGTCAAGATTTCTTTAACTCCGGGTGCAGCGTCAGCAACAAAATCGAACGTTCGGGCTACTGGCCCGATTCGACCCAACAGCGGCACTCGGAGTTGCAACTTTAAGTACTCACGCAGCGATTGTTCGGTGTCCATTGCCATACCGACGAGGTTTGGTGCCAGGTGGCGAGGCTCAAACGCCAATGGTCCCGATTCGAACGCGTCAGCCAAGTCGCCTTTCGCGTCTATCTCGCACACCAGCGTCCGTTTACCCTGCTGCGCGCTCAGTAATGCCAGCGATGCTGCAATCGTTGTCTTGCCGACTCCCCCTTTGCCAGTAACAAAGAGTAAACGTCGATCGAGGAGTCCTCGATTGTCGCCGGCGAAATCAGCCGAGGACGACATCGTCGATTCGGTCAGCTTGCGCCGAAGCCGACGCGCCGAGATGTGTCTGGACCACCGAGTTCGACGTAGGCGATCTTTGCCGACGGTACCGCGACGTCGCGACCCTTATGGTCGGTGAGCCACAAGATTTTCGAATCATCAGCGAGCGCTGCGTCAATCTGTTTTTTGATCTTGTCGCGGTCGGCATCTGCCGGAAGCTCAACATCGATTTCTTTGACGGTGTGGATGACACCGATGCGAACGTCCACGGAATTTCCTCCTGCGAGGCCGCATTGCGACCGGGTCGGGTTCGAATGTGGTGCGAGCGAGATGGCCATTGCACCTCGACCATCGTAGGCGCGGCAATCACCTACCCCACACAACTGCTGATCAGATGATTTTAAGCTGGGGGTTATAAACCCGCGTCGGGGCCAGATCGACCGCGATTTGGCGCGCTATCTCGCTGAACGCACGAGCGGCTTCACCTTCGGGATCGGCAACGACGATTGGGGTTCCGGCATCGCCGCCTTCGCGCAAGAGCGGTACTAGCGGAATTTTGCCTAGCAGTGGCACCTCAAGGCGTGCCGCGAGGTCTTCGCCGCCTCCTGCACCAAAAATCTCATAACGCTGGCCGTCATCACCGGAAAACCAGGACATGTTTTCAATGATGCCCTTAACTTCAAGATTGACCTTCTGAGCCATGAACGCCGCTCGTTGTGCAACGCGTTGCGCAGCTGGCTGTGGGGTGGTCACCACATAGACCTCGCCGCGCGGCAAAAACTGCGCTAGTGACAGTGCAATGTCACCGGTACCGGGCGGCAAATCAATGACCAAGAAATCGGGCTCGTCCCAAAAGACATCGGTCAAGAACTGCTCAAGTGCTTTGTGCAACATCGGTCCACGCCAAATAACGGGCTGATCTTCTTGGGCGAAAAACCCCATCGAGATGCAACGAACGCCGTGCGATTCTGGTGGAACCAACATGTCATCGATGACCACCGGCGGTCGCTCAACCCCCAACATTCTTGGAATCGAAAAACCCCACACGTCAGCATCAACAACAGCGACTGAATGGCCTTGTTGGGCGAGTGCTACCGCCAAGTTCGTGGTGACCGATGACTTTCCAACACCACCTTTGCCCGAGGCGACTAACAGGCATCGAGTTTTACTCGCGGGATCGGCAAAGGGAATGACGCGACCCTCAGCGTGACCATGACTCTCGTGCGTACCAGCCGTTGATGCCGGATCACCGTGAAGTTTTTGTCGAAGTACCGCTCGTTCGTCATCAGTCATGACGGTGAATTCGAGGCCCACGTTGTCAACGCCGTCGAGTGCAACGACCGCGCTCGTCACTCGATTTTGGATTTCCGCCCGCAACGGACAACCGGCAACGGTCAACGCAATCAACACATCGACCTGTGACCCCGCGATCGACACCTGACGAACCATGTCGAGGTCAACGATGCTGCGGTGCAGCTCGGGGTCTTCAACCGGGCGAAGGGCCTCGATCACATCGGCTTCATTCACAGACATCTAGTGCTCCCAGTGCAGCGTCGAGTGGCCCGGACTAGGCCCTCGGAGGTGATCGGCAAGGATCACCGGAATTACTCCTACGGAGATAGGTACAATACTCGGGTGGACCGACCACCACTCACCCCAACCGAGTTCTCGTCAGTTGTCACGGCTATCACCTCGGCCTTTGGCGACCCGACTCGCCGCGAGATTTACTTATTCGCGCGTGAATTACCCAATGGCGTAACCGCGGGAGAAGTCGCGCGTCGATTCGATCTGCATCCCAATGTCGCTCGCCACCATCTCGACAAACTCGCTGGCGGTGGCTACCTCGAAGTAAACGTCAACCGAGTCGACAATGCCGGTGCAGGGCGACCGTCCAAGCACTACCGAGTGACCGAGCAAAGCGTCGCACTTGAGTTTCCCGTTCATCATGATGACCTTTTGGTCTCGCTGCTCGGACGGGCCTTGGCATTGATCCCCCGGGAACAAGCCGAGATCATGGCCGAAGAAGTTGGTAACGAATACGGTCGACTCATGGCGGCGTCGCTCGGCGACACCACCGGCGGCCAACGCTCATTTCGATCTGCACTTCACGCAGTCGCCGACGGTTTAACTGCCCATGGTTTTGCAGCCCACGCGGAAAAGCACGGCAATGAATTGCGCATTGTGAGTGAGCACTGCCCATTCGGCGATGCAGCGATCGAGAATCCAGTGATCTGCGCCGTTGACCGAGGCATGGTTCGCGGCATGCTGAGCTCGCTCTACGGCGAGACCACCCCTGCGCTTGAATCGTCGATACCCATGGGTGATGAACACTGTGTGACCGCAGTCGAGGCGTGACCCTTCAGCTAACCGCAACCTCCCCCTAGGCTGCCAACATGGTTCGCCACTACCTCGATCATGCATCGACGTCGCCGCTACGGCCACAAGCGCGTGCGGCAATGGTGGAGAGTTTGGATCAGTTCGCTTCGCACACCGCCGCTGACCCAAGCCGCATGCATACCGAAGGTATGACCACGCGCGTCGCGCTCGAAAATGCCCGCGCCCAGGTCGCCGAACTCCTCGGGGCGACGAGTCGCGAAGTCATCTTCACCAGTGGAGCCACAGAGTCGATCACCATGGCCGTTTGGGGTGCCCTGGAGCGAGGTCGCCATCAACCACGTCGAAACCACGTCGTTCTGAGCGCGGTCGAACATTCCGCGGTGCGCGGATCTTCAGAAAAATTTGCCGGGCTTGTGGGTGGTGAGGTGAGCATCGTCGGAGTCGACAACCACGGACGTATCGACCCAGCGGAGGTGATCGACGCGGTTCGGCCAGAAACGATTCTGGTGCACATGCAGTGGGGCAACCATGAAGTTGGAACACTGCAACCGCTGGCGGAAGTCTCGCAGCGCTGCAAAGAACTCGATGTGTTGATGCATGTCGATGCCGCACAGGCCGCCGGTCGCGTGGCGATCGATTTTGCCAACATGGATGCTGATTTGGTGTCCGTGAGTGGGCACAAGTTTGGCGGCCCACTCGGAACCGGAACGCTTCTAGTGCGACGAGGGCTTCGCATTGACCCGATCATGGTCGGGGGCGAGCAAGAGCGTTCGCGCCGGGCCGGGATGGAGAACATTCCAGCTTTCGTAGGACTCGGTGCCGCATGCCTCGCGCTGGCGACTAACGATCAGCTGGATCACGAGCAGTTGTTGACGCAGCGCCTGACTCAGCGAGTCATCGATGCGGTCTCAACCTTCGATGGCGTTTCAGTCCTTGGTGATCCACTCCATCGTCTGCCGCAAATCGTGTGCCTCGGCATTGACGGAGTCGAACCCCAGGCCGTGTTGTTAGGCCTCGACCAAGCAGGGATTGCTGTTCACTCGGGCAGCGCGTGCGCATCCGAAGGACTTCAGGACTCCCCCGTTTTGGCCGCCATGGGCGCTGATGCACACCATTCTTTGCGAATTTCGCTGGGCTGGTCATCAACTGACGCAGATATCGACGCGCTGCTAACGGCACTGCCCGACGTGCTTGCTCACCTGCGAGCGTTAGGCAGTCGCCCGTAACGGCTTCTACCCAGTCGGTTATCCACGGTCCGACTCCATGCGCCTCGTACCATCCGTCAATGCCAGACGATCAGGCCAACAGCATCCCCAGCCTCGTTGACGATCCCGTCGACGACGTGATCACTACGTTGCGCGACGACCTTCTCGGCGGCGATGGTTTCCTCGTTGTACTCCTGCTCACCATCGCAGCAGTAATCCTCATTCCCATTGACGGCGCATTTCGCGGTGGGGCCATCGTCTCGACCGTCGTCGGTGCCCTCTTAGTGCTTACGACATTGAGTCGTTCAAGGGTGTCCACAAAGTTCCGTGTCATCGGAGGAATCATCGTTGGACTCTCGGTGACCCTCGCACTCATTTCAGTCATTAGAGACATCCAGCCAGCAATAACGCCGCCGACTGGATTCAACAAATTGCTCGTTTCAGTTGGCTCATTTTCATACTGCGTGGTGCTCGCGCTCTGCTTTCCCGCCATCTTGCGTCGCACCTTTGCCCACCGCAGAGTCACCCTCAATACGGTTGCCGCGTCACTCGCTGCCTATTTGCTCCTCGGTCTGATCTTCATGTCAATGTACCGATTCGTAAATATCGTAAATGGTCCGTTCTTTGTGCAACCGAATGTCAATGGTTTCACCTTTGAGTATTTCAGTTTCGTCACGCTCACCACGGTTGGCTTCGGAGATTTCACCGCAGCGACTGACGCCGGCCGGGCCGTCGCCATGTTGGAAGCACTCATTGGGCAAGTCTTTTTGGTAACCATTGTCGCCTTAGTGGTCTCGAATCTTGGCCAGGGCTCAAGTTCTCTGCGAGGTCTCACCTCGCCAACAACGAACGCGGTCGGCCCCAACCCTGAAGCAACAATCGAATCAAGCGGCGAAACAAGCACGGAACCACGCTGACCAATCGCTCGGTGCATCCATGTTCAGTCCACGCACTACGGTTGCTCAGTGGCCGTTTACCTAGTGCGACATGCTCATGCGGGCAGCAAGTCCAATTGGGACGGCAATGATGCTGCAAGGCCACTCAGCCCCAAGGGTCGCGAGCAGGCTGCCGGCATTGCCGAGCTCATCGCTAGAGTTCACATCGATCGAGTCCTTTCGAGCCCCGCGACTCGATGCATCGAAACTATTGATCAAGTCGCCCTCGACCACGGCGTAGTCGTCGAGACGGAACCCTCACTTGCTGAGGGCGCAGACCTGCGCCAATGCATCGACGTGATCTTGGCATCGGGCTCCACCAACCTCGTGATGTGCAGTCACGGCGATCTCATCCCATTGGTGATTCGCCGGCTGCGCTCCCGCGGGATGATGAGCGCAGATTCCGCGCTGTGCCAAAAAGGTTCGGTATGGGCACTCGAAGTCGTCGACGGCGAAGTCGTCTCAGGCATCTACCACCCGCCGACGCGATCCTGATCAGTTCACGACCACCAACTCAATCGATACCAACGCTGACAAATCGGGCGATTGGACTAGGAACCGGCTGCCGCGACTTGAGCCTCCGTCTTTTGTCGGAACGTCTCAACCGTGCTGGCCATGAAGTCAGGAATCTGCCCCGCCGGGACGCTTGCCAGTGTTCCCAATGCCTCTTTGGGTAAGCCAAGGTCGCCTTGGAGCACGGCAAGAAAAACGAGGGCGGTGCCGTCGGTCGGTTCTATCTGCAGCGCTTGGTGAAGTGATTCCAGCGCCTTTGCATCAAGGAGCTGGCGATTTGCACCATCGGTTTGAAGCGCGACGAGCCGCAACATCCATCCACGAAACGACAGCGCCTCGACATTCGTCGGATCGATTTTCAAGACTTCGTCGTAAGCCTTGATTGCATCTGGATAGTTACGGGTCTGCTGCAATTGTCGCGCCGTCATTAATTGATCACGAGTGCTTTGGCGAGTTCCTCCGGAAACTGTGTCACCGGCGGTTCGCTGGCCAGCCGAGTGCGCGACGAAAATACCAGCCCCGATGGCCACGGCAATAACAACTGCTCCAACTATGACTCGCCGAGCCAACGACCACCGGCCGAGACGCGACGCACTCAAAGCATGATGAGTCGCGATAGCACGGATAACCGCAGCCGCTCGTGCGGTGTAATCGTCCTTCAATGCTTCATAGTCGACGTCATCGATGTCCATCGCATCGTGTTCCGCATCCAAGTCGCGAAGCGATCGCAACAAAAACGTCCGTTGTTCTTCTAATGCAGCTAGTTCGTCTGCGTTAAGTACTCGTTCATCGAGAGCGGAGGCTTGGAGATCAACACCATGAGCCTCGCTGGAGGCCGCAGGCGGCGCACCTGGCGGTTTTCCTCGGGCGCCACCAGACTTAGGAGGCTTTGAAGCGGCAAGCCGGGCCGCTCGAGCCGCAGTGCCGCGGGTCGATGGGTCCTGCGACGATGCGCCAGACACGGTCAACGACCGCTTCCCATTTCAGGATCGAAACCCGCTGGGTCATCAAAGCTGACGCCGGTGCCATCACCGTCAGCGAGTGCTTGATCCACCAGCGCACGATCAGCCTCAGTAGCGCGAAGATCGCCAGTTACTTTCCAGCGCCTAAACGCCACGGCAAGTCCGGCGAAAGCCAACACAATCAACACCACCGGTAGTACCCAGACCAAACTGGTGACTCCACTTCCTTGGGGTGTCAGCAGGATGAATTGGTCATATTGGTCCACGTAGGCTTGACGAATCTGATCGTCGGTTTGCCCTTGCTCAATTCGTTTCGCGATATCGATGCGAATTTGCTGGGAGATCGCCGCATCAGATTCGGCGACTGACTCACCGCTGCATTGAGGACACTTAATCGTTCGGCTCACATTCAACAATCGATCCGCATTCGTCAACGGCCGCGTCGTGCCAATAGTGCCAACCGCCAAAGCGACTACGACGACAATCGCCAGCGCAATCCACGATCCCCACCTGCTGAGAAACCCCCGCTTGGTCGTTGCCAAATGATCGCCAGCACCCGCATTCGGTGAACTCATGACGCTGAGGCCGCGGCGCCACCGTAGGAGGCGATAACCGAATCCAGAGCCACCGCCGTCACGCCTTCAAACTTGGCGACTACCTGCCCCGTTGGACTCACCACATAACTTTCGGGAACCGCCGTCACCCCGAAACTCAATGCGGTCGAACCCGTATCACCAACAACGACGGGCCAGTTTCCGCCCGCGGTGGCGAAAAACCGACGGACATCGGCATCTTTGTCCTGGAACGCGACGCTAACGATTTCAACATCCTTTGATCCCGCGTGCTCAGCGGCGAACTTGACCAACTCTGGTTGCTCAACCCTGCAGGGGGTGCACCATGAAGCAAAGAAATTCACGACAACCCACTTACCCTGATGCAAGTCAATGTCATAGGACGCGCCATCCAACGTCGTGCCAGCAACCGCCGGAACAACTTGCCCAACGATCTTTGCCGACGGCTGTCGTTGATCATTGGTCTTTCCCGTTGCGAGCAACACCACCAATGCGACAACCACAATGCCAACCGCAATGGCGGAGTTGCGCGCCATGTGCGATCGACGAGCGGGCTCAAGCATTGCCGCGTCAACGTCGCCGTTGGAATCACTCATCACGAAATCTTGACCGACGATGATCGAGTTTTGCGGTCACCGATCGGAGCTGACACGGCCTCAGTCCCCCGACGACGGCCCCGGGGGAACGCGGCAAGCAAGGTGCCCGCGGCCATGATTGCGCCCCCAATCCACAGCCACATGATCAGCGGCTGAATCGTGACCCTGAGTGTTACTGGGTTGTCTGGTCCATCAGGGACCTCCAACAAACTCAATGCAATGTCGGTGCGAAAGGTCGACTTGACCGACGGCGTTCCTACGACACTCGAGCCGAAGGTGTATTTACTAATGCCCGGCGAGTACGGGCCGCTCCCATCGACGAGGACCAACGCCTGAGTTTGAACTTTGTTGGAATCGACAACTTCATTCATGCCGACATAGGTCAGTTGATGGCCAGCAAAACTCGCGGTGTCACCCGGTTTAAGAATGAATTCGTTTTGGCGCACATTGCTTGAACTCGCAGCAAATGCCACTGCGATCACTACCACCCCAAGATGGACGATCATGCCACCGTTCGCGCGACCAACGAGCCCTCGCCAACCTTGGCGACGAGTAGCGAGTACCAATTGGCGCCCCGCTGATCCCGCCGCGAATCCACCGAGGCCGAATGCAAGGAGCGCGGCAAATCCACGTTGGCCAGCAAAGACGCCGAGCACGATGCACCCAGCACCAATCCATGCCGGCCACAGCAAACGATGACGCAAGAGTTCGCCACTCGCCTTGCGCCACGGCAACACCGGCGCAACCGCCATCAAGAACAGCAATGCGAGGCCAATCGGCATCGTCATTCGATTGAAATACGGCACACCCACCGAGACGCGCTTGCCGTTTAACGCTTCGATCAATAATGGAAAAACCGTTCCGAGCAGCACGACAAACGCGAATCCGGCGAACAGAACGTTGTTCGCCATAAACGCTCCTTCGCGGGAGATCGGTGAATCGATTCGACCGGGTGACCGCAGTCGATCGCCACGCCATGCGATCAATCCCACCGTCACTGCCACAATGAGGGCAAAAAATCCGAGGATCGCCGGACCAATGGTGGACGCGCTGAATGCATGGACACTGTCGAGTACGCCGGATCGCGTGATGAAGGTGCCAAGAATGGTGAGTGAAAACGTCGCGCATAACAGCGACAAGTTCCATACTCGCAGCATCCCCCTTCGTTCCTGGACCATGACCGAATGGAGGTAGGCCGTTCCGGTTAGCCATGGCAAGAACGACGCGTTTTCAACGGGATCCCACGCCCAGTAGCCACCCCAACCCAGCACTTCGTAGCTCCACCATGAGCCGAGCACGATGCCGACAGTCAAAAATCCCCAGGCGATAAGCGTCCAACGGCGAGTCTCGACCAGCCAGCCTTCGCCAACCCGGCCAGTAACCAAAGCAGCAATCGCGAATGCAAACGGAACGGTGAAACCGACATAACCCAAATAGAGCATCGGCGGATGGAAAGCCATAAGCGGATTGTTCTGCAACAGCGGATTCGGGCCAGGGCCGTCGAAACCGACCGGGGGAAGGAATGACTTAAACGGATTGGCGGGGCCAAGCAATAGGCCGAAAAAGAAAATGCACACGACGAACATCGTCAACAGGGCCCAGCCGACTAGCGGATCGGTGAGTCGATCGCGAAACTTTCGCCCGACGAGTGCGGTGTATCCCGCGAGGAATAACACCCACAACAAAATCGAACCTTCAAGCGCTGACCACAGCGTCGCAAAGTTGAAGAGTGCCGGAGTTCGACTGCTTCCGTGTTCTGCCACAAACGAAACGGTGAAGTCTCGGGTAATCAGTGCCCTTTCCATCGCGACGAATGCCATCACCGCAGCGAGCAACACCAGCCACGTATAGACCCGACCGAGACGCAACAGGTCAGGTCGGCCGCGCAACAATCCAACCGCGAGTGTGAGCACGGCGGCGCAGGACGCGACAAGCCCGAGCACCACGCCGGCAGTACCAAGGGCAAGGTTCATGGCACGATCGACGAGGTCGGTACCTGACCGCCATCGGTCGCGGCTTTGAGGCGATCACCATTCTTGGCGACATAGTTCTCGTCGTGCTTGACCAGCATTCGATCACTGTCGAATCGCTCGCTACTTGCGTCCCAATGACCTTCGAGAACCACTGGTTCGCCGTCTTTGAACAATTGGGGTGGATCACCTTGGTGAGCGACCGCAACTTCGGTCCCATTGAATGTCACCTTGAACGACACGCCGGTTCCGTCGCGCAAAATCGTGCCCGGCTCGACCGTGCCCTGCAGACGAAATCGGTTTGTTCCTAACGTCGGCTTGTTGGTGACCGCTTCGTCGGCGTTATAGAAAAATGTCGTCGCAGTATTGAGTGCTTGGGCCGCAATAAAACCGACGCCAGCGACTACCAAAATCAGCACCACAATCGGTGCCCACTTCCGCCGCTTCGCTCGCGGCGATCCAAGGTCGCGTCGCGTCGCGTCCTCGACATCGCGGGGTGTCAGGTCGAGACCAGTGAGCGAACCATCTCCGATCGACGCGGCCGGATCTGAGGCAACACCATCTGCATTGTCAGTCATGACCACCGCCGCAGCGACGGGGGCAATCGACGGCTCAATGTTCGGCCCCGCACGAGGATCCACGCGCAATAGCCAACGAGCGTGACCGCGGTCAGTCCGAATGCAAGTGCGACATAACCCCAGTTGCTCATGGCGCAGTCTCCGCGGGTCCGGTGGCTTCGGCTCGACGCTCGGCAATGGCCAAGTCGAGTTCATGGGCATCAAGTTGAGTTTCGATCCAAGTCAACCGCCAGCGATGAATCACCAGCCAAACAAAAAGCATGGCGACCACCACCATTGCAACCACCAAGGTGACCGCCATCTGGTCATGAATTTTGGGTTTGAGCGTATTGAGAATTGTGGTTCCTTGGTGAATGGATCGCCACCAAGTCACCGATCGATTCACAATGATCACGTTTGGAAACAACAGCAGACCAACGATTGCTGAACGCTTCGACCGCGTCGCCGCGTCTGCTTGTAACCGACGAACGGCCAAGTACCCCAGCAACAACAACAACAACATCGCAGTCGATGTCAATCGCGCATCCCAAACCCACCAGACTCCCCACGTCGGGCGACCCCAGATCATGCCGATTACCAGCGTCAATGCAGTAAAGACCATTGCTACTTCAGCTGAAGCCGCGGCCGTGATGTCCCACCACTGCGACTTCTTCCACAAATACATCACGCTGCCCAGCGACGTCAGGCCACATCCGACATACGCCATAGTCACGATCGGAACATGGATATACAGAATGCGAACCACGTCGCCCATGTTTTCGTCTTGCGGACTCGACACCAGCGCCATGTAGGCAGCCAGAGCCAAACCCATGATCGTCGCGACTCCAAGGATGCGCGTCGCACGCGACCCGGTACCGACAGATTCCACTTCGGATTTCGTGTTTGGTGTATCCATCACGATTCCTCCAAGAGCGGACCAAAACCAAACATTCCGAACACCATGTATGCGACTGCAAAGACCGCGAGCAAACCCACCCACGGCCAACCTTGATCAATGGTGTCGCTTCGTGCCGCTTCAAACGCGCGAGTCGAGCCGATAAGCACCGGCGCCAAAACCGGGAGCAGCAAGAGAGGAAGCAAGGTTTCTCGCACCCGAAGGCCAGCGGCAAGCACGCCGTAGAGGGTACCGGCGGCCGCGATACCCGCAGTCGCGGCGACACAAGTGGCAATTACTAACAGCCAGTTTCCGCCATGGCTGCCATACAACAGCACGACTCCCGTACCTAAGAGCACCTCAAGCAAAGCCAACTGAGTGGCAATGGAGAGCACCTTTCCTAGATAAATGCCTGCCGGATCAAGTCCAGAAAGCCGCAGCGCATCACGGTTGCCGTCGGACGACTCAAGGGCAAAGGCACGCTGAATCGCCAGGAGTGCACTGAACAACACCGCGACCCAATACAGGCCGGGAGTCGCACGATCGAGCACGCCACTGTCAGGGTCGAGCGCGAACGCGAACAGGATCAACATGAGCAGCGCGAACGGCGCAATCTGGTTCAGCGCAATGCGCGACCGAACCTCGATACGAAGATCTTTTCTCGTTATGAGCCACGCATCACGCAACATTGCTCACCCCGCCAGCCACGGTGACGACTCTGCCCGCGAGCGCGTTGGCCCGACCCCGTTCATGCGATGCGACAATGACCGTCGCACCCGATTGCGAGGCCTGACGAACCAAGCCGTCAACAATGTCGCGGGCTTCGCTGTCGAGTCCGGCGTGCGGTTCGTCCATCAGCCACAACTCAGGACGGCGCGCGACCATCGTGGCGATCGACACTCGTCGACGCTGACCAGTCGACAAACGAGCGACCGCAACATGACGCAATCGACCAGAAAGGCCAAGAGCGACGAGCGCTGCCTCGGCATCGACTGGTTCAGTTCGGGCAGCCTTGGCCCAAAAGCGAACGTTGTCGTCCACAGTCAGTTCGTCATAAAGCATGGTGGTGTGGCCAAGCAGGCCAATGTGGCGACGCACTGACCGCCGATCGGATCGCAAGTCGTGACCAAGCACCACCGCTTCACCCGACACAATCGGGACTAAACCGGCCAACGCACGCAACAACGTGGTCTTCCCCGCCCCGTTAGCGCCTTCGAGCAGCACAACCTCTCCCCGTTCGACGTCAAGATCAACACCGGCGAGTGCCGGGAATCGGCCGATGAGGGCAACGGCGGAGCGGAGGTGGACGGCGGGCTCCATGGGAATGAACGAGGGTACCTGTGGCTGGTTCAGCGAACCAAGGCGGGAGCATTCGCACGCTCGCGATCAAGCCATCTGGGGCGCGAATTTCTGGGCGAACCTACGAGGGCCCGCCGACTCACTATCGTGCGGGCGTGACATTCACCCAGGGCCTTGGTGTCGTCGGACGGTTCATGATTCGTGCCGGCACGCTCATTTTACTGTTTGTCGTCTTTCAGCTCTGGGGCACTGGCATCCATACCGCGCAGGCCCAGGACGACTTAGGTCGCGAGTTCAAGTCAGCACAACAGCAACTTGAAGGCTCAACTCATCCAACAACCTCGGTCACCACTGGTTCGAGTTCACCTGTTGCTCCCCCAACTCCAGCCAGTGCCGATTCGATTCCCGTCCCGGCTGAAGGTGCACCAATCGGCGTCATAAGCATTCCGCGCATCGGTGCCGACTTCTACATGGTCGAAGGCACGGATTTGCGATGGCTCAAAGAAGGACCCGGCCACTTCGCTGGCACGCCGATGCCGGGTCAAGCAGGCAATGCGGCGATCGCTGGCCATCGAACAACCTATAAAGCGCCGTTTAATCGCATCGACGAACTTGAACCGGGCGACAAAATTTCGGTACTTACCTTGCAAGGAACCTTTACCTACGAGGTACTGCCACAAGCTCCAAGCGATCCAGGAGGACCCGCCCTCGGTCATCGCATCGTGAGCCCGAAAGCAATTGAGATCTTGGACAACAAAGGTGATAACCGACTGACCCTGATGGCGTGCCACCCGAAGTACAGCGCGAGCGAACGCATCGTGGTCGAAGCAAAGTTGGTTGGAAACCCCGCACCAGGCGCTCCGTCGGTCGCTCCGGTAAGTGGCACGAGTTTCTCAAGCGTTGGACTCGCCGGCGGCGATCAATCGGCACGACAGGCCGCCATTTTGTGGTCGGCACTGGCAATGTTGATCTGGTTCGTTGCGTGGTACATCTCAAAGTTTCGTTTGCGCAGCTGGTGGCGAATTATTCCGTATGCGGTATTGATCCCATTTTTCACCGTTGCGCTCTATGCCTCGTTCGAAAACATCACCCGTCTGTTGCCTGGAGCCTATTGAGGTGGTGGGGTACCACGTCGCGACAATCCGTCGTTGGTTAGACCGCAATCCAGGCCGCCAATTCGCGGCGGTTGCCATCATGGTGACCCTCGCGTGCGCTCCAGCATGTTCAAGTAGCGGATCAACCGCGGCAGAGGTCACAACCACAACAATCGCGGCCGAGCCGACAACGACCACCGAAGTGCCGCTGTCGGGCGGAAAATCGTTCTCGGTCTATGTCCCCACTGTCGGACATTGTTTCGATACGCGGACTGGCGAAAAGACTCCAACGATTTATCTCGACCTCAATTGTGACCTTCCCCATCGCAGCGAAGTCTTTGCCATCGCCAACTACTCAGGCAAGGATTGGCCTGGCGTGCCGACGTTGGAATCGTTGGCGAAAAGTGCGTGCCCTGCTTCATGGGAGGCCTATGTCGCTAAGCCTTATGAAACCTCAATGTATGAATTGAACTACCTGCTTCCGCAGGAATCAGCATGGGGCAATGGCATACGGCACGTGATCGGATGTTTGATTGAACCGCCCGGATCAGGTCGCATCGCCGGTTCCGCGAGGGGCACCGCGCGGTAACCCAATCATTAATGGGCTCACTACGGAAACGACGGGGCCTTACATGCCGCGAAATTCCGGCGGCCGGCGATCCCGAAATGCCGCGAGGCCCTCTTGAAGGTCAGCACTCGACCACGCGGCATCGAATGCATGGCGGTAAGTCGTGCTCCACTCACCGACTACCTCAGCCTCGTTGAGACCAACTTTGAACCCAGCAACAGTCAACGGCGCGAGCGCGCCGATCAATTCAGCCCAGGCCATCGCATCGGCGACAAGGTCACCGGGAGAAGAAATTCGTTGGACGAAACCAAGTTCGAAGGCTTGTTGGCCTGAATAGGTCTCGGCCGCTAAGCACATTGCCCGAGCCACTCCCTGGCCAACGAACCCGATGAGGCGCTGCAATGTCCATTGGTCGGTCATCAGTCCGAGTTTCGCCGCCGGGATCCCAAAGGTCGCACCAGCAGTTGAAACCCGCAGGTCACTGGCAACCGCGAGTTGAACCCCGGCGCCCAATGCGACACCGTCGATCGCGGCAATCGAGACAAACGGAGCGGTTCGCAATCCATCGAGCAGGCGATGAAGCGCCTCGATAAAACGGTCATCTTCGACCGTGGTGAGGTCAGCGCCCGAGCAGAAATGCCCAGCCGTGCCAGTAAGAACCAGGACGCGAGAGCCAACCGATCGCGCATGGTCGAGGGCGGAAAGCAAACCATCCACTGCATCATGGTCGAGTGCGTTGCGTCGCTCTGGCCGATCAATCGTGACCTCGGTGACGACGCCGTGCTGGTTCGTGCGTATCACGTTCCGGTCCACTTGGGGGCGCGCTTTTCGATAAAAGCCGCGATGCCTTCGGCGGCGTCGTTGGTTGCGGCGTTCACCGTCAGCAATGCATGAAGCAATGGGAGAGCTTCTGCCGCGGCTTCATCCCAACAATCGTAAAATGCCTGCCGTCCCAGTCGAAGGATCGCTGGAGACTTTGATGCCAATGTTGTCGCGAGTTCGTCGACAACCTGATCAAGATCAGCCGCAGGAACGACTCGAGTGACGAAGCCAAGTCGATCGGCTTCTGCCGCATCAACCCGCCGACCCGTCATCATTAATTCGAGTGCCTTCTTGGGCGGCATCGACCGGACCAATGGCACGGTGATCATGTAAGGCCAGAGGCCAACATCGATTTCGGGAGTACCGAAAACCGCAGTCTCTGACGCGATCACGAGATCGCAAGCGAGCGCCAATCCCATGCCACCGGCAAGCGCGAATCCATTTATCCGGGCGATTGTCGGCATGCCGAGATTCCAGAGGTCGTTGAATAACGCGGCGAGTTCGCCTCGTAAATCATGCTGAGCCAGATGTCCCGCACCGGCGGCCATACCGGTCAGGTCAGCGCCGGCACAAAAAGCTTGATCCCCGGCTCCAGTAATCACGACAACTCGAGCTGCGTCATTGGTTTTTACTTCTCGAAGCAGGCGTCGCAGCTCGATAAGCATGTCCCAAGACAGCGAATTGCGCTTGGCCGGACGATTCAACGTGAGCCGGGCGACGCCATTGGCGAGATCAAAACGAATGTCCGGCAAATCCGACGAATCATCCGATTGCCCAGTCGCAGGTTCAGCACTTTGGGGTTCAGCCATCTCCGCACCGTACTCAGAGCCGAGGGTACGGGGAGGTACTCGCCAAAGATGGGCCCCAAGGATGGGCTCCAAGGTGATTCCGATTGCAGTGGATTGGCGATTTCGCTTGATTTTTGAAGTCCCGAGCCGAAAGATGTCGGGAGACCAATTAGCGTTTGGATGTCATGACTGATTGTTGGCTGGACAAAATCGCGCAATCTAGGACCACCGTCGTTATCGACGAACGTCCCTTAATGCCCCGAACCAGCTCCTGGATTTCAGAAGAAATCATCGATGCATCGATCGCTGAAGCTGCAGTCAACACGCAACTTCCATTGTCCGAGAGTTACCACCGACGAGTGCTAGTGCATAGCGATGACGCTGCGATTGTCGTCGATCCTCAAGCAGGAGTCGTCTATGCCAGCCCTGCTATTGAACGAGTTATAGGCATATCTCCCAATCAATTCATGGGTCGATTGGCAGCCGAATTCGTGCATCCCGATGATGTGCCAATCGTCCTCGCGAAACGCAAGGAAGCGTCGATTAACGGCTATAGCGGTCCCGCCGAAATACGCGGGCTTCATGGCGATGGCACCTACCACTGGTTCGATGCCGAATGGTGGCGCCTTGCCGAAGACAACTCCGAACGTGTCGTCATGCACCTTCGCGCCGCGGGCGAACGACGCGCCGCAAAAGCTGCCCTCATCCGCAGCGAGGCTCGCCTGTCCCAGCTACATCGAAGCGGTTCGGACATCGTGATCGTCCTTGGCGACATGGACCTCACCGCGACCTACCTCGGGCCATCGGTCGAACGAATCCTTGGCTGGGCCCCCGAAGACTTCACCGCCGAGGACTGGTCAACCCACATCCACCCCGATGACGTGAGTTACCTGACCGACGCCATCACCGTTGCCGGAAGCAACGGTGCGAATTCATCGGACGGTGAATTCCGAATCCGTCACCTCGATGGGCGCTGGCGCTGGATGGACTTCAGCGTCCAAAACATGTCGTCAGACCCGTTCGTCGAAGGACTTGTCATCCATGCACACGATGTCACTGATCGACATAATGCTGAAGACGAACTCAGCCGCTTGACCCTGACTGACGTTCTCACCGGCCTCGCAAACCGCACACTGCTCTTGGATCGAATCGAACTCGCGCTCGATCGCGCGCGTTTGGCCCGAACCCAAGTAGCGGTACTCGTCTGCGACCTCGATAATTTCAAGGTCCTCAATGACGTGCTCGGTTATCGCCACGGCGACGAAGTCCTCACCGAGTTTGGACGTCGGATCGAGTCGATCGTTCCTCGGGGTGACACTGCTGCCCGCACGGCGGGCGATGAATACGCAGTGTGTCTCGAGTTGGACTTAGGGGGACACGCTGCCATAACCATCGCCGAGCAGATTCGATCGGCGATTGCAGTTCCGTTCGATTTCGGAAGTGGCGAGTTTCAACTCACCATGAGTGTTGGAGTCGCATTAGCCACAAACGAGTCGGTTCCAAGCACGCTGCTTCGTGACGCAAGTGCTGCACTGCACCGCGCTAAGGCCGCTGGGCGCAATCAGGTCGCCATGTTTGAGCAAGAAACGCGTGACTCGGCAGTTCACCGCCTCGGGATTCAAGCTGCGCTCGAGCGCGCCGTCGAAGAAAACCAATTCGTGCTGCATTTTCAGCCCGCTTACGACGTATGCAGCGGTCGAATCGTCTCAACCGAAGCGCTCATCCGCTGGGAGCACCCTGAACGGGGTTTGCTCGGTCCTGCACACTTCATCGGCGATGCCGAATCGACCGGCCAGATCATCCAATTGGGAGCATGGGTCGCCGAAAATGCGGCCCGCGTGGCCGCAAACTGGAATTTTGGCGATGTCGACAACCGGCGAACCATGTGGATTAACGCCTCAGCCCGCGAACTCAATTCGGCGAGGTATGTCGAACACCTACTTGAAACGATTCAAGGAGTCGACCTTCCGCCCGATTGTTTCGGAATCGAAATCACTGAATCCATGCTGCTCGATACGGGAACTAGCGTGAACGAAGTCCTTCGCGACATCCATGAGGCCGGACTGCGCATCGCGATTGACGACTTCGGCACCGGGTATTCATCACTCACCTACCTCAAACGATTCGATGTCGATGCCATCAAGATCGACCAATCGTTTGTCGCCGGACTCGGAATCCACGCCGATGATTTCTCGATCGTGAGCGCGATCACGGGTCTGGGCCAGGCACTGGATTTGTCCGTCATCGCCGAAGGCGTCGAAACCACTCAACAACTTGATTTACTGATCGAAATTGGATGCAACCACGTCAGTGGATTCGGCCTCTGTCGACCTCAGGCTGAAGGCGATTTGGTGCTGTTCCTCAATCAAGCCCTCGCTGATCGACGCCGCGAGGCCGAGCAACTCGAAGCACGCCTTGAACTGACTCAGCAATTAACCAATCCAAGTTGAACGCGAACCTTCTTCGAGCGGGATCCGCGCTCCAAGCCACGACCGATCGTAGCGTTGCGCCATGTTTATGAAGTTGAAACGCAGGAAATCAGATGCCCTAGGCCCGCAACCGTCGGGTGAGAATCTTCCGCTAGGCGCTGAAGCCGCTATTTGGTCCATCCTCGAAACCATCCCTGATCCGAGAAACCACCTTGCGCTCTCGCGAGATCCAACCGCCGAGGTGACGCTGAGTCCCGCGGCAATTAACGAAGCACTCGCCCTCGCCATTCCGTGGACCGAAATACCATCGGGCGTCGATATTGCCGGTCCATTCGGTGCCCTCCGGCAGACTGAAGCGACAATCCGAATGGTCGACCCGCCCCTAGACACCGAGCTGACCCGGCAAGCCGAAATCAAGTGGGCGACCGCTGAGGACACCGATAACACCGCCACCATTGATGCCATGCACCGATCCACTCCATCAGGAATTCGTTGGGCTGATGATGCAGTCGCAGTTCGCGGGGTTACTTGGCCAGATCAATCAAGCAGCCAAGAAGTTTCACGTGCAGAATCCGCACTCACAGAACCCGAGACTGCCAAAATCCAGACTGCCGAGGGTGATCAGTTTGCTAAGGGCGCTTGAGCGCTAACCACCGCGGCGAGCGCCGTCCATGACTGGGGAATCGCACCGAGCCCTTCGCCGGTGTCTGGTTGCCAGTATTCGGCGAAGTCCGACCGCAATGCACCGTTGACCAAGCAATTTCCCAATCGCGCAGCCAGCGAATCCAACTGTTGTCGCTTTGCCGCGACCCAAAACAGATACGTGAGCTGTGGCCACGCCGGGCCGCGCCAATAGGCCCGCAGGTCAAACGACGGTTCGAGACGATGAGTTGACGCAGGACCAACATCGGCTGCAAACGCTGACTCATTGTCAATTTCCGCCCACGCACCTGCCCGAACGCTCTCATCGGTCGTGACCAGTATCCCGAGAAGCGCATCAAGCGTTCGAACCGCCGCCGTCTTGCTTGGACCAACACCAACTCGGTCGGTCCAAGTCATTCGATCCGAATTCCACCTTTGGTCAAGCGCCGCCGCGATTTCGACAGCATCGGATTCAAGCTGCTGGTCTCCCGTCACGCTTGCCAATTCCGCAGCATTGAATGAAACCAACGCCGAAAACCCGGCCGAGGCCACTTCGAATGCGTTACTTCCAATGGGCGAACTAGTCGCACCTAGAGCTCGGCCCGTGTCCCCGATGAGCGCACCTGCGAGCTCACCGCGCAACGCTTTGCCGCGTTCGAAAGTCCACGAGCCGTCGATCCATCCGTCCCAGCGAGGACTGTCATCACAGCCCGACTCCCATGGATGAACAATGACTATGCCGGTGCCGAGACGCATGCGCTGATCAATCAAGAATCTCAAACCACGGCGCGCACGCTCGATCGTGTCGGCGCCAACGTTGACCCCAAGCCGAGTGAGCTCGGCTACGGCATGGCCGTACATCGGCGGCTGGGTGATCGAGCTGGTGACCTTTCGCCCCCAAAACGCTGCATGGGTGTCGCCGCCTTGCCAGTAGGTCATGTGGGGTACGAATCCGTCGCCTGCTTGGTGCGCAAGCACATTGGCTAGCTCGGTTCTCGCACGTTCAGCTTCGCCAAGGTGAGCCCAGCAAATCGAATGAAAACAGGAATCCCAAAGCCATTGCCACGGATACGTCGTCGCATTCGGCACGCAAAACCCCGGTTCGCGCCAGTGCAACTCGAGGATCTCCCGGGCTCGGCGCGCTACCTCAACGGGATCGCCCGGTATGGTGTCGCGGCTCACTGATCGACGGTTTCGAACTGAGAGGAAATTCCCATTACCACCTGCGCAATCGTCTCGTTTCGACTTGGACTCAACGACGGTGTTTCCATCGTCGCTGACACTTGGGCCGACGCGCTTAGGTCCTTTGGTTTTGACGTCACGACCGTTGCCGGTGAAGGTCCGGTCGACCACATCGTCGACGGCCTTGCGATCGGTGCCAAAAACGCGCCGAGTCTTGACGAAGTAACGGCCGTACTCGCTGATGCCGACCTCGTCGTTGTCGAAAATCTCTGCACGATTCCGATGAACTTACCGGCAGCACGCGTTCTGTCAACGGTTCTCGCCGGCAGACCAGCGATCATGCATCACCACGATCCGCCTTGGCAACGCGATCGGTTCGCCCAAGTGACTGAACTCCCTACTGATGACCCCCATTGGCGTCATGTCACGATCAACCAACTCACGCAACGCCAGTTCGCTCAGCGCGGCATGACTGCGACCACTATTTACAACGGCTTTGGGACCCACCTCCCCCCCGGTGATCGCGACGGAATTCGCCGCAAACTCGGCGTCGATCAGGACGAACTGTTACTAGTTCATCCGGTTCGCGCGATTCCCCGGAAGGATGTTCCCGCGGCCATCGCTCTGTGCGAGCAACTCGATGCAACCTATTGGCTGCTAGGACCGGCTGAAGACGGCTATGGCGCCGAACTCGACGCGGTCCTCAGCCAGGCCAGTTGTCGCGTGATCCGCCAAAGCCTGCCCCACGGACCCGACATCTATGCCGCGCCCGACGTCGTCGTGTTTCCGTCTACCTGGGAAGGGTTCGGAAATCCACCGATCGAAGCGGCGATTGCCAGACGACCGGTCGCCGTTGGTCCCTATCCGGTCGGCAACGAACTGCGAGCGATGGGATTCCGATGGTTCGATGTCGACCGACCCGCACCGCTCCGCCGGTGGCTTAACCATCGAGATCCTTTACTTCTCGACACCAATCAGCGCATCGCCCGCGAGTTCTTTTCGATCGAAGCCATGACCGAGGCACTGCGAAACCTTCTCGATGAGGCAGGCTGGTTGCCATGAGCTTTGAGACCAACTCCGGATCACTCCCCGACAGCGATCCGAACGACGAGTCCGATGTTTCGATTGACCTAGTCCGAGCACGACGCAAAACGTTCGAGCGCTTTTCGTCTATTGGACGCCGATGCGGGTATGCGCTGTTCGGAATCGCCATTGTTTTCTTCGCGATCGGTTTCGCCACTGGGTTCCCCCAACGAGTTGGCTTCACCATCGAATTTTGCCTGCTGCTCGGATCCATCCTGCTTGCGCCCTCGCTGGTCGTTGGATATGCAGTAAAGGCTGCCGAACGCGAAGACCGAGAAAACGGGCGCTAATCGCCCGTGATATCGGAGCGCCCCGGCCACGACTTCAGATCGGGTCGAAGCGGTTCGGCCGTGCGTTCTCGCATGCATCCCGCCCACACTCCTGCCCCGTATGCCAAATCATCAGCTAGGTGCAAGGCGACAAACCGAAGCGGATCGACCGCACGGTCACTTGTCCACCAATCAATAAGTGCGGGAGCCGCTACCGCGAACACGAGCGCCCGCCGCGCTCGTTTCGACAGGATCGATGCACCAACAGCAGCAGGCCACCATGTTCGGGTCACGGCGCTCGCGAGCGGCCGCCAGCCGGCCCAGGTTCCACCTCCAGCCAACCGAAACGCCTCAGTTGTCGGATGCTCGAGACCGGTTAGGCGTTGAGGAAGTTGACTGATCGCCGTAAGCGCAACCGCAGTACCCGCCTTTGGATACCCAAGAGCGGCCAAACACCAAGCCGATGCTGTCCACACCGACATGGTTAATGGCGCCAATTCGTCCGGATGACGCACCGCTAGTGGAGCCGCCGATGTCCCGTAGTGGAATCGCTGAGCAAGCCACGAACCAAATTGGGCGCGGGAGGGATGGGTCGCCGTGGCCCTCGGCTCATAGCGAATAGTCCAGTCCGCTTCCACCAGCCGCCACACCAAGTCCACGTCTTCACCAAATCGCAACTCAGGATCGAACAATCCCACGTCGACCAATGCATCGACTCGAACGATCATCGCCGCGGTAGGGACATAGGAAACCCGAGTCCTCGGAGCGACACGCGCAGCCTCTTGACCAAGATCGAGCGGCGAACGAATTTGGTCGTAGCGAGCGATCACCCCAGTACCGGCCAACCGTCGGCTCCGGCGTGCACGCTGGCCGGAACGCTGGCCGAGATGCTCGCCAGAATGCTCGTCAGTGGGAGCGACTGACCAGATGCGAGGTGCGACTGCGCCAACAGTCGGATCATCAAAATGAGGAAGGAGCCAACGCAACCAATGGGGCGACGGTTCAACATCGCAATCGACAAACGCGACCAACCCAGTTCGAACCGACGCAAGACCTTGATTCCTCGCCGATGCAGGTCCACCATTTTCGACTCGGCGAACTACTTGCGCGCCGGCCGCCACGCTGACCGCCGCGATGTGGCGAGCATCAGCGGGGGCGCTGCCATCGTCGACCACGATGATCGCGGCCGGTTTCGGTACCGAACCAGCCAAAGCTGTCAGCGTGCGAGCCAGCGCGTCCCCACTACCGATTACTGGAATCACCACGGTCACGTCCGCCGCTCGAACCACCGAGTTCGATAGCGCATCGCCCGTTAAATCAATCCTCGGATGTGCAAACCCGTAATCAAGCATCCGTCGCGCAAGGCTTCGCGCTCCGACACCTTCGCCAATCGATTCGCCGGCCACCCAACGATCCACCAAACGCGAACCCGGCGCAGAAAGTCGGATGATCCGAGTGGGCGATCCGCCGATGAGGGCGCTCCCACCATCAATCCGCCGCACCGATCGATCAAGTTCAAGTCGGGCATCAATTGGCAACTCCCGATCAAGATTCACCCGCGCATGGTCGCACACCAACTCGGATCTTGCCTTAGTCGAGCAATCGGGCAAATGCGCCAGGTATTGACGACGGTCCATCCAGGGTTGCCCATCGTGCTCCACATGCCATTGCAAGTGCCAAAGCGTCTTCGGCGTCATCGGCCGGAGCTAGAACGCAAAGTTCCTGAAGTCGCGATGCCGCAGCTAGAGGATCTTCGCCGGTTGTCGGACGACAATCTGACAACAAAATCGTGACTCGCCGCTGGGCGCGCGAGCGGTCAAGCTGGCTATTGGCCGTTCGTAGTGCGAGGGCGAGGTCAGTGGTCCCGCGACCCCGTAACCGCAATACGTCGCCCGCGACGACCTCAGCGGGACGCGTGACATCCTGGCTTTTCACGACAATGACATCCTTCGAAAACGCGATCACACTGTGATCTGCTCCAACCCGCCAAGCACACGCTGCAGCGGCAAGCGCCGCGGTAGCCAGTCGCGAACCGTTCATGGAGCCGCTTCGGTCAATCACGAGACACAATGCCGTTGACGGCCGGCCCCATGCCGACACCTGCAGATCTTCAAGCGCTGGAGCCGTACTTGTCGCACGCGAGAGCTGCAAGGCTTCAAGACTGGCATCAAGGTCAATATCACCCTCGGCGCGATCGGCCGAAAGGCGCCGTAATCGACCCACACCGCTCGTGCGCGGCGATCCGGCTCGGGCCAAGTCAATGACAACCCTCGCCGCAAGTCGTCGCGCTTGTTCAGCAAGTGCCTGATCAGTTGCACCCACCAATGCTCCTAACAACTCCAGTGCCCCGTCGGCATCTTCATCGAGAGCTTGGTCAAATGCTCGTTCGTCAAGCGTGCCCACTTCCGGCGATACATCATCAAAATGTGGCGAGGTCGAGAGTTCGCGACGCGAAGTCGAGCCACGTTGTTCTTCTTCAATGCGATCGAGCGCCTCGTCGCCTTCGAGAACCTGATCCTGCTTTGCCGCCCCCGTCGCCGAGGGCGTCAGGCTTTTCCCGGGTCTCCCCCATCGGCACCTTCATCAACCTGCGCTGGCGGCCCAAATTCGGCGGCCCATAATTCGCTAACAATTTCGTCTGCTTGCCGGTCTCCGCCCTCGAATACCCGCAATCGACCGCTAAGCGCAGCAATTGCCGAGTCGAGTCCCACGTCGTAGTCCCGAGCCGTAGTGGAACGCAACGCACTTAATTGGTTGGCTAGTAAGACTAGGTCGATGGCTCCGCGAACCGACGAACCAATTCGCACCGCGGGATGGGTTCGCGTCGCACGAACAACCGCAACAACCTTGGTTACAAATGTGAAGTCGGCGGCAGGAACCTCACGAGCGACCACTCGAGTTTCGGTCTCGGCATCTTGGTAGCCCATGGTGATACGACACATCCGGTCATAAATTGCCGCCGAAATTCGCGCGGTACCAACCGAGTCGAACGGATTCATCGCGGCAACTAGGCGAAACCCGTCAGCCGCAGTCACGCGACCCAAGCGTGGAACGTGCAACTCACCTTCAGACATGACGGTAATAAGGACGTTGAGCGTCTCTTCGGGAACGCGATTGATTTCTTCGACATACAGCAATGCACCGGCGCGAAGCGCGACGATCAGTGGACCATCGACGAACGCTTCCGCCGAATATCCGTCAGCCAGTACCTGAGCCGGATCGAATGTGCCGACGAATCTCGACGGGGTCAATTCGGCATTGCCTTCGACAAATACGAACTCCGAGCCAGTGGCGTCAGCGAGCGATCGCAACACCGTTGACTTGCCCGTACCAGGCGGACCTTCGAGCAACATGTGCCGATCCGCGGCCAAGGCCGCAACCAGCACTTCTAATTCACGACGTCTACCGACGACTTCGCGATCGAGCCGATCAACGAGATCGCGATCCACTTTCATTGACGCGGCCCGATTCGATTAGGCGGAATCAGTAGATGATGACGCCGCGGATGTTCTTGCCATCTCGCATGTCCTGATAACCCTGATTGATTTCGGTGAGGTCATAGGTGTTGGTAATGAGTTCGTCGAGCTTCAGTTGGCCACTTTGATACAACCCCAACAGCCGAGGGACGTCGTAACGAGGGTTTGCGCCACCGTAAACATGGCCGACGAGCTGCTTTTGCTGCATCGCCAAGTCGAACAAGTTCAATTGCACGTCAGTGTCAGTCATTTTTCCCACTGAGGTGACCACCGCACGACCGTTCTTGGCCACCAAACTCATCATCGGGGCAACCATGTCGCCTTCGGCAAGGCCAGTCGTCATGATGACCTTCTCGGCGTTGCGACCCCACGTGAGCTCGGCGAGTAGCGCCGATGCTTCTTCGATACTTGAAACTGCGTGCGTGGCGCCAAATACCTGGGACTGTTCACGCTTGAACTCAACCGGATCAACTGCGATGACATAGCGAGCGCCAGCCATCGCGGCGCCTTGCACCGCGTTCATGCCAACTCCGCCACAACCGATAACGACAACGGTCTCACCGACCTTGACATCGGCGACATACACCGAGGCGCCCCAACCCGTCGTCACGCCACAAGCGACCAGTGCCGCCTTATCAAGCGGGATGTCCGGATCGATCTTGATGAGCGACGAGTAGTGCATGACGCTGTGTTCGGCGAACGTGCCAAGGCACAGCAGCGGCGCGAGATCGTCGCCGCTCAGCGTGTGATGGCGAGTGGTGCCGTCGAGTTGATGGCCTGACATCAGGTTCGCTCCGAGATCACAGAGATTGGAATGACCGGTCGAACACGACGGGCAGGCGCCGCACGCCGGAATAAACGACGTGACGACATGGTCACCAACGGATAGTCCAGCCACGTTGGGCCCGACCTCGATAACCGTGCCCGATCCTTCGTGCCCACAGATGACCGGAAATGCCTGCCATCCCATCGCCTCGAGAATCTCCGGGTCGAGAACCATGTCCCCTGTGAACACATGCTCATCGGAGTGACACATTCCGCTGGCGGCGAACTTGACGAGTACCTCGCCCTCTTTTGGAGGATCAAGCTCGATTTCTTCGATTGTGTATTCGGTGTTCGGAGCGTACAAAACGGCGGCTTTTGTTCTCATGATTCCCCCTGCAGGCGGCTGTGTCGCCTTGCGGTCGAACGTGGCGTTGGTCGGTGCGCCAACGGCTTGGTCACCTTACCCGAGGGGGTGGCTCCTAGACACAAGTGTGCCAAGCGGGGGGGGTTCGACCTGCATAAAACGACTTCGATGAGATGGCCTGCTCAGGAAACCGTCATGCCCCCATCGACCGGCACGACCGCACCGGTCACCGCTGATGCCTCTGGCGAACACAGCCAACCGATGGCGGCCGCGACTTCGCTGGGCTCAATTAGCCGGCCCATCGGATGGTGAACGCTGAAGTCTTCGACCGATGACAGTTCGTAAATAGCCGCACTTGCCTCAAGCATTGCGGTCCGGGTCGAACCTGGGGCGACCGCGTTCGCAGTCACCGATTTCGGGCCGAGTTCCACTGCCAGAGTACGTATCAAACTGACGACCGCAGCTTTCGCCGCACTGTAGGACCCAAGTCGCTCATGGCCCTGCAGCGCAGCGGCCGACGCGACAGCCACGAACCGTCCACCCGTGGGCCTTGGCCGCGCGATGAGGTACGGGACTGCAGCACGAATGAGATGAAAGACTCCTCGCAGATTCGAATCATTCATGGCTTGCCACTCGATATCGGTCGTGAGCCACAGCGGTGATCCACCGGCGATTGTTCCCGCGGCAGCAATCGCGGCGTCAAGGCGGCCGAAGAGTTCAACCGCTTCGGTCACCGAATGGGTCAGCGCATCTTGGTCACACACGTCGGCGACCAGGCCAACTGCCGACCCGGCTCCCGCGATGCGCTCAACCGCTGCCACCGCGCTGTCGAGATCTGCTGCCGTGGCGAGCGAATAGTCCAATGCATCACGATTGAATCGCGGACTTTTGGATCCAACGACGTCGATGAATGCGACCCGCCACCCCGATGTCGCCAAGTGCATTCCTGTCGCGGCACCAATGCCGCGCGCGCCTCCGGTGATTACTGCCACTGGTCGCTGGTCGTCGTATTGGTCACTCATGGTCGATGGTCCAATCGCTCGCCGCGCGTTCCGAGTGCAACGCCCCAGTTTCGGGTCGATACGTTCCTAGGCTGTCACGCGTTGAGTGTGCCGTGGTCGACACCCGGTTTGCCAGGATGGCCGCGACCAAATTTTCGGCACATTCGGCCAAGAGGCGCTGGCCTTCTTCAGGCGACGCACCTGCCGGATCGCCAAGGACGCCATTGGGCGTCACGGCGATGAGACCTCCCTCCCGAAGCTCATCGATCACGTCGCGCAATGGCGTCATCACCCCGCGCTCGGCTCGGTCGAGACGAACGCTTCTCGCATCAATCGCCAACATCATTGAAGTCTCGGTTCGTCCGGCGTGGCTGTCGCCACCAGGCACTATTGGCGACCACACCAGAGCATCTCGCCCTTCGCTGCGCAACGCCGCCACTGCCCGCACGAGCGCAGCTTGATTGCCACCGTGACCGTTAACAATCACCACTGACGAAAAGTGCTCCGATGCCGATCGCACGAGTTCGACCACGACTGATTCGAGTACTTCGTTGCCGATCGACAACGTGCCCGCGAATCCCGCATGTTCACCGCTCGAGCCAAATGGCAACGCGGGCGCAATGAGCGCATCGACTGACCGAGTTAAAAGCAGCTCCGCGGCACGCTCGGCGATTGCGACAGCGATGTTGGTATCGGTATTGAGCGGAAGGTGGGGGCCATGTTGTTCAGTCGAGCCAATTGGCACTAACAACATTGCGTCACGGTTAGCGATCTCCGGCGAGGTTGCTTCCCCGATCCGGAACTGCGTCATCGTCGCCTGCCAGCCTGGAGCGCTAGCAGTGCCGTCATCTCGAACATTGGGGCTATGAACGAACTGACATTCATGCCAACTCATTCCATGCTCGCAATTGTTCGATTACTAAGTCAGCAGCCTCAGATGCAGTCGCGTGCACGATGCGCGGCGGTGTCCGCTCCACTAGCGCGCCGGTCAAATCAAGAATCCGTTCCCGCACATTGAGCTGAGGAGACGGCGCCTCGATCACCTTGGCGCGCGGTCGATACGGCAAACGGCGGCGGAGACGCACGTTTTCGGCTGGTCGGGTGTGGGTCGATGTCCCATGCGGTCGAGCCGGTACAACTTCGATGGTCTTTTCACGAGTCGCGAGCATCGCCGACAAACTCGCTCGCCGAAGTGTGGCTGAACTTCCTTCGAACGACAGCACTGCAGGTCGGTCGATTGCCAACAATTCTCGTCGTCCGCCGTCGAGTCGCCGAACGGCAGTGAGTGACAGAGGTTGGTTGGCCGCAGTGATCTGCACCAATCCCAATGCTTGGACGAAACCGAGGTGTCCGGCCACAAAGGCCGGCACTGATCCCGAGCCACGATCCGTGCTGTAGTCACCACAACAGACCAGATCAACCGCCCGAAACACATCGGCTAGGCCGGCGGCGATGTCTTCGCTCGACGCGGCCGGGTCAAGGTCGCACCGAACCGCACGAGTTGCTCCCGCCGCCAATGCGTCACGCAGTAGCAAATCGGACGGAACTGGACCACAGCACACCGCGATGACTTCAGCCGACCAGCGTTCAGCCAATAACAGCGCGTGTTCAAGCGCTGCTTGGTCGGCGGCTGAACAGCCCATGCTGTGACCGACGTCAGAAACGACACCCGTTAACGGATCAACCTCAGACCGTAAATCCACCCATTTAAGCGCGACTCCAATGGTCAAACCGGCCTTGATAGCCGAACTGGGATTGGACGCGCGATCGATGTTCGACATGGTCAGCTTCGATGGAACACGACGCCATTGCCGCCGTCGGGATACGTCCAGTGAATTGCCCCTTCGGTGTTGCAAACCATGTAGCAGGTACCGCACTCAAAGCACTGCTCATAGTTGAACACGATGCCGCCATCGCTGGTCGGCACGAACAAGTTTGCTGGACATGCCGTCACACACGCTTTCGTCGTACAGCCGCGACAGGAATCTCCATCAACGGTGATGTGGGCACGGGTGCCGACCCGGAACTCGACCAAACCCATTCGATCCTCGAAGCTCACGTCGGCCCAAATTGGTCGAGACGGCGCTGCTGCCCGAAGGTCGTCGACCGCGGGCGAACTGAGGCTGTGTATTTGACGATCCGCCTCACTCATCCGAACGTCCTCGCAGTCGTATACAGGTCATGGGCAAGGTGACGGAACTTGACTTTCGCTCGCCGCAACTCTCGCCAACCCAAAGCGAGCGCACCTTTCTTCGGAGTCGGATTAGTAACCGTGAACATTCCCTCCGCCAGGTTGCACATCAACGAGGGGTAGGTCGTCTGCATGCGACTCGACATCAGAAGCTCCGGCGCTCGACGGAGTTTCCGATGGTCTGCTAACACGAAATTGTCGTCCAGACGACGGCGATATCCAGCCAAGCCCTTGGCACTCGTATCGCGAGCGTCGAGCGCTTCGATCGCGGCCTCACCGGCCGCTTGCCCGGAGCCAATGGCAAAGTTCACGCCTTCAAGCCACAATCCCGCCGCAAGGCACATCGCGGCCGCGTCGCCGGCAATCACCATGCCGTCGCACGCGAGTTCCGGCATCATGTCGTAGCCGCCTTCAGGGATCAGGTGGGCTGAATACTCTTTCAATTCGCCACCGGCAACGAGTGGGGCGACCATCGGATGCCGCTTCAGATCCGCGATCAGCTCCTCGGGTCTCACTTTTGCCGCCGCCAACTCGGTCACGCTGAGCACAACCCCGACCGCCACACTTTCAAGATTCGTATAGATGAATCCACCGCCCGCGATTCCCTTCGTGCATCCAACGATTTCGAAGTCAGCGCCTTCGTTTCCCGTCAGACCGAATCGCTTTTCAATTTCCTCCCGCGGCAATGCCAACACTTCTTTTGCACCGAGGGTGAAGTTCTCGGGTACTGCCCGCGGATACAAACCTGCTTCTTTGGCCAAAAACGAATTCACGCCATCACACGCGATGACAACCGGTGCAGTGAGGTCACCATCGGGACGATCTGTGCGCACGCCAATCACCCGACCAGATGCATCACGCAGCAATCCAATCGCAGTCGTACTAGCGACGAGGACGGCACCGGCAGTCGTGGCATGCCCGGCCAACCACGAATCGAAGTCAGGACGAAAAGTCGTGGCTCCGTTGTAGGGCAATTCACCCCATGCCGTGGTGCGGAAATCGACGGTGAGCGATTGCGTTTCGGTCATGATCACCGTTCCACGGCGAGTCACCCACCGTTGAACCGGTGCTTCGAGCCACCACTGCGGAATCAACGTGTCGAGGATTCGCCCATAGACGACACCTCCATACATATTTTTCGAACCGGGGAATGGACCTCGCTCGAGCATGCACACTCGTTTGCCAGCGCGAGCCAAAACGAGCGCGGCGGCCGACCCAGCAGGGCCTGCACCCACGACGATCGCATCGAAATCAGGTGACGCTGATGATTGCATTGGTGACACAGCGTCGATTTCAGTCATGAGTGGACACCCCTAAACGGCGAGCAAGTTCGGCCACAAGTGCCGGCGCATCGGTGACGATAGCGAGATCGGCAAGCGACATCATGGGACAGCTTGCATCAATATTGACGGCGATCACATGGTCAGGATCTCCGAGACCGGCTACGTGCTGCACTGCGCCGCTCACCCCGAACGCCAAATACAAACGCGGATGCACCGATACTCCGGTCGTTCCGATTTGCCGTTCGAATGGAAGCCAACCCCAGTCGGTAATCACTCGAGTGCCACCAGTCGAACAACCCAGGGCATCGGCGACGAGACCCAACTGGGACATTGCCTCGGGGCTTCCCAGTCCCGCGCCCCCACCGACGATGCGAGCGGCTTCGGCCAAATCCATGGTTGCCGGATCGGGTGGGATCACCTCGATGACCGTCGCGTCCAATGCTTGATCGGCCAGTTCGGGGTTTTGAAGATCAGCGCGTTCGACAATGTCGACGCGCGGTGCGGCCGCAGTGATCGATGGACTCGAAATCGATGGCAAGCCGCGGACACCGGGTTGCAACGTCGCGACGAATGGTCCATCAACGACGAGGTCGTCCATCACTAAACCGCCCTCGCGCGCCACGACTGCACCATCGGATCGAATCTCAACGGCTCCAGCGAGCAAGGGCCGCCCCAGCAACATCGCCAGCCGCGGCGCGAGGTCTCGACCATCAGGTGAACCCGGAAGCAGCACGACATCGGCGTCACGAACCAGCGACACGATCGCCGAGGACCATTGAGTAGGTGCAAAGTTTTCCGCTTCAATGACGGTGATGTGCTGCGCGATTCCTACCAAGGATTCGACTGCTTCGGTGCACTTGTCGCCGATGAGCACTACTGAGCCACCGGCTTCGGCAACTGTTTCAGCCCCACCTAGAGGGAGCTGGCCCGATCGCACGACCACGACGGCGATCGCTTGAGCAACTGATTTGATGTCGGCACCTCGCGTTGACGCCGTCACAGTGCGGACCCAACTCGATTGCCTTCGATGACCGCTGAGTGTGCTCGCCTCGGCGCTACGCAGTCACCCGCTCGGTCCACCGTGACAGAAGTTTGCCGATACCGTTCCTTCAACGCGAAATACAAGCCGTCCTCGGGTGCCGCCGGTATCGCCAACACAACCCAATCGGCGGTGCGCGGCGCAACCACGCCAGTCGGATGATGCAACACCTGCAGGTCAAGACCTTCGAGACCAACCACGACGTGATCGGGCACTTGCACGATTCCCTTGGTGGTAGCTCGTAGCCACCAGTTCTCCATGTCAAGGGTGATACCCAAGTCCTGACCGACAACCATGCCAGGGCTCAACATCTCAACACGACAGCCCCGATCTGCCAGCAACTCAGCCACGCTTGTCGCCTGATGAAATCCAACTTCATCAATCACCAACACCGCGCCTTCAGGGGCGAACCGGCCAGTCAGCACATCAGTTACATCGATGACCGACAACTCGGCTGGTCGCGGTCCCTCGTGGCCAAGCTCAGGCGGAGCCCACCACGGCCGTGCCGGTCGAGATCCAGTGGCCACGATGATCGCGTCAGGATCAAACTCAACGATCGACTCTGACGTTGCTTCAAATCCGGTACGGATCTCAACACCGAGCGCTCGACATTCATGCAGTTGATTGCGAACTAAATCACCAAACTCGGCACGATTTGGAACTCGTGCCGCCCAACGAACCTGTCCCCCAGTTTCGTCATCGCGTTCGAGGACAACGACCCGGTGACCCGAATTGGCCGAAGCAATCGCCGCTTGCAGCCCCGCCGGACCACCACCAATGACCACCACCCGCTTCGTTGGCCCAACCCTGAGGTCTACCGACTGCAACGATTCGCGACCCGTGAGCGGATTTTCGATGCAACCGAGCCACCGGTTGAGACCCATCCGACCAACACATTCTTGATTACACGACAAGCAAAGGCGAATGTCGTGGTGGTTACCGGATCGCGCTTTCGCCGTGAAATCAGCATCGGCGATCTGACCACGAACGATCCCAATGAGATCGGCATGGCCTTGCGCGAGCGCTCGCTCAGCTTGAAGCGGATCTTTGAAGCGCCCAACGCCAACCACGGGCAGATCAACCGCTTTCCTAATCGCCGAAGGTATGAACATCGCGTAGTCCGGTGGAATATGCATTGATGCTTCAATCATGAAAAGCGACGCCGTCGCGACGCCGATCGACGTGTTGATGTAATCGACCATTCCGCTGGCTTCAACTGCTCGTGCGACCTCAACCGTTTCATCGATAGTTATTCCATTTTCGATGAGTTCATCACCGCAAAGCCGCACCCCAAGCGCTAAATCTCGACCGATCACTTCGCGCACGGCGGCAACGATCTCGTGCAGAAGGCGCGCACGATTTTCAAGTGATCCGCCGTAGTCATCAGTTCGACGATTCGTAGCCCGCGACAAAAACCCGCGGACAATCGACGAGTGGGAGCACTGCAGTTCGATGCCATCGAACCCACCTTGGCGACAACGCGCCGCTACATCCGCGTAGCCAGCGATGACTTCGGCAATTTCACCATGATCAATCGCTTTGGGTACTTCGCGAAACAACGGATCAGCCACCGCCGATGGACCCCATACGGGCAGCCGGGTGTACATCGAAGATGCTTGGCCGCCATTGTGATTGATCTGAGCAAAGATCGGCACGCCGTGTGCATGCACCGCATCAGTGATGCGGCGATACCCAGGCAACACGTCGTCGTGAAACCCGTGGATCATTTTCTCATATGGCCAGTCGGTGGGGTGCACCGAATGTTCCTCGGTGATGATCAGCCCCGCACCACCTGCGGCTCGCGCCGCGTAATAGGACGCGTGTTGCTCGGACGGCCGCCCGTTTTCGGCGAAGTTAGTGAGATGAGCCGCGAATACCACTCGATTGGCGACCGTCACTGGACCAATGGTCAAGGGATTGAACAGGTATCGGTACTGGCTTCCCGTCATAAGGTTCCCTCAGCGTCAATAGCTAGTGCCACGCGTCGCGCTTCAAGAACCGCTTCGTAGACCGTTCGAGGGGCAACGTTGTCTCCCGCGCGTCCATGACGAACGCCGACGGCGTTCCAAAGCTCATCGTTTGGCAGCATTGGTCCCGCGTCGATGACTAACCCACAAGGCAACTCGTTGGTCTCGCCGGTGAATCGATCCTCAACGATGACCCCTCCAGCGCGCACCTCACGCAAGATGGCATTTTTCACCACATGCACCCCAGCCCCAGCGAGTCGCACGTTTGCTGGCGCCAGATCTCCCGATCGGCTTAGCAACGTTCCCACGATGAGGTCAGGTGTGACAATGGTGACCGAAGCCGCTTCGGAATGGGCAACCTGTTCGGCGATTGACACGGCAATTGGACCACCAATCGGGTCCCAAATAACCACCGGATCAGCGGATTCCGATGCGGCAACCGGTGCGGTTCGAAGCTGGTCTCGCCCGCCAGCAAGGAACTCGTCAGCACTCAGAACTGTGCTGCCGGCAGCAACGTCATAGGTTGCGTCACCCCGGCGCCCGCCAGTGCAAAACACGATTGAGCACCCAGCAGATTCGGCCGTCGCAATAGCGTCGATTCCGACGTCAATACCGAGTTTGATGTTGACATTCAACCGCTCACATTCGCCAGCGAGCCACTCGACAAAGTGCAACAGACGTGCTCGCCCCGCACCTTGAGCGGCGGTGACAACCATGCCGCCAAGTTCACTTGACCGTTCACGAATCTCAACTCGATGGCCACGACCCGCCGCAACTCGAGCGCATTCAAGTCCGGCGACCCCTCCACCAATAATCATCACGTCGGCACCGGTTGGCTCGCTACTCGAACTCGCACCGCTGGGCTCGGGGTCAGCATCGTCCAATTCATGGCCAGATCGAGGATCAACCACGCAGCTGATGATCGGATTGCGGGCGTCGCGCACCTTGCACGTCTGATTGCAAAGAATGCAGGGCCGAATCTGATCGGCTTGGCCGTTCGCAACCTTGTTCATCATCGCTGCATCGGCAATTTGCGCCCGAGTCATTTCAACGCCATCACACCGCCCGTCGCCAATTGCCCATTCCGCCTGGCCGATGTCAACAATGGAACCTTGCCCAAACACCGCAACGCGTTCGTTGACCGAAGCTCGAATCGCGCCCACCAAATCCAGATTGAATCCCGGTTCATCGTGCCCGTCAGGGCGAGTTGCCCCAACCGAAAATATGCCTCCCCGCACCACGACCAAATAATCGATCCACGGCGACAACGCTTCGGCAATGTCCGCGGCGGCTTCTGGGACGATGCCAGCCCATGGTGCGAGTTCATCACATGACAATCGAAGGCCCACGATGCCGTTGCCAGCCCCAACTCGCACCGCATGCAACACCTCGCGGGCAAAGCGCATCCGGTCCGATCCGTAGTCATCGTCACGTACATTGGTAAGGCCAGACAGAAACTGCCTTATGAGGCTGTTCTGACCTGCATTGACCTCTACGCCATCAAGTCCGCTGCGCATGGCTCGCTCAGCCGCGTCGCCAAATCCGCGCACCACCGCGTCGATGTCTTCGATCTCCATCGACTTTGGCATTTCGCGCGTGTTGACTTCGGGTATGCCGCTCGGTGCCCAAAGCGGTAGTTGGCTATAAGCCGACGACCCCTGACCACCGGTATGACCAATCGCCGCGATCGCTAGCGATCCGAGGGCTTGGACCCGCGAAGCAAACGCCGTCCAACCCGGGCCGCATTCCTGAGCCAATGGGCATCGTTCATAGGGCCAATCGGAGTCATGAACTGACGCTTCTTCACACACGACTAGGCCAGCTCCGCCGGCGGCACGCCGCTCGTAATAGGCGAGATGCCGTTCGGAAATGCCGCGCCCGAATCCCAAATTGGTTTCGTGAGGACCGAACAAGACGCGGTTGGGTGCCACGCGGTCTCGCAGATTCAGCGGTTCGAGCACCCTCACGGTCTGAGTTTCACATGCCCTAGATCAATGGCCCAATCGTGGGAGCACGACATGACCATCATGGAATGACCATCACGGGCCGACCGAAGGCGTTCGCATCTGTTCCTTGAACCCTCACGACGAGAAACGACCAGGGTTGGCATCAGCACGCTGAGCAACATCGAAGCGACGCACCAATCGGTACGATTCGACAATTGGCGTGAGTTCTGTCGGAGTTGCGCCGTGCAAAATCACTGCGTCGGCGCCCGCATCGAATTGGTCAAGCACCCGATCCACACAAGCGCGCGGCGATCCGGTCGCTGACGCGGCAAGCCATTCCGCGGGCAGAAGCGTCTCAAGGTGTCGAAGTTCATCACTGGTCGCTTTCGCATCGAATGCTCCAGCAAATGAGCCGACCAAGTCGTCTTCACGGAATCGCTTCAGTACCTGCGGGTCCCAGTGGTTGACCCGAACCAGCAGGTCGCCGTATCCCTGCAGGTACGTCGCGAGGCGTCCCACCAACTTCTGCAAGCGTGCTTGCTCATCAACATGGTCACCGACGGTTGCCAACACGGACCAAATTCGTACCTCGGATGGATCTCGTCCCGCTTGTTCAGCACCTCGACGCACCGCGGCGACACTTCGCACAAGGGTTTCATCGGTGAAGAACGTATGAAGGACAACGCCGTTGGCAACCCGACCCGCGAACTCAAGGGTGTGCTCCGCCAAGGCAGTGATCATGATCGGGATATCCATGTCGAATTCCGGATCAAGAAACAACATCGGGAACGTTCCAGCCGGTCCGTCGTGACCGAAGATCGTCTCGCCATGCCATAGTCTTCGCAGCACATCGATGCTGTCTTCGAGTTGCGCCATGGTGATCCGCGGCAGCCCCATGACATCAAATAACGCGTCGAATCCGCGACCAAGGCCGAGAGCGAAGCGACCGCCGGTCAGCAGATGCATGGTGGATCCCATGTTCGCGGTCACCATCGGGTGGCGGGTGTTGTGGTTCGTTGCTGCGGTTGCAATGCCTATGGTCTCGCTCAGCGCACCCGTTGCGCCCGAAAGAATCGCCGCGTCCTTCGTGTTGAATCGCTCGGAAATAAACGCCGATCCCAACCCCAGTGATTCGGCGGCCCGCACCTCAGCCACCAGGTCGCGCGGCGAACCCGAATGACCAGCCAGGGTATAAAAACCCAACTCACCGAGAAGTTCAGCCATTGCACTTGGTTCGAGACTTGGGATAGTTCATCAGCACTGACCTCAAACTCCCCGCCTTCCGCGGCGCTTCCCTGGCCAATCTGCACGATCTACACGATCTACACGATCTACACGAGTTCCAAATTGTACGCGACGAGCGCGGCTCTAGCCTCGCCCAGGTCGCTTGGGACCAAAAAACGAGTCGATTGCTGCGGCTGACTGGCGGAACTCGCCCGGAACTCCTACGCTGAGTGTTGGCGCCGTCCCATTGTGGTTGATGGCCCCGCCCCAACTTGGCGGAGGAAGCATTGAGTTCCCAGTTAGTGGACTCGTCCTCGGCGTTCCAAACGTCGGGACCGTCCTGGTCATTTGAATCACTCGTCGTCGCTGATGCAGCGGGTGAGGCCGCGCCCGAGGATCGAGCGATTCTGGAGGCAAATCAAGACCGGTGGCGCTTCGTGCTCGAAGACCTGATCGAACTCACCGAGGACAGCCTCATGCGAGTTCGTCGAATTCCAGGTGAAGGGCGCGCTCAAATCGTCAGCGATTTCGAAGCCGAACGCGACCGTCTCGAAATCTCGCTCGCAATATTGACCGGTATCCCACTTCCAACCCCTGTCGTCCGTGAGTCAGTTCAAGGTGTCATTCAATTACAGGCCACTTGGTCGAACGGTGAACTTATTGCCTGGGCGGGAGGCGCGGGATGTCACCCATTGAGTGCCGATCAAGTTCGCGAACTGCTCGCTGAAACCAAAGCGACGTCGACTTGGGCAACCCATCAGGGCGTACCAATGCCAGGCGGAGGCCGAGCACCCGCGGTTGCGGCATCGGTGCGTGACGTCATCGGTTGGTTGGTCTCGCTTGCCGCGCAAGGCAATGCCATTGCACCCAACGCCGAGCAATCGGCAACCACCCCCCTCGCTCCTGGTCTGAAGTGGCTTGCAATGGTGGCTGCGTGGGCCGTCGAGCTCGTCGCCTACGGCCACATGGTGCCCCAACTCACGCTGCAGCCCGGGGGTCGGACCCCGGGCGAAAAATCGGGTTACGCCGTCGAGTGGACTCCAGCGTTGGTCGATCCGAAACGCCTCGCTCTCACCGCCGATCGACTTCCGGGTTCGGTCTTTGCACTCGACGTTCCGCGACCGGGTCACGAGATCGCCCACGCCGTATTGACCACCATGGTCGATACCATCTGTCGCTTGGGCATCGAGCGCCTTGAAGTTCCAGCGAGCCCCGATCGGCCCGGGACCGCACATGAGACTGCCGAGGCATTCTTGTCCCGCCTCGATGGCACCCGTTTTTATCCGTCGAAACGCGCCGCGTCTGAGTTGGCCGGACGACTTGAGCGGTGGGCTCGACCACTCGCGAAGCCGGGAACCGTTCGACTGATCGTGCAACTCGACCCCCCTGACGAATCCAATGCGTGGCACTTATCGGTTCTCGCCGATGGGATCGATCGCCATCCCGCCTTACTTGACCAAGCATTAGTTACGGCGCCGGTGGCCAAACGTCGCCAAGTAGAGACCGAACTCGAGCGGCTTGAGCGATTGCTGCCAGTTCTCGGTCGGCCCGGCGGACATCGACGCGGCGAAGTCATTCTGAGTCAGGACGAAGCATGGGAACTCATGGCCGATACTGGCCTCCAATTGCGATCTGCCGGTTTCGATGTGCGCGTTCCTCTGCTGGCCCGTCGCCGTCCGTCGCCGAAACTGCGGCTCGAAGCTGATCAATCAACGCCTTCGGTCGTGGGTGCCAACCAACTCGCTGACGTGCGTTGGTCAGTGCTATTCGATGACGTCGAACTCGACGCCGCTGATATCAAACGACTCGCCGCCGAAGCCCGACCATTAGTTCGTTCCCGCGGCCAGTGGATCGCACTCGACCACGCCGATCTCGCTGCTGCTGCTGCCGCGCTCAACGAACGCGGATCACAAACGCAACTCACTGGCGCCGAGTTGCTGCGTCATGCCCTCGGCTTGCAAGGAAATCCTCTCGCGGGTGGTCTCAGCATTGTTGGTAGCAACTGGGCTGCAGACCTCATGCGGCGCGCCGAGGAAATCCGAACCGAACCCATGGGCGCGCCCAAGGGATTCGCTGGCGACCTACGGAGTTATCAGGCTGAAGCGCTGGCATGGCTTGGCTTTCTCGAAGGCGCAGGCCTTGGCGGATGCCTCGCGCTCGACATGGGTTTGGGCAAGACCCCGACGTTGCTTGCCCACCTGTTGGCATTTCGTGGAAACGGGCCAAGCCTCGTCGTGGCACCGCCGGCGGTTGTCGGCAACTGGGCAGCGGAAGCAAAACGCTTTACATCTGATCTTCGTGTTGTTGTTCATCACGGTGCCGGCCGCAAAGCTTCAGCGGCGCTCGCCCGCGAAATCGCTCGCGCTGATGTCGTGCTCACGACCTACGGCACCGCCGTGCGCGACATTGATGCCCTCGCCGAAATCGACTGGCACCATGTCGTTCTTGATGAAGCGCAGACGATCAAAAACCCGGCTAGCGAGACCGCTCAACAACTTCGGCGATTGTCGGCCCACAGCCGGATCGCACTAACTGGCACGCCGATCGAAAACGGCCTCGGTGATCTTTGGTCGATTCTTGACTTCACCAACCCCGGCCTCGTCGGACCGCGACCCCAGTTCATTTCTCAGCTTTCCCACGATCGTTCGGCGATCGCTGAGTCCGACGACGGCGCGGCGCCAGCTAGCCGCGACGCCGGTGAAAGCGCACTGCGGGCGCTGAACGGCCTCCTAGTGTTCCGCCGCACCAAAGCAGAGCCGGCAATTGCCGCAGAGCTACCCGAGCGCATTGATCAGCTCGACCACTGCTCCATGACTCCGATGCAGATCGGCTTGTACCAGGCAGTCCTCGATCAGTTAGTCCTTGATGCCAGTAGCGACGGTGGACCCGCCAAAAAAGGTGCAGTACTCGCGGCGATCACCGCGCTGAAACAGATTTGTAACCACCCGGCCGCATACCAAGATGACGGCGAGCCGCTCGCTGGCCGATCCGGCAAGCTCAATCGCTTAGATGAAATTGTTGACGCTGTGTTTGCGGCCAACGAACGCGTGTTGGTCTTCACGCACTTCGCAAAGTGGGGCGTGAAACTTGCCGGTCACCTTTCCGAAAGAACCGGTACTACCGTCGAGTGTTATCACGGCGGACTTTCACGGCCGGCGCGCGACAAAATCATCGCCGATTTCCAAGCTGGTACCGGCGCGGGCGCCTTGGTGCTGTCGTTGAAAGCGGGCGGTACCGGCCTCAACCTCACATCGGCGAATCACGTGGTGTTATATGACCGATGGTGGAATCCGGCTGTTGAGGATCAAGCACGCGACCGCGTGTGGCGGATCGGTCAAACCCATACCGTGGTCGCACACCGATTGGTGTGTCCTGGCACCGTCGATGAACGGGTCGAAGAGGTCGTGGCCGGAAAGCGCCAGATCGCTGACCTAGTGCTACCCAAGAGCAGTTCAATCTCTGACCTCGATGCTTCCCAACTTCGCCAGGCGCTTGGACTCGCTTCCGACGAACTGATCGTGGACGAAGCCGAACCAACATCATTGAACGGTGAGCAATCATGAGCCGACGTCGTAAAAAACCGGTCGGCGCCCGCGCTGCTGCCGGAGCAGGTCCAAAGTTTTGGGGTCGAGACGGACTCATCGAGCCTTCGACACTCATAGTCCCGTCGCACGATCCGACTGCAATGATCCGATCACTTGGGCCACCCCCGCTCGGGACGCTGGCTGGTCCGGGCGAGCATTATTTGAACGCGGCGTTCGACAAAGCCGCCGGCGTCGCCGTCGCACTTGCTGCCGCCGGTGAATTACTTGACTTCACCAGCTTAAACGGTCCCGATTCTGACCGGTAAGAACCTGAATCCGCGCCAAGAAAGTCGCCACAACGATCTTGGTGCCGAGGCCCAGCTACTAGGGTGACGGTTCGCAAGGGATGGCGATGAATCGTTGTCTGCATGTGGTGCGAACAACTTTGAACTACCCGAAAGGTTTCCCGATGGACGACGCAGCAACGACCGCTACGATCGAAGCAGACGAACGTGATGACTCCGAGCTTCTCGAAGAGGAACTGCTCGTTGAAGAAGTCTCGATCGACGGCATGTGCGGCGTTTACTAGTCCAGTCGTTCTCCCGACCGAGACCGCAGGTAATCGATGACTTTCGACGCCACTAAGCCATACCGTCTAGACCCACGGGTTGCGTTGCGCCCCGAAACATTCGGGGCGCTCGCGTATCACTATGGGAACCGTCGCCTCACCTTGCTTCGCGCGCCCGAGTTAGCATCGCTGGTTCGCTCAGTCGACCAGTTCGCCACCGTGCGCGACGCATTCACTGACATCGGCATAAGCAGCACTCGTTGGCCGGCGTTCGAAAAAGCGATTACGTCGCTTGAGCGTTCAGGTTTTCTCGCTGAACGCGACGACGCCATCCCAGTTTCGCGTGCAACCGATGAGCAAAGTCCAACTGCCATACACCCAGATTTTCCGTCGTGGATTGACTCGACTTTGGATGCTCCTCCAACGCGGGGAACGACCATGGCTGACCAACTGAAGACCGGCCTCAATGCGCCGATTTGTTTGACCTGGGAATGGACGTATGCATGCAATTTACAATGCGTTCATTGTCTCAGTTCGTCGGGCACCCGGGACCCTGACGAACTAACCACTGACCAGATGAAGCGGATCGTCGATGACCTCCATGATCTTGGCGTCTTTTATGTCAACATCGGTGGCGGCGAGCCGATGCTGCGGCCTGATTTTTTTGAGGTTGTTGAATATTGCGTGTCGCGTGGTGTGGGCGTGAAGTTTTCGACCAACGGCGGTTTGATGACGGCCGAGAAAGCTCAGCGATTGGCGTCGATGGACTATGTCGATGTGCAAATAAGTCTTGACGGAATCGACGAAGTCACCAACGACGCGGTGCGTGGTTCAGGCAGCCATGCCAAGGCTCGGCGAGCGATGGATCACCTGCGCGATGCCGACTTTGGTCAGTTTAAAATCAGCGTCGTCATGACCCGAGACAACATCGAACAACTTGATGGTTTCGAACAACTCGCGGAGCACTACGGGGCCGAGTTGCGACTGACCCGTTTTCGCCCATCGGGACGCGGTGCTGAATCCTGGAACGCCCTCCACCCAACGCAGACTCAACAACGAACGCTTTACACCTGGCTCCTTGAGCGACCCCACGTTTTGACCGGCGACTCGTTCTTTCACCTGTCGGCTTTGGGCGAAGCGCTTCCGGGGCTCAACTTGTGTGGCGCCGGCCGGGTGGTGTGTCTCATTGATCCGGTCGGCGACGTCTATGCCTGTCCATTTGTGTTGCATGACGATTTCAAGGCCGGCTCGGTCCGAGATGCCGGCGGTTTCGGCGAGGTATGGACGAACTCAACATTGTTTGCCGGCTTGCGCGAACCGCAGTCGGCCGGAGCCTGCGCTTCCTGCGGTGCCTATGACGCCTGCCAAGGCGGATGCATGGCAACGAAGTTCTTCACCGGTCTGCCACTCGACGGTCCTGATCCCGAATGTGTCAAAGGATTTGGCGAGGATGCCTTAGCCGGTACCGCGGTAGCGATAGTCCCGGTTTCCGG
>Ga0194043_1000077_pt1 | contig 43166 bp, 33 predicted proteins | sample JunL4415m_MetaG_FD_161274 | JGI IMG/M metagenome (GOLD analysis project Ga0194043, IMG submission 161274) | Anoxic zone freshwater microbial communities from boreal shield lake in IISD Experimental Lakes Area, Ontario, Canada - Jun2016-L442-15m | ecosystem: Environmental > Aquatic > Freshwater >...
ACCGCCTGCTTAGCCGGAACACCCGCCAACCACGCGCACCAAAACGCCGACTGGACCTCCCGAGCAACACCCACCCGCATCGCAACCCCTCAACTCAAGGCGTTGCGACCACCGACTGACCGCGCACCCTTGTTGCGACGCCAGGTGTAGGTCTCGGCGCGGTGGCTTAAGGTACCGGGATGGCTGAGAAGGTGCAGGGACCCAAGTCGTACTTCCCGTCGATCGAGGCGAAGTACGGCCAGCCCATCTCGTACTGGAAGAACATCCTCAAGAAGGCCAAGCTCGACAAGCACATGGACATGGTCAACCTGCTCAAGAACGAGTACGGGATGGGACACGGCCACGCGAATGCCATCGTGGCCGACTATCGCGCGGACCTTGAGAAGGGCTGAGACCTAGGACGGGTCGGCGTCGTCGCTGGCCTGGGGAGGCGCTGCGCCATCCGAGGGCGGCTCGGCGGCCTTCGGCTTTCGGGTGAGGACGAACAGGCCGCCGGCCAGGACCGCGAAGCCGAGGATCGCCGCCCACGTCTGGCCGCTCATCACGCTGCCGCTGACGAACCCCAGACCGAGCAGCATCCATACGAAGCCGACGACGAACATGACCATGCCGATGGCACGCTGGAGCGGGTTCATGGTGTTGAGGTTCATGGGCGCATGGGGAGCTTCATGGAGTGGGGCCTTCGGAGGCGTCGGGATCGCGGGGGCGACCGGGGCGGAAGATGACGAGCAGGCCGATGATCACGAGCGCGGCTCCGGCCCAGGCCCAGAAGCCCACGCCGGTCATCGGGCTGCCGGCCAGCCGGCCGATCCCCTGGAAGAACCAGACCAGGCCGATGACGATGGCAACAGCGCCGAGCGCGATGCGGATCGGACTCTTCATGGTGCGCTCCTTGTGATTGGCCCGAGGCTACCGCCACCGCGCCACCGCGCCACTGCGCCACCGTGCCACCGGGCAAGGGCCCGGTGGCCGGGGCGCTGGGCGTGTCACTTCGCGCAGAGCTGTTCGTAGATCAGGCCTGACATAGCCCAGACGCTGTTCAACTGGACGTTGCCCACCCGTGCAGACGTGAAGAACTTGTCTATCGACTCTCCCGTCGGTAGGGCGAACGAGCTACGAAGCGGTGACGGGGCTGGTCTGTTGGCGATGGCGCCTTGCGATCGTGTACGCCGCAACGGCCAGCGCGGCCACAGCCATACCAAGTACGGCCCCCGCTACGAGCCACGTCACCTGATCGAGGAGGGGAGCTGGTGTGGTCATGTGTGGCCTGGGCGGGAATGGACCAATCTCAGGGGGAGCCTCGCGGGCGAAGGCATCGGTCGCAGAGAAGACGGCCACCGTCACGATGGTGGCCACGGCGATGAGGAAACGACGGGTTGGATGTGTCATGACAGTCCTCCTTGTCAGGGATCCAGCGTTCGTTGATCCGCCGTCAGCCTCGCGTTCGGGCAAATGGTGCGCTGTCGTCTGGGCGACAGTCGGCGAGATTCGCTTGGTGGACCGCCGCGTTCGCCGCGGGATGGGCGGCAGCGGTGTGGCCTCAGGAGGACGGGGGTGAGCCGCCGATGTGTAGCGTGACGTGGTGACCGTCGCCCCGCCAGTGCCCGCGGACTACCCGGGCTGCCCGGTCACGGTCACCGAGGCGATCGCGCGCGGCCGCACGCTGGTCCCGCCTCGCTGGGGGCTGTGGGGCGTCTTCTGGGCACTTATCGCCACCGTCTTCATCGGTGCCGGCGTCGGCGGGATGCTGTACTTCGCGGACGCCCCGCTCGCCGCGCAGGTCCTGATAGGCACCACCACCCCGTGGCTGGCGCTGGCCGGCTGGCCGATCATCGCCACCCGGTGGCGCGGCAACGGCCCGGTCATCGACCTCGGGTTGAGCCTGACGTGGCGCGACGCCGGCTGGGGTGCGCTGGGCGGATTGGCGGCCATCGTCTGCGCCGCGACCGCCGCTGCCATCACTACGCACTTCGCGCCCGACCTCAGTTCCACGGCCGGTGATGCCGGCGACGAGCTCGTCCAGGACGGCAACCGGTTCGTCGTGGTGGTGTTCGCCTTGGTGGTGATGGTCTTCGCGCCGATAGTGGAGGAGCTGTTCTTCCGAGGACTGTTCTTCGCCGCGCTCCGCAAGCGAGGCTTCAGCGCTCTCGTCACGGTGCTGATCTCCGGTGTGGTCTTCGCCGGTTTCCACTTCGAGCCGGTCCGCTTCTTCGTCCTTCTCCCCACCGGCCTGATCCTCGGCCTCGTGCGGGCGAAGACCGGTTCGACGGGTGCTTCGATGCTCGCCCATGGGCTCGTGAACGCCCCGGGGGCCCTTCTCTTCCTCCTCGGCACCCCCGGGATGTCACCATAGGGACATGTCGGTGACGCCAGGCGGCCCCTCAGTCCCTCCTCGGGGTCGCGTTCTCGTCGTTGACGACGACGCGGCGCTGTCAGAGATGCTCGGCATCGTCCTGCGCGGTGAGGGCTTCGAGCCGGTCTTCTGCGGGGATGGTGCGGAGGCGCTGAACGCGTTCCGCGAGTCCAAGCCCGACCTCGTCCTGCTCGACCTGATGCTGCCCGGCCGTGACGGCATCGACGTGTGCCGGGCCATCCGCGCTGAGTCCGGCACGCCCATCGTCATGCTCACGGCCAAGAGCGACACGATCGACGTCGTCGTCGGGCTTGAGTCCGGGGCGGATGACTACGTCGTCAAGCCGTTCAAGCCGAAGGAACTGGTGGCGCGCATCCGCGCGCGCATCCGTCGCAACGACGAGGCGCCCGCTCAGGTCCTCATCGTCGGTGATCTCGAGATCGACGTCACCGGCCATACGGTGAAGCGCTCGGGTGAGGTGCTGTCTTTGACGCCGTTGGAGTTCGACCTGCTCGTGTGCCTGGCCCGCAAGCCCGGCCAGGTCTTCACGCGCGAAGTCCTGCTGCAGGAGGTCTGGGGCTACCGCCACGCGGCCGATACCCGCCTGGTCAATGTGCACGTGCAGCGCCTGCGCGCCAAGGTCGAGCGCGATCCCGAGCGCCCGGACGTGGTCCTGACCGTTCGAGGCGTCGGCTACAAGGCGGGCCCGGCGTAGTCGCTGGAATGCAATGACCGGCTTCCTCCGCAGGCTCTCCGACGTGCTGCTCGCCATACCTCGGGCGATCGGACGGGTCTGGCGTCGGTCGCTGTGGCTGCGCGTGACGCTGACGACCCTGCTGCTGTCGCTGGTGGTGGTCGGGGTCCTCGGCTTCTCGCTGCTGTCACGCGTCACGTCCGGCCTCCTCAACGCCAAGGAACGCATCTCCGTCGGGGAGGCCTCGGCGGGGCTTGGCGAGGCCCAACGCATCCTCGACGCGGCTGACACCGGGCCGTCCACCCCGTCGCCGTCGCGCCTTGTCGACAGCGTCGTCAGCGCGCTCGCCACCCAGGCCGGCTCGCCATCGACTTTCGACGTCCTCTTGCTGTCGTCGCAGCCGAGCAGCGACGCGCCCGAGCGCGGCACGAACCTCGTTGCGGAATCCAGCGTCCCGGCTGACCTGCGCAAGGCTGTCGTCGACTCGCAGCGGCAGTCATGGACCTACACGCAGATCCAGTTCCTCGACGGTCGAACCGCGCCAGGCCTGATCGTTGGTGCTCCCATGCTGGTGCCCACGGTCGGTCCGTACGAGCTGTATTACCTGTTCCCGCTCGGACAGGAGCAGTCGACTCTCGACCTCGTTCGCAGTTCGGTCGTCGGTGTAGGCCTGCTGCTGGTCCTGTTGCTGGCCTTCGTGGCGTGGATCGTCACTCGACAAGTCGTCGTCCCGGTCCGCGCGGCATCGCAGACCGCGGCGCGCCTGGCCGAGGGGAACCTGTCGGAGCGGATGAAAGTCAAAGGCACCGATGACCTCGCCCGCCTTGCCACGTCGTTCAACGAGATGGCTGTCAGCCTCGCGCGGCAGATCCGCCAACTGGAGGAGCTCTCGCGCGTTCAGCAGCGTTTCGTGTCCGACGTCTCGCACGAGCTGCGCACGCCTCTCACGACGATCCGCATGGCGGCCGACGTCGTCTACGACGACCGCGACCAGCTCGACGCCCCCACCTCGCGCGCCGTGGAGCTGCTCCAGAACCAACTCGACCGTTTCGAGGAGCTCCTCGTCGACCTGCTGGAGATCTCCCGTTTCGATGCGGGCGCGGCAGTGCTCGACGCCGAGCGCATCGACCTGGTCATTCTGGTACAGCGCGCGATGGAGGCCGCAACGTCGCTTGCCTCCCGCAACGGCATCGAGCTGCGCCTGCGCCCCATGGACGGAACCTGCGTCGTCGAATGCGATCCGCGGCGCGTGCATCGCATCGTGCGCAACCTCATCGAGAACGCCATCGAGCATGGCAATGCACGTGGTGTCGACGTCGTGATGGCGATCAACGAGGAGGCCGTCGCCGTCACGGTCCGCGACTACGGCGTGGGTCTGCGCCCCGGCGAGTCTGCTCTGGTATTCAACCGTTTCTGGCGTGCCGACCCGGCGCGAGCCCGTACGACCGGGGGCACGGGCCTCGGGCTGGCGATCGCGCTCGAGGACGCCCGCCTTCACGGCGGCTGGCTCGAGGCGTGGGGCGAGCCCGGGACCGGCGCCTGCTTCCGACTCACTTTGCCGTGCGACCGCAAGGTCGGCTTCCGGGAGTCGCCCCTTCCGTTGCCGCCGGTCGACGAGCTCGACGTCGCGTTCGACAAGCCGGTCCGCGCCATAGAGGAGCTTGGGGAGACGCCGACGACCGCCGCCGGAACCTTCGTGATCAACGCGGGGGACCCGTCATGACGGTGAGTCCATTCCGAGTCGGGTTGCTGCTTGCGAGTGCGGGTCTGCTCGCGGCGTGCTCGGCAGTGCCCACGTCGTTGATTGCGCAGGTCCCGACCCAGGGTGCGATCCAGCAGGGCGAGCAGGTGGGCGTCGACCGCGAGGACCAGTTCATCCGCGTCATCGCGCGCGGGCCACGCGAGGGGATGACCGAGAGCCAGGTCGTCCAGGGTTTCCTGGATGCGTCGGCGTCCTTCGACGACAGCCACGCGGTGGCGCGCCAGTTCCTGACCCCTGACGCGAGTGCCTCCTGGGACACCGACGGCGGCGTCGCGGTCTACGACGGGGCCCCTGCGCTGCAGGAACTTGGCCAGACCGTCGTGATGACCGCCACGCAGTCAGGGACCATCGCCACGAACGGGCGGTTCGCCCTGGCAGCGCCGAACAGCGAACTCAAGCAGGTGTTCGGGCTGGTCAAGGCCAATGGGGAGTGGCGGATCAACTCCGTGCCGCAGGGCCTGATGCTCTCCCAGTCCGACGTTGATCGCGCCTTCCGGAGCTTCGCGGTGTACTTCTTCAACCCGGAGTTCGACACCCTCGTGCCCGACGCACGGATGGTCCCGGTCATCGGCTCGGGCCTGGCCACGACCCTGGTGCGACGCCTGGTTGCTGGTCCCAGCGACTGGCTGCTGCCGGCCGTGCGCACCGGATTCCCGGACGCCGTCAAGCTGAACATCGACTCGGTCCCGATCGAGGCGGGCGTCGCCAAGGTCGACCTGACCGCCAACGCCCGCAAGGCCGACGACCGGACGCGGCAGGCGATCTCGCAGCAGATCGTCTGGACCCTGAAGCAGCTTCCCGACGTCCAGGCCGTCGAGATCACCGCAGCCGGGCAGCCGCTGATCGTTCCCGGCGCCGCGTCGCCGCAGCCTCGCGACGCGTGGCCGGCGGTCGACCCCAACGGGATGCCGGCCGGCTCCTCGGGCTACGCCACGCGTCCGGACGGAGTCGTCCGACTGATCCCAGCGGGCGTCCGCCCGGTGCCGGGCAGCGCCGGCTCAGGCGCCAAGTCACTGGTCGACATCGCCATCTCGCTGGACTCCGAGACCGTCGCCGGTATCGACCCTGAGGGAGCGGTGTGGAAGGGCCGGCTGGCGGAGGGCGCGCCGCTCATTCGGATCAGGGAGGCCGGCTCTCCGACTGGGCTGGCATTCGACCGCTCCGGCTCCGTGTGGATGGTCGATGGATCTCTTGGCCTGATCTCGGTCGATGGCGACGGCAGTTACGCGCCGATCGCGGTCGAGGGACTGTCGGATCGCGCCAGCCTGATCGGCGCATTCCCGTCGCGCGACGGAACCCGGGCCGCGCTGATCGTGCGCAACGGTCCCCGAACCGGCCTGCTGCTGGCGAGGATCGTCCGCACCCTCGGCGGTGGCGCGAGCATCACCATCGACGCCCCGATCCGCATCGAGTCCCGTCTCGTCGAGGTGGTGGACGTCGCGTGGTCGGGTGCTGACTCTCTTTCCGTGCTCGGAAGCGAGAGCGCGGGGTCGCTCCAGGTGTTCGAAGTGGACCTGGCCCGCGGGTCGTCGGTCACGCGCGGTACGCCCGAGGCGCCCATCAGCCTTGCCGCGGCGCCGGGGCTGCCCAGCCTGGTCGGCGCGGCGGACGGCCTGGTGTACGAGTCGGTCGGCGGCTCATGGACCGAGCGGGTTCGCGGCTCCTCGCCGGCCTACCCGGGCTGATCCCGGCGTATCGAGTCCCGCGGCCGCGATGACGGCGGCGCAGTCCGGCTCGAAGCCCGCGAAGCGCAAGGCACGGATGGCCTCGGCCAGCGTTGCACCGGACGTCATGACGTCGTCGACGACGATCACCGGCAGCCGCTTCGGGAGGCCGAGGTCGCCCGGTGACGGTCGAGCAACGAAGGCGCCGTCGAGTTCGCGCAGTCGCGCCGGGCGAGTGAGGTTCTTCGCCGCCGGGTAGTCGTGCTCACGGGCGAGTATCCGCAGTGCGGGAACGACCAAGCCGCGGCGATGCAGGTCGATCACCGCGTGCCGCACGATCAGCCCCAGTGCGTCGAAACCGCGCTCGGGCCGTCGGTGCCCGGGCACCCGTGCGAGGAAGCCCGCGGACTTGCCCTGACTTGCGAGGATCGCGGCGACGACGTCCGCAAGAAGGACAGCAAGGGGCCGCGCCAGACTCCGCTGGCCGTCCTTGTAGGCCAGCACCAACGTCCGCACGGTGCCGGCGTACGGCGAACCCGCCCATGCGTTCGTGGCCGCGCGTGGGACGGGCAGAAGTACAGCGGGTCGTTGACACGCCTTGAGGCAGGCGTCGCAGAAGTCGCGGCCCACGACGCCGCAACCGACGCAGGCACGGCCGAGGACCACGTCGGCGAGGTCGTGCAGGGCGTCGGACAGGAGCACTGTTCAAACGTGCCGGTTCGCCGGGGACACGTAGGAACGGATGGACCGTTGGTGCATGGCGGACCGGCACGGCGCCGGGATGTGGACGCCGGCGTCGTCAGGTGGGAAGCGACGTCAGGCCCTGCGCCAGCCCGACGACGACGGCCTCGGCCCGGGACTTCGCCTGCAGCTTCTCCAGGATGCTGCGGACGTGGTTCTTGACCGTGTTCTCGCTGATCCCGAGTTCCACGGCGATGACCTTGTTGGACTCGCCGCGGGCGAGGTGAGCGAGCACGTCGAGCTCGCGCGGCGTGAGAGCCGGTCCCAGATAGTGCGCCTCGGCTCGCCGGGCCGCGGTCGCCAGGTCGCCTGGAACCAGGTCGCCGATCCAGGAGTCGCGACGCTCTCCGCGTTGCGGCTTGTGCTTGCGGAGCACGACGTCCGGGATGCGGAAGCCCACGCGCCGGGCGGCCCGGCGGGAGGCCTCGTTGCCGACGTACGCGTACCAGGTGATGACCTCGATGTTGAGGCTCGAGAACGCCCAGGTGCAGATCAGCCGCAGCGCCCGGGTGGAGTGGCCGTGTCCCCGTGCCCAGGGAGCCAGCATGAACCCGACCTCGGCGCCGCCGGCACCGTCCGGGCGTAGGTCGAAGTTGCCGCACCACCGATCCGCGGGCGGCACCGTGACCGTCCACAGGGGCGCCGCCCACCACTGGTCGAGGGGCACGCGGGTCGCTAGCCAGCCCTCCGCGTCGCTCAGGCTGTAGGGGACGGGGATCGTCGTCCACATCTGGGACTGGGGGTCCTGGCAGGCCGCCGTGATGTCCTCGGCGTCGTCCATGCGGGGCGGTCGCAGCGAGATGACGCCGTCACTGAGGACCGGCGGCGTCGGCGGGGCTCCGGACGGCATGGGAAGCAGTGTGGCACCTGAGCGGTGGGCCGGTAGTGGATCCGGTCAGGGGCCGTACGATGGGGGCTCGGCCTCCGGCCGATCTCGTTCGCATGCCTCGCGGCGTGCTCGTGTGCCAAGGGAAAGGTCTCACCGCTGTGGGAGTGCTCGACAAGATCCTTCGCGCCGGCGAAGGCAAGATCCTCCGCAAGCTCGACGGCATCGCCAAGGCCGTCAACGCGATCGAGGAGGACCTCGTCGACCTGACGGACGCCGAACTGCGCGCCCTGACCGACGAGTACAAGAAGCGCTACAGCGAGGGCGAGACGCTCGACGACCTGCTGCCTGAGGCGTTCGCGACCGTCCGCGAGGCGGCCAAGCGCACGCTGGGCCAGCGGCACTACGACGTCCAGGTCATGGGAGGCGGCGCCCTGCACCTCGGCAACATCGCCGAGATGCGCACCGGTGAGGGCAAGACCCTCGTCGCGACCCTGCCTGCCTACCTGAACGCCCTGTCTGGCGAAGGCGTCCACGTCGTCACCGTCAACGACTACCTCGCCGAGCGTGACTCGGAGTGGATGGGCCGCATCCATCGATTCCTCGGGCTCGAGGTCGGCGTGATCCTCTCGGACATGACCCCTGCCGAGCGTCGCGTCCAGTACGCCGCCGACATCACCTACGGCACCAACAACGAGTTCGGCTTCGACTACTTGCGCGACAACATGGCGTGGTCGAGCGAGGAGCTCGTGCAGCGCGGTCACGCCTACGCCGTCGTCGACGAGGTCGACTCGATCCTCATCGACGAGGCACGCACGCCGCTCATCATCAGCGGCCCGGCAGACCAGGCCGCCAACTGGTACCAGGAGTTCGCGCGCATCGCCAACACGCTCAAGCGCGACCAGGACTACGAGGTCGACGAGAAGAAGAAGACCATCGGCGTCCTCGAGGAGGCGATCGACAAGGTCGAGGACCAGATCGGCATCGACAACCTCTACGACACCGTCAACACCCCACTCGTCGGGTTCCTCAACAACGCCATCCGCGCGAAGGAGCTGTTCAAGCGCGACCGCGACTACGTCGTCATGGACGGCGAGGTCCTCATCGTCGATGAGCACACCGGCCGCATCCTGCACGGTCGCCGGTACAACGAGGGCCTGCACCAGTCGATCGAGGCGAAGGAGGGCGTCGAGGTCCAGGCCGAGAACCAGACCCTCGCGACCATCACGCTGCAGAACTTCTTCCGCCTGTACAAGAAGCTGTCGGGCATGACCGGTACCGCCATGACCGAGGCCGCGGAGTTCAACCAGATCTACAACCTCGGCGTCGTGCCGATCCCGACCAACCGGCCGATGGTGCGTCTCGACAACGCGGACCTCGTCTACCGGACCGAGGAATCGAAGTACAACGCGGTCGTCGAGGACATCGTGGACCGGCATGAGAAGGGCCAGCCCATCCTCGTGGGCACCACCAGCGTGGAGAAGTCCGAGCACCTGTCGCGGCTGCTCAAGCAGAACGGCGTGCCGCACGAGGTCCTCAACGCCAAGCACCACCACCGCGAGGCCGCCATCGTCGCGCAGGCCGGACGCAAGGGCGCTGTCACCGTCGCCACCAACATGGCCGGCCGAGGCACCGACATCATCCTGGGGGGCAACCCCGAGTTCATGGCCGACGCGGCACTCCAGCAGCAGGGCCTGTCGCCGGCCGAGACTCCCGAGGACTACGAGTCCGCATGGCCGGAGCAGTTGGCCAAGCAGAAGGCGTCCGTCGCGACCGAGCACGAGGAGGTCACCGGGCTCGGCGGCCTGTACGTTCTCGCGACCGAGCGCCACGAGTCCCGTCGCATCGACAACCAGCTGCGCGGCCGCTCGGGCCGTCAGGGCGACCCCGGCGAGTCGCAGTTCTACCTGTCGCTCGAGGACGACCTCATGCGGCTGTTCAAGTCCGACATGGTCGACGCCTTCCTCCGCCGCTTCAACGTTCCTGACGACGTGCCGATCGAGGCCAAGATGGTCACCAACGCCATCAGGTCGGCCCAGTCGCAGGTCGAGGCGCAGAACTTCGAGATCCGCAAGGACGTCCTGAAGTACGACGACGTCCTCAACCGCCAGCGCCTGGTGATCTACGACGAGCGCCGCCGAGTGCTCGAGGGCGAGGACATCGAGGAGCAGGTCCGCACGTTCATCGCCGACACCGTCGACGGGTATGTCCGCGCGGCGACATCCGAGGGCTACCCCGAGTCATGGGACCTCGAGCAGCTCTGGACTGCCCTGAAGCAGCTGTACCCGGTGGGCGTCACGATCGAGGAGCTCGAGGACGAATCCGGTGGCGGTCGCGCCGGGCTGAGCTCGGACTTCCTGGCCACTCAGCTCGTCGACGACGCGCAGGAGGCGTACAACCGACGTGAGGTCGAGCTCGGCGACGAGGTCACCCGCGAGCTCGAGCGCCGAGTCATCTTGTCCGTGCTGGACCGCAAGTGGCGCGAGCACCTCTACGAGATGGACTACCTGCGCGACGGCATCGGCCTGCGGGCGATGGCCCAGCGCGATCCGCTGATCGAATACCAGCGCGAGGGCTTCGACCTGTTCACGGCCATGATGGACGGCATCAAGGAGGAGACGGTCGGGTTCCTGTTCAACCTCGAGGTGGAGGTTGCCCCGCCGGTGTCCGAGGAGGCCGCCGCGGCGGTCGAGGAGCTGACGGACGCGACGTCGAGCGGTGCCGCTGCAGCGCTTGCCGCGGCCGTGGCGTCGGGTTCCCGCGAGGCGCAGACCGCGGCGAAGGCCGAGGGCGGCGCGGCGATCATGGCCAAGGGCCTGGGTCCGGCACGTCCACAGCACCTGGAGTACAGCGCACCCAGCGAGTCCGGCGGCGTGACGCGCGGGGAGATGGAGTTCGAGGGCGACGGCATCGTCGAGGTCGACCCCAACGCATCCCGCGCCGAGCGTCGACGTGCGGAGCGGGCGAACCGCAAGAAGCGCTAACCGCAAGAAGCGCTGACCGCAAGAAGCGCTGACCGCAAGAAGCGCTGACCGGACGAGGCCGAGCTGCCGAAACGCCGCCCCCGCCGGCGTCATTCGTGGTTGCAGTCCGCTGCTACTGGGTCAGTCGTGGCTGCACGGCGTCCGAATTGTCCAGCCACGAGTGACGCCGGAGGGTGCGGCGAACAGCCAGGACTGACGCCGGAGGGTGCGGCGAACAGCCAGGACTGACGCCGGAGGGTGCGGCGAGCAGCCACGAGTGACGCAGCAGCGGCAATAGCGGTGGGCGTCAGCCAAGAGTCACGGTGACGGGTCAGGGGGAGGGGAGCACCACCACGAGGTCGCCGACCTTGAGGAAGTCGTAGACCACCTTCGCGGCCTTCTCGGAAAGGCGCACGCAGCCGCCGCGAGCGATCGCGAGCCCAAGCTGCTTCGTCGAGTGCATCGCCTTGCCGTTGTAGTACCGAGGGATGGCGTGGAAGCCGATGGCCGACTTCGTGTCCGGACCGTAGGTGAACCGGTTCATCCAGTTGAAGGTCACCTTGCTGTTGGGGTTGTAGGCCTTCGGCGACTTGGAGAACACGTGGTAGGTCCCCTTGGCGGGCCGGTCGAAACGGCCGACCACGGGATAGCGGGCCACCACCTGGTTTTCCTTGTCGATCAGCCACACCGTCATCAGTGCCTTGTCGTAGACGATGCGCTTGCCGAAGTGAGCGGGGTCGCGGGGAAAGTCCGGGACGTTCTTGGCCTTGTGGATGCGCGAAGCCACGACCGGCGACTTGTGCTTGACCGTCTTGACCGCGACGGTTGAGTCGTCGACGGTTCCCGTGGCCGGAGCCGCGACCGCGGACGTGCCGACGCGCGTCTCGGCCGTTGCTACCGCCGGGATGGTCCATGCGGCCACCACCGCCAGACCGATGGCTCCCAACAGGGCAGCGACGGCGATCCGCCCGGGCGTCAGGCCGGCCGGAAGGGCACGCTGCTGCTCGGGCGGGGAAGCCATGCCCCAAGAGTCCCTTACGTCACACCAGTCACAGGGTCGGCACGCCGACACGCGGACGGGGATTTCTGACCGGTCAGCGCAGGTCGATGGCGGTGGCAAGCCACCGACCGCCGGTGGCCTCGAGCCGGATGGCGATGGCCTGGGCGCGGTCGGTGCCCACCAGGACCGCGGACGCCTCGATGATCCCGGGGGCCACCGGGCAGATCCGCACGGCTCGCACGGTGCGCAGCCGGGTGACCCCGCGCTGGGCACGGGCCGACGGATGCCGCGCCACATAACTGGCGCGCAGGCTCAGCCGCGAGAGTTCAGAGCGCGACACCCAGCGCGTCAACTGCGCCGGGGGCCGCTCTCCGACGGAGACCTCGGCGATGGCCCGCGCCAGCTGGGACACCCACCTGCCCGGGTCCGGCAGGTCGGCGAGCTCTTCCGGGGTGAGCTCGCCTCCCACAATCCGCAGGTCGACGGGCACGGGTGGCACCGCAGGAACTCCCGGAGCCACCTCCCAGTCGAGGGCGAGCGGGAGTTGCTCGGGGGTCGCGCGGCCGGCCTGAGGGACCAGCTGAAGGTCGGGTCGACCGTTGGCGGCGACCCCCTCTGTCTGGTCATCTGAGGGGGTGGTCATCGAGGTGGCAGGGGTATTCACGGCACAGTCCTTGTCTGGCCGGCCGAAGCCGGCGGGTGAGCGCGCCGGGGGGATCGCGGGCCATCGGGGCTCATACCCGCCGATGAAATGTCGTTTGCTTACGTTTGCCTTTGTATGGCATCAGTAGATGCCCAGTCAAGGCTCGATCGGTACCGGTGGATCGTGCGCTCGCGACAGCGGTATTCCCGGCCCAAGGAATCCCCAAACCTCGCTCCCTAGTCTGCGGTGGAAGGGACCGGCCCTTGACCGGTCAAGAGCATCACTATTCGTAGAAGCGCACGTAACCTGTCCCGTCAAGAGGCTTTGGTCAGGGGACCTTCGCTTCAGGGGTTCGATTCCAGGGGGGGATCAGTAATGTCAATAGGGGCAGTCATGGATCACGACACCGACGTCGAAGTCGAGGTCGAGGTAATCACGCGTGTGCTCGTCGTCGACGACCACCGCACGTTCGCCGAACTGTTGGGCCGCGCGCTTGACGCCGAGGCCGACCTCAGCTGCGTGGGGTACGCCCCAAACGCGGCGGAGGCGCACGAGATGGTGAAGGTGCTCAAGCCCGACATCGTCCTGATGGACCTCGAGATGCCTGAGCAGGACGGCATCTCGGCGACGGCGGAGATGACGAAGGCGCACCCCAACCTGAAGGTGCTGATCCTCACTGCCCACGCGGGCGAGCGCGAGATGGCCCGGGCCGGCGCTGCCGGCGCCTCGGGCTTCCTCGCCAAGGACGGCTCCCTCACCGACGTGCTCGAGGCACTGCGCAATGCCCGTCGAGGCAGTCTCATCCTGCCGCCGTCGGTCGTTGCCGGCTTCGCCAGCCGTTCGACCAACTGGGAGCCCGCTGCCGATCCCGGCCTCACCCCGCGTGAGCTCGAGGTGCTGCAGCTCCTGGGCCAGGGTCTGGACCCGCGCACGATCTCCAAGCAGATCGGCGTCAGCCTGCACACCTGCCGCGGTTACGTGAAGAGCATCCTGGCGAAGCTCGACGCGCACTCGCAGCTTGAGGCTGTGGTCGTTGCCACGCGCAACGGCCTGATCTCGGTCGGCGACCGGCCGTGAGCCTCGGGTCCGACATCCTCGGGCCCGAGTCCAGCGCAGGATCCAACCGTGCGCTTCGGCGCGCGCTGGCCTGGTACATCCTGTGGAGCGCTCTCGTGCTGGCCGTGGTCATCGTGGGAGTCGTCCTGATCAGTGGTGCCATCGCGCGATCTGAGGCAACGCGAGACGCGGAGCGGACGGCCAGGGCGATCGCGTCGTACATCGTCACGCCGCTGGCCACCAAGGAGTTCCGGGCGGCACAGCCGGAGGCCCTCCAGGCGATGCAGGACGCGCTGTCGGCTCGGTCGCAGGACGGCTCACTTGCTCACGTGAAGGTGTGGGCGGACGTCGGTGGCGGCAAGGGGCAGGTGCTCTACGCGGACGAGCCGCAGATCATCGGCAACACCTACGACATGGAGGGCAACGAGTACGGGCTCTTCGGCACCGGGAACATCATCACGAGTGTCTCGGACCTTCAGAAGGCCGAGAACGTCAGTGAGCGCTCCGCCGGTGAGCTCGTCGAGGTGTACGCCGGCATCATCGACCAGACCAACCAGCCCCTCCTCTTCGAGGGCTACATCTCAACCGCTGCCCTCGAGGACGACACCGCGCAGTTGCGCAAGGACCTGCTGCCCCTGACTTTGGGCGCGCTCCTCGTTCTCTTCCTCGCCACGTTGCCCCTGGCCATCTCGCTTGCGCGGCGCGTGGACCGCCAGCAGTCCGAACGGCGCCGACTGCTGAAGAACGCCGTCGATTCCTCGGACCTCGAGCGACGACGTATCGCCCAGGACCTCCATGACGGAGTCATCCAGGACCTCGCCGGCGTGGGCATCTCCTTGTCCTCGATGTCCCGGCGGCTCGACGCCGATGCCGACTGGAAGGGCCAGCTCGACGAGGCCGGCAGCATCGTGCGCCGCGACGTATCGTCCCTGCGCACACTGATGACGGACATCTACCCTCCGGATCTCGACGATCGTGGGCTCGCCGAGGCGGTGCGAGAACTTCTTGAGCAGCAGGCGTTCTCTCATATGGGAATCTCGCTCGACGTCGACGAGCCGCTCACTCCGTCCCCGACTACTGCGCGGCTCGCCTTCCGGGTCATTCGCGAGTCGCTGCGCAATATCGTCAAGCACGCCAAGGCGGAGCACGTGCACGTCACCCTTGCGCAGGCCGATGGGTTCTTGAACCTCGAGGTGCGCGACGACGGCGTCGGCTTCGATCCGGCCAACTCCGCGAAGGAGGGTCACCTCGGCCTGCGACTGGTGCAGGAGACGGTCGCCGATGTAGGCGGACGGCTGACGCTCACGTCGTCGCCCGGCAATGGCGCGCACGTGGAGTGCTCGTTGCCGCTGTAACAACCCATTTGCCCGAAGTGTCACCTCGGGCGCGGGTCTTAGGTCCCTTGCTTCCCGCATCTTGGGGGGTAGCGATCTCAATTTTGGGGTTGGCGAGAGGTGAGACCGCCCTGACTGAATAGCCCTACTGCTACGGGGACTCTCAGTACGACGGCACCGGACCAACTGCTGCCGCGTGAATCTTCGAAGCACACCGGCCTCCACGGGGGATGTCGGCGCTGGGACCACTTAAAGGGGAACTCGCAATGAGTAATCGAACGTCAACCACTCCCGCCCTCCTCAGGGCGTCGACGTATGGCCCGCGTGGCCGAGGTCGCCTTCTGAACTTCCTGCTCGTTCTCCTGCTGCTGCCGCTGACCGCGGCCGGCATCGTCGCGACCGCGTCTCCGGCCAGCGCCGCCGCCGCGGTCTCCGGCGTTGTCGATCCGCAGAACGGCTTCCCGATCTGGTACGAGGACGCCGCCGGCGGTCGCGTGGAGCAGTGTCTCAACGCTGCCGACGCGAACTGCCCGCCGCTGCTTGCAGCGCCCGGTGTCTTCGACCCGGCCCAGCCGGTGGTCTTCCCCACCAACTTCCCCCCCGAGGTCTTCTACACCTTCGCTGATGCGAGCATCCCCACCGCGGGCTGCGCGGCCTCCAACATCGCCGCCGGCAACATGACGATGCGCATCGCCGTCGAAGGCGCCTTCCTCGGTGGCAATCCCAGCCCGACGGATCGCATGACCTTCGGCCGCATCCGCGTCAAGGGCACGGGCCTGTGCCCCAACACCACCTACACCTTCCAGGAGCCCTTCGGCACCCTGAGCCTCCCCACCAATGATCTCGGCGCCATCATCGCGACCGTTGGCACGACCAACGTCGGCTGCGTCCCGACCCCGGGCCTGCCCTGCGACTTCTCGCTCGCGACCGGCAGCCCGGTCTTCGGCACCGCTGCCAACGGCGGCTTCCTCAAGTGGGACACCGGCGCTCCGGCCGGCTACCTCGGTGACCCGGCCGTCCCGCACACCATCACCGGTGGCACCAACGGCAACGTGTTCACCATCGAGGACCCGACTGGCGAGAATGCCGCGTCGACCAACCAGTTCCTGGTCGGCGGCAAGGTCGCCGGTTCGCTGCAGGCTTCCCTGAACCCGACCGACTTCGGCGCTGTCGTCGACGGCACCACCGGCGCTCCGAAGACCATCACCGTGACCAACGTCGATCAGGCGGCCGTCACCCTCGGCGCGGCAACCTTCACCGGTGCCAACGCGGCTGACTTCGTCAACGCCGGCACCGGCACCTGCGCCGTCGGCACCGTCCTCAACCGCGACCAGACCTGCACCTACGACGTGTCCCTCGCCCCGCCCGCGGCAGCAGTCGCCGGCCCGGTGACGGCCACCCTGCAGGTCGCCTCGACCGGTGGCGTGCGCTCGCCGCTCAACGTCACGCTGAACGGCTCGGCCAAGACCGCCGCCCAGGCGGCGACCATCTCGCTGAACGCCCCCTCGGTGGCCTTCGGCAACGTCCGCGTCCGTGAGACCAGCCCGACCCAGCACATCATCGTGACCAACACCGGAACCTCGGCTCTGACCGTCACCGACGTGCTGTTCGACCAGAATACGGTCCCTCAGTACGACAACTACCGCATGATCCTCGACACCTGCCTCACCAACGGCTCGGTCGCTCCCGGTGGCACCTGCACCATCGACCTCCAGATGGCACCGCTGGTCCCTGGGGCTCACCCGACGGCAGTCATCATTCGCTCCAACAACTCGGGCGGCGAGCTCTCCGTCCCGCTTACCGGCACCGGCTTCGGCGGCCTCGGCGCGGTGGCGACCACGTTCACCACGCTCAACGACGGCTTCCCGGACTGGTACATGGACGACCAGGGTTCCAAGCTCGCGCAGTGCGTCAACCCCGCAGATCCTTACTGCGTGGTGCTGCCTGACGCGTTCTACAACCCGGCACTGCCGATCGCCTTCCCGTCCAACTGGCCGGTGGAGTTCTTCTACCACGTGGCCACGTCGGACAACATCGCCATCGGTGACACCACCTGCGGCGCTGGCACCGGCAAGGCGTTCATGCGGTCCGGCATCGAGGGCGCCTTCCCGCCCGCGGGCCCGGTCGCTGGCACCCAGCTCGTGTTCGGCCGCATCCGGTTCTTCGTCAGCGGTGGCGGCCTGTGCCCGAACACTGACTACGTGTTCACGAACCCCTACGGCGCTGACCGCTTCACGATGGACGCCGCTGGTGGCCTGCGTCGCAAGGACGCCACCAGTGACGTCGGCTGCCTCATCGGCGCCGTCGGGACCTGCGACTTCTCGCTGGCCCTGTCGAGCCCCGTCGCTGGCAGCACCCTCCGCTGGGATCCGGCCGTCGTGCCGGCAGCCCCCGCGGGCTACCAGGGCGATGCCAAGACCCTGCACAAGGTCGTCGGCGCTGCGTACTCACCTGATGGTGTGACGCCCGCCAACTACTTCGAGATCAAGCGTGCAGACAACGGCCTCGTCGTCGGCAAGACCGACCTGTTCACCGTCATGGGCAAGTACCTCGGCCCGCTGGAGGCTGCACCCGCAGCGATCAACTTCTCCACGATCGCTCAGGGCTCGACCTCTCCGGTGCTCAGCTCGGTGATCACCAACACCGGCATCAACCCGGTCACGATCGCCTCGGTCACCAAGACCGGTGTCGATGCGGCCCAGTTCACCGTCAACGGCGGCACGTGCGTCGGTGCGATCCTCGCTCCGAACGCCACCTGCACCGTGTCGGCGTCTGTCGCACCGACCGTCGCTGGTCCGCTCTCGGCCCAGCTCCTGCTGAACAACAACAGCTACAACAGCACGATCGCCGTGGCGCTCTCCGCCGTCGGCGGTGCACCGGGCGCCACGCCTCTGGTGAGCTTCGCCCCGCGCTCGGTTGCCTTCGGCACCCTGCACGACGGCCAGGCCAGCCAGGTCGAGACGGTCACGGTGAGCAATGCGGGTGGTCAGGCTGGCCTGGTCATCCACAGTGTGACCATCACCGGCGCCAACGCCGCTGACTACCACATCGTCAAGAACAACTGCCCGACGGATCTGGCCCCGGCCGTGATCCCGATCGACGGCTCCTGCACGGTTGACGTGGCCTTCGCGGCCTCGGCTCCGGGAGCCCGGGCCGGCGCCCTGACGATCAACTCCAACGCACCGGGCGTCACCAGCTCGGCAATCCTGTCCGGCACCGGCGTCGCCGCCGGCCCGGCCCAGGCTGCTGCTCTGGATCCGCGCAACGGCTTCCCGGCCTGGTTCCAGGACGGCAATGGCAACCGCGTGGAGCCCTGCCTGGAGAACACCGGAAAGTGCCTCCTGCTTGCGGATGCCGGCTTCAACCCGAACCTGCCGGTGTCGTTCCCGACGAACTTCCCCGTCGAGTTCTTCTACTCGGTCGCCGATTCCCAGCAGATCGTGACGCCTGGCTGCCCCGCAGCTGGCATCCCGGCTGGCACGGCGGTCATGCGGATGGCTCTCGAGGGTTCGTTCGCCAACGGCACGCCGATCGCCGGTGACCAGATCACCTTCGCTCGGCAGCGCGTCACCGTCGTCGGTGGCCTGTGCCCGAATGCCCCGTACACGTTCGTCTCCCCGTGGGGTCCCTTCACGGTGACGACCGACGCCAATGGCAGCATCAAGCCGGCGGCCGGGACAGTCGACACTCCGGTCGCGACCTCGGCGGCGTTCTCCAACGGCTTCCCGCGCTGGAACCCGAACCAGGGTGCCGTCGCCACGGCCGGCTACCTCGGTGAGCCCGCCACGCTGCACGCCATCACGGGCGGCACGTACGTGCCGGTCGGCTCCGGTGGAGCGCAGCAGGCGTTCATCATCAAGGACTCCGCGGGCAACGAAGTGACGAGGACCTCGCAGTTCTTCGTCGCGGGCAAGGCCGCTGGTCCCCTCCAGGGCAGCACCTACGCGCTCGACTTCGGCAACGCCAATGTCAACACGACGACGGCTCCGAAGACGGTGACCATCACCAACGTGGGTGTGGCAACGACCATCACCGCTCGCTCGATCACTGGCCTGAACCCGGGCGACTACTCGATCAGCGGTGGCTCCTGCACGGTGAACTCGGCCCTTGCGGCTGATCGCACCTGCACGATCCAGGTGGCCTTCCGTCCGACGACGATCGGTACCCGTGCGGCCCAGCTCCGGATCACTCCGGCCTCGGGTGCGGACATCGTGGTCTCGCTCACCGGCGTTGGTAACGGCGTCGCTGCACCGGCCATCACGGCCACCCCCGGCACGCTCGCCTTCGGGACGCGCAACGCCGGGACGAGCACTGTGCTCTCGACCGTGATCCGCAACTCCGGTTCGGCGAACCTGATCGTCAGCGCCACGACGATCAACGGCGCTCAGGCTGGCGACTACACCGTCGTCGCAGCTCCGACGACTCCGTGCCCGGCCACCCGGCCGTTCACGTTGACGCCGGGCACCAGCTGCTCCCTGGCTGTGTCCTTCAGCCCCAAGGGCAACGGGTCTCGCGTCGGCAACCTCGCGATCACGCAGAACACCAGCGCGCCGACGACGAACGTGTCGCTGTCGGGCACGGGCGTGGTCTCAACGTTCACGATGTCGCCTTCTCCGGTCAGCTTCGGCACGGTCAAGCTGGGCAGCACCGGTTCGTCGACGATCAGCGTGCGGAACTCGGGCACGATCGCCTTCACGCTGACCAGTGCGAACATCGTCACTGCAGCACCGGCCGGGACCTTCAGCTTCGCGGGCCCGGGCTGCCTCAACACCGTCCTCGCATCCGGCAAGTCGTGCATCATCACGGTGAGCTTCAAGCCAGCGACGGCGGGCAATTACACCGGGACCCTCCAGGTCGTCGGTGACTCGACAACCATTCCAAGCCCGGTGTCGAACTCCCTGAGCGGCACCGGCAAGTAGGTAACCCAGCAAGTCCGGAAGGCCCCGCTGCCCGTCCCCCTCGGGACAGCGGGGCCTTCCGCATGCTCCGGAGGTTTGACCTCCGGTCGTCGTGGGAAGGACACCGTCATGGATCAACGCGACGGAGTCTGGCTGGAGGCGGCCGCTGCCGCTCAGGAGGCCGCGGACACCGAGCTCCGGCTTGACGCCTTCGAGGTCTACCAGGCCGAGGCGGCCCGATCCCGGCTCACTGACCGGATCGGGTGGGCGACGGTGACGCTGCACTGCGGCACCGTCCTCGTGGGCGAGGTGGGCAGGGGACAGTCGCCCGCGCCCGAGGGAACGCTGCTGGTGCGCCGCTCTGACAGTTCGGTGATCGTGGTGCCGGTGAGCGCCGTGGCCGGCGTGGTCGGCTCGTCAGCCGGCCTGCGCGACGAGGGCGAACTGCCGGTGTCGCTCGCCAGCGTGCTGCGCGAGTGCTGGGCGACCCGGGCGTCCGTGCGCCTGCTGCTTCCGGAGGGGCAGTGGACGGCGGGAACCATCGTCTTCGTCGGCGCCGACCACGTCGAACTCCACCGCGAGGACGAGAACGTGGCCATTCCCTACGCGGCCGTGCAAGCGTGGAATCTAGGCGATCGATTCGCCGGCTGACGTACGACTACTCGTCGCTTCCGAACGGATGAGTCTTGACGAACTCGCGCGTGTCGGCGTACTTGCGGGCGATGAACTCCTCCAGCGCCGATGACTCCACCCGCCACTGACCGCGACCGCCGATCTTGATCGCTGGCAGGTCGCCGCTGCGGACGAGCGCGTAGGTCTGCGCCGCGGAGATGTTGAGGGTCTCGGCGACGTCGGCGAGCGTGAGGAATCGCGGTGCCACGACGCGATCGTCCCAAATCACACGCCGTTGCGCTGCAGGCAGGGCCGCCTGTGGACAGTCGTTCGACGAATTCGCTGGATCGGGTGATCCTGTCAGGGGCGCCGCCGTGGCGCCGTTAGGCGATCACAGGGGCTGGATGTGGCAGGCGGTCAGGCGAGTCGACGATCGGCGGGCCCAGGTGGCGACGGTCGGCGTCGCCTGGCCTCGGCGCGCGTCGGTGATGCCCGACTGTGGCTCGGGATCGCGCTGGTGGTGGCGTCGGTCGTCATCGGCGTAGGCGTGATGAGCGCCGATCGCGACACCGTCACCGTCCTTCGGGCCACGCGAGATCTGTCCGTCGGTGCCACGCCATCGGGCCTCGATCGGGTCGTGATGAGCCGCGCTGCCGCCGGCGATGCCTACCTCACGCAGGAGCCGGTCGGAGCCGTGCTCCAGTGGCCGGTGCGCGCCGGCGAGCTTGTGCCCCGGGCCGCGCTCGGTACTCCACCTCGCGTGGCCTCTCGTCAGGTGACCGTCGCGGTCGACCCGCTCCATGCCCCCGTCGGCCTCCAGGCCGGCGATCACGTCGACGTGTGGGCGTCGCCGTCCACGTCGTCGCGGGATGCGATCCCGCCGCGTCAGGTCGTCGCAGACGCGCGGGTGGCATCGGTCTCGGCCGACGCGGTCGGCATCGGTGGCGAGGTCGCGGTGGTGCTCGACCTGGGCGTTGGCGAGGTGTTGTCGGTCATCGAGGCCGTGCGCAATGGCGTCGTCGATCTCGTCTCGGTCCCGGTCAGCAGCTAGAGCGCTGCAGCGATACGCTCGTGATCTCCGTCCTCCTTGCGGTGCCGGATGTGGCCGACGAGGCCGACCTCGTCGTGCAATCGGGTGCTCTCGGCATTCGCGTCGTTCGACGATGCGTCGACGCAGTCGACCTGTTCGCGGCGGCAGCTGCTGACCGCGACAGTGCCGTCGTCGTCTCCGCCGGACTGCCCCGCCTCGAACGTGACGCTGTCGAGCGGATGTCCGCCGGCAGGATCGTCGTTGGGCTGGCATCGGCGCCGGCGGACGAGGAGCGGCTGCGCGGCCTCGGTGTCGAGGCGGTGATTCGCCGGTCACAGACAGCGGGGCAGACGCTGGCCGCGCTGCGCCTCGTGCTCGCCCAGGAGCAGGCCGCCGGCGTCTGGAGCACCCGCGTGTGGGCTGAAGGCTCGGGTGCCGTCGGCGAATCCGAGAGCGGCGCTGGCGCTGAGGGGAGGCTGACTGACGCTGAGCCGTCCCTGGGGTGCGTCGTGGCCGTCTGGGGCCCGGTCGGCGCACCGGGTCGCACCACGGTCGCCCTCGGTGTTGCTGAAGCCCTCGCCGAGGCCGGTCACGTGGTGGGGCTGGTCGACGCCGACACGTACGGCCCGTCGATCGCACTCGCGCTCGGACTCGTCGACGACGCCAGCGGGCTCTCGGTGGCCTGCCGGCACGCCGACAACGCGACCCTCTCGACCGCCGCCCTGCTCGGAGCCGGACACCGGGTGCGCGAGGGCTGGTTCGTCGTGGGCGGCCTCGGACGTCCGGACCGGTGGGCGGACCTGCGACCCACGGCCCTCGACCGCGTGTGGACCCAGTGCCGCACGGCCTTCGACGTGACCGTCATCGACACCGGGTTCTGCCTCGAGGGTGATGACGGCACTGCCTGGGCATCGCGGCGCAACGCGGCCGCCGTTAGCGCCCTGGCCGGTGCCGACCGCGTGCTTGCCGTGGCCGACGCCAGCGCGCTCGGTGCAGCACGGCTGGTGGCCAGCTGGTCGGCGGTGACGGCGGCAGCACCGCTCGCCGACTTCCGTGTTGTCCAGAACCGAAGCGGCAGGCGGTTCCGCGAGCACGCCGACCGATGGTCCGACGGCATCCGCGGGCTGGGGATCGCGGCTCCGATCCATCCGGTCCCGCTCGATGTGCGCGCGGCCGAACGCTGCTGGTCGCGGGGGCGTTCCCTGGGGGAGCGGGCCCGGTATTCCCCGCTACGGAGAGCGCTGAGCGCCGTAGCCGAGACCGCCGTGTCAAGATAGCCGGAGGGGACCTGCCACCGGGCTGTCCGGTTCGTCACGGGGTTCCGAGGGGAGGTCGTCATGCCCAGTCGCATGTCGGCTCTCGACGCCTCCTTCTTGTTCATGGAGGATGCCTCCACGCCCATGCACGCCGGTGGCGTAGCCATCTTCCAGCCGCCGCCGGGAGGCTTCGACCACGAGCGGCTCGTGCGACTCATCAAGCAGCGGCTGCCGTTCGTCCCGCGCTATCGCATGCGCGTGCGCGAGGTGCCGTTCGGCGTCGCGCGGCCGGTGTGGGTCGACGACGAGCACTTCGATGTGACGTACCACGTGCGCCGCTCTGCCCTTCCGAAGCCGGGCTCCCGCGAACAGCTGAACGAGCTCGTGGCCAGGCTCCTGAGCCGACCCCTGGACCGCTCGCGTCCGCTGTGGGAGATGTACCTCGTCGAGGGCCTCGCCGACGGCTGCTTCGCGATCGTGAGCAAGAGCCATCAGGCCCTCGTCGACGGCATCTCCGCCGTCGACATCGCCCAGGTCATGCTGGACCCATTCGAGGAACCGACGAACGTCGCCGGCGACGCGTGGCGCCCGCGCCCGGAGCCCACCGACGTCGAGTTGCTGTCGCAGGCGTTCACCGAGCTGGCCACCCGGCCGACCCGCGCCGTCGAGGCGGTCAAGGGCACGGTCAACGACGTGTCGAAGACGGCCACCAGGGTGGGCGCACGTGCCGTCGACATGGTCAATGCGGCTCTCGCCATCGCGCGGCCCACCGCGTCCAGCCCGCTCAACGTCCCAATCGGCGAACAGCGTCGATTCGCCACCGTCGACCTTCGACTCGATGACCTGAAGAAGGTCCGTGCCTCGCTCGGCGGCACCGTCAACGACACCGTGCTGGCAGTCGTCGCGGGAGCCCTTCGCTCGTGGCTGCTGGCGCGTGGCGCGACTGCAGCGCAGGGCGACAGCATCAAGGCGCTGCTGCCGGTGAGTATCGCCGTACCGTCGGCGGCGTCCGGCGAGGCTGGTGGAAACCGGGTGTCCGGCACGCTGGTCGAACTGCCGGTGGGCGAGCCCGATCCAGCCGTGCGCCTGCAGCAGATCAGCTACCAGCTCGCCCAGCTCGAGGAGGGCGGCCACTTCGTCGGTGCCGAGGCGATCGTCAACATCGCCGGCTTCGGGCCGCCGACCCTGCATGCGCTCGGTGCGCGCGTCAGCTCGACGCTGACCAGCAAGGTCTACAACCTCGTCATCACGAACGTGCCGGGTCCGCAGCGGCCGCTGTACGCCGCAGGCTCGCGCATGGTGGCCGCGTACCCCGTCGTGCCGCTGACCAAGAACCAGGCACTGAGCATCGGATTGATCTCCTACGACGGCGGGGTCTACTTCGGCCTGTACGCCGACCGCGACGCCCTGCCCGACATCGACATCCTCGTCGCGTGCCTGAACGAGTCGATGGACGAACTGCTGGCGCGCACGGAGAAGTCGCGCCGTACTCTGCGCGCGGTTCCCACCAAGTCGGCCCCGAAGAAGAAGGCCCAGGGGACGGCATGACCAAGGGCGCCGCCCGACCTGTTCGCCGCGCCCTCGTGCTCGGCGGCGGGGGAGTGCTGGGCGGCACCTGGGCCGTCGGTGCCCTTGCCGCCATGGAGCAGCAGTTCGGCTTCAAGGCCGCGGACGTCGACCTCATCGTCGGCACGTCGGCGGGGTCGGTCATCGCGGCGCTCCTCGCGGCAGGCGTGGACGTTCCGCAACTCGAAGAGCAGTACGGCGATCGACCGGTCACGTCCGGGCCGCTGGCCGGCTACTCCTTCGACCCCGTGCAGGCGACCGGTGGCAAGCGCCCGGGCATGCCCAAGCTGCTCGGCCCAGGTTCGCCGCGGCTGATCGGCACCAGCCTTCGCCACCTCGGCCAGATGCCCGCCACCGCAGTGCTCTCGGCCTTCATGCCCGAGGGCACGAAGTCGCTCGAGCGGGTCGGCCACCTGATCGACGCCGTGACTCCCATGGGCGAGTGGTCGCCGCACCGCGGTGTGTGGGTCGTCGCGATGGACTACGAGGATGGCCGCCGCGTCGTGTTCGGCCGCCCAGGTGCTCGCGTCGCTCCGCTGTCCAGTGCGGTCATGGCCTCGTGCGCCATCCCCGGCTGGTTCGCCCCGGTGACCATCGAGGGCAAGCAGTACGTCGACGGTGGGGCTATCTCCGCAACGTCCATCGACGTCGTCGCTCACGCGGGAATGGACGAGGTCTACGTGGTGGCGCCGATGGTGTCGTTCGCGATGGATCGCCCCACGTCGGTGTCGGCGCGTCTGGAACGGCGCTGGCGTGTGGAGGTCACCAAGGCCGCGCGGCGAGAGGCGGCGATCGTGCGCGCCGCAGGGGCCACGGTGCGGATGCTCGGGCCGGGCCCTGAGGACCTTGCGGCCATCGGCGCGAATCTCATGGACGACGACCGTCGCGTGCACGTTCTGGAGACCTCGCTGCGCACCAGCAGCGCGGCGTGGCTTGAAGCCGACGAGGTGTCGGCAGCCGGCTGACTCAGCCCTTGGCGAGCCATTCGGTGCCGACCAGCTGCTCCTTCTCCAGGTAGCGGGTGGTCTCGTCGGAGGCCACCTTCTCGATCTTCCCGCCGACGAACGGCACGCTCGCCTTGAACGCACCCTCGGTGACCATCGTGGTCCCGTCGCCGCCGGGGCTCAGCGTCAGCGTGGCGGAGAAGGACATCGGGGCGCCGAAGTCGACGCTGGTCGTACCCGTGCGCGAGCCGCCAGCCGCCGCGGCACCCCACACCTGGGTCTCGGTCACCGTCAGGGTGTCGCCCACGAAGGGCTTGGCCACGCTCGGCAGGTTCGCCGGGAGGATGCGCGTGGAGGTCAGGGTGAAGCCGTCCTCGCCGTCGTCGGTGACGTCGACCGTGGTCTCCATCGACCCGGTGCGTTCGCACTTGGACGTGATGAACGCCGGGTCGCTGAGCATCGCCCACACGGTCGATGGATCGGCCACATAGGTCTGCTCGAAACGGAATTTGGTTGCCACGCTGCGTCCCCTCGGTGCCGGCCCTGACCGGGCCTGGTCTGGCCTCAACGTCCAAGCAGGACCATGGGTCCGCGGGGCGCCTCCGCACTGGAGCGCTCATCATGGCACGGGGGCCCGTGCGGAGGGCTAACGTAGCCACGAGCCGCACAACGGAGTGCAGCTTTGGGACCGTGACCCGGTCCCAGTGTCGTGTGAAGAGGCGATCACGTGGCGTCATTCCCGTCCCACCAGGACAACCCCGCTCACCCCGGGCCGGAGCAACTGGCGGCCATCTCCGACCCGCGGGTCCGCGTGCTGTGCACGCGCTTCTACCGCGACCTCGCCGATGAGGACCTCCCGACGCATCCGCTGGCCTTCGTCGAGCAGGCCGTGCGCTCGCTGATCGAGGTCGGCGCCATGCGCGCTCCGGGCTCGGCGATCGTCAAGGGCACGACGCCGGAGGAGCTGAGCGTCGACTCCGTGCTCTCGGTCATCACCGACGACATGCCGTTCCTGGTCGACTCCGTCACGAACCAACTGGCGCTGGAGAACCGCGCCGTGCACCTGGTCGTCCACCCGCAGCTCGTCGTGCGCCGCGACGCCGACGGCAACCTCCTGGAGATCCTCGACCTCGACGTCGACGACCCGCGCCCGATAGACGCGATCTGCGAGTCGTGGATGTGGATCGAGATCGCCCACAACTTCCGCGCCGACGACCTCAGCGAGGTCGTAGGACCGGTGCACGACGTCCTGGCCGACGTCCGGGTCGCCGTCGAGGACTGGAAGGCGATGCGGTCCCGCGCGGTCATCCTGGCCGAGGAGATCACGGCGGCACCGCCGGTCGGCCTGTCCGAGGAGATGGTGTCGTCCGCCGTCGACCTCCTGCGCTGGCTGGCCGACGACAACCTCACCTTCCTCGGATATCGCGAGTACGAGCTCGCGCAGTGGCAGGGTGAGGACGTCCTCCTGCCCGTGACCGGCACTGGCCTGGGCATCCTGCGCCCGGAGGCGCCGGGCGAGGACACCGCGTCGCACAGCTTCGCCACGCTCCCGCCGGCGGTGCGCGAGCTCGCGCGCGAGCCGAAGCTGCTCGTCCTCACCAAGGCCAACGCCCGCTCGACCGTCCATCGGTCCGTGTACCTGGACTACATCGGCGTGAAGAAGTTCGACGCGCAGGGCAACGTGATCGGCGAGCGCCGGTTCCTCGGCCTGTACTCGTCCAGTGCGTACACGCAGAGCATCCTCGACATCCCGATCCTTCGTAACAAGTACGAGCACCTGATCGAGGCGCTCGACTTCGCGGCGGGCTCGCACAACGCCAAGGACCTGCTGCAGTTCTTCGAGACGTACCCGCGCGATGAGCTCTTCCAGACCAGCGACGCGATGCTCGTCGACATCGCCGAGTCAGTCCTTCACCTGCAGGAGCGGCGCCACACCAAGCTCTACCTGCGACCCGACGACTACGGCCGCTTCATGTCGTGCCTGGTCTACCTGCCGCGTGACCGATACAACACGGCTGTTCGCGTGCGGGTCGAGAAGCTGCTGATGGAGGCGTTCGGCGGCATCGCCTGCGACTACACCGCACGCGTCTCGGAGTCCGTGCTCGCTCGCCTGCACTACGTCATCCGTGTTCCCGAAGGCCAGGGACTGCCCCATGTCGACCTCCCAACCCTCGAGGACGAGGTTGCGGAGGCCACCCGCAGCTGGGAGGACCAGTTCATGGGCGCGCTCGTGACGCGCGTCGGCGAGCAGGCCGCGCGTCCGCTGCTGCGCTCGCATGCGACCTCGTTCCCCGAGGCCTACAAGGAGGACTTCGCGCCTGCGCGGGCCGTCAACGACGTCCTCGTCATCGACGCACTCGAGCCGGGTGAGCTCTCGCTGGAGATCTATGAGCCGCCGAACAGCGGCCGCCGCGATCTGCGGCTGAAGGTCACGCGCGTGGGTCCGGCGATGTCCCTGTCACGCGTGCTGCCGATCCTCCAGTCGATGGGCGTAGATGTTGTCGACGAGTACCCGTACGAGATCCAGCGGGTCATGCAGGAGCCCGCGTGGATCCTGGACTTCGGCATGCTCCTGCCCGATCTCGAGATCCCCGATCACGCATCCCTGGCCGAGCGGTTCGAGGAGGCCTTCGCGGTCGCCTGGGACGGTCGCTGCGGCGTGGACGGGTTCAACGCGCTGGTCGTCAAGTCGGGTCTGCGCTGGCGACAGGCCCTGGTGCTGCGTGCCTACGCGCGCTACATGCGGCAGGTCGGCTCGACTTTCAGCCAGAAGTACCTCGAGGACGTCATCATCGGCAACGCCGACATCACGCGACTGCTGGTGCAGTTGTTCGAGACGCGATTCGCACCCGGCGACTTCGACGGTCGTCCCCAGGCCGTGGCCGACGTCGTGGCTCACATCGAGGCGGCATTGAATGACGTCGCCAGCCTCGACCAGGACCGCATCCTGCGCACCTTCCTCGCGCTGATCCAGGCCACGCTGCGCACGAACTTCTTCCAGGTCGACGACGACGGCATCGACCGGTCGTCGGTGGCGTTCAAATTCGACCCGCGGTCCATCCCCGACCTGCCGCTGCCCAAGCCGCAGTTCGAGATCTGGGTGTATGCGCCGCGCGTCGAGGGCGTGCACCTGCGGTTCGGCGCGGTCGCGCGCGGCGGGCTGCGCTGGAGTGACCGTCAGGAGGACTTCCGCACCGAGGTGCTGGGCCTGGTCAAGGCGCAGGAGGTGAAGAACGCTGTCATCGTCCCGGTGGGCGCCAAGGGCGGCTTCTACGCCAAGCAGCTGCCCGACCCCAGCATCGACCGAGAGGCGTGGCTGGCGGAGGGCAAGGAGGCCTACAGCGAGTTCATCCGATCGATGCTCGACATCACCGACAACCTCGTCGACGGCGTTGTGGTCCCGGCTCGCGACGTCGTCCGCTACGACGGCGACGACACGTACCTCGTCGTCGCGGCCGACAAGGGCACCGCCACGTTCTCCGACCTCGCCAACTCCGTGGCGGCCGAGTACGGCTTCTGGCTCGGCGACGCGTTCGCGTCGGGCGGCTCCGTCGGCTACGACCACAAGGCGATGGGCATCACGGCACGCGGTGCATGGGAGTCGGTCAAGCGCCACTTCCGCGAGCTCGATCTAGACACGCAGGAGCAGGACTTCACCGTCGTTGGCGTCGGCGACATGAGCGGCGACGTGTTCGGCAACGGCATGCTCCTGAGCAACCACATCCGCCTCGTTGTCGCGTTCGACCACCGGCACGTCTTCATCGACCCGACTCCGGACGCGCACTCGTCGTTCAACGAGCGGCGCCGGCTGTTCGACCTGCCACGTTCGTCGTGGGCGGACTACGACGCCAGTCTCATCTCCGAGGGCGGCGGCGTGTTCTCGCGCGCAGCCAAGTCGATCGACCTGACGCCGCAGATGCGCGACGCTCTCGGCATCGTCGCCGACGTCCACTCCATGACGCCGGAGGAACTGATCCGCGCGGCCCTCAAGGCTCCGGTCGACCTGCTGTGGAACGGCGGCATCGGCACGTACGTCAAGTCACAGCGTGAGATCAACGCCGACGTCGGCGACAAGGCCAACGACCGCATCCGCATCAACGGCAACGACCTGCGCTGCCGCGTGATCGGCGAGGGCGGCAACCTCGGCATGACGCAGTTGGGCCGCGTCGAGGCCGCGGAGCACGGCGTGCGCCTCAATACAGACGCCATCGACAACTCGGCGGGCGTCGACACGTCCGACCACGAGGTCAACATCAAGATCCTTCTCGACGGCCTGATCCGTCGCGGCGGCCTGCCCATGGACGAGCGCAACGCGCTGCTCGCCTCGATGACCGATGTCATTGCCGAGCAGGTGCTCGAGGACAACTACGGGCAGAACGTGGTGCTGGGCAATGCTCGCGCCGGCGCGCAGGGAATGCTGACGGTGCACCAGCGGATGATCCAGCACTTGGAGCGGCTCGGCCTGCTCGACCGGGCCATCGAGTTCCTGCCCGACGACGAGGAGATCCGGCTCCGCAGGCACGCGGGTGTCGGCCTGACGTCACCGGAACTGGCCGTCCTGCTGGCGTACTCCAAGATCTGGCTGACCAAGGAGCTCAACGAGTCGTCCATCGCGTCGGAGGCCTTCTTCGGCGGGGCACTCGTCAGCTACTTCCCGCCGAACCTGAGCGAGCGCTTCGGTGCAGTACTGCACGAGCATCCGCTGCGCACGCAGATCATCAGCACCGTCACGTGCAACAGCCTGCTCAACATCGCCGGAATCACGTTCGTATTCCGGGCGATCGAGGAAACGGGCGCAAGCGCCGTCGAGGTCGTGCGGGCCGCGTCGGCCGCGATGGAGATCTTCGACATCGCCGGGATCTGGGAGCGCATCAACGACCAGGACAACCTCATCCCGACAACAGCGCAGACCGCGCTGCACCTGGAGAACCGTCGCCTGCTCGACCGGGCGACTCGCTGGTTCCTCCAGACGCGAGGTGGCCTGCTCGACGTGCAGGCGGAGATCGACAACTTCTGCTCGGTGGTCACCGACACGGCCCAGGCGGTCCCGTCGGCGCTGCTGGGCAAGGAGCGCGAGCGCTTCGAGCGGCTCACTCAGCGGTTCATCTCGGCGGGTGCGCCCGGGGAGTTGGCGCGCAGCGCAGCGTCGGCGCTGGATGTGTACGCCCTGCTCGACATCGTCGACGTGTGCGCGCGCGCAGGGGAGGTGCCAGGCAGCGTTATTCCTCTCTACTTCGCGATCTCGGAGCGTTACGACATCGACCGCACCCTGGTGCGCATCACCGGCCTGCCGCGCGACGACCGCTGGAGCTCACTTGCCCGGCATGCACTGCGCAGCGACCTCTACGCCGTCGTTGCGGGCCTCACCGCGCGCGTGCTCAGCTCGACATCCGCTGACCTGGCACCCCTCGACCGACTTCAGCAGTGGGAGGCCGCGCACGCGGAGGGTGTCGCCCGCGCGAAGTCGACGCTGGCCGAGATCGACGCGGTGGAGGAGCCGGACCTGGCGACGCTGTCAGTAGCTCTGCGCTCGATGCGCAACCTGGTCGCCCAGGGCCTCACGTCGGCCGCGTCAGAGACCTAGGACGCGAGGGGACTGCGGATGCTGGACTCGGCGGTGGCCTTCGTCCCGTCGCACGACCTTGCTCGTTCGCGCGCGTTCTACGAGGGCGTGCTCGGTCTCGAGGTCGTCGACGTCAGTGACTTCGCGATCGTCATGAGGTCCGGGCACACCACGATTCGCGTGACCGCCGTCGATGGCTGGTCGCCCCAGCCGTTCACGGTCTTGGGCTGGACGGTGCCCGACATCGAGGTCGAAGTGTCCGCTCTGACTGAGGCGGGCGTCCGCTTTCGCCACTACGACGGCATGGGGCAGGACGAGCGGGGTGTATGGACGACGCCCGGTGGCGACAAGGTCGCCTGGCTGGTCGATCCGGACGGGAGCCTGCTGTCGCTGACGGAGCCCGCGCACCCCTGACCCCTTCCGCCGAGAGGCAGGCCCTGGTCGTCAAAAGGCCGGTTTGGGGCCCGCGGCACGACCGTAGGCTGCCTCTCGGCGTAGGGGGTGTCGAACCTCGCCTGCGGCCTGCTGCGAATCCCTTGCAGGAGGCCGGGTCCGAGGGAATGGCCGCATTCGCCGGGGCGTTAGGGTCAGCATCCGGCCATCCCGGCCGACTTGTGTCCTGACCGTCCAGGAGTACCCGTGAGCCTGCCGCCCCTCGTCGAACCGGCCGAGAGCCTGACCATCGAAGAGGTCCGTCGCTACAGCCGTCACCTCATCATCCCCGACGTCGGCATGGCCGGGCAGAAGCGGCTGAAGAACGCCAAGGTGCTGTGCGTGGGTGCCGGTGGCCTCGGCAGCCCGACGCTGATGTACCTCGCTGCCGCCGGCGTGGGCACGCTCGGCATCGTCGAGTTCGACGTCGTCGACGAGAGCAACCTGCAGCGGCAGATCATCCACGGCCACAGCGACATCGGCCGATCCAAGGCCGAGAGCGCGCGCGACAGCGTCCGCGAGATCAACCCGCTCGTGCAGGTGAACCTGCACGAGGAGCGCCTGGACTCCAGCAACGTCATGGAGCTGTTCGCGCAGTACGACCTGATCGTCGACGGCACCGACAACTTCGCGACCCGCTACCTCGTCAACGACGCGTGCGTGCTGCTGGGCAAGCCGTACGTGTGGGGATCGATCTACCGATTCGACGGCCAGGCCAGCGTGTTCTGGGCCGAGTACGGACCGTGCTACCGCTGCCTCTACCCCGAGCCTCCGCCGCCGGGAATGGTGCCGTCGTGCGCTGAGGGCGGTGTGCTCGGCGTGCTGTGCGCGTCGATCGGCTCGATCCAGGTGACCGAGGCGATCAAGATGCTGACGGGCATCGGCGACACGCTCCTGGGCCGGCTCATGGTTTACGACGCACTCGAGATGACGTACCGACAGGTGAGGATCCGCAAGGACCCGAACTGCGCGGTGTGCGGCGAGAACGCCACGGTGACCGAACTGATCGACTATGAGGCGTTCTGCGGAACGATCTCCGACGAAGCGGCCGAGGCCGCGAAGGACTCGACGATCTCGGTCGTGCAGTTGAAGGACATGCTCGACGCCCGCGAGGCGGGAGAGATCGACTTCGTGCTGATCGACGTGCGCGAGCCCAACGAGTTCGAGATCGTCAGCATCGACGGAGCCGTCCTCATTCCCAAGGGTGAGTTCCTCGACGGTTCGGCTCTGGAGAAGTTGCCCAGCGACAAGCAGATCGTCCTGCACTGCAAGGTGGGCGGCCGGTCGGCCGAGGCCCTCGCCGTGGTCAAGGGCGCCGGCTTCTCGGACGCGATCCACGTCGGCGGCGGCATCAACGCCTGGGTCCACCAGATCGAGCCGGACAAGCCCTCGTACTGACGGATCTATTTCGTCGCAAAAAGGCCCGTTTGACCTAGGCTTTGTTCCGGGACGCACTGGCCGGCCCAGGGATGGGGTGGGTGATGGGTCGCGGCGTTTCGGGGAGCAATCCACGGTGGCCGTTTCTCCTGATGGTGGGCTTCTACCTGCTCGCCTCCATCCAGATCTTCATCACCGTCGTCCGGCCGCCGCTTGCTACGACGAACGTCCAGTGGCAGGCGACGATGCTGGCCCTGGCCCTGGTTCTGCTGCTCCTCGCCTGCGTCTTCACGCTCGTCGGACGAGGTGCGGGCGCGCTTCCCTACCTCGTCATCGGCGGTCTGGTGCTGATCACCTTGACGACGGCCGGTGCTGCCGGTGGCCAGGGCCAGCTCATGGCAGGCGGCTACCTGACCCTCCTCGGCCTCATCGCCGGGCTCACCCTCAGTCGACGTTGGCTGGTCGGCGTGGTCATCGTCGGATCCGCCATGTACGTGATCGCCACCTACTTCCGCACGCTGCTCGACAGCAGGTCGTATGCCTGGGGCTTCGCGGTGCTGTTCGCCCTGGTGTCGTTGGTAATCGCGAACCTCGTCGGCCGGCTCAGGCAGCAGGCCACGCGCGACCCGTTGACGGGTGCTCTCAACCGCCGCGGCCTGGAGGACGAGGCGGTGATCGCCCACGAGCGCGACGTGAGGTCCGGTCAGCAGACCACCGTCGTGGAGATCGACCTCGACGACTTCAAGGGTTTCAATGACATGCGCGGTCACGCTGCCGGGGACGTGCTTCTTGGAGCGCTGCTGGTGGACTGGGCGACGGTGTTGCGTCGCACTGACCTGCTCGGACGCGTGGGTGGCGATGAGTTCGTGCTCGTCCTGCCGGCAACGACTATTGCGGAATCCGAGGCGCTGCTGGTTCGCATACGCGATGCCAACCAGACTCAATGGACCGCGGGGATGACGACGTGGACGGGGTCGGAGTCGTTGTGGCAGGCCCTCGAGCGGGCCGACGCCTCCATGTACGCGCACAAGCCAGAGGCATCGGGACGCCATCTGCAACAGTGATGGCCCGGAAGTGACCGGGCCAGTGAGCCAATTCTACGCCGGTCTCGCGCGGATGCTTCGTTGACGCGGGTGCTGGCTCGGGCACTGTCCGAACACTGCTGACGAACCTGCCCGCGTGACTGCTGCGCCTCGCTCCGCCGATCCGAATCGGAGGACTCTGGAATTGAGGGGATCCCCCTGGAGAGAAGAGGGGGTGGGGAGGACGACAACGAGGACGCAGGCGCTCAATCCGGAGGCACCCGCCCGCCGTGGCCAAGGCCAGCATCATGCTCGCCACGGCACGACTGGTCGTGGTCCGGACCCAGTAGCCCAGCCCCAAGCACGACACACGTTCGTGAGGAGATGATCCAAGGCTCCCACTAGGGCGAGCAGCGATTGACCCCCGTCGGCCCTCGGACGGGGGTCAGTCATGTCCGGTCACTGCGGAGGGTGCTCGGCGACCTTGTCAGGCGTCAAATGGCCCTGATCGTGGGCCTGGCATCGACGTTTGGGCGCGCCCCCAACTCGGAGGCCAGCCGGCTTCGACCTAAACGTCGGGAATAGTAGGACATTTCTTCGGGGAATCCGCTAATTGTACGACGATCTTTCGAGTGAAGTGGGCTGAGAGCGGCGAATATTCGGTCCGTGCTCGAATAGTGCTGCTGTTGCTCTTCTTGTGACTGCATTCACAAGCTCTGTCGCCCCTGCTTAGGACCATCCTGAAATCAGAGATAGCCCACTGAGAGGGAATGGGGCGGGGACGATGTCAGACAAGGTTGGCGCGCACACAGCTCGCAGGACGAAGAGAAGCTTCACCACATGGCTCGCGGCGGTAGCCGGGACAGTGGCCCTCGTAGCCACGGGCTTGATGTTCGTGGCACCGCCGGCCTCGGCCCACTCGAACGACATCACGGGCGCGGCGGTCTGCCAGAACAACGGCACGTGGACCATCACGTGGACCGTCGCGAACGATTACGGCCTGACGGCCCAAGTCACGGAGACGTCAAATGCCTCCGTCGTTTCGGTCGGGACGCCGTTCGGGAAGTACGAGACGAAGACCTTCTCGCAGACGGTCGCAACTGCCCAGAAGTACACGCTGACGGTGACGACCAAGTGGAGCGACAACTACAGCCGGAGCAATAACGGGTCCGTCACGATATCGGGGACCTGCGAGCAGCCTGGCGCGCTGCTTGGTGGTTCGGAGACGTATTGCGTGAACGCCGAGACCGGCGCCAACGTGACGGTGACGTGGGAGGGTGCGACCTACGGCGGCACGGTTTCGAAGACGCAGGCAGAAGCGACGGTTGTGTTGAACAAGGCGACGGCCTACCGCATTGCTGAAATCGCCATGAACGCACCGACGGGTGCGTGCTCGGGTTTGGTCCCGGGTGGCTCGGAGACGTACTGCAAGACCGCCCAGACGGGCCAGAACGTGACGGTGACGTGGGCCGGCGCGAGGTACGGCGGCAGCGTGACGAAGAGTCAGGCCCAGGCGACGGTCGCCTCGAACAAGACGATTGCCTACCGCGAGGCGGGCATCGCGATGGACGCGCCGACGGGTGCGTGCTCGGGTACGGTCCCCGGTGGCTCGGACACGTTCTGCGTGGACGGCGGGCTCGTGACCGTGACATGGCCGGGTGCGGAGTACGGCGATGGCACTGACCTGTCATATGGCGACGCCGTGACGCTGGTCGCGGAAAACAAGGCGGACGCCCTCCACGAGGCTGGCATTCCGGAAGGCACAGAGCCGAGCGAGTGCTCGCCACCTCCGACAACGCCTCCGACGTCGAGCAGTTTCACGCAGTCGGCAACGGTGGGCGGATCGATTGACCTCTGCCTCGTTGACGGAACCACCAACCTGGTCGTGGCCTACAGCGGAACCGGATCTGGCACGAGCGGAATCTCAGACGCGGACGCCATCTTCATCGCCAACACCAACGCTAACGCTGCGGCGGCCGCCGACCTGGCTGCCAAGACCCCGGCAGGGGCAACCGAAGGGGCATGTGGAGCTCCTCTCGCGGTCGCCGCCGTCGAAGCAGCAACGGTTCCTGAAGAGCCGATCGTGGTCGCAGCTCCGGAGTCGGCGACGGTTCCTGAGGCTGAGCCCGTCTCGGTTCCGCAGGCAGCGACGGTTCCCACCGCGGTCCCCGCGGGTGACGGATCGTCCGACAGGAGTGGCCCGAACAGTGGGCTGCTGATCCTGGCCCTGGTTGCCACTGGTGTGTGCTTCCTCGCCACTGGCCGCCTCCTGGCCACCCGCAACAGGTGACCTAAGGAACAACAGGCTGCGCGGCAGCACCTCGAAAGAGGGAGCCCCGCACAGATGAAGGACATGGTTGAGCCCCCGCCTCCCTCGGGCGGGGGCTCAACCATGCTTTGGACGGTTTCCGCGACGCGACAGCTCAGATCAGCGCCAATAACCATAAACACGACAAAGCGGATAAATCTACTTGACGGACCCACAGCGTACGCAAATCATCCGTCCGTTGCAGCCTGAGACGCCTGTTTGTTCGGTCCCTGTCCGAATAGTGCTGATGTTGCTCATCTTGTGATCGCTGTCACAAGTATCACCCGGGCTCGGTGAGAGGAATCTCATGGCAGGAACACCCAGTCGACGAACGAGGGGCGTGGGGATTATGGGTAGTACACAGTCGCGCAGAGCGAAGAGGAGTCTTGCCGGTTACCTGGCGGCCGCGGCCGGCACGGTTGCGTTGGTGGCAGGCTGTCTGGCGCTCGGCGCACCGTCGGCGTTGGCCGACGACAATGGCGGCGGTTCCGCCGACGTCACGTTCAGCCAACCGCAGCAAAACGACGACAAGAACAAGTGCGAGTCCGGCAAGCTCTACAGCTCCGAGACCAAGCGGTGCGAGGACGAGGGCAAGAAGGACGACGACTGCCGCAACAAGGACAACCGGGTGTCCAGCCTGAACGGTCGCGAGAGTGACAAGAAGAAGTGCGGCGACGACGGCGAGAACGGCGACGACTGCCGGAACCGCGGCGACCAGGAGTCCAGCGTGAGCGGTCGCGAGGGTGACAAGAAGAACTGCGGCGACGACGGCGAGCACGATGGCAAGGACAAGTGTGCGTCGTATGAGACCCCAACAAGTGCGAACAGTGACCAAGGTCGCGAGCATTGCATCAAGGTGACCATCTCGACTGATCCGTTCGTCGTTTGCTCCGCGGGTGTGCCCATGACGCTGATTGGCGTGGGGTCTGCCTGGTACGAGGACGGTAACGAGAAGAGCCAGGCTAGGGCCGAGAAGCGGGCAGGGGAGCTCGCTGGTGAGGACCTCACGACCCAGAAGAACGCTCTGCCGGAGGGCTACACCGAGGGCACATGCCCGTTGCCCACGACAGTCGAACGCGGCGGACCGACTCCGGTCATCGACTACTGCCCGACCGTAGAGGGTGTGCAGTGGGAGAACTATGACTGCAACACCGGCGTGGTCTCCGCAGCCGAGGCAGTTGCCCCGGTGACGGTGGCGGCTCCTGAAGCAGCAACGGTTCCTGAGGCGCCGATCGTGGTGGCGGCTCCTGAGCCGGCAACCGTTCCTGCGGCCGAGCCCGTCTCGGTCCCGCAGGCAGCGACGATTCCCACCGCAGTCCCCGCGGGTGACGGATCGTCCGACAAGGGCGGCCCGAACACCGGGCTGCTGATCCTGGCCCTGGTTGCCACTGGCGTGTGCTTCATCGCCACTGGCCGCCTCGTGGCCACCCGCAACAGGTAACCCAACGCCGGGCCCGCACGGAGGAAGTGAAGCTGCGAGGTAGCCCAGCAGAGATGGAATAGCGATTCGACCCCCGCCTCCCTCGGCGGGGGCCGAATCGTCTTCTAGGAACGATTCGCCTTCTTGCGGCGCGTAGTCTGGATCGTGGCATAGCGGAATCGGGGGCGTGTTGATGGTGTCCGCAGAGGCGGTGGCAGCGCGCAGCGCTCGCCGGGGGTGGGGCTACCCCGGCAATCGCCCATTCTTCGTGCTCACGGCGATCGCCCTGATCATGGCTGTGCAGGCATTCGCCACCGCACTCTGGCCTGCCAACGCTGAGACCAACACCGTCCTGAACGCGGCTCTCGGCGGGATCGGCGTCGTCATCGCCGTGGTGTCCCTGTTGGCGTCCGGGAGGCGGGACGAGCAATTCCTCAATGTCCCACTCGCGTGCGCCATCCTGCTTGTCTCCGTGTTCACCTGGGGGACGACCTCTGGCCAGGGCCAGATGCTCTGTGGCTTCACGATGGTGATGCTGGGCCTGTTCGTCGCCTACTTCCTGCCACGACGAGCGACGTACGCGCAGTTGGCTCTGCTGGTCGTCACGTTCACGGCGGCGTTGCTAGTCAATCCGCACCTGATCAGCGTGCTCTACGGCATAGCGATGATCATCATCATCACGATCGTCGTTCTCGTCGTCGCCAGTCTCGTGACGCACCTGCGCGACGAGGCGATCCACGACCCGCTGACCGGAGCCTTCAATCGACGGGGGCTCGCGGAGCATGCCGCTACCGCACACGACCTGGACGTCCGCAGCCATCGCCCGACCTGCGTCGTCGAGATCGACCTCGATGGGTTCAAGGCCTACAACGACGTGCATGGGCACAGTGCTGGTGATGTGCTGCTCGAAGAGGCGGTGAATTCATGGAGCCGGCAGCTGCGCCGATCGGACCTGCTGGCCCGCACTGGTGGCGACGAGTTCGTGCTCGTCCTGCCTGACACCGACGAGGCATCAGCGGAGCGACTGCTCGCGCGCATGCGCGAGGACACCACATTCCAGTGGTCAGCCGGCGTCAGTCTGTGGACCGAGGACGATCCCCTCGCCGTCGTCATTGACCGCGCTGACCAGGCGCTCTACCGCCATAAGTTGCAGCGCCGGCCCTAGTCCTCGTGCGCGAGTCAGCTACTGGGGAGCCGCGTCCGGCTGGTCCTCCTGCCAGTTGAGGCGGCGATGGTGACCGTCGCAGAACGGCTTGTTCTGCGAGTGGCCGCAGCGGCACAGGAAGGCCTTCGACGTCTCGCGGACGACGGTGCCGTCGGAGGCGAGGATCTGCACCTCGCCGACGACCTCGTAGGGACCGTTGTGCGTGGACGTGATCGTGACGACGGGCTCGGCCGCGGATTCGCTCATGCCCGCATTCTTGTGCCGGTTGGGTCAGGACGCATGGGGAGGACGTCAGCCCTCGAGGACGTCACCCTCGACAGGGGAGACATCGACGCCGATCGACTCCATGTAGTCGATGGCGGCCTTCACCGACTCCGCGTCGCCGCCGAGGTCGAGCACCATCCAGCCGGTGTGGTCCTGGATGGACGCGCGGCGGATGTTGGGCACGACGGAGAATCGAGTGACGATCTCGTAGATGACCGGCTCGGTGGCCGGTCCGGGCGGGAAGGTCAGCCGCACATGCTGGTGCGTGGCGGATGCGTCGGTCATAGCAGGCCCTTCTTCGTCAGCCAGTTGAATGACCAGTATCCCGGAATGGTCGGGAGCCAGAACGTCACCAGGCGGAACAGCAGCACCGCCGACACTGCGGTGCCCGCGTCGAGGCCGCCGGCGGTGAGGCCGGCAGACAGCGCTGCTTCGACCGCACCCAGGCCGCCGGGAGTGGGTGCGGCCTGGCCCAGCGTTGCGCCGGCGAGGTAGACGACGGCGACCACGGCGACGTTCATCTCCCCGCCGAAGGCGAGAACGCACGCGTAGAGCACGCCGATGAACGCGAAGTTCAGCAGCAGGATGCCGCCGATGCCCTCGAGCAGTTTCAACGGCCGCTGCACCACGGTCACCAGGCGGGGGATGACCTCCTTCAACGTCGGCTGCACGCGCTTGGCGATCAGACGTCGCACCGCGGGAACGGCGAGCAGGGCGAGCACGACGATGACGAACACGACGACGAGGATGACGGCCCACTGCGGCGGGTTGAACGTGTGGTCGGCCTGCGTTCCAGCCGCGATGCCGAACGCGAACAGCAGCAGGATGTGCGCGACGAACGCCATGACCTGGGCGACGCCGACACTTGCTGCGGCAAGGGCGGGATGAAGGCCGGCCTTCTGCAAGAAGCGCACGTTGATCGCGATGGAGCCGATCGTCGGCGGCGAGACGAGCGTGGCGAACGATCCCGCCAGCTGCGCGAGGATCGTGCGGTGCAGCGCCAGCTTCTCGGGAACGAAGCCTGACAGTGACCACGCAGCCGCGATGAACGTCAGCGCGCTGAGCACGAGCGCGACCGCGGCCCAGCGCCAGTCAGCGGTCGTGATGAGCGTGCCGAGGTCGACCTGCGCGAGCTGCGACAGCAGCAGGTAGCCGGCGATGGTGCCGACGATGATCATGATCAGCGTGCGCGGTCGCACGCGTTCGAACTGGATCGTCTCGGTCTCCGCGCCCGGCCTGATCTCCGCGAGCCGGTCGCGCAGGTGCACCATCAGGCCCTTGTGCTTGCGCACGGCCTTGCGGGTCTCGGTCGTCATCGCGACCGGCTGCAGAGCCGGAAGGGCCCGCGCCAGTCCGTCGACGCCGAGCACGAGTCGGCCTGCATCGACCGCGCGGTCCACATCGGCGAGCATCGCGAGCGTGCACAGGAGTTCGGCGAGGTCGATGCGCTGCGCGACGTCACCGGCCGCGATGCTGCCGCGCTCGCCGCCGATCAGCCAGACGGTCCCGTCGTCGGCGCGAAGGAGATGGCTTGCGGTCAGCGACCGGTGGCTGATCTGGCTCTCGTGCAGCGTGCGAACGGCCCGGAACGCCTGCTCGAGGTCCAACTCGGTGATCTCGTCGAGCTCGGAGAACCGGGTGCCCTGGATGGACTCGAACGCCAGGAGGACCGAGTCGGGGCCGACCTCGGAGGCGAGCAGCAGTCGTGGCTCAGGCGCGCCCGCCGCCTGTGCGGCGTACGCGACGAGAGCCGCGTGGTCGAGGGTCTCGCGCATGTTGAAGGCGCGTCCGACGCTGTCGTCGCGGAGCCGGAGGTTGGTGTAGATCGCGTTCGCAAGGCCCGCGCCCTCAAGGTCACGGTCCAGGACCGCAACAACGAGCTGCCCGCCGGCTCGGGTGGTGGCCAGGTAGCGACGGCCACGCGACGTGGTCTCCTGTGCCGTGAGGACGGTGATGGGGTACCCGCCCCTCGTCAGGGCGTCGGCGACTTCGAGGCCGCTCGGTCGCGTCGTGGGCGTGCCGGCGATGTAGCGGGTGAGAAGTCCGACGGCCCAGCCAATTGAGACCGAGATGCCGACGCCGGCGAGCGCGATGCCGGCACTGAGGATGGCGACGATGACCAGGGAGCCGACGACGACGATCGACAGAACATTCCATGGCCGGCGACTCACCAGCCGAGTGACGGTGATGAACGCGACGAGGCCGCCGAGGATCGGCGCAGTCGCCGTGCTGTTGGGGCTGGTGGAACCCGCGAGTGCGGCGAGCAGGCGCGGCACGTCGGCGTGCGAGACCGCCATCGAGACACCGACGAGGATCACGATCGCGATCAGCAAGGCGATGAAGGCATCGAGCAATTGCCGAAGCCGTCGGCGCAGCATCAGTGAGACCGCAGCAGCGATCGGCAGGCCGAGGGTGCCGATGCCGCCGATGACGTTGAGGACGAGGACGACCAGCGAAGGCAGCAGGGCGGCACCGGTGGTGAGGTCGGTGTCGATGCCGGCAGCCGTCTGCGTGGCGAAGTACCCCACCAGGACGATGCCGGCGGTAATCGCGATGGCGAGGACGAAGCGGGCCAGGTCGAGAGGTCGACGCAGGCGTCGTGGCACGACGCCGTCCTCGATGACGAGGGTCTGGTCCAGGACCGGCAGCGGCCCCGTGGAGGTGAGGGCGGTGTCGACCTCGCCATTGGGGTGAGGCGCCGGCGTCGAGAGGTGATCCGCTGCTGCGGCTGGGGCTGCTGCGGCTGGGGCTGCTGCGGCTGGGGCTGCTGCTGCGGGGCTCGCTGCGCTCGCTCCTCGCGACGGCCCGGTGCTGTCTGGGGCTGCTGCTGCGGGGCTCGCTGCGCTCGCTCCTCGCGACGGCCCGGACTCACTCACGGACTCGATGGTGTCAGACACAGACCGTCATATGTCGGACCCGGGTGGTATCCATGCCTCATGCGATGGGTTCTGGACGCCTCCTCGGCCGCTGTGGCGCCAGAGCTCGTCCTCGATCCGGACCAGCAGCGGGTCGTCGACCACCGCGAGGGCCCTCTCCTCGTCCTGGCCGGCCCCGGCACCGGCAAGACCACGACCATCGTCGAGGCAATCTGCGCCCGGCTGGCCGACCCCGTCGACCCGCTCGCCCCCGGGCAGGTCCTGGCACTCACCTTCGGGCGCAAGGCGGCCGGCGAGCTGCGCGACCGCGTCGTCGGGCGCCTCGGGGGCGGCGTCGTCCCCACGGTCGCCACCTTCCACTCCTTCGCCTACGGGCTGGTGCGCCAGACCGAGACCCTCGAGGGCTACCTCGTAGCCCCGCGCCTGATGTCCGGCGCCGAGGAGGACGTCCGCATCCGGGAGCTGCTCAAGGGCGCCGTCGCCGACGGCTCCATCGACTGGCCCGACGACCTCATGGGCGCCGTGCCCACGCTCGGCCTCGCTAACGAGGTCAGGTCCGTCCTGTCCCGCGCCCGCGAACTGGGCCTGCAGGGAAGTGACCTGCGCCGCATCGGCCAGGCCAGCGGGCGCGCCTCCTGGGTCGCCGTCGGCCAGCTGGCCACCCAGGAGCAGGACGTCATGGGGTTCGAGAACGTCATCGACTACACCGAACTGCTCTACCAGGCACTGCTGCGCCTGGCCGATCCGCAGATCGCGACCGGCATTCAGGGCCGCTACCGGGCGATCTATGTCGACGAGTACCAGGACACCGACCGTCTCCAGGTCGCGCTGCTGAAGGCGCTGGCCGGGCCCGGCACCAGCGTGGTAGCCGTTGGCGACCCCGATCAGGCGATCTACGGCTTCCGCGGGGCCGACGTGCGCGGCCTCCTGCGTTTCCCGCAGGCGTTCGCCGATGCCAGTAGTGCTCCGGCACGGGTTGCTGTCCTCGGCACCACGCGAAGGTTCGGCCCGACCATCCGCAGTGCCGCGTCGGCGGTGCTCGGCACTCGTCTGCCGCCGGGCCTGCCCAGCGGCAAGGCGCGGGCGCACCGCGAGCCCGCCTGCGCCGCCCGGCCCGCCGACCTCGACGTCGTGTCGGTCCTCACCTACGACGACGCTGGCGCGCAGGCCGCGCACATCGCGCGCGAACTCCGGCTCGCCCACGTCGATCGTGGAGTGCCGTGGCGGCAGATGGCGGTGCTCGTGCGCACGGGCCACCAGTTGCCGTCCATCCAGCGCGCGCTCGCCGTCGCGGGCGTGCCGGTGGTGGTCGCAGCCGACGAGATCCCGCTGCGCGCCGAGCCGGCCGTCGCCACGTTGCTGGCGGCGATCCGCCTTGCCACCAGCCCACGCCAGGT
>Ga0194043_1000078_pt1 | contig 43160 bp, 45 predicted proteins | sample JunL4415m_MetaG_FD_161274 | JGI IMG/M metagenome (GOLD analysis project Ga0194043, IMG submission 161274) | Anoxic zone freshwater microbial communities from boreal shield lake in IISD Experimental Lakes Area, Ontario, Canada - Jun2016-L442-15m | ecosystem: Environmental > Aquatic > Freshwater >...
AACGAACTCTTCGTCGAGATCCGCCTCCGCCGCCGTGGTGCTGGCTGACCTTGACAATGTCGCCAAAAAGTGTATACTGAAGGGTCAGTTCTTTGAAATGGCCAGCGGGGAATGAATATGAAATTTGCCGGGGCACAGAACTTCCGAGTCGAAAGATTCGGTGTTTTTGTGCCATGACAAGTTGTTTGGTTTTAGAAAAATTCAGTTTTTGCAGTGAGGAGGTTGAGTATGTGTGTAGAATTTCGTTTGGCCGGTTCGGTTGTCACTGAACCGCAAGAAAATTTGGATTTATGGGAGTCTTTCACGACCATGTCCGAAATTTATGTTTGGAATTGTTTTATCAGAAATGTACTCCTACGGTATGTTGCGAGAAACCTATTCCAAGCAGAAACAGTTCGTGCCAGATATTTCGATCTTCCTAAAAATACGGAGGAGGTAAATATCGAAAGGAAGATTTCTCGGGTGCGCTTTGGTTGCGTGGAGGGACTTGTCTTGATCGTGTGGTTGGTCTTTAGGCAGTTACACGGTGAAGCAGGAGAACTCTGCACGGAATACTCCAATAGGTTCCTTTTGCAGGTAAATAGGAAGAGGCTTCTGCTCGTTCGAGTATACTGGTCTCGTTCTAATGGACAGTGGAATATTTTGAGTGCTCCGTTTAATGGGCGCAATGAAGAGATTGCGGGCACTCGAGTATTCTTTCCACTGAAAGTATCGACATGAGAATTTGGGATCTTTTTGCTTAATGAGCAGAGAGATCCCTATTTTTTTCTCCAGTTGCCGGGGTATGGTATACTGTAAATGCTTGATTGAACACAAGAACGCTATGACACAGGTGAATATATACGCACAACTCGAGGCTTTGCTGTTTGCGGCGGGCGAGCCCGTTGAACTCGATCGACTGGCTGACACACTAGCACTCTCGCGCGAGGAGCTGGAGACGGCGGTGGCGCAATTACAGACGAGCTACCAGCAATCAGCCGATCGTGGATTGGCGGTTATTCTCCATCAGGGGATGATAGAACTCGTGACACGCCCGGAATACAGTGAGCTGGTTTCGGTATGGATGCAGGCTTCAAAAAAAGAAGCTTTGAGCAAGGCAGCACTCGAGGTATTGGCGATCGTCGCGTATCGCGAACCGATCACTCGGAGTGCGATCGAAGCGATCCGTGGGGTGAATTGTCAGATGACTTTGCGGACACTGCTGTTACGAGGATTGGTCGACCGCCAAGAGGAAGATGCTATCAGGGGTTATACCTATACACTTTCTTTTGATTGCCTGAAGTATCTCGGTTTGAGTCGCAAGGAGGATTTGCCGGAATACGAAGCGCTGTCTCAGGATGAGCGATTGACTGCTTTGGAGAGAACAATGGATGAAGGGTAAGCGGGAAGAACGGGTTCTAAAATATCAAAAAAAATATGCGACGAACGGCAGTGTGGTTACTTATTATCGGAGTCGGTTTTGGAGGCTGGTTTTTTTCCGGGTCTCATCCTTTTCATTTTCAGATAGCTTTACTGTCCGCACATTTCAATGAATCTGAAACGCCGACGGTGCGGGGTATCTCGACTGTTTCTCGGGAGGATCCAGTGATTTTCGAATCACGACACAATGCCGTCCAGTTCGTCCCTCAGCGTAAGCCGAATACGCGCAATCTCGCCGTACCCAATGCTCACGCGGCAGTGATTATGGATGTCGATTCGGGTAAAATTCTTTATGCACAGAATGCTGATGAGGAGAGGCAGATCGCTTCGTTGACCAAACTGATGACGGCTCTGATAACGGTGGAGCAAGTGAAAAATCTTAACGAGCTGGTAACTATCGATGAAGAGGAGGTGTATGCGCCCGGAACTCGGGTCGGATGTCCTCGGTCGGGGTTTTGCAATGGCAATCGTTTGCAGATTGGGGAGCAACTGACCGTGTACAACCTCTTGAAAGCGGCTCTGATGAACAGCGCGAACGATTCGGCGATCGCTCTCGGGAAACATTTGGGTGGAACGCAGAATGGTTTCGCGAAGATAATGAATACCAAGGCAAAGGAGATGGGATTGGAACACACGAACTTCTGTACACCGTCCGGATTGGAACCCGATGGACGCGAAACGGAATGTTATTCGAGTGCGGCCGATGTGGCTCGTATCGTGAGTGAGGCGCTCAAGCATGATATATTGTGGCAGATTATGCGTATGCCCGATGCGACCATAACCTCGGCAGATGGTAAGGAATCACATAATATTTTCAATACGGATATGTTGCTCGGGCAGGTGCAGGGGTTGATCGGGACGAAGACGGGATTTACTCCGTTGGCGGGATATTCGTTGTTGGCGGCGGTGTATGATCCGAGTCAGAAACATCGGGTGGCAGTGGTAGTGTTGGATGACTCGCAACGCTGGCAAGATATCCAGACGATGCTCTCGTGGACGATGTCTAATCATACGTGGGAATAATATTTTATTAATTTTATGGGAATAGCGCAAATTCAAACGATACCAGAAGTTTTCAATGTTCTCAAGGTTTTGATCACGGGGCTGTTGGCTTTCGGGTTAGCTTTTTCTTTGACGCCCTTGTGGACGAGGGTCCTTTTCAAATATCGTTTTGGTATCAAGATCAAGACCACGGGCGTAGCGGGTGATACACTTACGTATGTGAGCAAGCTCCACGCGAGCAAAGAAGGGACTCCGACGATGGGCGGTGTAATTGTCTGGGGATCGGTATTGATTCTTATCGCGGTATTGCATTGGGCTTCTCCCTGGGTAGCGATTTGGATGAATTCGGCCTCGATCGCACGATTGGATTTTTTGGCTCGCAAAGAAGTATGGTTGCCATTGTTTGTGCTCGTGGCCGGTGGACTATTGGGTTTGCTCGATGATTGGATGAGTATCCGTGGATGCGGTTCGAACAAGGGTGGCGGGATGCGATTTCTTATGCGGTTTTGGTGGCTGACCGCGATTGCAGCTGCGGGGGCTTGGTGGTTTTATTCCAAACTTGGATGGGATATCGTCCATATTCCTGCCGTGGGAGATTTTTCGATCGGTTGGTGGTACATTCCTTTGTTTATGTTCGTCATCCTGTTTGCCGCTATTTCTTCCAATGAGACGGACGGCTTGGATGGTCTGAACGGTGGCGTGCTCTTGATCGCTTTTACCGCATTTGCTTTCGTTGCTTTTTCCCAGAACAAAGTCGACCTGGCAGCGTTTTGCGCGGCGATATCTGGGGCGCTGTTGGCGTTCCTCTGGTTCAATGTCTATCCGGCACGGTTCTTCATGGGTGATACGGGCGCGATGTCGCTCGGGACGACGCTTGGCGTGGTGGCGATGCTGACTAATTCAGTCATTGCGCTGTTTGTTATTGTTTTTATCTACGTGCTCGAGTCAGGCAGTGTTGTCATTCAGCTCTCGAGCAAGCGGTGGTGGCATCGCAAGGTGTTTCTGTCCGCGCCTCTGCATCATCATTTCGAGGCGAAGGGTTGGCCGGAACCAAGAGTCGTCTTTCGCGCGTGGATCTTCACGATGATCACGGCGCTCATAGGTGTTATCATCGCCATCTTCGGCCGTGGCCATCATTGAATTGAGATAAAAAATAATTTTAAGAAATGCTATGCAACCATTAAAACTCAAAAGAATTGATGAGCTGGAAGTGAAAGGGAAGAAAGTCTTGGTGCGGATTGATGCCAATGTAGAGATCGATGAGAAGGGCGATGTGCGAGAGAAATATAAAATAGAGTCCGCCAAGCAGACAGTGGCGTACCTCGTCGCGCAGGGCGCGAAGGTCGCACTCGTGAGCCACTTCGGTCGCCCAGATGGAAAAGTGGACGAGAAATTTTCGGTAGCGTGTCTGACCGATGATGTCGAGCGAGCACTCGGTGTCTCGGTGAAATTTGTGGATGATTGCGTGAGTGAAGCTATTCCTGTTGAATTGGAAAATCTTGCAGAAAATCAGGTATTGCTGTTGGAGAATGTGCGGTTTTATGCCGAAGAAGAGACCAATGACGCCGGATTTGCAGAGAGACTCGCGCGACCATTTGAAATATTCATCAATGAAGCTTTCAGCGTGTGTCATCGCGATCAGGCGAGTGTGACTGGTATCACCAAATTTCTGCCGAGCGGAGCAGGGTTTCATTTGTTGGAGGAAGTGCGGTTTCTCGGCGAGGCATTGCAAAGTCCAGCTCATCCAGCTATCGCTATTATTGGCGGTTCCAAAATCGAGACGAAGATTCCAGTATTGAAAGCGTTCGAGGCGCAGTATGACTTTGTGTTGGTCGGGAGTAAGATCGCCGACGAAGCACAGGCAGAGGGGATGAGTTTTTCCGAGAAAGTTATGCTGCCGGTTGATTTTGCCGAGGGGCATCTGGATATCGGTGCACAGACGATCGAATTATTTGTTGAGAAGATACAGACAGCCAAGACCATCGTGTGGAATGGACCACTGGGAAAATTCGAGGAGTCTCCATACGACACAGGCACGCGGGCGATCGTCTCGTCGATGGCGGCGAGTGATGCCGTGACGATCGTGGGTGGTGGCGAGTCGGTGCAGACACTCGAAGAATGGGGATGTTTTGGTGCAATGAAGTTCGTATCGACGGGCGGTGGTGCGATGCTCGACTTCCTGGCCGGTGCACCAATGCCAGGACTCGAAGCACTGGTTTTGAGAGTATAAATCGGTGGCTCTTGACAAAAGAATGGAATATAGTGTATTCTAGTTATTCGCAAGCATTGATGCGCGAAATTCTATTTTTTTGTTTTAGCAGCCACATATATGTCTCTTATTTCTCGTCGTACGGCCCAATTGGCCATAGGTGTTCATTCAACAGCTTCTACGTCTTTGCAGGAAGATTCTTTTTTCGGTGTCTTGCAGGGATTGCTCAATCAGTGCGCCGAACGACCTCGGAATATCGTTCAGGCACGGTTTGGTTTGGGGAGCGAGGCGCCCAAAACCCTCGACGCTATCGGGAAAAAATACGGTATCACTCGTGAGCGCGTGCGTCAGATCGTTCGAAGCGTGGCTCGGGATATCGGGAATCGCAAGAAAAATGAAGAGCTGAAATTGAAAGAAGTGTGTGATCGTATCGTTTCGACGATTGAATCGAAAAGTGGTATACTGACACAAGAGGCATTGTATGCGATTCTTGCCCAAGGAGATAATCACGAAGTGGGCGCGATCCGGTTTTTTGTCGAGAATTTCGTAGAAGTCACGCCGCTCAAAGAGACTGCACAACGGGAACAGTGTCTGTCGACGCAGGGGTTTCAGCCGAAGCAATGGGATGAATTGATCCGAACAGTGGATGCGATTTTCAATGAGCATCCCTCGACGCTTTCGGAGAAGCAACTGTTTGCTTCCGTAGTGAAACGCTTGCCAGCTTTTGAGATTGCTCGTGTTTTCGATTACCTTCGCGTTTCACGGATGTTCAAGCAAAATGTTTTTGGTGTATGGGGGCGTGCGGAGTGGGAGGATGTCACCCCCAAGGGGACTCGTGACAAGATCTATCTCATTCTCAAATCGTTCAAGAAACCGTTGCATTTCCGAGAGATCACGGATTTGATTGATGAGAATGGCCTTCAGAAGAACAATCGGAAAACCCATTACCAAACCGTGCACAACGAGCTGATCAAGGACAAGCGTTTCGTGTTGGTGGGGCGGGGAATATACGCTCTCGAGGAGTGGGGTTACGAACAAGGAACGATCCGAGATATCATTACGAAGATTCTCCGCGAGGCGAAACGATCGCTAACACGGGATGAGATATTTGAAAAAATCAGTGTTTTGCGAGAAGCGAAACGATCGACGGTGGTTATCAATCTGAATACGCATTTTCAGAAAGTCGGTAAAGACGCCTATATGGTGAGAGAAAACAAATAAAATCATTATAACTTTTGTGCTATGAACGGTGTTCCTTACGATGTTACCCCGATTCAAGCTCTTCTTAACAGTTTCGGGAATATTTTCCCGTATACTTGGTTCATCATACTTCCCATCACGCTGTGGATGATTTTCTTTGTTTTGTGGATGGATTCCGTGTGGGACACATATATCAGTAGTCTGAAGTTCACTTTACTTGAGATCATTCCGCCTCGCGATATCGAAAAAAGTCCGCTCCCGATGGAATTGATTTTTGATACGCTTGCTGCCACCGAAAAAACATCCAATGTCCTCGAGGAATTTTTGGGTGGGGAGTTGCTGCCGGAGTTCAGTTGCGAGATCGTGAGTGATGGCGGCGTAGTCCACTTGTATGTTCGAACGGAGACCCGGTTTCGCAATGTCGTCGAGTCGGCTTTTTATGGACAGTATCCCGATATTCAGATCGTCGAGGTGGCGGATTATGTGGAGAGCGTGCCGAAGGGTATCCCGAACCGCGAGTGGAATCTCTGGGGGACGAACCTTATCTTGACGCGGCACGATTCATATCCGATTCGTGTCTATCGGAATTTCCAAGAGGATGTGACCGGCAAGATGGTTGATCCGCTGTCGTATATGTTTGAAATCATGGGGAAGCTCCCGCCTGGGCACAAGCTCTGGTATCAGATCATTATTTCTCCGACGCGACCGAGTTGGTACGAGGGAGGGAAACAATTCGTGAATGAATTGATGACCAAGATGGCCAAAGAGAAAGGCGTTGATTCTGAGGATATGACAGCACTTGAGGCGAAATTGACTCCGGTCGAAAAGAAAATTTTGGAGGCGGTGGAAATGAATATCGGAAAGACGATGTTCAAGGCGCGGATGCGTTTTCTCTATCTTGGTCCTACGGAGGGTTTTGACAAGTCGTCGTTCGTGACTGGTTTTATGGGGGCGATCAAACAATTCAATGATTCTAATCTGAATAGTCTCAAACCGGAAGGGGAATCAAAGACCTTCGCAGGTTTTGTCTTCACGAAGCGGCGATTACGGTATCGTCAGCGGATAATCTTGCGCCGGTACAAGAATCGTAGTGGCGACCCACCAGGGACGGTCAATATTTTTAGTTCTGCCGAGTTGGCGACACTGTTTCATATTCCGGATATGGTGGTGATGGCTCCGTCGTTGACGCGTGTGGGTGCGAAGCGCGGTTCGGCTCCGACCAACCTGCCAGTTGATTGAGAGTTATTTTGATATATACAAAATAGTATGGAGAATCCGAAAATCACTTTTTTTGCCAAGACGAACTTTCGTAACCACGATCGGGTTTTTGGCATCAAGGAGGATGATCGCCGCCGGCATATGTATATCATCGGGAAGACGGGTATGGGCAAGACCAATCTCCTCGAAAATCTGGCGATTCAGGATATCCAAAACGGACGCGGCGTCGCCTATATCGACCCGCACGGCGATACGGCCGAAAAATTGATCCAAGCGATTCCCGAGCATCGATTGAAGGATGTGATCTATTTTAACCCGGCCGATCAGGATTTCCCCATCGCCTTCAATATCCTCGAACAAGTCGCGCCGGAATACCAGACGCTGGTGGCATCGGGTCTTATCAGTGTGTTCAAGAAGCTCTGGGCGGATTCGTGGGGACCACGGTTGGAATATATCCTGCGCAATGCTCTGCTCGCGCTCCTCGAATATCCCGGCAGCACGCTCTTGGGTGTCAATCGTATACTCGTCGATAAAGACTACCGGAAGCTGGTATTGGAAAAAGTGACCGATCCAATGGTGCGGTCGTTTTGGATTGATGAGTTCACCAAATGGAACGATCGAGTGTTGCAGGAAGTGATCTCGCCAATTCAGAACAAAGTCGGTCAGTTCCTCTCCAATTCCTTGATCCGCAATGTCATTGGTCAGTCGCAGTCGTCGTTCGACATCCGGGACATTATGGATAACAAGAAGATTCTCATTATGAATCTCTCCAAGGGTCGCATCGGTGAGGATATCAGTGGGTTGTTGGGCGCGTTGATGATCACCAAGATACAGTTGGCGGCGATGGCACGCGTGGACATACCCGAGGAAGAACGGCAGGATTTCTATCTGTATGTCGATGAGTTCCAGAACTTCGCGACGGATTCATTTGCCAACATTTTGTCCGAGGCGCGGAAGTACCATCTCAATCTAGTGCTCGCCAATCAGTATGTGGCACAGCTAGGCGAAGTGGTGCGTGATGCGATATTTGGTAATGCAGGGACGATCGTGAGCTTTCGAGTGGGTGCTGTGGATGCCGAATTTCTCGAGAAGGAATTCGAGCCGGTGTTTATGATGAACGATATCGTTAACCTGCCGAAGTACCACATCTATTTGAAACTGATGATCGACGGTATCGCCGCCGATGCGTTTAGCGCGACGACTCTGCCACCGATCGAGATCGAGAACACGGTACAGAATACGGAAACAGTGATTCAATTTTCGCGTGACCGATATTCACACAGTCGCGAGGAAGTCGAGGAAAAGATCCGTCGATGGAGTGGGATGCTGACCGAGTCTGAACGCCAAGCGATCTATGCTCTAAAAAATAACGCTCAGCCAAGTCAAACACCGCGACCGCAAGTACAACCGCGAAGAGTAGAGACGCAAGATTTTGCGTCTCATGCAGCGCCGCACAATCCCGTGTCTTCACCATCACCATCACAAATTGCAGAGACGAAAAACGACGCTCCTACACAGGCTCAACCACAACCGAGAATTGTAGAGACGCAAGATTTTGCGTCTCCAGCAGTTTCACCTCAGGAAATCCCGGTTGCTCCCAAAGAAATGTTTACGACTCAGTGCGCGGTCTGTCACGAAGAAATTCAGGTGCCGTTTAAGCCGGATGGTCAGCGGCCGACATTTTGCCGACAACATTTGAAGGAATACCAACGGGCGATAGTGCAACAACGCGAAGCAATACAAACACATCAGCCAACTACATCACGAACCATCGAACCGCAAGCATTCGTACCGCACGCACCACAACCGATGCCGACCAAAATTACCGAGGTATACACTCCAGAAGTACTCCCAAGCAATCCTGAGCTAAAAACATACACATCACCGAATCCACCACTGTCACTCCATCAGATGCAGTTCGTGGCACCAAAAAAATTCCGTAGCAATACCATAGCAGCACGCCCACGCCCGGCCGAGGGTAGTCTGCAAGCATTCCTCCCCAAACGGGAAGAATAAATTTTCGTTGGGATGACATCGTGAAAGAATTTTGCTATACTCAAGGTATGGAAAATCCACTGGAACAGATCGCCCAACTTCGTGCTTCACTCCTGCGTTTGCAGGACTATCTTTGACCGCACTCACAGGGAATCACGCATCATAGAATTGGAGACACTTTCCCAAGCCGAAGGGTTTTGGAATGATCCGCAGTCGGCAGGAGCCGTCTTGAAGGAAATCGAGGCGCATAAAGGCGAACTGAAACGGTTTGATGATTTATCCGAAGCCCTTAAGTCGTGGGAGGAACTGTGGCCGATGGCGGAGACGGATAGCGAGCGTGCGGAATTGGAACAGCAATTCACCGATTTGCAGCAGCAAGTGGACGAATGGGAATTGCGGACGTATCTGGGTGGAGAGTATGACAATCACAGTGTGCTGCTCTCGATCCATAGTGGTGCGGGCGGAGTAGAGGCACAGGATTGGGCGGAGATGTTATTGCGCATGTACTTACGATTCGCGGAGAAATCAGGATTTATGGCGGTATTGCTCGACGAATCGCGAGGAAATGAAGCGGGGATCAAGAGTGCCGAGTTGGAAATTACCGGACCGTATGCCTACGGATACCTACGTGGTGAGGCGGGTGTGCATCGGCTTGTGAGGCAGTCGCCATTCAATGCCGATCAGTTGCGACAGACATCGTTCGCGATGGTGGAAGTTTTGCCGATACTCGAAGCGCATGAAATGGCAGAGATCAAAACGGAAGACTTGCGCATCGACACCTATCGGGCGAGCGGTGCCGGCGGTCAACATGTGAATAAGACCGAGAGCGCTATCCGTATCACGCACCTCCCGACCAATACCGTGGTACAATGTCAGAGTGAGCGTTCCCAAATCCAGAACCGTGAACGGGCGATGCGAATGTTGCGAGCACGATTGGCAGAGCAAAAACGCTTGGATGATATCGCGGTGCAGAAGGGCTTGAAGGGGGCGACGAGGAAGATTGAGTGGGGGAGTCAGATCCGATCGTATGTCCTCCATCCCTATACCTTGGTCAAGGATCACCGGACGAAATACGAGACGAGCAATGCCGAGCGTGTGCTCGAAGGGGATATCAAGGATTTTATGGAAAACTATCTGCGTTACGCCGCCGGAAAAAAATAAACGAAAATAAAAAGCTTATGCCTATGATCCGATTTGAAAATGTCAACAAGATTTTCCCTGGGGACAATATCGTCCTCCAAGATATTGACCTTGCCTTTCAACAGGGCGAATTTGTCTCTATTGTGGGGGCTTCCGGAGCGGGTAAATCCACCCTACTCAAACTTATCTATGCCGAGGAAGAACCGACGACCGGAAAAATTTACTTTGGTGATAAATCTCTCGACAGTATCAAGCGCAAACAACTCCCGTATTACCGGCGCAATTTCGGTACGGTGTTCCAGGACTTTAAACTGTTCTCACAGAAGACCGCTTTTGAAAATGTCGCCTACGCGCTCGAAGTGATCGGCAAGACGAATGCCGAAATTAACGAGGAAGTTCCACAGATTCTCGATCTCGTTGGCTTGGTCAATCACGCCAATCAGTATCCGCGTGAATTGTCGGGTGGCGAGCAGCAACGCGTCTCGATCGCGCGTGCCCTCGTGCATCGACCATCCGTGATCATCGCCGATGAACCGACGGGTAATCTCGACCCGGTTTCCAGCCGTGAGATCATCAAGCTTTTGCTCGAGATTAACAATTATGATACGACCGTGTTGCTCGCGACTCATAATAAAGATGTTGTCGATGCCCTCGGTCGTCGGGTGGTGACGCTCGACAAGGGGAAGGTTGTTCGCGATGAAGCTGTCGGTAAATACGTGATTTAAAATAATATATATGTCAGTTCAAACTATTAAATTGAAACGAACGGTCGAAGCGGGGTGGAATAATTTCCGTCGCAATGGTTGGCTCACCGTCGCCACCGTGACCGTCTTCACGCTCTCGCTCCTCATCACCGGACTCACGGTTTCGTTCGGATATGCGACCTCGGTGTTCCTCCAAAACCTCGAAAACAAAGTGAATATCACCGTGGCGTTCAATACCGATACCACTGAGACGCGTATCCTCCAGATCAAACAGGAATTGAGCAAGTACAAGGAAGTCGCATCGATTCAATATATTTCCCGTGATCAGGCGCTTCAGGAATTTTTGAAAGCCACGAACAATGATCCAAATATCACCAAGGCACTCGACCAGATTGGTGGCAATCCGCTGCCGGCCTCGCTCGTCATCAATGCCAACCAGCCCGATCAGTATCCGATCATCAACGAAGCGCTCAAACAATCCGAATTTCAAGATGATATTGCGCGGATCAATTACGAGAAGAACAAACAGATCATCGATACTGTGACCACTTCGAGTCAGACGACCAAACGAACAGGGATGTTGCTTGCCGCCATCTTCGTCCTCGTGTCGCTCATCGTGGCGTTCAATACCATCCGCATCAATATGCACTCTCGCCGTCAGGAATACGAGATTATGCGCCTCGTCGGAGCATCCAACACCTATATGCGTCTGCCGTCGGTGTTCGAAGGGATTTTCTATGGTTTGGTGGCCGCCGTACTCTCGGCTATCTTATTGGTTCCTGCTATCAAGCTCATTGGTTCGGCAGTGCTGTTTTCGATCAATCCGTCCTTCCTCCTGGCCTATTATATCGATCACTGGGTGCGTATCCTTGCCATCCTCTTGGCGCTCGGAGGCACACTTGGTGCTCTCTCCGGTTACCTCGCCCTCAACCGCTACCTGAAGATCTAGCGTTTATAAGGTGTTGACAAAAATATAAAAAGGTGTATATTGTAAACAAGAAGGCTTTTTGATGTCATCAGGAAGTCTTTGAGTTTTTTCAATTTTTCCTCTGAAAAATGAGGATGTGAGGTTTATCATGAATGCTGACACATGTGGTCGGTGCACGGAAAAACACCAGTGCGTGGCGAAATTTTTTTCACAGTTTGCTCCTGGCGACGATCCTGTTTCGGAAGAGTTCGTAAGAAGTGAACTCCGGCAAAGCGAAGATGTAGCGGGTGCTACATCTGCCGATAGTCCGACGGCGGATTAACCAAAAATAGTTTTACTACAGCTCAACTCCCGTTCGTCATCAAATGAGGCGAACGGGAGTGATCTACGAAAAAGTACCTATAAAAAGCGTAAAAAGAGGGTGAAAAGGGATAAAGACTTGCCAGAGCGAGTCTTTTTTGTTAGGATAAAAAAGAAGTCACCAGGGCTTGTTTTTAGTTAGAAGGGGACTTTTTCTGGGAATAACCCCGCCTTCGCTTCAGCTTCGAGCGGGCGAAGCAAGTGGAAAAAGGCGAGACATTTTATTGGGGAGTAGCCAAGTGGTAAGGCACTAGGTTCTGGTCCTATGATCGGGGGTTCGAATCCCTCCTCCCCAACCAATCGGATACATAAAAGTGGATAGATCGTTGACAGTAAAAAACTACAGATGTAGACTAAGTGGGTAGTATCTGTAGTTTTTATGGCTAACAAATCGGAGGAAAAAATAAAGGCGATCAGTCTCAGAAAAGAAGGCTTGTCCTATGTTGAGATATTGAAGAGAGTCCCTGTTTCAAAGTCTACTCTTTCAGTCTGGCTGAGGGATATCGGATTAGCGAAACAGCAAAAACAACGATTGACTTTGAAGCGCAAGCAAGCTCAATTGAAGGCACAAGAAGCTTGTCGGAATATTCGAATATCAAGAGAGAAGAGAATCGTCGAAGCCGCAAAAAAAGAAGTTTCGCATGTTTCGAAGAGGGAATTGTGGCTTATTGGAGTAACGCTTTATTGGGCTGAGGGAACAAAGCAGAAAACACATAATGTTTCGCAGAAAGTTTCATTCAATAATTCCGATCCCCGGATGATATTGCTTTTCGACACATGGCTGAGAAAGATTTGCCAATTGGGTTCGGAGAGACTCGCCTATAGTATTTATATTCATCGAACAGGTGATGCTGAAAAAGCGAAATTGTTTTGGGGGAATCTTTTGAATACCGGCATAGAACGCGTTTATTTCAAAAATCATATTCCGAAAACAAATCGAAAGAATACAGACGAGAATTACTATGGCTTATTGAGAATTGATGTGAAAAAGAGCACTGATCTTAACAGACAAATAAAAGGGTGGGTACTTGGAATAGCTGATGGTTTATAATGAAAGTGTATTGCCCGGTCGCCAAGCGGTAAGGCAGTGGATTTTGGATCCACCATGCGCAGGTTCGAATCCTGCCCGGGCAACAGTCAAAGCGGTAAGGCATCCCGACTTGTCGGGACATGCGTAGGCTCTCTGCCAGGGTCGGACAGGGATCCTTACCTTCCCGACAATCAAAAACAGACGGTTTCGCGTCTGTTTTTTTGTATTCTTTTTTGCTGTCTGATTAGTCCTTCTTGCTGAAGAGTTGTGATGGTTTCAGGTTGAGGATGGCGAAGAGGTAGACGAGTTCGAGGATCCCGACCGTATTCACGACGAGCACTATCACGAACCACCAACCCTGGCCGCGCTGCCCGGCGTGCCAGAGGGCGAGGCCTTTCCAGAAGAGACTCCAGAATAGGAGTGGGAGTAAAAGGGTTATGAGTAGTGGTAGCATAGATGAGCGTGTTTATAAAATTCTAGACCATACCAGACTCGAAGCCTTGGTTTAGGTTGATTCATTTGTACTTTCATTTTCGCATAATTTAAGGTAAAGTTCAAGGTAGTTGTGGAAAAATATTGCCAATATGAAGCAAAATTGGTATATTTATCTTATGCAGAGAGTTAAGGCTAGATAATTTTCAACATGATGAAATTTCCAAAAGACATTCTTATAATCGATTTTGAGGGTTTGAAACAACCGGTTCAAATCGGGGCGGTTTTGTTGGACAAAGAAACTTTGGAAGAAAAGGATAATTTTGTGTCTTATATTTACGCTGACCTTGAGGGTTATGTGAGCCCGACATCAGGGATCTCTCAGGAGATGATCAATGATGCGCCAAAACCAGAAGAAGTCGGAAAAATGATGTATGAGAAATTTGGTGCCGACATATTTCTCGCTTCGTTTGTTCAAAATTTAGACATTCTCCATTTTAGAAAAATTATTTCCGCTGCCGGAATAGATTTTATCGAAGCAGGTACCGATTTTAAAAAATACGATACTCATATTCTCGACATTTGGCCTGTAGCTTATATCCACGCATTGAAAAACGGTTATACTGGGGGCACTGGCTCGGAAGAGTTGTTTCAATACTTTGGAGCGAAACCAAGGGGACTTCACGATGCTCTCGAAGATTGTCGGATTACCGCGGATGTTTTTCGGAAGATAGTTTTGTAAAACTTTTGGGAGAATGAGAATCTTTATTAGCTAGCGTATGTGGAGCAGGATTCCTTGTGGGAGCAAGAGATCCAATCTAAAGCTAGGTGTACTCTCGTTTTATCCAAAATTTGAGCATTTATTTTTTAGGTTTTGCTTTTCTGGAAAAGGGGTTATAATGCTGCTTATGGAGTAAACCCTAACGAACAATGTTATGAAAATAACAAACGAGATAATCAAGTTGAAGACGGCGACGACGCTGGATTTCATTGATATCACGGACAAAGTCCAACAGAAGATAAAGAAGGCGGGAATCAAAAACGGGATCGTGAACATCCAGAGTCTGCATACGACTATGGCCATCATCGTCAACGAGGCTGAACCTCTGCTCATCGAGGATATGAAGGTGCTCCTCGAAAAGCTCGCGCCACGGACACACAAATATATGCATGATGATTTCGAGATCCGCACCGTCAATATGTGTGATGGAGAATGCAAGAACGGGCACTCTCATAACAAGGCGCTTCACCTCCCGACCGCGACTCTGATGAATGTTCTTCAGGGAGGTTTGCAGCTCGGGAAGTGGCAACGGGTTTTTGCCGTGGAGCTGGATCGTGCCCGACCGAGGGAGATCGCTCTCCAAATCATCGGGGAATAAAATTTCGTTTACCGCGCCAACACGACGCCGATGACCTGTTTGGCACCGGCGTTTTTGAGTGTCTTGGCGCAGGCTTCGAGCGTGGTGAGGGTAGTGGCGACATCGTCGATGAGCCAGACGGTCTTGTCAGTGAGGGTTGGCGCCTGATCAGTCGGTTGCCATGAGAAAGCATCTTTGAGATTGTTGAGGCGTTCGGTTTTGGATTTTACCGATGCCTGAGGTGGGGTGAATCGGACGCGCTTGAAGGAATCGACATCGAGTGGGATTGGCAGCCCGGGCGTGAGGGCAGTCGCGAGACGGGTGGCGATGAGCGTGGATTGGTTGAACCCTCGCCAGCGTAATCGTCGTGAATGGAGCGGGACGGGGACGATGAGATTGGGGAGGGGGAGGTCGGCGTTGTGGAGCTCGGTGATGAGAATATTCGCGAGGGGTGCGGCACACGCCGGGATAAATCGGTATTTGAGCGTGTGAATCATTTCGCGAGTCAGCGGATGTTGATAGGCGAGCGCCACGAAAAGACCATCGAGAGAAGTTTTCCCCAGACAGTCAAGGCAGGTGGCGCCACGAGCGGAAGGTCGTTTGCAGATCGGGCATTTCTGATGTTCGGGACGCAGGAGCGAGGCCTGACAGGCGCTGCAGAGAAAGATATGTGGATGTTTACACCCGAGGCACTCGATGGGGAAAAAGAGATCGAGCGTGATATTTTTCAGTGTAGAGAGAAAAGTTTGTTTCATTTCTGTAAGAAAAACTTTATACTTCTTGTCTTTGCGAATCCGCCGCGGCGGATGTGGCAATCTCGTTTAAGAAAGAAAAGCCTTGTGTTCTTGGAAGGGGATTGCCACGGGTGAGTACACCCTCGCAATGACACAAAACTGGGGACTATTTCTTTTTGGCAACTTTTTTGATAGGTTTTTTGCGAGGAGCAGCTTTTTTTACTTTGACTGGTTCGCAGGCGATAACTTTGTCTCGTAGCGTGAACACAATGACGACGGGTCGATCGGGATGGATGAGCAGAGCCTTGGCGAGTGGGGTCTCAATGAGACTCTGGATCTTGTGACGGATGAGACGGGCGCCGCTCTCGGGTTGCACGCCGACCTCGGCGAGGAATGTGATGATCTCTGATGGAATACGCAGGGTGATTTTTTGTGGAGCGAGACGATGTTTGAGCGTGTTGAGTTCGTGTTCGACGATCCGGTGGAAGTGCTCGGACTGTAATGGTTTGAAGACGAGTGTGTGGTCGAGACGGCCGAGCAACTCCGGTCGGAGGCGGTTTTTGAGTTCGGCAAGGACTTGTGCTTTGACAGTTTCGAAGTTGTGTTCGGCTACAGTGTCGGATGATCGGAAGCCGATGCGGGCGGATTGATTGAATGCCTGCGTGCCGATATTGGACGTGAGGATGATCACGGTATTGCGAAAACTCACCTTGCGTCCTTCGGCATCAGTGAGGTAACCCTCGTCGAGAATCTGTAGGAGGAGGTTGAAAATATCCGGATGAGCTTTTTCGATTTCGTCAAAAAGGACGATGCTGTAGGGTTGGCGTCGGACTTTTTCGGTGAGCTTGCCACCCTCGCCATAGCCCACATAGCCAGGAGGTGCGCCGATCATCTGGGCGACCGTGTGGCGCTCCATAAATTCGCTCATATCGAGGCGGATGAGCGCGTCTTCGTTTTCGAAGAGTGCCGAAGCGAGCATTTTGGCGGTGAGCGTCTTACCGACGCCAGACGGACCGAGGAAGAGGAATGATCCGAGCGGTCGGTCGGGTGAACTGACGCCGCTCCAAGCACGGATGAGTGCATGCGATACTTCGGTGACGACTTCGGGCTGTCCCACGATGTTTGCAGCGAGGGTTTCTTCGAGATGAGCGATGTGTTCGGACGAGGTGCGGAGGAGTTTGGAAATGGGAATCCGTGTCATCCGGGCGACGACTTGAGCGATGTGTTCGGGGAGGACGGTCAATTTTCGGGAATGGAAATAGTGTTCGGATTGTTTGTGGAGATCCTTGAGGATTTTTTCGAGACGATCCGACTGGGTTTTGACCCGTTCGGCAGATTCGTATTGTCCCGTGTTGATAGCTTTTTCCTTGATATCGAAACACTCGTCAAGACTAATTTCGGTTTCGCGAATCATTTTGAGGATTTCCGTCGGCTGATGGCGATGGCCGAGCATCGAAGCCGCTTCGTCGATGAGGTCGAGCGCTTTGTCGGGCAGGAACCGATCGGGGATATGTCGCACCGAGAGTTCGACGGCGGTCTCGAGGGTTTCAGTCGGCAGAGTGAGGTGATGGAACTGTTCGTATTGTTTGCGACTTTCCTTGAGGATGTTGAGGGCTTCAGTGGGCGTGGGTTCGGCGACGAAGACGGATTGGAAGCGACGTTCGAGGGCGGCGTCTTTTTCGATCGATCGTTTGTATTCGACGAGCGAGGTTGCGCCGATGCACTGGATTTCGCCACGAGAGAGAGCGGGCTTCAGGATATTGGCCGCATCGAGACTGCCCGAAGCACTGCCGGCACCGACGATAGTGTGGATCTCGTCGACGAAGAGTATAATGTCGGGATTTTCCGAGGTTTCGCGGATGATGTCTTTGAGTCGGGATTCGAATTCGCCGCGAAAATTCGTGCCCGCCACGATGGAGGCGAGATCGATGCCGATGATGCGTTTATCCGCGAGGAGCGCCCCTGCCGAACCATCGAGAATCTTTTGTGCGAGTGCGTGGACGAGTGTCGTCTTGCCGACACCTGGTTCGCCGATGAGGAGTGGGTTGTTCTTGCGGTGACGTCCAAGGATGTGGATGATGCGTTCGATTTCCCGTTCACGAAACTGAATTTTTTGAATCGAGGCGTCGGATTCGGGCAACTCCATAAAATCGATCCCGAATTGATCGAGCGCGGGTGTGGCACTGTCGTCGTCGTGATTTTCGTGCGGCCCACCCTCGGTCAGGGAGAAGAGTTTTTCGAGTTGGGGCATGTTGGGAGTAAACTGTTGGGCACGGACAGTGATGTTGGTAGACGTGTCAAAATCGATCTTGGCCTGAGCGAAGAGTTTGTAGAGCGTGGGTTGCGGGAGCTCGAGGAGCGCGTGGGCGATATGCTCGGTGCCGACATACGGACTGTGGGCATGGTGCGCGATGGCGAAGGCACGGACGATAATCTGTTTGATTTCCGATGAGAAGGGGAGGTTGCCCGGGAGTGCCGGCGAGAGGGTGTCGGTGGTATGTTGAGGGGTCTCATTCTTGATTGTGTGTATCGGGGTTGCGTCGATTTCTTCCGTGCGTGGCGTCGCGGGAGTTTCTTCGGGATTGATATTGGGCAAACGGATACCGAGATTGCGCAGGAGTAAATACCCCAAAGCGCCCTCGGCACGGAGGAGTGCGAGGAGGAGGTGGAGTGGTTCGACTGTAGGCGCTTTCTTGTCGCTTGCTATGCGCGCGCTGGCCTCGAGGAGTTGTTTGGCACGGTGGCTGAATTTGTTGGCGGAGGAGGGGAACATAGGGTGATTTTTGGTGGGAAAGAAGTGAGGAATGAAAAAAAAGTTGGAATGGAAAAAGTAATACCGAATCCACTTAATTATTTGCACTGAAAAATTTTGTCATCCCGGGCTCGACCCGGGATCCAGGTTGCATTGAATTTAGCATAAAAACTCCCTTAAGAGTAGCTTTTCCGGAGCGTTTTGTCAATCCAGCGGATATTTCTGAATAAATAAAAGGACCCCGCAAGTAAATGATATACTTTTGGGGTCCAATACTGCTGTTGTTACTTTTTAAAGCCCTTCTTTCATTACCTTGTGCTGTACCTTGTTTTCGCCTTTCCAATACGATATTGGTTTTTCGCGTGATACACCATAACACAAACATGAGGTAAGTAAAGAGCAATAGATCCCGAGTTCGGGATGACATGTTGATGCCTAGTACATCTACTAACATAACTAGGATACGCCTTCGTATCTATCTTACGATTTTGACGAAGACCAAATTGAGTTCAAACTATCTTGAACGCACTTTGCTCTTTGCCACAGTGAACCGACAGGAAAGCGTTTTGCGGGAATCGGTTTTCGTTTGTCAAATAACTTTGATTTGCTTTGACTGTTCCTAACCTGTTGCACCTTGTTTCACTATCCTGCCTTTTGGCCTGCTCGTACTGCTATCATCTCTGCGCGGATCCGTTGCAGGCGGAGGTCTTGTTGACCCATACCTTTTATTCACTTAGGGTAAGTCTAGCATGCTTTCAAAATCCTGTCAAGGTCTTGGTCAAAAGGGAAGGCGCTTTCTTGTGAAAAGCGCCTCTATTGAGCTAAAAGTATGATCAACACTTGTTAGCATTTGTTTACACGATTCGGTTCTGAGTAGACTGGAATCCTTGGGAGAGTCGAGGCCGTGTTGTCATCATAGAAGTAGATGACAAACGGTTCTGCCGGGATTATTTCAAGACGACTTTTTGGTGGGTTGGCCCAAGTTTTTCGTTGTTTTTCCAAGACCTTTTCGAGACCGGAGCACATTTGTTCGTATTTCTCTTGTCCTTCTGTCAATGCTAACTGCTCATTTGCTGCCTGGAGAGGTATTTTTATTTGTTTATACCCCTCTTCTTTGTTGAGACTCAGATATTGGCACACGAGGCACCAACACCCATACTTGTGTTCTTCTTCTTGCATGACGCACCTCTTCTGATTTTTTGCTTTTGTGAGTTGATTTCGTCCAAGGGTATTCTCCTGGATTTAAGTCGACTGTACCAGAATATGCTCGAAAAGTCAAGAACGAAACGGTAATGTGCGCTTGGCAGGAATCGAACCTGCGACCTTCTGGACCGCAACCAGACGCTCTATCCACTGAGCTACAAGCGCAAACAAAAAACGAGTACCAGCGGGGTACGCTCTAAATATGAAGCATTCGGGAGAAAATGTCAACCAAAGTGAGGTCGATCCTTTCTTCCGGAATGAATGAGCCTAGTATTTGTCGGAGTTCTTGAGGATCGGTATCTCCGAGCGGAATATCTACGAAGGGCTCGATGAGTGTTTTGGTTTTGAAACGGACGAAGCTGGAACCAGGTTCGTTTTCGAAAATCCAGAAGTGATCCATTTGATCGAAGGGGAAGAGCTCGCTATTGACCCCGACACCCTGTGGGAAAATCCGGCAATGGAGAAATCGTGCCTCTCGATGAAGCAGGATATAGCCCGTGATACCAATGAGGATGAAGGTGATCGCCACAATCGGATTGTTGACGAAGAGTTCATAACCGATGATACCGAGTAATGCCACGCCGAGCCAAAAAAGCAGCTTGCGGCTGGGAGCCTGCGTTTCGGTTTCGTGTACCTGCCATTCGAAAATCGGTTGCTGTGACATAGAAGAATCAATGATGAACTTTCTTCCAGTATAACACAGTTTCATTTACAAGAGAGCGATGTTTTGGTAGGATAAGAGGGAAAAGCAGGAAGCGTGGCCGAGTGGTTGAAGGCAACAGTCTTGAAAACTGTCATACCTGCAAGGGTATCGTGAGTTCGAATCTCACCGCTTCCGCCTTCTGAAGGGCTATAAAAAACTGTCACCCAGCTCCTCGCGAGGGGCTGGGTCGTGAGTTCGCCCCGGCATGCGCGGGGCGTCCGGCGAATGCCGGACGAATCCTCTCGTTTGCGCATTGATAAAAATAAAGTATAACACTATGCCCAACATACTTATCGTTTTCGTTGTCGTTATTATGCTTTGGTCTGCCTGGGGATTTTTCAGCTCTCGTGTGGAACAGGTGGAGTATACCGTGGTGAAAAAAGTGAATGGGTATGAAATACGCGAGTACCCAGCGCATATCGTGGCACAGACGACGGTGCCGGGTTCCCAGGAGGATCCTATGAGTGTCGGCTTTAGAATTGTGGCGGGATATATTTTCGGTGGCAATACTAGAAAAGAAAGTATCGCCATGACCGCTCCCGTGGTCGCTCAAAAAGAAGGAGTAGAGAATGGTTCGGAAAATATCGCCATGACGGCTCCGGTGGTCGCGACAACTGATGGAGACTCGCAGGTGATATCATTCGGAATGCCTCATTCCTATACGCTTGAGACATTGCCGACGCCGAGTGACTCCCGGGTAAAAATCGTGATGATTCCTGCCAAAAAATATGCCGTGATGCGGTTCTCAGGGTATCGATCAGATGCACGAGTCAAAAAAATGCAAGAAGCGTTGCTTTCAGCGCTCGCTCAGGATGGAGTTGTGACGCAGGGCAGTCCTGCATACGCCGGATACAATGCCCCGTGGACCCCGCCCTGGATGAATCGCAATGAAGTACTGATTGAGATTAAATAGAAAAGATATGCGCGTCTGGGATATACATCCGCAACACCTGTGTCGGAAACATTTACTCGCTGAGCATCGCGAGCTGCACGGATTGTGGAATATTTTGACGAAACACAAAGGCAAAGGAGGGTATTCGCATCACCCGGAAACTTTGCGCTGGGTGGGCAAACAAAAAGCCCTGTATATCCGACACGAGACGCTCGTAAGAGAATTTTCTCGGCGCGGATACCAACACCATACGCCACTCGAGAAAGGGTTGGCTATCGGTTTAGGTGATCAAAAAACATTTATCAATACGGTTAAAGAGCAGAAAATTATCCTCAAGCAGAAGCCTTGTGAATGTCTGCTGGATAGTTGATTTCTCAAGATTAATTCTTGTAGATTTCCTGAGTCATACCGTCGTGCTGGACGGAGGCACGGAAGGGGGCGACGAAGCCGTCAGGTGTGACTGGTTCGACAGTTTGGGTATTTCCTGTGGGGATATTGACGGAGACCGTATCGGTCTTTTTTCCGTTTGAGGAGGTAAGCGTGTAGGAAAACGAGGTCGTCGGCGAGTGGTTGGCAATCCCGAAGGTGAGTGTCGCGTCGGTCGGGTTGGCGAAGGAAACCGTCCACCAGTTTTTGTTAGTATTCAAGTCGAGTGCTCGTTGTGATGCGAAAGCGAGGACGAATCCGGCGGCGACGAAGGACGCGACGAAGAAAATAAGGAGTGATTTATCGGTGAAGTGAAATGATTTCATAAACGAATTCTTTTAAGGGTGGCGATAGTAAACAGCAACGCCATTGGAGCGATAGACAAGTGAGAAATCGGTGGTCTGCTCGAATTGTTTTTGGTCATATTGCGGGTTGACTATAATGTAATTCACGCCGAGATCAGTGTAGCACTGTTTGCCGTTGGGCGTGTTGGGAGTGGAGATCATCCAGAGCGTGCACTGTTCGCGGGTTTTGGTCGCGTCACTGTAGCGTTTGAAGTAGCCGCGTGAAAGAGGGAAGTTATAATCGCGGAGGAAGAAATGTTTGATCCACGAATCGGCGGTGAGATAGTTGTGATCCTTCAGGACGAGGTCGGTCGGTGTGATGACAGAATCGACGAAGGAAGCAGCTGAGAAGGTCTCGACGACCGATTGATTTTTTTGTTTGTTGGCAGTAGAGATATTTTGTGCGTTGTCGAAGAGGCCGTTGCCGAAAAAAACAGCGCTCCAGGTGATGAGTATCGATGCACCGACGAAAATCGGAAGTGATGTTTGGGTGAAGGACTTGGATGGACGAGTTGTGAGGTATGGGAGGCATCGCGAGAGTGTGTATCCGGCGAGGAGAGTGAGTGGGAAAATAGCGTAGGTGCCAACCCGATTCGAGGGAATATTGACGAATGCCCATTGCGGCGCGAGTGAGAGCAAGAGGAGGCTCCCAGACCAACCAGTGAGGACAGCGGCAACGATCCTACGGCGACGGAAGAGAAACGCCACCAATCCGACACCGATGATGCCAAATGCTATTCGGGGTATACCAAGGGTACCGTTGGTGAATTCGAGAAACGGTAGACCGATGCGTGTGCCCTTGGTAGGGCTGCCAATGGCGGTACCGATGGCTTTTGGGTCAGCATAGCTTGGCGCGATCACGAAAAAGAAAAAGAGGATGGCGGCGAAGGCAAGGAGCAGTGGCGCCGGTTTGCAGGCGAGGCCAATCCACTCGCGGAGTGTGGCACGGAGGTATTTCAGATGGGAGAGAAGAATAAATATGAGCGCGAATACGAGACCAAAGAGAAACATCAACGTGGAGAGGTGATGGATGTAGGCGAGTCCGAAGGTGAGGAAAAATCCAAGCGTGAGGAGTGAACTATCTTTCTCTTTGAGGGCACGGTAGTAGATGAGCCAGAGGATGGGGATGAAGAAATTTCCGATGACATTGCCAACGACTCCGCCGCTCACGAATTTTGTTTCGGGGGATGAAATTGCATAGAACGGACCGATAAGAAGGAGCGTGAAAATGGCGACGGTTTTGGCCCTCGGGATGGCGAGGTGCGAGAAGAAAAATCGCCATGCCAAAACGAAGAGCGCGAGATCAGAGCAGAGATTGATGAAAAAGAGAAATAGGATGGGAAAAGCGGAGAAGAAATCCAAACCGGTGAGGAGGTTGAGGGCGGCGAATGGCAGGTGTTCACCGATGATGAAGTCAGCGATCGGCTTCGGTTGACCGAGTTGATAGTGACCGTCGGAGAGAGTGTTTATATCCTGTTTGGTATACGTTGGGATGGTGCCGGTGTGAGAGATGACACTCGCCCAATAGGTATGGTGTCCGAGGTCGGTGGCACTCGGGGCGACGCCGTTTGTAAGAAACAGAGTTTTAATGCCGAGTGCGAGGATGAAAATAGCGGCGATGAGGAGATATTCACGAGGAGAGAAATGGCTGGGAGCAAAACCATGATCTGGGCGGTGTCGACGATAGGCGATGAAAATCCAAAGGCTGATCTCGATCGCGAGCGCGACCGTGAGGGAGAGCGTGGTAAGGGGAATATGAAACAGGTAGAAGAGAATCAGCATCAGGAAATTCAGACTGGCAAGACTGGTGGCCACGGAGAGGAGGCTCCATTCAAGCAGCGTGAAGTGATGTGTATCGAAAAAGGCGCGCAAGAAAAGCCAGCCCGGGATGGTGAAAAGCGCAAAGAGAACAATGAGGAACCAGGATGTTTGAAGTGCGAAAGGCATAAAGCGCGGCTATTTTTTTGATATATTTTCCAAAGCCTCGAGATACTGTCTTGCGATAGTCTCCCAATTGAAATGGTGAATGGTAAACTCGCGTGCTTTGGCGCCGAAAGTTTGGCGGAGCGCGTCATCTTGCAGAAGGGTGGTAATTTTTTCAATGAAAGCGTCATCGTTCTCTGGTTCGACGAGGAAACCATTCGCTCCTTCTATGATAGCATCTTTTAGTCCCTCGAGGTTGGAGGTGACCACGACGCGTTCGCACGACGCGGCCTCGATAACATTGATACCGAAACCCTCCATTGATCCACGGACAGGGATATTGGGTGACACGGCGAGATCGACGGTATTGAAAAGGACTTTCATATCGTTCCACGGGAGATTAGTGAGGAGTCTGACTTTATTCTCCAATCCCAATTCTTTTATGGTCGCTACGCACCTCGGGTAATAGTCATTATCACCGGCGGTTTTTTTGTGGACGACGGCACCTGCGGCTACGAAGAGGGTATCGTCTGGTAGATACGGGACGACATTCCGGATGAACCACTCGACGCCCTTGTGTTTGACATACCGTCCAATTCTCAAAATAATTTTTTTGTTGGTGATATCTATTGGCGTGTCAGTGTGTGCATTGATTACACGAGCCAATTCTTCATGGGTATGTTGTGGTTGGAATAGATCTTGGACGAAGATGCCATTGGGAATAAATATGCAGCGATCAGATGCGACGCCGATAGCGAGCGCTTCTTCGCGAGTTTGGTTGCCGACAGCGATAAGAAGATCAATATTTCTTAATGCCGGGATATTGATGAATTTATAGACTGCACTTAAAAGGCCTTTTTTACGAAAGAAAGTAATATCGAGTCCATGGATGATAGCAGCGACTCTCGTATGACCGAATGAGAGAAAACGAATAGGGACACCGAGTGGTGCGAGGCTGCCATCTCCAAGCAGGATGACATCATACTTCCAAAACGAAAATAGGATCCGCAGAAAAGCGTATGGCAAAAACCACCACAGCGTTTTCTTGCCGCCGTGGTTAGCAAAAATAGTGATATCAGCAATCTTCGCCAAGCTGGTGGCGATGCCGAAGTTCTGGTTCTCTATCCCGCCGGTGATAGGTGGATACGCTCGCGAAACGAAGAGGATTTTCATTGCCGTGTTTTCTAGACAAAGAAATTTATTTCTTGTACAACTTTTTCTTCGCTAAGTAGAGTTGCTCCTCGGTGAGGCGGCGGTTGGACTTGATCATATCGGCGATGAGTGCCAGGACGAAGAATTGGAGACCGACGAGGAAAGCGATAGCGGAAGCGAAGAGATAATTGCGATAGGGCGAAATCTTGAAGTCCTGGAAGTATAGGCTGAGGAAAATTACGAAAAGGATGAGTGCGATGATCATCAGGATGAGACCAGGTATGCCAAAGAACTTCATCGGGCGGACATCGCGGATGGCTTTGAGAATAATTTTAAAACCGTTATTGACGAATTTCCAAAGCGATTTGGTGATCTTGGGTTTGCGGTCGGCGAAGTAGGTGACTTCGATCGGGACCCATTTGAGTTTGAGGTTTTTGCCGATAGCGTCGATGATGGTTTCTTGTGTGTAGGTGAAATTGTCGTTAACCAAGTTGAGTCGCATAAGTGTCTCGCGATTGTGGGCGCGAAATCCGCAGGTGAGATCTTCGGTCTTAGCATTGAGGAAAAAACTGACGAGTGCAGCGGCGAAGCGATTGAGGAAGCTCCGAATCCAGGGAATATTCTTCGCCTTCACCCCACCGAACCGATTGGCGATGACCATATCGTAGTGGCCTTCAATGATGGGAGTGAGGAGCTTGGGGATGTCGTTGGCATCAAACTGACCGTCCGCATCGATATTTACCATCAGGTCGGCGTTTTGTTCGAGCGCGTTTTCTACGGCGCGTTTGAAGGAATACGCGAGGCGTCGATTGGGCTTGTAGGAAATAACGAAGTGAGCGCCTGATTCCTCGGCGACGGCAGCGGTGCGATCGGTTGAACCATCGTCAACGACTTGGATGAACTTCTCGGTGATAACTTGGCCGAGACCGTGTTGGTAGAAATCCGCTTCGAAGCTTTGCTTGATGTGCTGAATAGTTGCACCGAGCACATCCTCTTCATTATAGGCGGGGATATTGACAATAAGTTTCATATATTGAAATATTTAAAAACAGGAAGTTTGTCATCCCGCACTTGATGCGGGATCCAGACTGAATTGCATCTGAATGCAACCGAACCTGGATCCCGGGTCAAGCCAGGGATGACACAAAAAAAGTTTTATGGATTTATTTTTTGTGGGTTCACCCAAGATGAAAAACCAGCCAGACAGCGAGCATTGCACTCGGTACGATCGGTTTCGGTCGCCTTGTTGACGAGAATGTTTTGACATGGCACAGAAACGGTCTCGTAACAGGAACGGAAACTGTTCTCGACGGCTGTCCAATTGATTTCATAGTGAAAAAATCGCAAGATGAAACTCGACACGACGATGAGTCCGATGAGCCAGATGATGCCTTTGATGAGATGAAACATAGAGTTTAGCGGCCGATGCCCTTATAGATGATTTTGCTTTCACGGAAAGCGTTTTTGTTGAGGCAGTTTTTGCCATCAATCACGACCGAGATATGGTGTTTTTCGAGCAGCTCAGGAGTGAGTGTTTCGATAAATGCCCGATGATTGGTAGCGATGATGAGCGCTTCGGATTGATCGAGAATTTCTTCGAGTGTTTTGACCGAAGACTTCTCGAGCACAAATGGATCGAAGGTGATGATATCTGCTTGGTGCTTTTTGAGGTGTTTGATGATCTCGAAGCTGGGCGACTCGCGGAGGTCGGCGATATTGGCTTTGTAGGCGAGGCCGAGGACACCGACTTTTGTTCCATTGATCGGTTTTTTGACGGCATTGAGTGCGTCTTGCAGGAGTTCGACAGTGTACTCTGGCATAAAGTTATTAATCTCGCGCGCTTGGCGCAGAAATTTGTGATCGAAGCCAGCTCGTTTGGCGCGTTCGATGAGGTAGTAGGGGTCGACGGGAATGCAGTGTCCGCCAACGCCGCAGGATGGGAAGTGTGCCATAAAAGCGAAGGGTTTGGTAGAGGCGCCTTCGATGACGTCTTTGACATCGATACCGAGTTTGTCGAAGGAGAGGGCGAGTTCGTTGACGAAAGCGATATTGATATCGCGGAAGGAATTCTCGACGATCTTGACTGCTTCGGCCTCGCGGATGGATTTCATTGGTCGGATCTCGCCATCAACGATGGTGCGATAAAAATTCAGTGCGAGGGTGAGTCCGGCCGTATCGAACGAACCGACGACGCGCGGGATATTGGTGACATTCCATTTGGGATCACCTGGGTTGATGCGCTCGGGGCAGTGGGCGATGTAGACGGTCTCACCAACTTTCCAGCCAGCTGCTTCGAATATCGGTACAACGATTTCTTCGCTGACGCCTGGGTTGACGGTGGACTCGAGGACGACCAGCGCGCCTGATTTGAGATTGGCAGCGACAGTCTGCATCGAGGAGATGACTGGCGTAAGATCGGGATTGTGAAACTCATCGACCGGTGTTGGTACGCAGACGAGGACGATGTCAGCTTTTTTTATTTGTGTGGCATCCATCGTCGCTTCGAAGGGGAATTTCGCCAGATTGGCATCGACATATTCATCATAGAAATGGCTTTTGCCTGATTGGAGTGATGCGATGGTTTTTGTGTTGATATCAAAACCGATCACGGGGTAGTTTTTTTCGGCTGAGCGAACAGCGAGCGGTAACCCGACATAACCGAGTCCGACGATACAGACGGTAGGGAGAGAAATGGACATACTATGAAAATCATTACAAATAAACAGAGCCGTTTTAGCACTGATTTCAGTATAGGGTGAAACCGTCTTTTTGCCAATTTTACAGAAAAAAATTTGTTTCTAATAGTATTGTGCGATACACTGGAAGAAAGTATGAATGAAATGACTATGCGAAGACACTGGCAGATCGTGAAGGAAAAGTTGCGAGCGAATGCGCGAGAGATAGCGCTTGTGCTGGGTATGATCGGCGTGGGAGTATGCGGGTTTGAGTTTGGTTTTGTGCAGGGGATTCGGCATACCTCGCCGCCTATCGTGATCGAAAAGCCAATCGTTGCTGAGTCGGTGGTTGCTGCTGGTGTGTCTGCAGCAGCTTCTTCACTGCCATCGCCATCATCAGATGCGAAAACTTCTACGACAGCTGTTTCGACGATTTCACTCCCTGCCAACTGCCCGTTCGTCGGGAGTCGTAATTCGGACAAATATCACGCGGCTGGGTGTGCGGTGGTGAAGCGGATCAAACCGGAGAATCGTGTGTGTTTCACTTCTGAAGATGACGCGCGTGCAAAAAAATACCAACCAGGATGTTTGCAACCGTAATAAAAATATGCCAAAACAAAAAACAATTCAAGAAAAAAATCCAATACGCCTTCTGAGCAGAGTTGTTTTGCTGTTGGGTTTTTCCGACGCTTTTTGGTTGTATATGAGTTCGAGTTATTTGCGTGCCGCCAGTGGCACAGAGAATGTTGGATTGTTTTATGGTGTAGTGTTCGCCTGTGTCTTAGGACTCTTATTCTTACTCCCTGGTTTTATCCGCCGTCTCGGTAAAACGACACTCTTGAGTCTGCTACTTTTTTTCCTGGCGCTGGCGATGCTCGTGTTGTCGATTTTGTCGCCGTCCTTCCTTGGTATGGCACTTTTGGGAACTGTTATCGTTATCAATTCGGTGGCATGGGTGGTGATAGATATTATTCTGGAGGATTTCTCGACAGATAATAGTTCGGGACGGATACGCGGCTGGCATTTGATGCTTATGAATACGGGAATTCTCGCAGGGCCGTTGCTCGCCTCCCAATTGATGGATCGGGTGGGGTTTTGGGGCATTTTTCTTGCGAGTGCATTTCTCTATGTGCTGGTGTTTCTGTGGATCATACTTGGCTTGCATTCAGTCAACTTCCATTTTAAGCGAGAGGTCGCGTGGAAGGGTTTTTGGCGAAAAATTCGTACCACTCCCGATATCCTGCGGATTTATGGTGTCTCTTTTGCACTCGAGTTTTTTTATGTGGTGATGATAGTGTATATGCCACTGCGCTTGCTCGATCTCGGTTTCAGTTGGACGCAGATTGGTCTGATATTCACGGTGATGCTCCTGCCATTCGTAATCATCCAGTATCCGTTGGGAGTACTCGCGGATAAGCGATGGGGAGAGAAGGAGATGCTTCTCATCGCGTTGGCGATCTTGGCAGTCTCGACCGGTGTGGCCGCTTTTTCGAGTAGCACTTCCTTGGGGTTTTGGATGGTGGTGTTATTCGTGACGCGTATCGGAGCCGCAGCGATCGAAGTATTACGAGATGCGTATTTTTATAAGCAAATCGATGGTGATGATGGGGACATTATCGCTTTTTTTCGCACCACGCGTCCGACGGCCAATATCGTGGTGGCAATTTTGGGGGCAGTGTTGTTGCTCTGGTTCCCTCTGACCATCGTGTTTATTCTGAGTGTGTTGGTTTCGGTGAGTGTTCTCTGTATGACTTTTTCTTTGAAAGACACGGTTATTGACAGTGCTTGATGGTGGAGTATACTGAGAGTAATGAAACGAACAACTTGTCACAACCTGAAGAAGACTTGTGAATAAGCGAAAGAAAACCGCCGTCTTGGCGGTTTTTTTCTGGGCGTTTCCAGTTTTTTAACAATTTTTTTGGAGGATTTTATTTATGTGCTATGAATGGAAAAAAGGTGAAAGGGGCATTGGGATTTCCGGACAAGCGCATGAGTGGCCGAATAATTCGGAAACTCTGGGTCAATGTTCAGGATGTTTAATAAACATTCCTGCTGGGCATGGCTGTGGAATCGAAAATGGTAAATTGGTATGCTTGACTGAGGTGAGAGCCAAAGGTCTTCATACGTATACATATGGACCAGAGGTCTTGGAATTATTGGAAAAACACGAGAATAAAGCAGCATATACTGCGCTTGAACCAGGTGGGTTGGAAAAACTTGAAATTGTTGGTTGGAAGGCAATAGTTATGAGTAGGCTGTTCTTTCTGGCTAGACAAAAAAATCTTCCTGTGTATTAATAAAGGTAGACAGGAAGTTTTAACAATTGTAGTAGAGGGACAAGTAGGAAATTCGTAAGTTTTGAGAATATTTTAGAGAAGGAGACTCCGATGAAAACGGAATCAGCAGTAGAAAGAAAAGAAACGCCTATTTCATATCCGAACCAAGCCGTTCGATCTTGTCGAGATTGCCCGCTTTGTACAACTGGCTGTAATGTTCCGGATGTATTATTTCAGGAGGTAATTTCAGTTCTTGGCGGCAGGTGCCTGGTAAGAGATGAGAATCATCAAGTAGGCTGTGCCGCTCAGTGTATAGGAGAAATTGATCAAAAAAAATTTCAATTTAATTCCGTATACACACTATTCTCGGATGCCGTGAATTATGAAGAGGAGATTCCATGGAAAGAAATCTCCCGGATTATTTATAAAGCAACCGGAAATACATTGCAATGATAGGGACAATGTTAACAATAAAAAACTTTTTTTAAGAGCAGGTAGTATGACCATGATCATAGCTACCTGTTTTATTTTTCCCTGAGAGAATTTTTGATGAAGTGGAGCGCTTCATCGCTTTCGGTAAACCAGTGGATCGTCTCGCCTTGGCGTTCCCACCGACGGAGCCAGGTGAGTTGTCGTTTGGCGTAGTGGACGATGTCGAAGTACAATTTTTCGCGCATCGTCTTTTCGTCGAATTTATGTTGCAAGTATCGGGCGATCCAACGGTATTCCAAACCAAAAGCTTCGAGTTTTTCAAAACGTACGCCTTGCTCATGCAGACGCTGCACTTCCTCAATCATACCCTGATTAAACCGTTCATCGAGCCGAGTTTTTATTTTCTCGCGTAGTGTCTCGATCGGTGGATTGAGCACGATGATGAAGTGGAGTATATTTTTGAGTTGTTTGTTTTGTGTCATCCCCGACTCGATCGGGGATCCAGGCTGCATTTGAATGCAATTAAACCTGGATCCCGCATCAAGTGCGGGATGACAATGCAGTGCTATCTCGATAGCTCGTATCAATCGTACGGGATTGTGTCGGTCGATGGTCGCCGCGCGCTCTGGGTTGAGTTGTTCGAGTTGAGCGAAGAGTTCTTCGGCAGTGAGTTGTGAAAGTTTCGCTCGTAGTGCTGGATCGGGTGGGACAGTGGGGAAGGATTGACCAGTGAGGAGTGCCTGCGCCCAAAACCCCGTCCCGCCACAGAGGATGGGAAGCTTGCCTCGTGATTGGATATCACTGATGGCTGTTTGAGCATCACGCACGAAGTCAGTCACATTGTACTCATCGTTCGGGTCGGCGATATCGAGGAGATGATGGGGAATGTTCTGCATTTCTTCATGAGTCACTTTTCCTGTTCCGATATCCATCCCGCGATAAATCTGCCGGCTGTCGACGGAAATGATTTCGCCATTATATTGTTGAGCGATGGCAATAGCGAGCGAGGATTTACCACTAGCCGTCGGCCCGAGGATAGCGATGAGGAAATTTTTTTCTGTTTGTTGTGATGAAAATGTCATAAAGAGTTTTTAGAAGCGAGTTTTTTCAGGTATACTAAGAATGAAAGTTTTTATTTCAAGTGAAAATCTATGTCGACATCTCAAGATATACCACAAAAAAAGGAGGAAATGCAAGCAAAATATATCGCGTGGCAGGCGAGAGCGGCGGAGGATGTTCTAGCACAGCTCCAAACGACGCGTGAAGGCTTGACTACGGATGAGGTGAGAGGGCGGCAGGCGAAGTATGGACGCAACCAATTGGAACACAAACGCGAGCATCGCTGGTTGAAGTTGTTCGGGGCGCAGTTCATGGATACGCTGGCGCAGATCCTGATCGTAGCGGGTGTGTTGGCGCTTATTTTTGGCGCAGTGCGTGACGCGACGATTATTGCCATTATCGTTTTGCTGAATGCGATCGTCGGGTTTTTCCAGGAGTGGAAAGCGGAGAAGATTCTCGATCGGATGGCACGGTTGACGACGGACACGGCGACGGTGATGCGCGATGGCAAACGAGCAAAGCTTGATGCCAAGGAATTGGTGCCCGGGGATATCGTGTTGGTCGATGCGGGTGCGCGCGTGCCGGCGGATGGTGTGATCATCGAGGCGTATGATTGCCGCGTGGACGGATTTATTTTCAGTGGTGAATCGAAGCCGGAACAGCGGATGACGAAAGTGATGCCAGAGGAAACACCGTTGGCGGACATTGAGAATATGTTATTTATGGGTGAGTCGGTGTTGACGGGGACAGCGGTGGTGGTCGTAGTGGAGACGGGTATCCGGACGCAGCTCGGACGATTGGCGCAGATGACATTCAATGTAGTTAGTGAGATGACGCCTCTCCAGAAGAAGATGCGGACACTCGGACGGAGTGTGGCATTCCTGTCAGTGTTGATCGCTGCAATCGTGATTTTTATCGGGCAGTATTGGGGGCAGGTCTCTTTGTATCAAAATTTTTCACTCGCTCTGGCATTGGCAGTGTCGGTCGTACCGGAGGGTTTGCCCGCCGCGATATCAGTGGCACTAGCGTTGGGGATGAAGCGATTATTGAAGCGAAATGTCTTGGCGAAAAAATTGAGCGCGGTGGAGACACTCGGTTCGGTGACGACGATCTGTACGGATAAGACCGGGACGATTACACGGAACGAATTGATGGTGACGGATGTAGTGACGGATGGCGTGATATACGAGGTGACGGGGGAGGGATATACGCCTCGTGGTTCATTTCGCAGGGAGGGTGTTTCGATAGATCCATTGACGATCCCGAACGGGGAATTGTTATTTCGTATCGGGACACTGTGTAATGACGCGAGCGTATCGGAAGAAAAAGATAAGTACACGATTGTCGGTGATCCGACCGAGGGTGCGATCATCGTGGTGGGGCAGAAGTATAATTTGCAGCCGCACTTTTTTGCCGATGGTTGGAATAAGATATTGGAATTGCCATTCGCGTCGGAGCGGATGCGGATGAGCGTCGTGATGCAAAAAGGGGACACGATCCAATCGCTCGTGAAGGGATCGCCGGATATTCTCCTCGAATTGGTGACGGAATACCTTACGACGACGGGTGAGCGTGTGCCGATGACGGACGCGTTGCGACTTCAGATCAAAAAACAGTATGATGATTTTTCAGTAAGGGCGTTGCGCGTGCTGGCGTTTGCATATCGGGATATGGCGGGTGTGGAGCGAGCGCACTATTCGGAGACGATGGAAGTTGGTCTGACTTGGGTGGGGATGATGGCGATGATCGATCCACCCCGGGCTGATGTGGGTCGCGCGGTGACAGAATGTCGAGCTTTGGGTTTGCGAGTCGTTATGATCACGGGGGATTATGCGATCACGGCGGAGGCGATCGCCAAGAGCGTCGGATTGATCGATGAATCGCGTCCGCATGAGATCATCAATGGGCGAGATTTGGAAAAAATGGACGATGAGGAATTGTGGCGGAGAACGAAGGGTAAGGATGTGGTGTTTGCGCGTATCGCTCCCGATCAAAAACTGCGTATTGCGACAGTGCTCCAGCAGAATGGAGAGATCATCGCGATGACCGGTGATGGTGTGAACGATGCTCCGGCACTCAAGAAAGCAGATATCGGTGTGGCAATGGGTATTATTGGGACGGATGTTTCCAAAGAGGCGGCAGCGATGGTTTTGCTTAATGATGATTTCGCGTCAATCGTGGAGGGCGTGAAGGAAGGCCGGACGATTTATGCCAATGTTCGCAAGTTCGTGCACTATGTGTTTACTTCTAATGTGAGTGAATTGTTTACAGTGGTCGCCGGATTTTTGTTGCATATTCCGACACCGATATTGGCAGTACAGATACTCGCGATTGACCTTGGGACGGATGTCTTCCCATCATTCGCGCTCGGTGTCGAACCAGCGGAACCAGAACACAGTAAGGCGATGCCCAAGAATCGAAGCGTCATCGATGGTGCGGGTGTGCGCCGACTGCTCTCGATGGGCGGGATTATGGCGACTGGTGCTGTTGCTGCTTTCTTGTTTTCCTTGTGGCGACACGGATGGCATTGGGGAGAGTCGCTCGATATAAATGTGGAATACTACCTGCAGGCGGTCTCGGCTACGTATGTAGTGCTGGCGGTGTCACAAATGGCCAATCTAATGCAGGCACGGAGCGAGACACTCCATCCGAGTGAATTGGGATGGTTCCGTAATTGGTCAGTGTGGTTGGCAATGCTGTTCTCAGGTTTGATATTGTGGTTACTTCTGTATGCGCCGTTCTTCCGTGACTATCTGTATATGCGGCCGATCGATGGCTGGGATTGGATGATGGTGGTGATTACGACCGCCGCAGTCTATGGGTATGAGACCCACCGGAAGAACGGTTTGCGGAAGAAATAGCCTCTAGAGAGCGATATTTAATCTATTGACAAAATTAGTGTATTGATATAGAATAATAAGGCCATTATTTAGTATTAGTGGCTTAGCAATTTTTTTAACGAAAATAGAAATAAGGAGTTAGATCATGACAGAAATTACAATTCCAAAAGGAATTAAAGGGATAATGATGTTTATTCTTACCAGAAATGGGGACACTTGGGATGGGTCGAATATCCCAATGCACCCGCAAACGGCAACGGAGTTCCTCAGCCTCTCGAATAAAAATGAGATGATCGGCTGGTGGTCATTTAACTACGTTACCGATGCTTTTGGTGAAAAGGCGGAGGTGAGTTACTCAAGATAAGTGACTTGCAAGTAAGGCGCTTGGGAGAAAGATGGTTGCCTAATAAAAAGCAACAAAAAATCATCTTTCTCTCGGCGCTGATTTTTTTTGCTTATTTTCCTTTAGGATGGGATTTTTTGACGGGAAAATGGCCGCGAGGTATAATACAGTTGTGGATGAAAAACAAAAATAAAAAAGCAGAACTTTCATGCTTGGCACATTTCTTCGTTACGAGCTCCGGTACTCGACATCGTACGCCTGTACGATTTACTCCGTTCCTCACTCGCGCCTCGAACTGCACTCAAGCATGTAAGTTCTGCAAAATAATTCGCTTCATCTCACGGAGTAATTTGCTAAGAATACAGTTATGGTAGAACGAGACAAGGAGTTTATCGAGTATGTGGTGAAGATGTTGGTCGATAATCCAGAGGATGTGAAAGTGGAACGTAAGATCGACGAGATGGGCGTACTCGTGACGCTCGATGTGAACGCGAAGGATATGGGTATGGTTATCGGGCGCGAGGGTGCGACTGCCAAGGCTTTACGGACTTTGCTCCGTGTCATCGGCGCGCGCAACAATGCCCGAGTCAATTTGAAGATCAACGAACCTGAGGGCTCGGAACGGCCTCGTCGTGAGGATCGGGTGGCGGCTACTCCTACCGCTGTCGAAGAAAAGCCCGAGGAAAAAGTCGAGAAACCAGAAAAGAAAGAACGCAGTCTCGAGGATGTGATGAATGATATCCGATTGTAGACTGAATACTTTTGAATTGTTAGGACTCTTTTGGTATAGTTGAAAACCGTTTCGAGCCCACTCCCGGGCGCCCGTGGACCGAGTACTGTCCAAAGTTACCCGAGAGCGTCTCGGAACGGTTTTTCTTAGGAAAGAGGAGTCGTTTTTAATCCCGTTTTGAATTTCTATGAAAGTAACTCCACTGGCGATACCAGAGGTGCTCTTGATTGAGCCGGATGTGTTCGGTGACGCTCGAGGATTTTTCTTCGAGTGTTTTTCGTTGGAAAAATATCGTGATGGTGCGAAAATCACTGAAACATTCGTGCAGGATAATGTTTCACGATCAGCACGCGGGACTTTGCGAGGCTTGCATTATCAGGCGCCTCCTTTCGCGCAGGGGAAGTTGGTGCAGGCGTTGGAGGGGCGAGTGTTCGATGTGGCGGTAGATATTCGAAGCGGCTCGCCGACATTTGGACGATCAGTGAGCGTAGAATTATCGGACGAGAACCATCATCAACTCTGGATACCGCGGGGCTTCGCGCACGGTTTTTTGACACTGTCCGAGACGGCCTTGTTTGCATATAAATGCACCAATGTGTATTCTCCCGAACACGATCGGGGCGTGTTGTGGAGCGATCCTGATATTGATGCGAGCGGTATCGTGTGGCTGAAGATCGAAGGAATGACTGAATATCTCCTGTCAGAAAAAGACAAGAAGCAGAAACTTTTGAAAGAGATTGAACGAGATTTTGTGTATTAAATTTTTTTATGAAATTATTAATTACTGGCGGAGCGGGCTTTATCGGCTCGAACTTTATCCATTATATTCTCAAAAAATATCCCGAAGATTCAGCGGTCAATCTTGACGCGCTCACCTACGCGGGGAATATTGAGAACTTGAAATTAATAGAAAACGATCCACGGTATACCTTTGTGCGAGGAGATATTTGTGATGAGAAATTGGTCAATAAGCTAGTGGCGGATGTCGATGCGGTGGTACACTTCGCCGCCGAGTCGCATGTCGATCGTTCTATCATCGATGCGAGCGCATTTATTCGGACGAATGTCTTGGGGACGCAGACCCTCCTCGATGCCGCACGACAGAATGGTAACAAACGCTTCCATCATGTCTCGACGGATGAGGTCTTCGGTTCGCTGGCACCAAGTGATGCACCGTTCAATGAGACGACGCCGTATGATCCGCGCAGTCCCTATAGCGCTTCCAAGGCTAGTTCGGATCACCTTGTACGGGCGGCGTGGCATACCCACGGACTCCCGATCACGATTTCCAACTGTTCAAATAATTATGGTTTTTATCACTTTCCTGAGAAATTGATTCCGCTCGCTATCACCAATCTCTTGAATGATAAGAAAGTGCCGGTGTATGGTGATGGGATGCAGGTGCGCGATTGGCTCTTTGTGGAGGATCATTGTCGGGCGATCGATCTTATTTTACGAAACGGAGAGCTGGGTGAAACCTACTGTGTAGGTGGGGCGAGTGAACGTGCCAACATCGATGTCGTGAAGATGTTGCTTAAAATATTAAAAAAAGATGAGCAAGAAAATATAGCGTATGTTGAAGATAGATTGGGTCATGACCGTCGTTACGCGATCGATTTTTCGAAAATTAAAAACGAACTCGGCTGGCAACCAGCAGTGACCTTCGAGGAAGGTTTAGAGCAAACCGTCGAGTGGTTCGTCGCGAATCGCTCGTGGTGGGAGCGGATCCTTTCGGGTGAATATCAGAAATAGTTATGCGAACTGTACTCATACTCGGATCAAAAGGGATGCTCGGGCAAGAGTTAGTTAGAACTTTCAGCATGACCCGCCGTCGCTCTGATGAGCTTTGGCGTGGCGAAGCGGGTGGTGAGATTACCTATCAAGTGATAGCCTGGGATCGGGAGGAGATCGATGCGACTGATAGTGTCGTTTTGAGGGAGAAAATTTTGGAAATACAGCCGAATCTTATTCTGAACGCTATTGCTTATAATGCCGTAGACTTGTGTGAGACGAGCGATGAAGAATGGACGAAGGCGAAGCAATTGAATATTGATCTGCCACGAAATCTCGCGATGATTGCTAGAGAACTCGATGCGACTCTCATACACTATTCGACTGACTATGTATTTGGCGGTGAGGAGAATCGAGAGAAGCCATACACTGAAATGGATATTCTCGCTCCAGTACAACGATATGGTCAAACGAAATTTGTCGGCGAGCAGGCATCCTTGACAGTCGGTGGAAAGGTATATGTCGTCCGTCTCTCAAAATTATTCGGACGAGCAGCATCTTCCGTAGGCGGAAAAAAAAGTTTCTTCGGGATGATGTTGGAGTTTGGAAAAACGAACAGCGAAGTGTTGGTGGTGGATGGCGAGCGGAGTTGCTTCACCTATGCGCCTGATTTGGCAGAGGCAAGCAAGGCTTTGATTGAAGATGGAGCTGAATATGGGATTTACCATTTAACCAATGAGGGCGTAGCGACTTGGTATGAAGGCGTGCAGGAATTGTATCGTTTGGCAGGCATCGGGACAAAAATTGTTCCAGTGTCGAGCGATCACTTTCCTCGTCCGGCGCGTCGCCCCAATTTCTCAGCACTGGCAAATACGAAACGCCCGAAATTACGATCGTATACGGAGGCACTGAAAGATTTTTTACAAGAAAACAAATAAAAAAACAACCCGATGAAGGGTTGTTTTTTTGTAGAAATTTCTTACTTGGTTGCTTTGACTTTTGCTGGAGCCTTTTTGGTCTCAGCCTTCTCGACTTTTACCACTTCGGACGTGCCCGCTTCGGGTTCGACGCTGACGAACATCCGAGTTTCGAGTTTGCCGGTGAAGGCGCGAGCCTTTTTCTTCTTGAAATGCACCGTGCCATCGACGAGCGAGAAGAGTGTATCGTCTTCGCCACGTTTCACATTTTCGGCGGGATGATATTTGGTGCCGCGCTGTCGGATGATGATGTTGCCGATTTTGACTTTTTGATCGCCATAGATTTTGACACCGAGACGTTTGGCAATAGAGTCTCGGCCGAGGTCGGTAGTACCGCCTGATTTACGATGTGCCATATATATGCAGTCCTTCCATACTTGGCACATTTCTTCGTTGCCAGCTCCGGTACTCGACGCCGTACGAAATGTACGGCTTACTCCGTTCCTCACTGGCGCCTCGAACTGCACTCAAGTATGAAAGTCCTTTAGATACAATTTGAATAATAAATATAAAGAGAAATATTTTCGAGGACCATAACCCTCGAAAAAAACGCCTATCCGGACGCTTATGTGAGTAGTATAGGGAATGATCGGTGTTTTGTCAATAATAGCTTGTCAGAAAGGGAAAAATAAGGTAGATTGGAAGTAACGACAGAAGGTAATTCCCCCTCTCCTTGGATAAGGAGAGGGTTGGGGTGAGGTTTGAAAAACAGAAATCAAACTCAACCGCCCCTCAGTCCCCTCCTCATCTGAGGAGGGGAGGAATGCAATCTTTATATTTTTTTTGCTTTTTTATGTATACATTGGCAATTCGTGCTTTAAAGTGGGGATTTATTTTTTTTGTTATCCTCGTAGTAGGTGGTATTGGAAGTGAGATCTTGGATCATTGGGTGATCCCGAAGTTAACGGTGAACAGCACTTTCAAGAATTGGGGGTTCTTGAAAAAGGTGAATGAATCGACAACAATTATCAATAATACTCAACAACTCACGGTGACCGAAGATGATTCGATCGAAAAGATTGCTTCGTCAGCGGCGAGTAGCGTGGTCAATATCGTCAGCATTGAAAAAAACGCGCCGAATATAGTTTCAAATAAATTGAAGAGCAGTACACTTGCGGGTCAGTCGCTCACTGCCTCGGGGATGATTTTGGCTAATGACGGTTTGGTAGCGACGTATCGCACAGCGATCATCGAACAGAACGCCGAGTATGTCGTGTTGCTTCCAAATGGCGTGACCTATCCGGCGACTTTGGCGGGTATCGATCCGTTGACGAACATCGCTTTTTTGCGAATTAATGTGACTGGGTTGTCGTCGATAGCCTTTGCTAATTCGGACGATATGCACCCCGGAAAGAAATTGATCCTGATGGCGAATTCGGCTGAGGAATACCGCAACCGTTTTTCATTGACACTTTTGAGTAATATCAATAAGAGTTTTAATGTGACGGAGAAGACGGTCGCTTCGAGCGAACAGTGGGAGGGTGTATTCGAAGTCGACGACGCTTATACGGGCGTGTACTTGGGTGGTCCAGCAATTGATTTTGGTGGCGAACTGGTGGGCTTGGTGGGCAGTGCGCATCTTGACAATCAGACATCGTACTTTCTCCTGCCAGCCAATGTGGTTAGGCAATCATTCGATCGATTCGTGCAGGGACAATTAACTCGTCCAACATTGGGTGTGTACTATACGACGATCACCCCGACCTATGCCCTGTCGCATCATCTTACTCGCGACCGAGGTGCGTTGATCGGTGCGCCGCAGGTATCTGGGTTGGTAGGTGTAGCGGTCTTGGCAGGGTCGGCGGCAGAGAAGGCGGGTTTGCGTTCGGGCGATACGATCATCGCGATCAATGGTAAAGAAATCAATTTGGACTCTCCGTTGAGTAACACGGTAGGAAACTATCATATCGGCGATACGCTCGATATGCTCGTCATCCGTGACGGCAAAGAAATCCACATTCCGGTGAAGTTGTAAGTTAGGTATGAAAACACTGGATTTTTCTTTTGAACAACAATTGCAACAACAAGCAGGAACACCACGGTATATTATTGGCATTGATGAGGTGGGTCGTGGTCCACTGATCGGGCCGGTGGTGGCTGGGGCAGCGTGTTTTCGCGTGCAAGATTTTGGTGTGACGGATGAACAGTTGCAAGAGATGCAATTGATTCGGGATTCGAAACTCCTGACCGAAAAACAGCGCGAGAGTGTGTTGCCGATTATCGAAAAATATTTTTGGACGGCGACGGGGAGTGCGAGTGCGGAGACGATTGACCGGATCAATATTCTCGAGGCGTCATTCCTCGCGATGAAGGAAGCGGTGAGCGCTTTGCGTCGGGTGATGATGCAGGAGACAGGGACGAAGATTGGGGACGATGAGATTATTCTACTTGTTGATGGCAATCAAAAAATTCCCAATTGTTCGTTGAAACAAGAAACAATCGTAGGTGGGGATCGAAAGATTAAATCTATCTCGGCGGCATCGGTGGTGGCGAAGGTGATGCGAGACCGACTCTTGCTCGAGTATGATGCACAGTGGCCGGAGTATGGCTTGGCTCGACACAAGGGGTATGGCACCAAAGAGCATATGGCGGCTCTGGAAAAGTTCGGGCCATTGCCCGAGCATCGGCAGAGTTTTCGACCCGTCGCACAGGCGAGTATTCGGTTTCGCGAGTTGGGAATCATCCGTTAGCACTCACTCGTCTCGTTTGCTAAAAATGAAATTTTCTTGTATCCTCTAAAGAGTAAGTTTTTTGTATTTTTTATGGCTCAGGATTATTACGCGATGCTCGGCGTGGCCAAGGGCGCTTCGGCGGACGAGATTAAAAAAGCTTTTCGCAAATTGGCGCACCAACACCATCCGGACAAATCGGGTGGAGATGAGGCGAAGTTCAAAGAAATCAACGAAGCCTATCAGGTGTTGTCCGATCCGAACAAGCGCGCTCAATACGATCAATTCGGACAGACATTCAATGGGCAGGGGGCTGGAGCCGGAGCGGGTCGCTCGGGGGGTTTTGATTTTAGCGGATTCAATGGCGGCGATGCCAATGGGTTTCATTTTGATTTCGGTTCGGGTGGTGGTTTTGAAGATCTATTTTCGGATGTGTTCTCTGGCGGAGGACGACGGCGCACTCGGCGTGGTGCAGATGTGCAGGTGGATGTGGAGATTTCTTTCGAGGAAATGGCAGAGGGTGTTGAAAAAGAAATCCGTGTTCGTAAATATAATCGGTGTGAGACGTGTCAGGGGAATGGCGGAAAACCAGGATCAAAAGAACAGACCTGCGCCACCTGTCATGGTCAAGGTCGAGTGCAGAGAACTTTTCAAAGTATCTTGGGAGCGTTCGCGCAGGCCATCGAGTGTCCGGACTGCAAAGGTCGCGGGAAAACCTATTCTGAGAAATGTACCGTATGTCATGGTGATGGGCGTGTGTTGAGCGAGACGACTCTACGCGTGCCGATACCGGCCGGGGTGGATGATGGCGTCACGCTGTCGATGGAGGGTGCCGGTGAGATGGGTGAGTCGGGAAGTCGCCCGGGAGATTTATTGATCAGGGTGCGTGTCAAAAAACATGCGATTTTTGAGCGCGATGGTCGGGATATTCTCATCAAAAAAACAATTTCGTTCGCACAGGCGGCACTCGGAGACTCGATCAGAGTCGAGACGCTGGAGGGCACCATGAAAATCAAAATCCCAGCCGGGACACAGTCGGGTGAGATGTTCCGTTTGGCAGGGAAGGGAATCCAGTCCGGGTCGCGGTGGAATAGTCGAGGTGATGCCTTTGTGAAGATTACGGTTGTTATTCCGAAAAAACTCTCCCGCGAGCAGAAAAAACTCATCGAGGCGTTGAAATCGATCGAGGATTGATTGCTGAACTCAGTTTTTCTGGATTTGACATATATAAGTATTTCATCTACAGTAAAGCGAAGTTATTAATTTTAAGGACTTTTCGTTTTCAAGGCTATTTTTTATGAAAAAGTATACACTCAGTGCTCTCGTGGTTCTCGTTGCTATCCTCGCTCTTGGCGGATGGCTTTGGTATGGGAAACAGATGAAGAAAGTCCCTTCTTCTAGTCAAAATGGTGTTAATATTAATTCTAACACTCAGGACGTTACAACTAATAATTCTATTGATCCGGGTCAAAAATTATATTTAAATAAGAAATATAATTTTGAGATAAAAATTCCATCAAGTACTGAGGTTTATCCTTCGGATAAAGATAATATGGATGAAAATGTTCAATTTATTTTTCCGTCGAAAAGTTTTTCGATGAGCTTTGTTCCCTACGCTAGGCTCAACGGGAAGGAACTGAAGAGTATTATGCAGACTGATCTTCTTGATGAAAATTCTAGAAAATTTGTAAACGAGGGGAGTATTGCAATGTCCTCCAAAGATGAACTGGTAAATGGTAAGGATATAGTTATTACGAAGTTGCTTAAAAAGAAGCCTCCTGTTAACGACCCCGCTTTCAAAACATTATATGAATTTGGTTCTTCTGAATGGATGGAAGGTTCAGTTGAAGAATATGCTTTTTTCCAATGCGGTGCTGACATATGTACACTGATAGGCCACTTCGGTGTTGACGATTCTGAAACGGAACTGCAGTTTTCAAAAATTATTTCTACTCTAAAATAAAATAGCAGTCTGCAATAATTCCCACATCATCCGATGTGGGAATCTTGTAGGATGGTATTATTTCATTTCTACAAAAAGAACGTTTAGCTCATTTACAAATTAAACTCACCAAAAGGAGAGTAAGATGAAAGCGATAGTGATTAGATGTATCCTGTTCTTGTGCATGTTCGCGAATGCGGCTTATGCGCTTGACCAAACTTCGACAGGGTTCTTTTACCCTCTCGGAAGATTAGACTTCATTTCAAAATGTGGAACATGGCTTGGGCGAGATTCAACCATTAAGCCTGCAGATTGCTATAATTATGCCCCAAAGCTGTACCATATAGGTGTTGATATGATGG